>WNFV01006390.1_pt1 | contig 13953 bp, 6 predicted proteins | sample 5400101 | NCBI WGS metagenome assembly WNFV01 (sample SAMN13153361, study PRJNA577476) | soil metagenome | isolation source: 115 cm soil or saprolite under grassland replicate 1 | place: USA:California | collected 2016-06-15 | reverse complement strand
CGTCTTCCAAAGGAAATTTTCGCAGCTCCACCATGATCTTTTGAATGCGGAAAGTGTTCAGTAAGTGCGTTGCCAGCCGATCGGCCAGTGTCTCGATCAAATTTGTCGATTGGTCTCGCACAAAATTCTTCGTTTCCTCAGCAACGATCGAATAATTGACCGTGTTGTCGATCTTGTCCGCCATATCGCGCTGCTCGTAATCTGGCCAGAAAGAAATGCTGACGGTCAATCGCTGCGGGGTGGCCCGTTCTTTCTCTGGAACTCCGATGCGCGCGAAGATTTCGAGCTGCTCGATATGAATCCGATCGGAAAGCGGATTTGGTTCGTTAGGCACCGGCGAATCTTAACCACGAATGGACACGAATAAACACGAATAAGAGAGCAAGGCAGGTCTCTAGAAGACAAGCTAAACAACTTCTCGTGTCGCGTCACCCGAGATTTTGCCCCAACTTTTCGCAAACTCTGATTACTTGGATCATGGACTCTTTAGCTCGCAGAGTTTTTGGAAGCGCGGATCATTCCGAAGCGGATCGAACATCGGATCGAGCCGCAGTAGCGCAGGAGTGAGCGGTACGTTTTCAGGCAGTGGGCCGGCGTACGGTATCGAGAGTAGTTTCTGTAAAGCGGCGATGGCTCGGTCGGGTTCCCCCATTTGCGCCGCCACTCGGGCGAGGATGTCCATCGGAACGGGACCAACTAGCGCGTCTTTCTCGACCTGAAGCGTAGCCATGGCCCGTTCCGTGAGACCCAATGCGGCGGCCTTATCACCGAGGCCCACGTCGGTCAGCGCTAGAATTCGGATGAGACTATAATTTTCCGGCTGTTCTTTGAGGAAAGACTCTAGTTCGCTGCGTGCTTGTCGCCAACTTCCCTGGGCGGCGGCATGGTCGCCGGCAACTTCTTGCGCCCAGCCTAACCAAAAACGCAGGCGACCATTGATGTAACCCAACGCTGGGTCAGGCTTGGCCAATATCTCCTTTAGCCGAGCGATGATTTGTGCAGGACGGCGCTCCAGGGTGGCTTGGTAAACTTGTGCTTCCAAGGCCTGGGTGTCGTCGGCGGCTGGGCGGAGCGGAGCAAGGAGTGCTGAAGCTCGCGAGAGGTCGCCCTCCGCTTGTGCGATAGCCGCCTTCGTTGCGAGCGTATCCACGTCGCCCGGTGTGATGTTAAGAACCTGATCAAGCTTTCGCAGTGCTTCCGGGAAACGACGAAGAGAGATATAGGAAATCGCGTGCTGGGTGAGCAGGGAAACATTGCGCGGGTCAAGCCGCTCCGCTTCGTTGAAGTACGACTCGCTCTCGTCCCACTGACCCCGCCTCCGTGCGACATAAGCGAGCAATTGAGAAATCCGGCTGCTATTCGGTAGGAACTGACGTGCTTGCCCAAAGTAACGCACTGCGGTGTCATAATCCTTCAGACAAGCGTAGTGGTAGTGGCCTTTGGCCAAGATGGCCTCGCCGAGATTGGGGTGAAGAGTGAGCGCGGTTTCGGCTGCCTGCCGCGCCTCTTCACGCAGAGCGAGCGTTGGTTGAAGAGTCTCTGTGAGGTAGCCACGCGCATCAATATATGAGAGCAGCGCCCAACTAAGCGCGAACTTCGGGTCCAAGCGCACTGCCTCCTTAAAATATTTCTGTGCGCCAAGGGCGTTGGCGGCTGTGTTTTCGGTTTTCAATGCATAAGCCAGCCCACGCAAGTAGGCATCGTGAGCTTCAACATTGTCTGTCGGTTTGGCGGCGATGACTTGCTCTTCCTGACCGGTGAGTTTCGCTTGCAGCTGATCGGCGATGACTTTGGCGACGTCAGTCTCGACCGAAAAGATGTCGGTCAGTTTGCGATCAAAGGTGTCAGCCCAAAGCTGGGAATCATTGGTCGCCTTGATCAACCGGACATTGACGCGCACGGCATCGCCGCTCTTTTGCACGCTCCCTTCCACGATGTGGGCGACGCCAAGTTCTCTGGCGATCGCAGGCAGGTTTTCCGGCGCGCTTTTGTAATGCTGGGTGGATGTGCGCGAGGTGACCTTCAGATCGGCGATCTTGGATAAGCGCATCAGAATCTCGTCTTTAATCCCGTCCGCAAAGTAGGCGTTGGCTACGTCGCCGCTCAAATTCTCGAAGGGAAGAATGGCGATGCTCTTCTCGGGAATCAAAACAGGGCCCTTGCTACCCGTCCCCTCGGGAGGAGTCGATGGCGTCATCCTCAGTGCGACTCGCTGGAAAAAGGTCAAAGAACTAATCACCATAGCTAGGGCAGCGACTACTAAAGCAAGTACCAGCAGGGACCTTGGCCACCGGTTCGGGCTAACTGGGCGAACTACGTCCGATTCTTGCTTCCATCTTCTTCGTCGCTTGAGTTTCTCAGGGACCTGCGGGTTGCCGAGATCGTCCTTGTGGAGGTTAAACAAGTGCAGGCGTAATCCGTGCTTCACCTCGCACTCGCCCAGATCATGCAAGTACGGCTGCCAATGGCGGTATTGCGCTAAATCTTCCGCGACATGCGCGGACAAAAGAATGTGTCCGGCATCGCCGCAATCCAATACCCGCTGGCCGACATTGATTCCTGTCCCTGCCACGTTCGGTTTGTCGTTAACATCCTTGACTCGATTGACCGGACCGCTGTGAATACCCATCCGCACCTGAATAGGCGAATGATCTTTCAACGCTCTGCTAATCTCAAGGGCACATCGCACAGGCTCTTCCGGACTACGGTAAAACAGGAGCGCCATCCCATCGCCCATCGGCACGCGGATGAGTTTGCCGGCTGCGTCCGCGGCACGAAAAGATTCCGTTTCGTGCGCGATCTGCTTCAGTTCCTGCAGCAGCTCAATCTCGTCATCGACGAGCAATTTCGAATAACCCACCACGTCGATTAAGAGAACGTACGCGATTCGGAGCTGGAGATCAGGCGTCGGTTCCGCGGACCTGTCTTCCTCAGTTTGCGCCAGCTCTGTCTCGAGCGATTCCAATGTGGAAATGACCGGAGTGAGCGGCGTCCGAAGTTCGTGCGCATGGAAATGATCTTTGGTCCGGCTGGCGGTTTCCACGACTGCTTTTTGTTGCTGAAGCTCTTCCTCAACGCGCCGGCGTTCGGCCATGCCGGCGGAAACCGCCATCGCCGTAATCGTCAGCACCGCCATCCACCATTGCAGGGTGAGAAGCGACTGATTTTCCGTTTCCATGACGAATGAGCCGAAGCCATGCAGCGTCCCCCACACCGCAATCGCGGACAGGATGAAAATTCCCGTAGCAGTTTCGCGTTGCGTAAAGCGGAAGGCAGTCCAAATCACAACCGATCCGCAAATGAAAGCGATTGGATAATTTCGGGCGGAAATTTCAAGCCATCCGCCAAATGCCACCCCACTCAACACCACCAGCAACAGGAGGAGGGCGCCGACTTCTGCAGCTTCCTTTTTATTCCAACGCCGTTTTGAGGCAACACTCCAGAGGAGAACCAGCGGAGCGAAAACAAGATCGCCAGTTGCATCGCCCAGCCACCATGTCAGCCAAATCGCGCCGTAGTTTGCCCAATCGGCAAAGCCGGCAAGCGCAAGACTGGTCAGGCCGAAAACGGGGCTAATGATGGTGCTAATCGCTGCGGAGAGCGCAAATTTAAAAACGCCTTGCGGACGATCAAAGACATTTGTGCCGCCGGCGAACCGATTCACCAGGCACGCTCCGACCAGCGCCTCGAGCGTGTTGCCGGTGGCGATGGCCAATGACGTGGCGACATTTCCCGCGGTCGTCACGTTGACCAGAAATGCACCGACAAAAATGGCCGGCCATGCCCGATAACCGAGCAAGAGCAATGCGGCAAGCGCGATTCCCGCCGGTGGCCACACCGGCGATGCACTCGCGTGCAACGACGCCAGCATCAAACCGAGTTTTCCGGCGATGAAGTAGATGACTGTTAAGATGCCGATGAGCGGCAGCCCAGAGAAACGTCGCGATTGCATCGCCCAACTGCCTTTACGGTCTACGTCCGGCGGCTCCAAGTTCGCATCGGAACATGTCGGCTGAGGAATTCCAGCTCGAAATCGCACACTGTTTGTCCATCGACATTATGGGATCGCAGCCGCGAGTAGCTTTCATCTTTCCGGAGCAATGTAATCAGCGTTGATCCATCCTGTGTAGCCATTCATGCTCGTCACTTTCTGCCAATCGACGGGCGACGGCGGACGATTACTACGCACGCGGCCCTCGTCCACGAACACGCGATCCCTCTGGTGTAGCATTGCAACGATTGCAGATCTGGCGCTGGGTTCGAAGCGGATATGGAACCCCCTGCTGCCAGGAGCTACGACCGCGTAGACGGGACGATTATCCCAATGGGTTTGGACCGGCGGCGGAGCTCGTGTCGCGGGGCGAGGCGCTGTCTCTGGGAACTCATCCGAGCGGTTGTTCTGACTTCTTGTGATCTTCTGCATCTCACCGAATACCTCGTTCAACGTCGAACCTACCGAGGTGGGTCCGCGATCCGGCGCTGTGGCGTGGAAATCGTACGGAAATAGCACTCTCTTTTCTGAGGTCTTTCTGCTTACCAGGAACTTTATCTCAGGCCCTGATGCGTAGGGCTCACTTGCGTTCTCCGGAAATAACGGAACGAAGTTCGCGAAAAAGTTAAACTCCTTTTTTTGGTCTGCCGATTTCACGGATACCACTAACGCGTTGGCCTCCTTGGCTCCGCTACGGCGTGCCGAGGGACTGCGCGTTCCATCCTCGCGCACAAAAGAGGATCATCGAGGAGCCTGACTGCGAGTTCAGCGAGGCCAGATTAGGATGCCCGCTTGCTTCCGCCGATCGAGAACATTCGGTGTTTCGCACGATCTGATTCAACTCTTGCAATAATTCAATCTGCTCGTTGACGAGCAATTTTGAATAACCCACTGCGTCGATTAACAGCAGATGCGCAATCTCGAGTAGGAGATCCGGCGTCGGTTCCGAGGGTGTTTCTTGGGCGTTCACCCTTTAAATACGTTTGTGATGGTCGAAGACAAACACCTATATGCCGCTACTTCCTAATGTCCGGAGCTTCCTACTTCGGCGCAAGCGAGGCGACAATCTCGTCAAAGCGCGGATCGCCGCGCAGCGGGTCCCAGCCTACTTCGCTGTGCGGCAGCCGCAGGTGACTTGATCGGCTCCTCATCCTCATCGTCGAGCAGACCAAGGCCGGTCTCCAGAAGATAAGCCGGGCAAACTCCCCAATTGGCTGAAGGCTCTTAAAATTCGTGGCGATTCGTGTAATTCGTGTCTTCACGGCTGCTTTTCCTCGCAGAGTTTTTTGAAAGCGGGATCCGAGCGCAAGGGATCCCACGTGGGATCGAGTTTTAAAAGTGCCGACGTAACAGGCGCTGGAGCGTAAAGAATTGTGCCACTGTATGGCGTTTGCAACAGCCGTCCGAGAGTTGAGATCGCGCCGCTATGTTCGCCGAAGATCGTCTGAATTAACGCGAGGAGTTCTTCACTGCTAGGTCCATACACCTGATCTTTAGTGCTCGGTAAGAGCATAATTGCACGTTCCGCTTCCCTAAGGGCCGCGTCCTTGTCCCCAAGTAGGGCGTTAGCAAGGGATAGCTCTTGCGCAAACGCGAAGTTATCGGGTTGATTTCTGCAGAGTGGCTTGAGCATATTGCGCGCCTGTTCAGCGGTAGCCTTCGCCCCAGCGGTATCGCCTGCAAGGCGCTGCGCCGAAGCCAGCAGCAGCTGATTAATGGCTTTCTCAAACTCAGAACCAAAGTGGAATTGAGCCTGTCGGGCTTGCAGCAATTGGACGGCCTCACCGAGATTCCGTTCAAGGCTTAACTGCAAGATTCTGGCTGCGAACGGATAAGAAGGCGACTGCACATCTATTTTCGATAAAATTTCAGCGGCTTCTGGCAGGTTGCCCTCCGCCTGATACATGGTGGCCTTTACCGCCATCAGATCGGGATCGTTTGGGAGGATGTCCAGCGCTCGATCGTAAAATTTTCGGGCCATTGGGAATTGTCGAAGGCTGGCGTAAGTAAATCCCAGACCGCTCACTAACTCCGCGTTGCGCGGATCCAAGGCGAGCGCTTGCTCGAGGTAGGCAATGCTTTTATCCCAGTTTCCCAGACGTCGGGCAACAGCGGCGAGGGCCTCCGGAACTTCGCTGCTGCCTGGTAAGATTTTGCTGACGAGCTCAAACGTGGTTTTGGCAAGCCCGTAATCACGCAGCACATAACATTGATACCAACCTAAAGCGAGCTGGGTGTCGGGCGAGTTCGGTTGAAGTTTCTGTGCAGTGTCTAGAGCTCGCTTGGCTGCATCAGGGGATGTGGAATCGCCAGCGAAAAAGTAGGAACGCGCCTCCGCACCAGAAAGCCGCGCCCAACCCAGCGCAAACTTGGGGTCAAGCTGCACGGCGCGCTCATAGAAACCGATGGCTTTTCGCAGGACATCGTTCGAGTAGCCGCTGTGTGCTTCCAAAGCCAGGCCGCGCAGATACGCATCGTAAGCCTCGGGATTGTCTGTCGGTTTGGCGGCGAGGATTTGCTCTTCCTGACCAGTGATGTGCGCTCGTAACTGGTCGGCGATCGCTTTGGCCACCTCACTCTCGACGGAAAAGATATCGGTCAGTTTGCGATCAAAGGTATCAGCCCAAAGATGGGAATCATTGGCAGCTTTGATCAGCTGCACGTTTACGCGCACGGCGCCGCCGCTCTTCTGCACGCTGCCTTCCAGGATGTGGGCGACGCCAAGCTGCTTTGCAACCTCAGGCAGATTTTCAGGCGCGCTTTTGTAATGCTGCGTGGATGTGCGCGAGATCACCTTTAGATCGGCGATCTTGGATAAGCGCATTAGAATCTCGTCCTGGATACCCTCGGCGAAGTAAGCGTTGGCTTTGTCTTCGCTCCGGTTTTCGAAGGGAAGCACCGCGATGCTTTTGTCCGGAATAGGAAGTCCTACGTCGGCGGCTGTCTCCGAAGAGGAGCGTGCAACCGCCGGTGAACCTCGTCGGTAAAAGATTGAAAAGCTGATCGCCAAAGCCACAGCTGAAAGGAGCAAAACAGCAGTAAGCACATACTTGGGCCAACGGGGAGCACTAATTGGACGGACGCTAATGGCGGAGGCGGATCTCCTTCTTCCGCGCCTGAGCTTCTCGGGAACCTGCGGATTGCCGAGACCATCCTTGTAAAGGTTAAACAAGTGCAGGCGCAGCCCGTACTTGACTTCGCATTCACCGAGATCATGCAAGCACGGTTGCCAATGGCGGTATTGGCACAAGTCCTCCACCACGTGCGCAGACAAAAGAATATGCCCAGCATCGCCGCAATCCAGCACTCGCTGCGCAACATTGATTCCCGAACCGGCTACGTTCGTTTTCTCGTTAACATCAATGACTCGGCTAACCGGACCGCTGTGAACTCCCATCCGCAGCCGGATGCTCGGGTGATCTTGCAATGCTCGGCTAATCTCGAGCGCACACCGGGCCGGTTGTTCCGGGCTGTGGAAGAAAACCAGCGCCATCCCATCGCCGGTCGGCACCCGGATAAGTTCGCCCCTTGCTTCCGCCTTCCGAAAGCATTCGGTGCTCCGCACGAGTTGCTTCAACTCTTGCAGCAATTCGATCTGCTCGTTCACGAGCAGCTTTGAATAACCGACCACGTCGATTAACAGCAGATGTGCAATCTCGAGCTGGAGATCGGGCGTCGGTTCCGCGGAAGCGTCTTGCGCGTTCACCCTTTAGTACTAAGGATTCTAACGGCGGTGGTTGCGGTTGGTCGAGAGCAAATGGGCGTTCGCGCAGAAGAGAACGCGCATCCAAATGAATGCTCGTTTCCCGCTAATTTACGAGCCCCTGCCTACAGTCCCAAGTTGAAACGTTCGCAGATTTGCGCGGATAAGACCCGGGCCGAATGCCGCCAGATTAAGAATGATCATGATGAGCGCGAAGAGATACATCCCCATGGTGAGACCAATCCCGAGGTGCATCGCACAAATGCCAATCGACCAAAGTTTCGTGTCTTGGTGTTCCAGATAAAAAATGGATATCCGATTTCCAACAGCGAAATAAAGATTCGCGCGACTGGGAAGAGGTACTTCCACGTTATGAAAATCTCAGGATCGATGATGTTAAAAGGCGGGCGGATGGGAGCGCGCCACACATTCGAGCCGTCCCAGTACCCGCTGCCCAAACATTTCGTCAAGGGCTGAAATCACGAGATGCGTGCCGAGACAACCACGTCACCGATCCCCGAGGTAGGATTCTCGCAGGGGGTTGCGCCGATCCACAATCCAGCGACCAAGGAGATTGCCGGGTCCACGGAATTGGTAACCGGTGCCCGCTATCCAACAGACCACTCCATGCCTACGACGTTGACTAAATATCGGCGGAAACGTTAACTTTGGGGAGACACGCAATGGCAGCTCGGCCCAAGGCAAGAACATCAAAACATATTGTGCATGCATCTCGAAAAAAGCGGCCTGCAGCCGATGCGCCGCGGCCGCGGCTTTCACATTACAAGAAACGAAGCATTTGGTTCCAAGCGCGTGCCAGTTGGCCCTTTCGAGAAGCACGAGTGCGCAAACTGGTGAGCGAGCGAAGCCGGGTGCACAAAACCCTGCCGGCGCCGGACAGGGTCGTGTGGGAACCCATTGGCCCGACGAATATTGGTGGACGAATGACGAGCCTTGTTTGCCACCCACAGAAGGCAGATTGGATCTGGGCGGGCGCAGCCGCTGGAGGCGTTTGGAAGAGCAAAAATGCCGGCAGAACGTGGTCCTCTCTTTGGCGAGACCAGGAAAGCTTAAACGTAGGTTCCCTTGCGATCAACCCAAACAATCCGGCAGTGATTTATTGTGGTACGGGTGAAGCCAATCTCTCCGGAGATTCCTATGCTGGTGTCGGGATCTATCGGACAATGGACGGTGGTGATACCTGGACTTTGCTAGCGCCGTCTCATGAGGCAAGAATTCCGACTCGCATCGGTGTGATCGCAATTGATCCCCACGATTGCAAACACTTGTGTATCGGCGGAGTCGGCGCCAGCGAATGCAGTCCGCTGCCCAAAGATTTTGGTGGGATGTATATCTCTTCGGACGGCGGACTTCACTGGCACCGAGAAACCTTTTTTTCGAAAAAAAACTATTGGTGTCATTCTATTGTTTTCCATCCCACTACACCCGGGATGATCTTCGCTACAGTCACAGAGCATGGCGCACGAAGCGGCATATGGTTTTCGGAAGATGGCGGCCGGCGCTGGACTCAATTGACGAATGATTTGCCTGATCCTGAGAATTTTGGCCGCACCAGTCTAGCGGTAAGTCCGTCGGATCCGGACATCATTTATGCTTTCGCGGAGTGTGCGGACAGCAAGCGGAGCGACCTATTGCTGGGGGTCTTCCGCAGCGTCGATGGCGGGAAGACCTGGGAGGAGATCGGCGGCAATCATTTCGTTAAGGAAGTCCAGATTTCTTACGGCAACACAATCGTGGTTCATCCCAAGAATCCCGATCACGTCCTTTGCGGCGGCGTCGATCTGCATCTCACCATTAACGGCGGCAAAACTTGGAGGAAAGTAACGCGTTGGGATGCCAGACGCGGGGAACCCAATTACGCTCATGCCGATCATCATCACCTTGTTATGCCGGTTGGCGCGGAAGGCCGCGTTTATGATCCAAACGATGGCGGGCTCGACGTGAGCGACGACGGGGGGTTCACTTGGTCAAACCACAGCAAAGGTTTGGCAATCACTATGTACTACGATATGGACGTCGCCCAGAACGACGGACGCCGTTTCGGAGGTGGCACACAAGACAACGGAACACTGGAGACCGCTCGTGGCCAAAGCGACCGCCACCGCGAGATTTTGGATGGTGATGGCGGTTGGATAGTTTACGATCCCGGCGATGCCAGGCACAAATACGCCTCGTGTAATAATATGAGCATTTCGCGCTGGCGCGCAGGCGGGAAGCGCAAGGCCAATGTATCGCCGCCCGTTTCGAAAGCTGAAGCGGAGTCAGTTTGGATGGCTTACATTGCAACGGATCCTCGCGACCCGAGGACTGTTTTCACCGGCTCAAAACGAGTCTGGTGCACAAAGAATGACGGGAAGACTTGGAGACCAGTGTCAGTAGATCTTGATGACAGTCCGATCACGGCGATAGAGATTGCTCCATCAGATTCAAAGCGGATCTATGTCGGTACGGAGAACGGTGGCGTCTTCCGCAGTTTAAATGGTGGAAAAACGTGGAGCGCAAATCTCGCGGGCGCGATACTACCTGGGCACATGATCACGCGAATTGACTCCACGGCGAAGCTCGGAGCTGACGTTCTTTTCGCGACAATAGGAAACTTTGGACATTCCCATGTCTTTTGTTCCAAAGATGGTGGCAGGACTTGGGAAGATGTGGATAACGGACAACTGCCTGATGTGCCTCATCACGCAGTCGTGATCCGGCCTGATGCACCCAAGACAGTCTACGTTGGGAATGACGCCGGAGTCTTTGTTACACTGAATTCCGGCAAGACGTGGATGAACATCACCGCGAATTTGCCGAACGTGATGGTGGTTGACTTGGTTCTCCACGAAAAAGATGCAACTCTGAGCGCGGCGACTTACGGAAGAAGTCTTTGGCGGACGTCGATTTAGCTGGCGACCCGGTTTACACCTAGTGCTCGTTGGCGCCCCAGCTGTTCGAACAAAGCTAAACTAGCCCGGTTCGTGGTTAACTTACAGCCGCTTTACTGCCGCGCGGAACGAGGCTTAAGATCATCAACGATTCTCGCGAACCGCGCGTCGCCACGAAGCCCATCCCACGCAGGATCGAGCTTGAGCTGACCGTAATCGGGACCACCAGGGGTCTTCGCGAGAAACGTTAGCCTTTCTATTGCGGCATCGTTATTCCCGAGCCAGGCGTCGATCATCGCCAGCTTCGTAATGACGCGGGCACCATCGACAGCGTCCTCGCTTATAGGCCGCAATTCGGCGGCACGGCGTCCTTCGGCAAGCGCTTCCCTCTTGCGTGCAAGCCCCGCGTCGATCAGTCCGAGGAATGCCAGCAAGTCACCATCATTGGGGCGATCGCGCAGTTTCGCCTTTGTTTTCACCCGCGCCGCAGAGAAGGCGTCGCGGGCTTTTGGCGCGTCGCCGCTGGCTCGTGCAGCCAAGGCTTGGAACCAATCCCGCGGTACTAGTGAACCTGTACCGTCGACGAGCTCCTCGAGTTTCGATGCCGCGAGGATCTTTGCCGCTGACGCAGCGTCGCGTTCATACCACGCGAGGTTAAGCCGTGTCGACGTCGCAGCGCCGTCTGGGTCGTAGCCGCCAGGCAAAGAGCTTAGCAGGTTGCGCGCGGCTTTCGTGTTGCCCTTTTCCAATTCAACCGCCGCACGCAATATCTGGTAGTACGCTGTCGAGTCTGGGTTTGCGGCGATTGCACGATCGAACAAAGATTCTTCATCGTCGTATCTGCGTAGCAGATCGTACAGAACAGCAAGCTCAGCCAGAATCGCTGAATTTCGGGGATCCAGCTCGGCTGCTTTTTCAAGATTTTTGACCGCGTCTTCCCACCGACCCTGGCGCCGATCGATCCATCCTGTAATTGAATAAACGTCCGCGCTATTCGGTAGCATCTTGTGTGCGATCGCAAGCTCCGCACGGGCGCGCGCGTAGTCGCGATCGCCTTCATAATAAACCCACGCTTGGGCAAGATGGGCTTCGCCCGACTCAGGAGCGAGCGCGAGTGCTCTTTGTGCCATGGTTCTGGCCTGCGCCAGTCGACCCGGTGTGTGATCGAAACCGAACCAATACAGCTCGACGTTGGCCTGCGTCGCCCAGCAATACGCACGCGCAAAATTCACGTCCCGCGATATCGCTTCGTCGAGCAATCGAAGTGCTCTAAGCAAAGTCTCCTTCCAGTCCGGCGTCTCGTGCCACGTGTTGATCAACTGCTTAGCTTGAAGATAAAGATCGAACGCTTCGAGATCCCGCGTTGGTCGCACATCAATGGCCGCTTTCTCCCGAGGGGAGAGCCTGGATTTGAGCTGAGAAACGATTTGTTCAGCAATCTCACTTTGAATTGCGAACACGTCCGCCAGATCGCGGTCATAGCTCTGCCCCCACAGCTGCTGCTCACTGCGCGCATCAATCAATTGCGCGTTGACGCGCACGCGATTACCAGCGCGCTGAACACTTCCTTCCACCACATGCGCCACGCCCAGTTGCTGGCCGATCTTGCGCAAATTCCGCGCCACTTCGCTCTTGTATTGCATTGTCGAGGCGCGGCTGATCACTTTCAGGTCAGCGATCCTGGCGAGGTCTGTCAGAATTTCATCCTGTACGCCATCTGCGAAGTAAGCATTCTCTTTCTCGTTACTTGAATTCTCGAAGGGAAGAACAGCAATGCTCTTCTCGGGAATCGCAGCCAGCGCGCCCGCAGATTTTTCATCGGGAGCAGGTACTCTCGTTGTCGCCGTCGGTGGCGCTGGATTGAAAAAGATCAGGGAACTGATAACCAGGGCGCCCGCCGAAACGAGAAAAGCAATTGCAAGCGCAGCCTTGGGCCAACGGAGCGCAGTAATTGGACGGACGCTAACTGCCGAGGCCGGTCTTCTTCTACGTCGCCTGAGGTTCTCGGGGACTTGCGGATTGCCGAGGCCATCCTTGTAGAGGTTAAACAAGTGCAGGCGCAGCCCGTATTTGACTTCGCACTCGCCCAGATCGTGCAGGTGCGGTTGCCAATGCCGGTATTGGCATAGATCCTCCGCCACGTGCGCGGACAAAAGAATATGCCCGGCGTCGCCGCAATCCAGCACTCGCTGCGCAACATTGATTCCCGAACCCGCTATGTTTGTTTTCTCGTTAACATCAATGACTCGGCTAACCGGACCGCTGTGAACTCCCATCCGCAGCCGGATGCTCGGGTGATCTTGCAATGCTCGGCTAATCTCGAGCGCACACCGGGCCGGTTCTTCCGGGCTGTGGAAGAAAACCAGCGCCATCCCATCGCCGGTCGGCACCCGGATGAGTTCGCCCCTTGCTTCCGCAGTGCGAAAGCATTCGGTACTCCGCACGAGTTGCTTTAACTCTTGCAGCAATTCAATCTGCTCGTTCACCAGCAGTTTTGAATAACCGACCACGTCGATTAACAGCAGATGTGCAATCTCGAGCTGGAGGTCGGGCGTCGGTTCCGCGGACGTGTCTTGGGGGTTCACCCTTTTGTAAAGTCTAACAATACCGTGGCCCAGGTTCGACGGCAAACATCGTCGGCGAAAGCCCGAAGACTCGCTGTTTGATTTGCGACTTGAGATCGCGGCCCACACCTGGACGGCTGGAGCGTTACCCTTGCGCGACGCGCAAAAAGCTCCTCGACTTCACTCTAGCTCCCAATTTTTGGCTGGTAATCCGACACTAAATTTGCTTTTCCTTATGTAACGGCATGTCCCAACAAAGGACGGCAAAAGGAGGTGAAAATAAATGAAAAAGAAAAAATCGAAGTCCAAGAAAACAGGTCCCATACCTAAACCTCCGCATAAGAAAGTTCCCAGAAGGAAAGGCAAATAGCTGATCAGCATTTATCGCGAGGACTTCTCACCGTCGGGACTTACTGCGGCCGAGCTTCGCAATGGCAGCAGAGCATACGACCGATGGCCGGCTGGTGAAGACAGCAGAAAATAAGATCACGATTGAGAAAACAGCCAAGCCGTAATCGATCACGTCTGCCTGCTTACCTTGACGTGGCGACGCGCGCATTGAGGTTGGGTGCGCAATGAAAACGGTGTGGCGCGTTTTTGCTTATTTGAAGCGGTATCCGTGGATGGCCGCGGGAACGTTGACCTGCGCGATCCTGAGCACGCTGATGGTGATCGTTTTCCCTGCGACAACGAAATGGATCATCGACGATGTCGTGCGCGCGAATCGACCGGACAAATTGTTGCCGCTAATTGTGCTGGCGGCGACCGCATTTCTCCTCCAGCACGGGTTCAATGCGCTGC
>WNFV01019136.1_pt1 | contig 13961 bp, 11 predicted proteins | sample 5400101 | NCBI WGS metagenome assembly WNFV01 (sample SAMN13153361, study PRJNA577476) | soil metagenome | isolation source: 115 cm soil or saprolite under grassland replicate 1 | place: USA:California | collected 2016-06-15 | reverse complement strand
GAGGCGCGGCTCCTCTCGCCGCTGCACGCCGCCGACGTCCTCGCCGCCGCGCCACGCCTGCCGGCCATGCCGTCCGCGTTCGGGTCCTGGGCCGCGCGGAACCCGCGGCAACTGGCGGGCTTCGTCCGCGACTCCCTGACCCGCCCGGTCCGGGTGATGCCCCACGACTTCGTGCTCGTGCGCCTGCGAGCCGGCGCCGTCTCAGTGGTCGATCTCGCCGAGCCGGCTGCTCCGGACGGGCGGTCACTGCCCGATCGACGGGCGCGCGGCCGCCGGCTGGGCTCGGTCGTCCCGGCCGAGCTGCGCTCACTCACCAGGCAGTCCGCGGGCGTGCTCGGCCTGGCCACCGAGTCGGGACCGGTCACCGTGCCGGTCCGCTGGGATCACCGGCACTGGGTCGCGCTGCTGCCCGGGGGACTCGACCTGGCCCTTCCCGGTGGCGGTCTGGCCGCGTGCATCACGTTCGACGAGCCCGTCCATGCGCGCCCCACCGGGCAACGCGGCGTGATCCTGCGCGGCCGGGCTCGCGTCCTCGACCAGGGCGAGGCTTTGGCGATCGACGCCGATCGCGTCACCTACTGGAGCGGTTTCACCACCCGCACGGCCGGGATCCCCGCCTGACGAGAACCCGTCTCGCGTCGAGAGGGTTCGGCGGCCGGCCGGGAGCGGTGTCAGCCGTCGTTCGTCGCACTGTGCAGCTTGTCGAGGAGCTCGATCTCGGCGACCCGGTCGCCGGCGTCGCCGAGCGCCTGACGACCGCGCCTGGTGGGAAAGATCAGCTCGGGGCGTTGACACCGCGGCCTCATGAACGGCGGGCGGCCGTCCCGTCGGCTTCGTGCACTCCGGCCTCGGCGGCGCCGAGCTCGAGGGTGTCGAGCCCGAAGGCGGCGACAGGTCCGTGCACGCCGGGCCGGAGGTCAGTGTCGGGCGTCGCCGCGTGAATGGCGCCCCAGGCCAACAGGGATGCTGTCATTTCGTAGGGGTCGGGGCCGGTGAGGACCGTCGTGGCGACGGGGCGGCCGGAGTCGTCGCTGGCTACGGCGATCACCAGGGATCGACCGTCGCTGTCCGGCTCGCGGCGCGATCCCGGGAGTCGGCCGGCCAGCCGCGTGACCGCGGATCGTGTCTTCGCCGACCAGAACAGCGGCGCGGTGAGTGTGGTGGCCGCCTGTATCGGACGTGTCCATCGCCCGAACCACCCCAGGTACACATCGACGTTGTCCAACTGGGGGAAGACTTCGGGCAGTCCGAGATGCTCCGAGCCTGCGACGCTCAGCGCGGCACGCGTCGTGCCGGCGTGGCGGAAGGCGCGGACACGCTTGCCGGCGCGTTCGTCGACCAGGCGCGCGGGGTCTCCGCGATGCGGCCGGCGATACGCAAAGCCCTGTTCGGCCGACCCGAGCACGAGGGTGGTGCGTGTACCGCCCGTGGTCAGGGTGAACAGGTCGCGCAGGGTGCTGCGGTAGCGCAGCTCGTCACCGTGCCCGGAGCGGGTGAGGAAGTAGCCGATCTCGATCCGGCGTGCCCGCTCGCCCGCCCGCGTCAGGGCAAGTGCGCCGGCGAGGTTGCCCGGCACGTAGTCGTAGCCGAACGCGGGCACCAGGGTCGCTCCGCGGGCGGCCGCGACGGAGTCCAAGCCGACGACGTGCCGGACGAATGTGGCCTCCCCGGTGGAGTCGAGGTAGTGCGCCCCTGCTTGCGCCGCGGCTGTGACCGTTGGGATGCCGAGCTGCATGAACGGCCCGACCGTGGAGACGACCACGTCGCTTGGCCCCAGGAGCCGAGTGAGGTCGGCAGTCGAGGTTACGTCCACTTCGATCGCGGGGAGCTCCGCTTCGAGACGGTCGGCTACGGCCAGCATCTTGGTGCGGTTTCGCCCGACCAAGGTGGGTTGTTCGCCGCGCGCGAGGAGTTCTCGGAGAACCCGCTTCCCGGTGTACCCCGTCGCGCCCAGCAGCACGATCCTGCGTTTGCCCGCGACGCCGCCTTTCGGGGAGGTTGTCACGACCCGTCACTGGGCCGAAGTCGTTGGCTGAGTTCAGATGAAACGGAGGATTCGAGGAATTCGAGAGCCTCTTTGACGAACTCCTCGTGGTACTGGAAGATGCCGCCGTGTCCGGCGTCTGGATACAGTCGGAGTTGGGCATTCGGCAGACGTCGGGCCAGGTCGACCGAATTGCTGCTGGGCACCATCCTGTCGTCTTCGCCGTTCACCACCAGAGCGGGCTGCTGGATGCCGGACAAGTCAGAGGGCTGTTGCAGTCCCCAGGCGTGGATGGCCTTGAGTTGGGCACGGAACGCCGCCACCGAGATCGCCGTGTCTCGGTCGACCGTACGCTCCTTCAGCCTTCCCAGGAATTGCCGAGCTGCCCGCTGCCCGTTCGACGTCTGAGTAAAGAAGAGATAGCGCTTGGAGTCTCTGAGGGTGAGCGCACCTCTGGCGATGTCTTTCATGGTGACAGCGGTGACTTTGTCGATGCCTCGGCCTCCGGCCGGGCCCGTGCCCGCGAGGATGAGCTTTCGAACGAGCTTCGGCTCGGTTCGCGCGATCTCCTGCGCGATGAAGCCTCCGAGGGAGAATCCCAGCAGATCGACCTGGTCGATCCCCAGCGCCCGGATGAAGGCGACAGCGTCACGCGCCATCGCGGCGACCGAGTTCGGTGCCTTACCCTCCGACGCACCGACCCCGCGGTTGTCGAACGTGATCACCCGACGCCTGGCAGCGATGCCGTCGACGATCCTGGGATCGAAGTTGTCCAGCACCCCGGTCAGATGGTTGAGCAGGATCACCGGCACGCCGGCGTCCGCACCGACCTGCCTGTACGCGAAGCTCGTTCCGCCGACATCGACGGTCTCGGTCCGCGCGTCCTTGAATGTAGTGCTCATATCACAGTCCCTTCTTGCCAACACGGCTGTACCACTTCTGGCTGCGGTCGGCGTCGATGCCCAGCCTTTATATTATGACCATACGACCATAGCGTGAGAGAGGGTCTGGGGACAAGCGGTGCGGCAGCTCTAAATTATGATCGTCATCTCATCGGTGTGGCGGCGGATGGTCAGTGATCCCGGGTAGGTCGAGGGCGGTTGGCGTGGCGCCAGGGTGAGGGGGCGCGGGCCGGCGGCGTGGCGCGGGCCGGGATGGCCGGCGAACGGTCGAGCGAGACGGCAGCGAGTGTTCGCGGCCGCGGCTGACCTGTTCCGGGTGTCTGGTGGGCTGTCGGTCTGAGGCCGTGAGCGCTTCAGCGCGTTGGTTCCGTCGCGGGAGCCATGAGTGCGAGGGCGTTCTGGATGCCCTGTTCGAGGATCGCGTCGGCGAGCTGCCGGTCGGTCAGGGCGCGGGAGAGTTGTAGCGTCCCGATGGCCATGGCGACGACGCCGAGCACGATCACGCGTACCGACTGCGGGTCATGCGGCGCCAGGCGGGCGGCGATGTCGTCAACGAGGGCCAGCTGGCCTTCGGTGTAGGCCTGCTTGGTGGCGTCGCTGGAGCGGTCGATCTCGTCGAGCAGGGCGGCGGACGGGCAGCCGTCCTCACGGCTGTCGCGGTGCTCGACGGAGAGGTACGACCGCAGGTATTGCTCGATTCCGGCGCGGCCGGGCGCCAGCGCGCTGAGGCCCTCGCACTGCGCCCGGAGTTGGTCCGCGACCACGGTGGTGACCAGGTCGTCCTTGGATGCGAAGTGGGCGTAGAAGGCGCCGTTGGTCAGGCCGGCGTCCGCCATGAGGGTGGCGACCCCGGAGCCGTCGATGCCGTCGCTCTTGAACCGGCGGCCAGCCGTCTCGATGATCCGCTGCCGGGTCGCCTGCTTGTGCTCCGTGCTGTAGCGCACCACACGCCTCCTCTCCGGAGGGCCGGCAGCCCTCCGCTGATGTACACCAATGCGATTATGACCATCATCTCATTGGTGGCAAGCCGTTGCCCGCAGGCGCCGCGCCGACGAAGTCGGTTCGCTCACGGCCCCGCGGGGCCGGCGCGGATCAGGTCCGTTCGACCAGTTGCCCTTGCCGCCGGCAGGCCGGGCGGCTCGGCGAGCGCGGTGGCTGCGGCCGTCCGGATCGACGCAGCAGATAGGTAACGATTCGAACACGCATTCGACGTGTCGTCCGGGGTGCGTGATTTTGTCGGCGGCGTGCGGTACCAATTCGTACAGGCGTTCGATCGAACACGCGTTCGGCCACTTCGGTCCGGAAACTGTCGGACCGGGGCGGTAGACAGGACGCCGACGGAACGAGACCGAGGTTTCCAGGAGGACGCGATGGGTGCAGTGGCCGCCGCCCCGCAGGTTACCGGCACGCGCGAGACCACCGTCGAGACGCCCCGCCCGCGCCGGGCGACACTGGTCGGCCCGGCCGCGCGCCCGCTGCCGGCCCGCGCCTGCGGCGGCGAGGAGATCGGCTGGCAGCCGGTCGCCGACCGCCCACCACTGCGCCTGACCCGCCGCGGCCAGCGCCTCGTCACCGCGGTGTCCGCCCTGGTCTTCGGCTCCGCGGTCTGCGTCCTCGGCCAGCAGGTGGTCGAGTCCTTCTCCGACCACCCGCGCTACACGCACACCACCTCGGTCCAGGTCGGCGCAGGCCAGTCCCTGTGGGAGATCGCCCAGGAGACCAACCCCGGTGTCGACCCCCGCATCGTGATCGAGGAGATCGCCGACCTCAACAACCTCCGCACCGCCGCCGACGTCATCCCCGGCCAAACCCTCATCGTCCCGGCCGGCTGAAGCGTCAGGCGCGATCTCCCCGGCCGTCCTCGTAGAGGTTGTCGATCACCATCTCCAGGCCGATGCCGGGTTCGCCGGGTGCGAGATACCCGGCGAGCAGGTCTGAGTACTGCGCATGGCCTCCTGGCGCAGCTGGTGCTCGATTCGTCGAGGTCGTCCCTCGGTGAGCCAGAGTCGGCTCCAGATACGCAACCTCATGGGCGCGCGCTGACCGGCTGCTGAACGGTGTCGAGCCACAAGCGCGCATACCGTTCGCCGTCGACGCCCAGGGCGACGTTGACGCGGGTCGGGGCGATGCCGTGGGGGTCGTGGTCGATGTTGCCGGTCCAGTCGCGGCGGTCGACGATCGTGCGGCCGCGGGAGTACCTGCCGGACAGCTCGACGCGGACCGGCAGCGGCTGCGTCGTCAGCGCCGCGCGGTCGATCACCGCGCACACCGCACCAGCGTCACCGAGGTGCGCGACGTCCGCGCGGAACCGGTCGCAGACGAACTCCACCAACCGCCCCGCCAGCTCCGCCGGCCCGCGCCCGCCGGCCGCGATCAACGTCGCCGCGCCGGACCGCCTGACCTCGACGTCGTAGAACACGTCCAGCCCGTACATCGTCACGTCGACACCCAGCTCCGCCGCCGTCTCCAGCACCATCGCCGCGGCCTCGGGGTCGTGGTACACGTTGAACTCCGCCGACGCCGTCGCGTTCCCGACGTTCGCCGCGCCGCCCATGAACACGATCTCCCGCAGTCCCGCCGCCACCCCCGGATAGGTCCGGAGCAGCAGCGCCACATTCGTCATCGGCGCCAGCGGCACCAGTGTCACCAGCTCACCACCACGCGCCGCCTCGAGCAGAACGTCCCGCATCAGCTCCACCGCGTGCCGCGGATCCGGCGACCGGGTCGGCCGCGGCCAGCCGAGGTCGGCCATCCCGTCCTCGCCGTGCACGTGCCGCGCGTCCCGTCCCGGCTCGAGCAGCGGCCGCGCCGCGCCCCGCGCCACCGGGACGTCCGGCCGCCCGCACACATCGAGCACCGTCATCGTGTTCCGCACCACGCTGTCCACGGTCGCGTTCCCGCCCACGCACGACACGGCCCGCAGGTCCACCGACGGGTGCAGAGCCGCGATCAGCAGCGCCATCGCGTCGTCCACGCCGGTGTCGACATCGAGAATCACCGGAGTACCCATGCCCGCGATTCTCCCTCCGCCGCCGCCCGCGCGGGAACCGACACCGGATGACTCGCCGGCGGCGTCACAGGGCCAGATCGTGGAGGAGCTCCTCGAGGACTTGCTCCTCCTCGATCGCGACGCCCTCGGTACGCATCGCCGCTGACAGGCCACCGTCCCAGGCCGCTTCCACAGGCGCGCCGGTGAGCTGGTGCCCACGAGTCGCGTACGCGAGGTAATCCGCGGTCTGGAAGCGCCATGGCTCAACCGGTAATCGGTTGAACACGACATTTCCGATCCGCACGCCACCCCAATCGAAATCGCCGTGGTATCGCAGCCGGCAGCCACCGTCCGCAAGCCGTCGTAGCAGCTGGACGGCGGCGACCCCGGGCTGCCCGCTCGTGCACACCAGGGGTGCACATCCCGGACCGAGCCGCTCGGCCGCGGCGGACACGACAACCGGGTTCTCGCAGATGAACACCTGCCCGGCCGGCACCTGCCGCGGATCGCTGACCAGCTGGCGCAGAGTCAGTACGACGGGTTGCCCGACCGCGCTCCACACGGCGAGCGCGCGCCCGGTCGGCGTACGGTCATCGCCCGGCAGGCCGAGGGTCAGCACCGTCGACGAGAGCTCGTCGCGCAGCAGCCCGACCGAGGCCAGAACCTCTCGCCGCCACTGCGCACCCGCACCGTCCGGCAGTCGCGCGCAGCGAAGTGCCCCAGCTGTTCGCCGTCCGCAGGCAGCCGGCGCAGCACCTCGGCGAGAACGGCGATCAGCGGCGCCGCCGCCTCCGCCGTGCCGGCGAGCCGTCGTACGACACCGGTCCGTCCCAGGTGCTCGAACCACCCGGCAAGCTCCGGCCGCGCGGCGACCAGCTCTGCCAGCGGTGTGAGCGCTACCTGCCATGCGCGCTCGTGAGCCGAGGCTACGGCCTGCCTGTCGGAGATCTCGCCGGTGAGCGCGACCACGGCCGCGGCCAGTCCGCCGGGGCAGGCGCCGGAGTCGCGCAGGACCCGGTCGACGGCCGGCAGGGACACCGTCACCGTGCCACCCGCACGCGGAGGCCGCCCGAGGAGCCTGTCGACGGCCGCGCGTTGCGGCGGGGTCGCGTTGGCGAGCGTGACAGACGTGTCCAGTGACTCGCCACGCTCCAGCCGTCGCCGGACCCGGGCGACCAGCCAGTCGAGGTCCTCACCGCCGAGCAGCCGGACCAGCCGCTCGGTGTCGATCAGGTCCACAGACCGTCCTGTGGCGGCGGCTCGGCCGGCTCCGGGACGACCGTGCGGATATCTCGCTGCACACGCTGGCGCGTCGCCCCGTCCCACTCCCAGTTGGTGACCAGCACGGCGGCCACGTCCTCGGTGCGCGCCAGCTGCGAGATGGCCAAGCCGGGCACCTCGGGGTAGCAGCCCCACTCCCGTTCGCTGGTCATCACGACGTCGAGGTCGAACGCGGCGAGCAGGCCGAGGTACTTGGCGCGCGCGTTGTCGTCGACGCCGGCGAACGCCTCGTCCAACGTGACCAGCCGTGGTGCGTGCGGGCTGCCGGCCGAGGCGTAGTGCGAGGACGCCGCGGCGAACAGCGGCACACTCGCGGCGAGCACCCGCTCGCCGCCGGACGCGGGCCCGGTCGCCGGTCGCCACTGCCCGTTCTGGTGCCGCTGGATGACGAACCTGTTCCAGCGCCGGTAGTCGAGCGCCTCGGTCAGGTGCTCGAGCCAGGTCCCGGTCGCGTTGCGGGCGCGCACCTCGGCGATCTGCGCCTGCAGGAACTCGCCGACTGCCGCCTGGTCGTCGGGCGACCAGGCGTCACTGGTCTGGCGCAGCAGCCGTTCGCGGGCCGCGGTCAGGCCTGCGGGGCCGTCCTCGTGCGGGCGCCACTGCAGCCGCAGCCGCATCCCGGTGCTGGTCGGCCTGGCGTCGAGCTCGTCGTTCATCGCGGCCACCTGCGCTTCGGCGGCGGAGATGAGCTCCTGCAGCGTGCTGGCGACCTCGTTGACGAGATGGTTCTCCAGGATCTCCCGCTCGCGCTCGTTGAGCAGCCGCTCCCGGTCCGCCACGTCGGACTCGAGGGCTTCCTGCAGTTCCGGCACGGTCGCCGGACGACCCTGGAACTCGACCTCGACGACCACGCCGTCCTCGCGAAGGTCCGCCGACGCCCGGTTGCCGTGCCGGGACAGCGTGTCGTGCAAGGTCTTCAACTCGTTGTTGACCCGATGCTGCGCGCGGTCCCACGCGCTGTCGTCGTACACGGTCTCGGCGAGCTCGTCGTTGACCTTCCGCGCGAGCCGCACCGTCGGATCCGGCGACCAGGAGGTGCCGGGATCCGGCACCTCCAGCTCGGGCAGGGCCACGGCCAGCAGCCCGGTGCCGACGAACCGGCGGAATGCTTCGGCGGCCTGCGTACGTTCCTCGGCGACGCCCTGGAGCTGACCGGTCAGCTCCTCCTTGCGGCCCTCGGCCTTGCCGCGTGCCTCGAGTGCGCGTTCGGCCGCGTGGGCGGCCTCAGCTCTCGCCACGTCGTTGGCGCGCTTCTGCTCCGCGACCTGCTCCAGCCGCCGCTGGAGATCTGCGACCGCCGCTCCGACCGTGCCGCGCAGGGCCTCGTGGCGTTCGTCGGCGGCGACGGCCTGTTGCTCGGCCTCGGCCGCCCGCTCGGCCAGTGTGCCGGCGGCCTCCTCGGTCTGGGCGAGGTCCGCCGCCGTCTCGCCGGCCTGCCGTACGGCGTCACGCACCGCGTCCACCGCCGGCCACAGTCCCGCGAGGACCTCCCGGTACCGGCCGAGCGCGGCGCGCACGTCTGCCAGCGCGGCACGGTCCGCCGGAAGTCCGGTGTCGTGCGCGGTCTCCTCGAGCGCGGCCCGCGCACCCTCCTCCGCGGCGACGGCCGCGAGCTCGCCCTGAGCAGCGGTGTCACGTCGTCCCTGCAGCCGCGCCTGTTCCGTCGCCAGCGACGCCGCGGCGGCGTGCGCCTGGCGCAGCGCGGCGTCACCCGGCAGTCCGGCGACCTCGGCGGACAGCGTCGCGGTGCGTTCGCCGAGCCGTGCCCGCTCAGTGGTGATCCCTGCGAGCTCGGCCCGCAGGGCGGCCAGCTCGGCGCCGAGCTCGGCCAGTCGCGCTCGCCGCGCGGCGTCCCGGGCGCCACGGCCGATGTACTTGGCGACTGGTTTGCGCCAGGCGCCCCGCAGCACACCGTTGCGGAACCGGCCGTCCGGCGCGACCCAGGTCCGGCTGTGCTCACCGAGACCGATCGCGGCGAGCATGCCCGCGACCGTGGCGTCCGGGACAGCCGCGGCGCGTGCGTCCTCGCGGTCGACGGCGGGCCGCAGGACACCCGCGAGCGACACCGGGACGGGTTCACCGGCGCGCAGGACGACGTCGTCGGTCCCGGCGTCGAGCAGCGCGCCGTCAGGTGTGACCCAGGCGTCGAGGATGCCCGCGGCCTCGAGAGCCGCCTCGAGCCCGGCCCGGTCATCGGCGCCGACGTGGTCGGCGAAATCCACCAGCTGCCACAGCGGAGCGCCCACCCGGTCACCGCGGGAGCCGCGGGTGTGCGGCGCGGGCGGGCTGCTGTCCTCACCGCGTTCGAGCCGCGCGATCTCGGCGTCCAGCTCGTCGCAGCGCGCCTGTATGGACGACTGCCTGTTCTCGAGCTCGGCGTCGGCACGCGCGAGGCGCGTGGCTGCCGACTGCCCCGCTGCGCCGACCGCGGCAGCGGCGGGGTTCGGTCCCTCGAGCGTCTCCACCCACAGCTCCAGCTCCGCGAACGTCGTGGCCGGGTCGGGCAGCCGGAGCTCGGTGGCACGGTCGAGGTGGCCGCGGACCGACGCGGTGAGCTCGCGCCCGCTGTCGCGGACCGCCTCATCGGCGTCGGCGCGCCGCCCGGCCATCTCGGCGGCGTCGGCGTCGAGCTCGGCGAGCCTGGCGCGTGCGGCCGCGACCTTTCCGGCCGCCTCCTCGGCGGCGTCCAGCAGGCTGGCGACGTGCGTGACCGCGCGCTGCTGACGGTTGGCCGTCTCGCCGGCCGCGCGTCGTACGACGTCCAGGTCCGGCAGGTCGTCGAGTGGCAGGTCGACCCGCGCGGTGTGATCTGCGGAGATCCGGGCGCCGGCCGCGGCCTCGGCGGCCGACTGCCTGCTGCCGGCCAGCACAGTCCGCGCGGCGGACAGCCGCGCGTCGGCGGCGGTGTGGCGTTCGCGCCGCTCGCCGGCGAGTCTCGCCGCGGCGTCCCTGTCGTCCTCGGCCTGCCGGGCATCGATGCTCAGCCGGCGGGCCTCCGCCGCGACCCGTTCGAGCTCGGTGGCGCTGCGCATCTCCGGGCTCGCACGCAACGCCTCGTCACGCGCTCGCAGCCGGCTGTCCTGCACCCTCAGCTCGTCGACGGTCGCCCGGGCCGCCGTCAGCTGCTCGTCGGCGGCGTCGTACCCGGCCTGGGCGGCGACGAGCTCGCGGTTGGTCCGCTCGTACGACGCCTGGGCCTCGCGCGGCAGCCGGGTCCGGCGCCGGGCCGCGATCCTGGCGTAACGCCGGTAGTGGCTGAGGAACGACGTTGCCGCGTCACGCGCGTCGGTCATCGCTCGCAGCGCGTCACGGTCGTCCTCCAAGCTGCGGAAGGCTTCCGCGACGTCGGCGACGACTGCCGGGTCCAGCGGCGGCAGTGCCTCGGTCAGCGCGTCGGACAACGCCTTCTCGCTGGGGCGCTTCGACAGCTGCGGCTGCCGCAGCTGGATGAGCAGCTCTACCAGCGCGCCGTACCGCTGCTCGCCGAAGCCGAACAGGCACTCGTCGACCGCACGCCGGTAGTCGCGGGCGCGCTCGTACACGGTGCCTCGGTCGCCGAGCGCATCGTCGAGGCGATCGCGGCTCAGGGCGGTACCGGTGGGATCGAACAAGGTGAGGTCGTCACCGACCCGGCGACTGGTGACGAAGTACCAGTGCCGCGAGATACCCCGGCCCGCGACCGCCTTGAGACCGCAGCCGAGCGTGCGGTACCGCCGCGTGCCATCGTCGTCGACCCGGCCGAACTCGAGCCAGGTGTAGCCGAGCCGTTCCGGATGCGGGTGGGCGCCGCCGAGCAGCAGGTTCCACTCCATCCGCTTCTTCGGGTCCGCGTCCGGTTCGACCCGGTACGGCGACAGGTCGCCGTCGAGCAGGAACGGCAGCATGAGCGCCAGCACTTTCGACTTGCCGGTGCCGTTGTTGCCGCGCAGCAGCAGTCGGCCGTCACGGAACCAGAACTCCTCGGAGTCGTAGTAGAACAGGTCGACCAGCCCCGCACGCAGCGGCTTCCAGCGACCCGGTGCCGCGACCGGCAGCTTTCTGGTCACCGCGACTCCTCGATGGTGGGCTCGGCCAGCGCGTAGCGGGCCAGCGCGGGCAGTGCCGTCACGACCCCGCCGGCCGTCCGGACGAGCCGCAACGCCTGGAGGCGGCGCAGCGCGGCGGCGGTGAGCTCGGCCTCGGCACCCGCCACGAGGGCGTCGCGACGCCAGTATGCACGGTGGTCGATCGCCTGCATGCGCACGAACTCACGCAGCTCCTCGATCGGCACGGCCTCGCCGGCCCGCCCGCCGAGATGTTCGGCCAGCAGCAACGTGGCATGGCCGTCGGTGCCGGTCTCGGGCATCCGGGTGTCGGTCAGGTCGTCGTACGGGTCGACCATCGCGATGCCCTCGGCGCGCACCTCCGCGAGTCCGGTCAGCTCGGTGATCCGCGCGGTGATGGCCGATCGCTGGCTGGTGAGGTACGCCAGCTCGGTCTCGTCGAGCTCGTCGTAGTACAGCACGGGATCATCGAGCAGCCGCCGGGTGAGGTGACGCCGCAGCCGCTGGTTGCGCAAGTCGTCGGTGGTGGGCGGCAGCTCGTGGTTCAGTGCGGCGAGCCGTTCGGCGAACCGCGTCGCCTCGATGGTCGACGGGCCGCGGGACGCGGCCAGCAGACTGGCCAGGACGCGTCGTTCGACGTCGTACAGCGCGTCACCGGAGTCTTTGACGAACGAGTCCTCGTCGCCGGCGACGCGCCGCAGTACGCCGAGGTCGAGCAGCAGTCGTACGACGGCCGCCAGGTCGGAGCGCTCATCGCGGCCCTCGAGCGTGAACTCGACTCCGGCCGCGACGATGTCCGGGTCGGCCGCGGCGAGCACGACCTGCTCGGCGAGCCGGCCGAGGGTGATCTGTGCGTCGGCGCGCTCCAGCGTGGCGAGCGCGAGGCAGGCCAGGACGTAGCGCCGCCGTCCGAACGGCAGGCGGGATCTGACGTCGCGCGCCGGATGGGTCGGGTCGTCCGGAGTGGCCACCTGCTTGACAAGCCGGGCCACCTCGCTGTCGGTCTGCAGGCGCCAGCCGGTGTTGCGGTCGAACCACTCGCGCAGGTCGCCGGCGTGGCGTCGTACGAGGGCGAAGTCGTCGTCGCCGGCCCGGAGCAGCGGGCGGCGCAGCAGCGCGCGGGCCGCACGGCGGACCTCGTCGGTGCGGGACGCGGACAGCGCGTCGGCGAGTGAGCTCATGCGGTCCGCTCCACGATCCGCGGTTCGGTCAGGTCGATGATCTCGACGAGGTGGTCCGGGCCGCGGAACACGCCGTGCGGGGTGCGGATCGCGGCGCGGGCGCCGTCGTCGAGCGCGGTCAGGCGGATCGCCATCGTGCCGTCGGACGTGGTGGTGTCGACCGATCGACGGCCGGGGGACCGCGCCGCGAGCGCGTCGCCGAGCAGTCCGAGGAACAGCCGGAAGGCGGCCGGGTCCAGCTCGCCGAGGTCGGCGAGCCGAGTCGGGTGTGTGGTGGCGAGCGTCTCGCGGGCGGCGGCCGTCTCGGCCGCCTCCTTGGCCGCGAGCTCGGCCAGGTACCGGCGCTGCTCGGAGCGGTCGATGATCCGGTTCGGCTTGCCCCGGCGCTCGTAGCTGCCGGTCCGGCGCAGCCGGGGGCTGATGTCGAGAGGTGGCGCGTCGGCCCACGGCGTGCTCACCGGGACCGGCCGCTCGGGCTCGGTGCCCGGCGCGCTCAGGTGCCGCGACGACGACAACCCGAAGGCCGTGCGCCAGAGGCGGTGCAGGTCGTCCTCGGCCGGAGCGGTGGCGAACCAGCGAGCCAGCTCGCGGAAGTCCGCGGAGCGGTCCGACCGGCCGCCGCGGCGTGCGTTGAGTGACGCGACGACCTGCAACAGCTGCGGGATCGCGGCGCGCGCCTGGGCGCGCAGCAGCTTGGCCTGGCTGGGGTGCTGCGGCGCGCTCACGAACCAGCCGCGGAAACCCTGCCAACGCTCGTGCCACAGCCGGCGGAGCCGCTCGAACTCGGTGCGCGCCGGGTCGTCGTCGCCGTCCGCGGCTCCCGGCGCGGCGTCCTCGGCCTCGCGCGCGCCGGCGAGGTCCAGCAGGTCACCGATACCGGCGGCCTCCAGGCCGAGCACGAGCTCGGCGATCTCGGCGCCGGTGCCGACCAGGTCCTTGATGAACCGTTCGAGGTAGTCGACCAGCCGGTCCTTGTAGGCGCGGAACGTATCGGGGTCGGCGTCGTGCAGGTCGATCGTGCGCTGCAGCGAACCCATGAACGCCTGCGCGTTGGCGGCCAGGTCGGTGAACCGGTCGACCAGCCCGCGCAGCAGCAGGTGCACCTTGGCCGGATCGGGTCCTTCCCCGGTCAGCTCCGCCAGCGCGCGCAGCTGGGTGGCGATGTCGGCGAGCGCCACGGTCTGGAGCGCGCCCCGCCGCCCGAGCGTCTCGTCGTACGTCTGGACGGCGTTCTCGACCGCCTCGCCGCGCTCGGTGAGCTGGTAGAGGAACCGGGCCCGGTGGAAGTCCTCGACGGTCGTCACCCGAGTGGTGTCCGGGTCTGCGCGCAGGTTGCCCCAGCCGACGAGCTGGGTGAGTGCGTCGACGATCGCCGGCTGGTCGACCTCGAAGCGCAGCGTCTCCAGGATGTCCTCGGGCCGCATGTGAACGACGAATCGGCGCTTGGCCTGCACGAAGGCCTGCATGACACCCCGGTAGGTCGCCGCGTTGGGCGCCGTCAGGTACGCGAACGGCCCGAACCGCGATTCGTCCATCTACACCCTCCAAGACGTACTGCCTCCAGAGGGTAGTGGCTCCGAT
>WNFV01011274.1_pt1 | contig 13962 bp, 13 predicted proteins | sample 5400101 | NCBI WGS metagenome assembly WNFV01 (sample SAMN13153361, study PRJNA577476) | soil metagenome | isolation source: 115 cm soil or saprolite under grassland replicate 1 | place: USA:California | collected 2016-06-15 | reverse complement strand
CGTGCTGGCCGCGCTCCTGGCCCTTCCCATCACGCTGGGGGCGCTCGCATCCCACGGCGGGCTCCTGGGGGAGCTGGTCGCCCAGCGCTCGTTCGGGGCGGTGGCCCGCCTCTCGCCCGGTCCAGGTCCGGGGGGCTGGGTCGTCGCGGCCTTCCTGCCGGCGGCCGCGCTGATGGGCCTGCTGTTCGTCCCGCGCCATTCCGCCCGAACGGCGATGTGGGCGGTGCTCTCGGCCGTCTCGGCGCTGTACCTGGCCTGGTTGGCCGGGGCCGGCTACCTCCCGGCGGTCCTCTCCAACCCGGTCGCGTACGTCGGGGTGGCGGCGTTCGGGTTCTCCGTGCTCGTCGGGTTGGGACTGGCCTCGCTCATCTCGGGGGTGGGCAGAGTGGCCTTCGGGCACCGCCAACTGGGCGCTGCCGCGATGGCCGCCGTCCTGGGAGCCGGCCTCTTCGCGCAGGCCGCCCAGGCGGGGAAGGGGTCCTGGGCGGTGGGAGGTCCGGACCGGCTCCCCCTCGCCTACCCGCTGGTGGGACAAGCGGGAGGCTCGTACCGGGTCCTGTGGCTCGGGGCGTGGCCGGGAGGCGATCTTCCCCCTCCGGCCGGGGGTCCGGAGGGCAGGGTGTCCGCCGGGGCGGCGTCGGTCAGCTTCGCCGTCGGGCCTCCCGGGGGCGACCCGCCACGGCGGAGCCCTGCTCGCCCCGCTCGGGGTCCGGTTCGTGGTCGCGGCCCCGGACGATCTGCCGGCCGCGGCGCTCCACCAGCTCGCCGCGCAGCTCGACCTGGACCGGCTCCCCGCCGGCGGGCTGGTCCTGTTCCGAGATCCCACGTGGGGACCGCTGGCCGGGGTGGTGCCGGGGTCGGGATGGCTTCGGGCCGCCGGCTCCGACGGATTCAGCTCCATCGCCGCCCTGCCCACGCCCGCGGACGTCCAGCCGCTCGTGACCGAGGACGGCGCCCTCCACGGCCCGCCCGGTTCGTCCCGAGCTCTGGTCTACCTCTCCCAGCAGTTCGACGGACGCTGGCGGCTCGAACCCGCCGCGGGCGGTCGGCCGCTCGGTCCAGAGCGCGCATTTGGGTGGGCGGTGGGCTTCCCGCTCCAGGCCTCCCACCCGTCGTTCGTGGTCCGGTTCCGCGGCCAGGTCTCCAGGGACGTGCTCCTCGCCTTCCTGGCCGTCCTATGGGCGGCGGCATTGTGGATCACCAGGCGGCCTTCCACCGTTGGCTGATCCTTCGGCTCCTCCGGCGCCGCGCCCGTCCCGGTTCCGGGGGCGCCTGATCGGCGTGGCCGCCCTGGCCGCCCTGGTCGGCGGGACCGGGTTCGCACTCCAGCACGCCGCCGGACCGAGGGGAGCCCCCCCCGGGTCGGCCGAGCCGAGCCGGAGCGGCGCGTGGTTCTGCCCCCACGGTGGTGGGGACGGGTGGCGCGGGTGGGTGGCGATCACCAATCCGAATGCACATCCGGTCCAGGTTCGACTCACCACGTTCGCGGACCACGGGGGGAGGGCGGGTTCGACCTTCGAGGTTCCCGGGATGCGGCAGGTCTACCGGGCGGTGCCGGCGGACGGACCGAGCGCCGCCACCGAGGTCGAGTACTTCGACGGCTGGGTCGGTGCGGCCGCCGTCCTCGAGCCCGATTCTCCGGGCGGGCGGATCGCAGCCGAGCGCTGCGTGTCGGGGCCCCACCAGACGTGGTTCGTGGCCGACGCCGAAACCGGGCGGGGCACGACCTCCTACCTCGTGGTGATGAATCCCTTCTCTCAGGACGCCGCCTTCGACGTGACGCTGCAAACGGACAAGCGTTCGGCCATCGGGCCCGGCCCGCTCACTCCCTACGTGGTCCCGCGAGGCCGCTCGGCCGCCCTTCGGCTCAACGACTTCCTCCTTGAGGGCCCGGACGAGCACGTCCTCGCGGTCCAGGTCCGGGTCAAGATCGGCCGGGTCGTCGCGGGAGGTCTCACCATCTCCGCCGACGGCGTCCGGGCGGAGGCCGCCGCCCCGTCGCCGGTCGCTCGATGGGTGGTCCCGGCCGGTCGCGACGCCGGATCCTCCACCCTCGATATCTTCAACCCGACCACCAGGCGGGCCGATCTTTCGATCGTGGTCCAGGGCGACTCGAGGCAGCGTCTCGTGTCGGGGGTCGAGGGCCTGTCGATCGGGCCCGGCGAGGCGAGCTCGTTCGATCCGGGGGCTTCCGCCGGCCTCGGCGTGGTGGTGGAGTCGACCAACCAGGTCCCCATCGTCGTCGCGCGCCGGGAGGTGGGTGAGCAGGGCGACCCGGCCTCGATGGGGGGTGCGACGGGGGGAGCGGGGCGATGGTTGGTCATGCCGGGCCTCCCCCCCTCAGGCGGCCGGGGACTCCTCCTGCTGGAGAACCCGGGGCGGACGGCTGTTCACGTGAGCCTCGGCTTCATCGGCAGAACGGGACCGCCGCGGGTCGCGCCGGTCGGCAGCCTCACGGTCCCGGCCGGGAGGATGGTGGTGGTCGACCTCTCCGCCGCCACCGGTGCGAAGCCGATAACGGTGGTGGTTGCGACACGAGGCGGAACGATCGTGGCGGCGAGCGCGTCCTATTCGCGCGGTGGCGGTTACGGGGCGACGCTCGGCGAACCGATGGTGAGCGGTCGATGAGCCGACCGGCCCAGCCGAATGCCGGGCCAACGGCCCGATCGATCCGGCCCCATCGGCACGTACCATTTGGGTGGAGGCGACATTGAGGCGCAGCAAGCACGCGAGGCGGCGGAGCGGGATCGGCATCCGGTGGGTGCCGGTCCTGGTGGCGTTCGCCGGCGTCTTGGTCCTGCTGCTGGCCGGAGCGGCGTACGCCGGCTACCGGTACGACCGGGCCTCGGCCTCGAAGATCCTGCCGGGGGTGAAGGTCGCCGGGGTCGACGTGGGTGGGATGACACGCGGCCAGGCCCTCCGAGCGCTGGAGCCTGTCTCGCGAGGGATCCTCGATCGAACCATCGAGGTCTGGGCCGGACACCGTGATTGGACCGTCACCCCGGAGTCCCTCGGGACGAAGGTCGATCTGGCCGGCGCGGTGGACCGCGCGTTCTCCCTGGAAGCGTCCTACGACTGGCCGGCCCGCATCTATCACCGGCTCCTGCACCGCCCGATCGAGGCGAACGTCGACCTGTCGGTCCGGTACGACCGCAACGCCGTGTGGCGATTCGTCCAGGAGGTGGCGGGCCAGGTCGAGCGGCCGGCGCGGGACGCCAGCCTCGACTTCGTGGACAACGAGGTGGTGATCGTCCACTCCCGAACCGGGGCCACCGCCAAGGTGCAGCAGGCCAGGAAGGCGCTGCTTCAGGCCCTTCGCACGGACAGGGACAGGGTCACCGTGGGCATCAAGAAGCTCCAGCCCGCCGTGACCGAGGACGCCCTGCCGATGACCATCATCGTCCGAACCACCATCAACAAGCTGTACCTCTACGACGGAACGCGTCTGGTCAAGACGTACGACGTGGCCACCGGGCAGCCTCAGTACCCGACCCCGCACGGAACGTTCGAGATCGTGAACAAGCGCACCAATCCCACGTGGATCAACCCCGCGCTCGAGACGTGGGGGAAGAACGAGCCGGCCGTGGTTCCTCCCGGTCCCGACAACCCGCTGGGGACCAGGGCCCTCGACCTGAGCGTCTCCGGGATCAGGATCCACGGGACCCCCGACGACGCCTCGATCGGGCATGCCGCGTCCCACGGCTGCATCCGGATGCACATCCCCGATTCCGAGGACCTATTCAACCGGGTCGAGGTCGGGACGACCGTCATCATCGCCTACTGAGGGCGTTGGACCGGGCCTGGAGCGCTCGCCAAACGGTCGTCTCCGCCTACGACTTGCGCCGACCCCTCCGTTCGGCGTAAAATGATTGTTGCACTCCGAAGAGATCAGACGGGGCGACCCGGATGGTCACTTCGGAGTGCGCTTTTTCTCATCCCTGTGGATCGCCGCACGAGCGACCCCCCACCTGCGACATCGCCCGAGACTCGGTGCGCGCACGGACCGGGAGGGGCGTCGGAGGGCGCATGCGCGCCAGTGGCTTATGTAACGCCGAGGAGTACATAAGCGGCCCCGGTGCGGTACGCTCCCAGATGGGATGGCCCTCGACCGTGAGTTGCTCGGGCAGGTCAGGAGGCTGGACCAGTACGATCTCCGCCGCCTGATCATCTTCGCCGGCGGCCTCCTGGAGGCGCGCGGCGAGGGTGGGCCGGCCGCCTCGGGGCCAGAGCCCTGGACCGGTTCGAAGCCCTCGTATCGCCGACAGTGGGTCCGGTGCGGGAAGAAGGGATGCACCCGGTGTCCGCACGGGCCGTACTGGTACGCCTACTGGCGCCAGGGCCGCCCCCCGTTCGGCCGATGCCCCGTGACCCCCGACCGGCGGCCTCGGGCCTCCGGCGTACCCTCATTTCGACGGGGGATGGCACCCTAGTCCTTCCGGGTGGTTGAAAACCCTGCCCGGTTGCTATGCACTTCGGGGCCGCGGATTGCCGAGTAGTACAGGTATGGCCCCTATGAAGTACTCCTCATCCAACTGCCCGTCCTGTGGCGGGCACGATGTTCTGAGCGTCGGCATGACGCTCGTGGGGTCGGCCCTCGCCTTCGCCTTCTGCGTTTCCTGTGAGTGGAAGGGCTGGGAGCACGAAGGAGAGAGCCTTCCCCTGAGCTCAGTGCTCAACCTGGTCACCACGCGGTAGCGACGGTCTTTGCCCGCTTCCGGCCCGGCCCGCCGGGCGCCATCCGGCGCCCGGCCCGGGGTGGTTCGTTGGGCCTCCGAGATTCGGTCGCGCCGATCCGGTCGCCCCAGGACCGTCGGCTAGACTGTCCGCCATGCCTGCCGACCTTCGACCGATCTTCAAGGCGTACGACGTTCGCGGCGTGTACCCCGAAGAGTTCGACGAAGAGGCCGCCTACCGGATCGGCCGGGCGTTCGCCAGTTGGGTGGCCGCCGAACGCGTCGTGCTGGGCCGGGACTGCCGGCCCTCCTCCCCGGCGCTCGCCGAGGCGTTCACCCGCGGGGTCACGGCCGAAGGCGTCGGCGTGGTCGACATCGGGTTGGCCACCACCGACATGGTCTACTTCGCGTCCGGGCGGCTGTCGCTCCCCGGTGCGATGTTCACCGCCAGCCACAACCCGCCCCGGTACAATGGGCTGAAGCTCTGCCGCGAGCGGGCCGCGCCGATCGGAGAGGCCTCGGGGCTGGAGGAGATCCGGGAGCTGGCCGAAGGGGAGCTCCCGAGCCCGGGGGGGCCGGCCGGGTCGGTGGAGCGCCGCGACCTCGTCGAGGAGTACCTGGAGCACCTGCTCACCTTCGTCGACCTCGACGCGCTCGCCCCACTCACCGTGGTGGCCGACGCGGCGAACGGAATGGCCGGACTGGTCGTACCGGCCCTGTTCGAGCGCCTCCCGGGCGCCAAGCTCGTTCCGCTGTTCATGGAACTGGACGGGACGTTCCCGAACCATCCCGCCGACCCCATCGATCCCAGGAACCAGGAGGACGTTCGGGGGGCGGTGACCGAGCACGGCGCCGACATCGGTCTGGCCTTCGACGGGGACGCGGACCGCGTGTTCCTGGTGGACGAGCACGCCGATGGCGTGAGCGGGTCGCTGGTGACCGCCCTGGTGGCGAAGGGGATGCTCGAGCGAGAGCCGGGGGCCACGATCCTCCACAACATCATCACCTCGTGGGTGGTGCCGGAGGTCATCCGGGAGAACGGGGGGACGCCGGTCCGGACCCGGGTGGGGCACTCCTTCATCAAGGAGGTCATGGCCAGCACCGGTGCGGTGTTCGGGGGCGAGCATTCGGGCCACTACTACTTCCGGGACCACTACAACGCAGACTCCGGATTGGTGGCCGCCCTGGTGGTCCTGGACCAGATGTCGAAGGCCGGGAAGCCACTCTCGGAGTTGCTGGCGCCGCTGCGGCGGTACCACGACTCGGGAGAGATCAACTCCGAGGTGACCGACAAGGCGGCGGCGATCGAGAGGGTGGCCCGTGCCTTCGACAGCGGGAGGCAGGACCGGACCGACGGGCTGACCGTCGAGTTCGACGACTGGTGGTTCAACGTCCGCCCGTCGAACACCGAGCCGCTGCTGCGACTGAACGTCGAGGCCCGCACGGAGGCTCGGCTGGCAGAGGAGACCGCCCGGCTGCTGTCCCTGATCCGGGGGGGCGCGGCGGGAGGATAGATGGTCCAGGGGATCCGCCACAGCGGATCCCCGAGATGGAGAGGAGAGGCGAGCGTGCCGGTCGACAAGGAGCTGCTGGACATCCTGATCTGCCCGAGCTGCGGCGGGGACGTCGAATATCGTCAGGACGAGGAAGTGATCGTCTGCCTGAAGTGCGGGCTTCGATACCCGGTGAAGGACGACATCCCGGTGATGCTGATCGAGGAGGCCCAGAAGCCCACGTCGGCATGAGGGCGGAGAACGTCCTCGACGATCCTGCGGTCCTGGCCGCGCCGGGTCCGGCCAGCATGCTGGCGCTGGCGGCCGATCTCGGGAACCAGCTCCGCGCGGCGTTCTCCGCTGCTCGATCCGTTCCGAACCCGCCCTCCGGCGACGGCGTGCGTTCGGTGGTCGTGTGCGGGATGGGCGGGTCGGGCATCTCGGGTGACCTCGTTCGGGTCCTCTACGCGCCCCGGCTGCCCATCCCCCTCGCCGTGGTGAAGGGCTACGCCCTGCCGGAGTTCTGCGGCCGGGACACGCTGGTGCTGGCCTCGTCCTTCTCGGGCAACACGGAGGAGACCGTTGCTGCGTACACGGCGGCCGTGGCGCGGGGATGCCGGGTGGTGGCCATCACGTCGGGAGGGGAGCTGGCGAGCCTGGCCGAGGCCGACCAGGTGCCCTGGGTCAGGCTCCCGCCGGACATCCCCATGCCCCGGGCCGCGATCGGGCATCTCGCCGGCGGGCCCATCGGGCTCCTCGACGGCATCGGGCTGATCCCGCCCGCGGGTACGGAGGTGGAGGCGGCGGCGCTGCTCCTGGCCGGGTTGGCAGGCCGGCTCGGCCCCGACGTCCCCGCCCAGTCGAACGAAGCCAAGCAGCTGGCCTCGTGGATCGGGGGCCGCACCCCGGTGGTCTGGGGGACCGAGGGGATCGCCGAAGCCGCCGCGCTCCGGTGGAAGACCCAGGTGAACGAGAACGCGAAGGGGCCGGCGTGGCACGGCGTGCTCCCGGAGCTCGACCACAACGAGATCGAGGGATGGTCGCCGGGGACCGGCGAGGCCTACGCGGCGGTTGTCCTGCGCCACGCGGGCGACCACCCCCGGGTCGCGCTTCGGGTCGACGCGACCATCGAGGCCGTCTCGGCGTCCGGGCTCGAGGCGCGTCGGGTCCATGGGTCCGGGTCGAGCTCACTGCAGCGGCTGCTCTCGCTGATCATGATGGGCGACTTCGTCGCCAGCTACCTGGGCGTCCTCAGGGGTCACGACCCCATGCCGATCCCGGTGCTCACGGCGTTGAAGCGGCGGCTGGGTCCATGACCGGGCGGCGGCCGCCCGAGCCCGGAGGGATGCCGGGTCCCGACGACACCTTCGCTGAGGAAGGGGTGGCCCTGATCCGCGAGCGGTGCGAGGTCGTCCCGCGAGCGGTCATCGTGCTGGGGTCCGGGTTGGGCGACGCGGTCGGGCCGGACGTCGCCGCCTGCCATCAGTTCTCCTTCCACACGCTCCCGGGATTCCCCCCGCCCACGGTTCCGGGGCACGCCGGACGCCTCGCGCTCGGCACGCTGTACGGGGTCCCGGTGGCGGTGTTCTTCGGCCGGATCCACTATTACGAGGGCCGGGGGATCGCGGCGACCACGCTGATCCCGCGGCTGGCCGCCGGCCTGGGGGCCGGGGTGCTGATCCTCACGAACGCGGCCGGCGGGCTCGATCCCACGCTGCGACCGGGACAGCTCATGCTGATCCGGGATCACCTCAACCTCATGGGAGTGAACCCGCTGTTCGGCTGGCGGCTGCCCGACGGGACGCCGGCCTTCGTCGACCTGTCCGCGGTCTACGACCCGGGGCTTCTGGAGGTGGCCGCCCGGTCCGCCTCGGAGCGGGACGTCGACGCCGCCACCGGCGTGTACGCGGCGATGTCCGGGCCCACCTACGAGACCCCGGCCGAGATCGCCTTCCTGGCCAAGGCGGGCGCCCACGCCGTCGGGATGTCCACCGTGCCCGAGGCCGTGGGGGGCGTTGCGGTCGGCCTCTCGGTCCTGGCCGTGTCCTGCATCACGAACGTGGCCGGGGCCGAGGCCACCCACGAGGACGTGATCAGGACGGCGAGGGAGGCGGCAGGGGACCTGAAGGCTATCCTCATGGGCGTGCTGGCCGAACTGTCCGCGCCGGACGACAGCTCGGATGCGGATCGACCAGGACATTCAGGACCCGAGGTGACAGGAGGCGGCAGTGGACTGTGACGTGAAGGACATGGGGCTCGAGGACAAGGGCAGGGCCAGGATCGAGTGGGCCCAGCAGGAGATGCGGGTCCTGGAGCTGATCCGGCAGCGGTTCGAGAAGGAGAAGCCGCTGGCGGGGATCCGGATCGGGGCGTGCCTGCACGTCACGACGGAGACCGCGAACCTGATGCACACGCTGGCCGCGGGGGGAGCCGAGGTCGCGCTGTGCGCCTCGAACCCGCTGTCCACCCAGGACGACGCCGCGGCGGCCCTGTGTGCGGACGACGTCCAGGTGTTCGCCATCAAGGGCGAGGACAACGAGACGTACTACCGCCACATCAACGAGGTCCTGGACCGGCGCCCCCACCTGACCATGGACGACGGCTGCGACCTGGTCTCGATCCTCCACAAGGAACGCAAGGAGCAGCTCCCGGAGCTGATCGCGGGGACCGAGGAGACCACCACGGGCGTGATCCGGCTCCGGGCGATGGCCGAGGAGGGTGTCCTGGGCTACCCCGTGATCGCCATCAACGACGCGAACACCAAGCATCTGTTCGACAACCGGTTCGGCACCGGCCAGTCCACGATCGACGGGATCATCCGGGCCACGAACCTCCTGCTGGCCGGCCGGACCGTGGTGATCGGCGGCTACGGGATGTGCGGCCGGGGGGTGGCCTCCCGGGCCCGGGGGATGGGCGCACAGGTCGTGGTCACCGAGGTCGATCCCCTCGTCGCCCTGGAGGCCGTGATGGAGGGGTACCGGGTCATGCCGATGCACCAGGCGGCCCGGATCGGCGACGTGTTCGTCACCGTCACGGGGGACAAGGGGGTGCTGCGCCGGGAGCACTTCGACGTGATGAAGGACGGCGCCGTGCTGGCGAACTCCGGGCACTTCGACGTGGAGATCGACAAGCTGGCCCTGGAGCGCATGTCGACGAACCGGCGGCGGATTCGGGAGTTCGTCGACGAGTACACGATGCCGGACGGCCGGAGGATCAACCTCCTGGGGGAGGGGCGGCTGGTGAACCTGGCCGCTGCCGAGGGCCACCCCGCCGCGGTGATGGACATGTCCTTCGCGAACCAGGCCCTGTCCGTGGAGTGGGCCGTGGCGAACGGAAGGGGATTGGAGCCGAAGGTCTATCCCGTCCCCGAGGCCATCGACAAGGAGGTGGCCCGGTTGAAGCTGTCGGCGATGGGCGTTGAGATCGACCAGCTCAGCGAGGAGCAGGCCGCGTATCTTTCCTCATGGGAGCAGGGGACCTGAGAGCCGTGGGGAAACCGGACGACTTCGGATCCACCGAGACGGCGCCGGTCGACCTTCGGACCAGGTTCGACCAGTTCCCCGCCACCATCAAGGGCGCGTTCGTGTTGCGGGGTGCGGACGGGAACCCCCACGCGGTGGACCTGATCGAGAGCACCGTCGAGCGCATCCCCACCGGCCCGACCAGGCCGGTCCCGGTCGGCCAGACCCGGGTGGACGTCGCTCCGGGGCGAGACCTGTTCGTCCCGTTCGAGATGCCGATCGGAGACCTGGGTCCGGGGTGGTATGCCCTACGGTCGACGGTCCGGGTGGACGCCGGCGCGACGTGGTCGTTCTCCAGCCGCGGGTTCGCCGTCCCCTGGCCGACCGGTGAGGTCCGGAAGGGAACCGTGAGGGTGGATCGAACCGTGAAGGCCGGGTCCCGCCCCTACCAGGTCGAGTCCGTGGAGCTCCGGGCGGACGCGGCCGTGCTGACCTGGAGGACTCCGGCCGGGCTCGGGCGCACCGCCGCTTCGGATGAGGAGGGAGCCGATGCTGCCCTGGGAGTGCTGCTTGTGGACGGCCTCGAGCTGGAGCTGATCCCGGAGGCGGCCCGGCCCCTCGGGTCCCGGCCCGTGCCATCGGGCGCCGGCCGGGCCGTGTTCTATCCCGTGTCGCGCCGGGCGGCATCGATCTCCGTCGTAGTGCGAACCGCTTCGGGCGCCGAGTCGAAGCCCATCGAGCTCCCCCTGCGCTGAGCGGCCCTCTGTCGGTGGCCCGTCGTACCGTCCGTTCGTGCTGCGCGGGCTTCTGGGTGTGCTGTTCCCCGCCGGGTGCCTCGGTTGCGGCCGTTCGGGACGGCCGTTCTGCGCCGGATGCTGGGCGAGCGTGGCCCTGTTGTCCCCGCCGGGCTGCGGGCGGTGCGGGCGGCCGCTCGACGGCAGCGTCCGAGGGTGCGCCGATTGCCCACCGGGTGGCGTGAGCTGGAGCCGCTCCCCGTTCCTGTACGAGGGACCGGTCCGGCGCGCCCTCATGCGGCTCAAGTTCGGCGGCTCCCGGTCGTTGGCGGACGGCCTCGCCCCGTTCATGGCCGACGCGCTGTCGCCCCACGGGGGGTGGAGCCCGGGATCACTGGAGGGTGCCGTCCTCACGTGGGTCCCCCTGGGGCCGAAGAGGAAGCGGTCTCGGGGGTTCGACCAGGCCGAGATGCTGGCTCGGGCCCTGGGCCCGCTGGCCGGGCTGCCGGTTCGCCGGCTCCTGCGGCGGCGGGTGGAGACCGCTCCGCAGGCTCGCCGGGCGGGCCCGGAGCGCCGCCTCGCCCTGGCCGGCGCGTTCGATCCCGTCGGGGAGCCGGCCCCGGTGGTGGTGCTGGTGGACGACGTCCTGACCAGCGGGGCCACCGTCGCCGAATGCGCCGGCACGCTCCTCAGCGCCGGAGCGTCGGAGGTCGGCGCGGTCACCGCGGCCAGGGCCCTGGGGAGCCCCCTCCCGCGCCGTTGCTATAATCCGCACGGGCTCCCGCCTGGGTCTGTGGTTGCCCGGGAGAGATCCTCCCGGTAGTCGATGCCAGTCGCAGGCGAAACGACCCACGTAAGGCGACCCTTGGTCGCTGAGCATGGTGCGGTTTAGATGTAAGCCCTGCCCCGGTCGGGGTGACCCTTCCGGGAGAAGGTGCTAAGTGGCCCTTTCGGCCGCGATCCCCTCAGCAGGCGAGTGTGGGGCCAAAGACCAGGTCAGCCAGGCGGGAGCCTCCTCGTCACGGCGGATCGCGCGGCCCGCGGATGCGCTTCGCGGAGAGGAGGGGGGATGGATCTGGTCCTGAAGGGCCGGGGCATTCGGATCACCGACCAGGTCCGCCGAACGGCTGAGCACAAGCTGGCCAAGATCGGCAGGCTGAACCCCAAGGTCCTCCGCCTCGAGGTCGAGGTGACCCTCGAACGGAACCCGCGGATCGGCGCCAGCCACCGGGTGGAAGTGGCCTGTGACACGGCACGACAGACCTTCCGGGCAGGGGCGGTGGGTGCCGACGTGGAGTCCGCGCTGGACCAGGTGATCGAGCGCCTGGAGCGCCAGATCTCCAGCCATCGCGGCAGGCTCAGGGACCGCTGGCTTCGAAGGGGCAATCGTCTACAATCTCCGCGGACTAGTCCCGACGAAGCAGGCAGTTCTGAGTAGGCCTTTACCCGCCCACCGGCCGGTGACGGGAGGATGATGCCGGGCACCGCGAGTACGGACAAGGGAACCGACGAGCGCCTCCGCGTGCTCATCGTCGACGACCACGCGCTGTTCCGGCGGGGACTCCAGATGGTCCTGCGGCAGGAAGAGGACATCGACGTGGTCGGAGAGGCCGGCGACGGCCACGAGGCCGTGGACAAGGCCCAGGAGCTCATGCCGGACGTGGTCCTGATGGATGTCCGCATGCCGGGCCAGTCAGGGATCAAGGCCACGGAGCAGATCAAGGACCTCCTTCCCCACGCCAAGATCCTGATGCTCACCATCTCCGACGAGGAGGCCGACCTCTACGACGCGATCAAGGCCGGGGCCTCCGGCTACCTGCTCAAGGAGATCTCGATCGACGAGGTTGCGGACGCCGTCCGGTCCGTCTCCTCGGGGCAGTCCCGGATCTCGCCCTCCATGGCCTCGAAGCTCCTGACCGAGTTCGCCGCCATGTCGAAGCGGGCCGACGAGCGCCAGCAACTGCCGGCGCCCCGGCTGACCGAACGCGAGATGGAGGTCCTCAAGCTGGTGGCCCAGGGGATGAACAACCGGGACATCGCCAAGGAGCTGTTCATCTCGGAGAACACCGTGAAGAACCACATCCGCAACATCCTGGAGAAGCTCCACCTGCACTCCCGGATGGAGGCCGTGGTCTACGCCGTCCGGGAGAAGCTCCTCGAGATCAAGTAGCCGGGTCTTTCCCTGCTGCCTCCCCGTTTCGCGGCGGCTCTTCCCCTTGTGGCGGGATCGCGATAGGGTCTGCCTTCGGTCCAAGACCAATGGTTGGGGGTGTCAGTTGAACCGGCTCATCCTGGCGGTCGGATTGTGCTTCTTCCTCGTCCAAGCCTCGGCCGCCGCAGCCGGGCCTCGTGCGCCCGGAGACCTGCTGTGGAGCTCGCACTACAGCGAGGGATCCTCGTCCGGGGAGGTCCCCAGCGACATGGCCGCGAGCCCCGATGGCTCGAAGCTGTTCGTGGTGGGGTCGACCACCTTCGGCGGAGCGCATTCGTACGTCGTCGTGGCCTACGACGCCGCCTCCGGCCACCAGGCTTGGGCGAGGCACTATCCGACCGGCAGCAGCATCGGTTTTGCCCACGTCGCGGTGAGCCCGGATGGATCGAAGGTCTTCCTCGGCGCCGACCGGTCGTGGCCGGGCACCCAGTTCAGCGCAGACGTGGCGGCGTTCGACGCCGCCACCGGCGCGCCGCTGTGGATAAGCCGGTTCCGGGGACCCGAGAACGCCTCCGGGATGTTCGACATCGCCACCAGCCCGGACGGGGCGACGGTGTACCTCACTGGCGACAGCTTCGCCCCCACGCTGCTCTACGAGATGATCACGATCGCCTACGACGCCTCCACGGGGACGCGCCTGTGGCTGGCGCGCGAGCCGGGCCTGGGCTCGGGAGGGATGCAGGGGTTCGCCGTCGCGGCGAGCCCCACCGGCGACCGGGTCTTCGTCACCGGTTCGAACTACGGCGGGACCGAATCTCCCAACTACGTGACCGTGGGGTACGACGCGGCCTCCGGGTCCAAGCTCTGGATGACCGTCTACGACGGGCCGGGTGGTGGGGGTTCCGACTACCCACGGGACGTGGTGGTGAGCCCGGACGGATCGAGGGTCTTCGTCACCGGGGTCAGCCCGAAAGCTTCCGGGGGCGTGGACGCGACAACGCTTGCCCTGAACGCCGCGACGGGAGCGCAGCTGTGGCTCGATCGGTTCGACTCCGGGCACGCCGACGCCACGAACCACGCCGTGGTGAGCCCGGACGGGGCCACCGTGGTGGTGGCCGGGTCGACGGTGGTGGCGCTGGAGGCCGCGACCGGGGCCGAGCGATGGTCCGCCACGAAGCGCCACCTCGCGTACGGCGGGGTGGCGGTGAGCACGGATTCCTCCACCGTCTACGCGGCCGGAGGCCTGGCCCAGCCCCTGCTCGCCCGGGAGTCGTACATGACGAAGGCGTTCGACATCGGTACCGGCGCCGTGCTCTGGCAGGACCAGTCGGACGAGTCGCCGTGCAGCTACGGGTACGACCTGGCGCTCGCCCCCGACGGCAGCCGGGTCTACGTCACCGGCATCGTGCCCGACCTGGTGTCCGGCTGCGGGAGCGAGTTCGGGACCGA
>WNFV01019290.1_pt1 | contig 13963 bp, 6 predicted proteins | sample 5400101 | NCBI WGS metagenome assembly WNFV01 (sample SAMN13153361, study PRJNA577476) | soil metagenome | isolation source: 115 cm soil or saprolite under grassland replicate 1 | place: USA:California | collected 2016-06-15 | reverse complement strand
GTTCATGCAGGGTGAGTCGCTGCGGGCGCGGCTGCTCCGTCGCGGAGTTCTCTCGCCGGCGGAGGCGATCCGCACTTTGAGAGAGGTCGCTTCCGCGCTGTCGTTCGCGCACCAGAACGCGATCGTCCACCGGGACATCAAGCCCGACAACGTGCTCCTCGTCGCCGGCTCGGCGATGGTAACCGATTTCGGTGTTGCCAAGGCGCTTTCCGTCTCCACCGGAGACGACGACCCCAATGCGCTGACCTCTCTCGGCATAGCGCTGGGTACGCCGAGCTACATCGCACCCGAGCAGGCAACCGCCGATCCGACTACCGACCATCGCGCAGATCTCTATTCGTTCGGCGCGATGGCATATGAGCTGTTGAGCGGTAGGCCGCCATTCGCCGCGCGCACGCCGCAGGCTATGCTCGCCGCTCATATCAGCGAGAAGCCCGTGCCACTCATACAACGCCGGCCGAGTGTGCCGCCACCCTTGAGTGCGCTGGTGATGCGGTGTCTCGCGAAATCTCCCGCCCAGCGACCACAGACAGCGGACGAGATCGTCGGGCTGCTCGATGAGATCGTGATCTCACGCGATGAGGCGCGCGGCCCTTCGGAGGAAGTCGAGGCATCCCAGACGCCGGCGCCGCCGCTGGAGACGCCGAGCATCAAGCCCCGACCTTGGGCCTCATCGCCGACGCGGCGCTATCTCCTCGTCGCGGGCAGCCTCGCGGTTATCGCCGCGGGCGTGCTCATTGGACGCGCCCTCGCGGGCCGGCGAGCTGTTCCATCACCCGGCGATTTTCCGGCGCCTCCGGCCTCGAACGCGAAGTCGATCGCCGTGCTTCCCCTGACGAACGTCAATGGCGATCCTGCCAACGAGTATCTCTCCGACGGACTCAGTGACGAGATCAGGGGCGCATTGAGCAAGGTCCCGGGGCTGCGGGTAGCGTCGCGGACATCGGCATTCGCATTCAAGGGAAAGGCCCTCGACGCCCGCGAGATCGGCAAGCGTCTCAACGTCGGCACGCTCCTCGAGGGATCGATGCGCCGGGATGGCGACCAGCTTCGCGTAAGCGTCCAGCTGACCAACGTGGCCGACAACCTCGCGCTCTGGTCGGGGACATACGAGCGCCGGATGAAGGACGTTTTCTCGGTGCAGGACAGCATTTCCCAGGCGATCGTGGCCGCCCTCGCCGTCAAACTCTCAAATGAAGACTCGGCACGCATGACCAGTCGAGGCACTGAGCAGGTAGATGCTTACGACCTCTACCTCAAGGGGCGTTTTTTCGTCAACAAGAACACGGAGCAGGACATCAGGAAGGGTTTGAGCTATTACGAGCAAGCGATCGCCTCCGATCCAAACTTCGCGCGCTCGTGGGCTGGTGTGGCCTACGCGTGGATCGCTCTCGCCGACGATTACGTTGCGCCGAGGGACGCGTACCCGCGCGCGAAGACGGCGGCGCTCAGCGCCCTTCGAATCGATCCCGGACTGGCCGAGGCACGAGCTGCCCTCGGCGCGGTTCATTTGTGGTATGACTGGGATTCTCGCGCGGCGACTCTGGAGCTGACGGAGGCGATGCGACTCGATCCCACCAATGTTTACGCATACAGGTATTACGGCAATCTGCTGAAGGCGATGGGTCGCTTCGACTCCGCGATGGCAGTAATCAAGCGGGCGCAACGGCTCGAGCCACTTTCCCCCGGGCGGCTGAACTCGGTCGCGTTGATGTACATCACGCTCCGTAAGTACGATCTCGCAATCGACCAGGCGAAAAAGGCTTTGGAGCTGGATCGTGACTATGACGACGCTTACCTGGCGATTGGAAACGCGCTGCTCTTCGAGGGAAAGCCGGCTCAGGCGGTGGTGGAATTCAGTCGGGCACCGAAGATGGGCAATCGTATGCGATCCGGAATCGCATCGGCGGAAGCAGCGTCCGGCCATCGCGATGCTGCACTCGGCATCGCGCGCAGCCTCGAGGCAGAGGCGCGACAGCGATACATCGGTCCGGAAACGATCGCGGCCGTGTACTTCGCCGTCGGCGATCGCGACGCTGGATTTGCCTGGCTCGACAAGGCATACGAGGCGCGCTCCGCGTACATGGCGTTGCTGCGATCAGACCGGCGTTGGGATTCGGTGCGGAGCGATCCACGCTTTGCTGCCCTGGTGAAGAAGGTCGGGATCTGAACTGATCGTTTTCACGTCCCATCAGAAAAATTCGTGGCGTCGCCGGGGCAATGCTTTTATCCTATTGCCCCACGCGCATCCCAATCGTCACAACAGTGATGACACGATTCTCTCGTCTTTCCTTGTCTCTCCTTCTTCCTCTCGTATTTCCCGGCGCGCATCAGGCGCAGGAGAAATTCGCTGCGGCTGCGCCTTCCCAGACGGCGACAGCCGAGGCGAGGGCTGTCTGGGTCACGAGATTCGACTACGACTCGGAAGCGAAAATCGCCTACATCATGGAGACAGCAGCCCGCGCACACTTCAACATCATTTACTTCCAGGCTCGCGCCGCCGGGGACGCATACTATCGGTCGACCATCGAGCCTTGCGCTGCGCTTCTGTGCGGAAAGCTCGGTGGAACGCCTGCGTATGACCCGCTCGAGGTTGCGGTTCGCGAAGGACACAGGCGCGGACTCCAGGTACACGCGTACCTCAACGCACTGAGTGGACGTCCTGCGGGAATCGAAGGGCAATGCCTTGCGATGCCGGAGCCTTCGCCCGGAAATCCGCGTCATATGCTGCTGGAGCATCCGGAGTGGGCAATGAGCGACAGAACCGGTCGCAGGCTGCCGTGTCCCAACGGCGAAGAGTACGTCTGGCTCTCGCCAGGATTTCCCGAGGTCCGGACTCGTCTGGCGATCGTCGCGGCCGACGTGGCACGCAGATATGACGTGGACGGCATTCATCTCGATCGCATCCGCTATCCGGGAACCGCATGGTCGTACGATGCACCGAGCCTCGCCGAATTCGGACGCGATCCGATGAACTTCCCCGATGATTGGCGGACGTATCGCACGACCCTCGTCAGCAGGATGGTGAAGGAAACCTACGACAGCGTTTCGGCAGTGAAGCCGTCGCTCGTTTTTTCCGCGGCGGTGTGGGGCGTCTACGAGGACAAATGGAACTGGCGAACGCAGCGCGGCCTGACCGACCTGCTGCAGGACTCGCGCGCGTGGGCGAAGGATGGGTACATGGACGTCCTCGTGCCGATGACTTACTACCACGTGCAGTCGGCCCTTTGCGCGCGTGCGGACTGGACCTGTCTCCTGCTCGACCACGTCGAGGGTGCAGAACGCCGGACCGGACGACAGATGTACATCGGTATCGACGCGAGCATGGGCGCCGCGGAGATGGTCAACCAGATCAGGCTCGCGCGCGAGACCGGGGCGAATGGGATTGCAGTGTTCTCGTTTGGCGCCGCGGATCGCGCCGGCGTGTGGCCGCTGCTGGCGTCCGGCGTATTCGCGCAGGCGGCGGCAGTCCCGCCCATGCCGTGGAAGCAATCGCGCGGCGAAGGCCTGGCTAGCGGATTGTTGCACTGACCGAGCGGGTCTGCGTCATCGTCAATCCGGCAGCTGGCCGGGGACGGGGCGCGAAGCTGTTGCCGGTGATCCGCGCGGCGTTCGCGGCGCAGGGTGTGACGGACATCGTCACGACGAGGGACGTGAGTGACGAGCAAAGACTGGCGCTCGATGCCATCTCGGCCGGCTTCACGACGATCGTCTGCGCGGGCGGCGACGGCACATGCGGAAACGCGGCAAACGCCATTCTCCGGTCGGGAACCGACACGCGGCTCGGTGTAATCCCGGCGGGTACGGGGAACGACTTCGCCCGGACGCTGGGCTTCGCAAGGACCGACGTCCACGAAGTGGCGAAGCGCTCTGTCATCACGTCGAACGTGCGGATGGACGTCGGCCTCATCGACAAGAGATTCTTTCTCAATTCGTGCGGATTCGGCTTCGACGTCGCGGTGCTTCAGGGTCTGGCCCGCGTGAGCTGGCTGGGAAACAACCTCGTTTACGTCTACAGCGCACTCAGTGAGATACTCGGATTTCGAGGTGTAGAGATGAGCGTTCAGTTGCCTGGAGGGAGGCATGAGCGCGCACTTTATCTGTTGGCGGTGATCGCGAATGGATCGCGCTTCGGCGGCGGGTTCGCGATAGCTCCTTCGGCGAAAGTGACCGACGGACAGCTCGACGCGGTGCTGATCCGCGATGCGACGGCTTCGCGACGGCTGCGACTCCTCGCCGCGGCGGCGCGCGGCAAACACGCGAGATTCGGCGAGGTGAGTGTAGAGCGGGCGTCGCAATTCAGCTTCACCTTCGACGACAAGCCGTACTACGAGAGTGACGGCGAGCTCCACCAGGCGAAAGAGAGCGAAATATCCGTGGAATGTATCCGTGGCGCGCTTCGGGTCCTGGCCGGCGACGCATTCGGGAGACAGGGCGGCGTCGAATCACGGCCGCCCGCGGCAAGTTAGCCTTGGCGGCCACCGAACCCGCAACACCAGTGCACCGACGATTATTTGCACTTGCGTTCGCGCTGACTGCGCCCGTCAGCGTTCCTCTTTTTGCGCAGACCAGCACCGTCATTCGTGCGGCGCAGGGATCACAGTAGAAACGACTGTACATCGCGGGACCAGCCCCTGTGACTTCTACATGGATTCGACGATCGCCTTGAACCTCGGGTTGTCGCGCAGCCCCTCGAGATCGCTGTCGTGCTCGATCCAGTTTCTGTCGCCCCATCCCTTTTCCGCCGCACGCTCGAGGGCGATAAGCGATTCTTCGTTCTTGCCAATCCGGGCGTAGGTGCACGCGACGTTGTAGAGAAGCATTGGATCCTCCGGATCGACGACCATCGCGCGCTCAGCAAATTTCACCGCACGCTCGGTGTCGTGGAGATTCGCGTGTGTAACTGCGCCAAGGATGCATGCCCGCGGGTCGTCTGGATTGAGCTCGAGATGCTGGTCGATGAGCTTTGCGCTGCGGCGGTATGCGGCCTGGGCTTCCTCGGTGCGCCCAAGGGCCGTGAGCGCCTGCGCGAGAAAACCCGGTGTCTGGTAATCTTCAGGGCGAAGATTGGACGCGCGCTCAAAGAGCTTGATCGCATCCTCGTATTCGCCCTGTGCCAATCGCGCCCGCGCATACCAGTACGCCGCCTCAAACAGCTTCGGATCGAGTCGCAATGCGGTCTCGAATTCCTCCTCGGCTTCGTCGAACCGTTTGCTCAACGAGACAGCGAGTCCCTTCGCCACATGCGCCTCGGCCAGCTCCGGCTCCAGCTCCAGCGCTTTGCTGCTCGCCTTGTCCGCCTGCCGCAGATTGAATTCGCGAGCGTCGAAGTACGTGTAGAGAAGTGAATAGCAGTCGGCCACACCGGCGTACGCTCGCGCGTACTCAGGGTCGATCTCGATCGCCTTGTTGAACATCTGGCGGGCGTACTCGAGGCTCTTTCTTCGGAGCTGGTGGTACTGCCTGCCGCGCAGATAGTAATCGTACGCCTGAACGTTTACAGCGCGGGCCTTCTCGATCTGCTTTTTTTCTCCCTCGCTCAGGATGACACGCAGCGCCTTCACTATCGCCTGGGAAATCTCATCCTGGATCGCGAAGATGTCTTCCATCTCGCGGTCATACCGCTCCGACCAGAGATGATATCCATCCGCGACGTTCACGAGCTGCGCCGTGATTCGAAGACGGTTTCCCATCTTTCGCACGCTTCCCTCGAGGAACGTCGAAACCCTGAGCTTCCGGCCAATCTCCGCGATGTCCTCGCTCTTTCCCTTGAAGGCGAACGATGCCGTGCGCGATGCTACACGCAACGCTTGAATCTTGGATAGAGCATTGATGATCTCTTCGGCCATTCCGTCGGTGAAGTACTCGTTCTCCGCGTCGGCGCTCATGTTGGTGAACGGCAGGACGGCGATGGACTTGGCGCTCGACACGACAGGCTGGGGCATTGTCTGCGTGTCGGTGGGCGTCGTGAGACTCGTGGAGGCGAGAGCCTGCGCGAACATCCCGACCGTTCGGAATCTGCCATCGACCTCGGTCGACATCGCTTTGGTCAGCGCGCGCTCGACGTTTTCAGGAATGCTGCTCCGCACCGAGCGAAGCGGCTTGACCGTGTCGGTGAATCGCTTTGCGAGAATTGCCTGCGGAGTGGGTCCGTTGAACGGGCGCTGGCCCGAGAGCATCTCGTACACCACGCAGGCGAGACTGTACTGATCGCTGCGCCCGTCGAGGTTCGTTTCTCCCGCCGCCTGCTCAGGGCTCACATACGCCGGCGTTCCAACCATCATGCCGGTCTGAGTGAGATTTTCGGCCCCCGCTGAGCTCACCGCTTTGGCAATGCCGAAGTCCATCACCATCGCTTCGCCCTCGTAGAGCATCACGTTCTCGGGCTTGATGTCGCGATGGACGATGTTGTGACGGTGGGCGTAGTCGAGCGCCGAAGCGATTCCTCGCGTCAGGCCAACGACCTCCTCCACCGGCAGGAACTCATCCCGATCGAGGCGCTCCCGGAGCGACTCTCCCTCGACGTAGGGCATGACGTAGTAGAGCAATTGCAGTCCTGCGCGAGATAGACAGTGGCCATGCCACCTTTGCCGAGCTCGCGGTCGATGCTGTAAGTCTGGGAAAGCGCGTCGCGGAGGCGTTCCAGGGGCAGGGCCATCTTCACATTGCCCGCTGGATGGCCTTGAATCGAGGCAGGTCACGTATCGAATCGAAGTCCGAATCATGATCGATCCACTCGCGATGACCGAAGCCACGATCTATGGAACGCTCGAGGCAGGCAAGGGCCTCGTCGACCTTGCCGATCATGCTGTAGGTGCACGCAACGTTGTAGAGCAGCATGGGATCATCCGGATCTATGTCGAGCGATCTTTGCGCGAATTCAAGCGCGCCCTCGGGCTCGCCGAGCTTTGCATACGTCGTCGCGCCGAGGTTGCAGGCGCGTGCATCGTCAGGGTTCAGCTCGAGCCGGTCTTGTATCAGCTTCAGCACTCGCCGGTTGATGGCCTCGCTTTCGGCATGCATCCCCAGCGATTTCAGAGAAGACGCCTGCATTGAAGCGGCCGAAAAATCCTCGGGGCGAATGATGGCCGCTCGCTCGAACTGCTTCACCGCTTCGGTGAATCGCCCCTGTGATTTCAACGCGCGGCCGTAAAAGTACGCAGCCTCGAACAACTTCGGATCGAGTCTTATCCCTTTCTCAAAATGCTCCTCCGCTTCGGCATTCTTGTTGTTCAGCGAGTTGGCGATCGCACGCGCGACGTGCGCTTCGGCCAGCTCGGGCTCGAGTTCGAGGGCTTTCTGGCTGGCGGCATCGGCCTGTCTGAGATTCGATTCGCGCGCGTCAAAATAGGTGTAGAGCAAGGAGCAGCAGTCCGCAACACCAGCATGGGCCAACGCATAGTCGGGATCTATCTCGATTGCGCGATTGAACATCTGCCTTGCGTACTCGAGACTTTTGCGCCGAAGCTGATGGAAAAACTGTCGTCCGCGAAGGTAGTACTCGTACGCCTCGAGATTCACGGTGCGAGGTTTTTCGATGGCTTTCTTTTCATCCTCGCTCAGAATCACTTTCAGGGCTTTGACGATTGCCTGCGAGATGTCGTCCTGAATCGCGAAGATGTCTTCCATCTCCCGGTCGTAGCGCTCCGACCATAGCTGATAGCCGTCGGCGACATTAACGAGCTGCGCAGTAATGCGTACGCGATTGGCCATGCGTCGGACTGTCCCATCGAGCACGGTGGAGACGTGCAGCTTCCGGCCAACGTCTCCCAGATCTTCGTTCTTTCCCTTGAGCGCAAAGGACACGATGCGCGACGCAACTCGAAGGGTCTGAACCTTTGATAGCGCGTTGATGATTTCCTCAGCCATTCCGTCCGCAAAGTATTCGTTCTCCGGATCAGCGCTCGCGTTGACGAATGGGAGAACAGCGACCGATTTGGCCGCAGACACGGTTTGCTGTGGGAGTGTTGCGGTATCGGTTGGTGTGGATAGCGAGCCTGATGCGAGGGCCTGGGCGAACATCGCCGCAGTCTTGTACCTCGCCGACGCGTCAGTGGACATCGCTTTCGTCACTGCCCGTTCGACACTCTCTGGAACGCTTCCGCGCAGTGAGCGCAATGATCTGGGCGCCTCGGTGAATCGTTTCGCCATCACCGCTTGCGCGGTCGGGCCGCTGAAAGCGCGTTCTCCGCTCAGCATCTCGTACAGAACGCATCCAAGGCTGTACTGATCGCTCTTTCCGTCGATGTTTGCCTCGCCGGCTGCTTGCTCGGGGCTGACGTACGCAGGAGTGCCTACCATCATCCCGGTTTGGGTCAGCGTGTCATGTCCGGCGACACTGACCGCCTTGGCGATTCCGAAATCCATCACCATCGCTTCGCCCTCGTACAGCATCACATTCTCGGGCTTGATGTCACGATGAACGATGCCCTGGCGATGAGCGTAGTCGAGGGCCGCAGCGATGGAGCGAGCGTGATGCACAGCCTCATCGACAGGAAGCTGGTGCTCTCGATCGAGTCTCTCTCGGAGAGACTCGCCCTCGACGTACGGCATCACGTAGTAGAGGAAGCCGTCGCTTTCGCCTGAATCATGAAGCGGAAGGATGTGCGGGTGATTCAATCTTGCCGCTGTCTTGATTTCTCTCAGGAAACGATCGGTTCCGAGGGTCGCCGCGAGCTCGGGATGAAGAACCTTTAGCGCAACCGGCCGCTCGTGTTTGCAGTCCTGCGCGAGATAAACCGTTGCCATTCCGCCGCGGCCGAGCTCGCGATCTATACTGTAGGTCTGAGAGAGAGCGCCGCGAAGACGCTCGAGAGGGAGCGCCATCTCTACATCGCCTGCAGGATTGCTTCGTACCGCGGAGTTCCGCGAAGAGGCGCGAGATCGGGATCGTTCTCGATCCATTCCTTGTGGCCCATCCCCTTGTCTACTGCGCGCTCGAGAGCTTCGATTGCGTCATCGAGCTTTCCGATCTGCGAAAACGTGCAGGCGACATTGTACAGGAGTGCCGGCTCGTCCGGATCAATTGCCAACGCCTGATTGGCCATTTCAGCCGCGCGGTCAAACTCCCCGAGTGCGCCGAGCGACCCCGCGCCGAAGACCAAAGCGCGGGTGTCGTCCGGATTGAGCTCGAGACGCTCCTCGACGATCTGCACTGCGCGCCGTTGCCACCGCTTTGCTTCCTCCAGGTCACCCATCACCGCGTAGGCCTGTGAGATCAACTTTGGCGCCTGATAGTCTTCGGGCCTCAGCGTCGAAGCGCGCTCGAAGAGTTTTACTGCCTCCGCGGCCCGCCCCTGTGAAAGCCTGGCGCGGGCGAAGAAGTACGGTGCGTCGAACAGCTTTGGATCGAGCTTCATCGCAGTCTCGAATTCCTGCTCTGCCTCTTCGAATTTCCTGCTGAGCGAGACCGCAAGGCCCCGCGCCACGTGCGCCTCGGCGAGATCGGGCTCGAGCTCGAGAGCCTTGCGACTCGCCGTATCGGCCTGCTTCAGATTGAAATCGCGGGCATCGAAGTACATGTACAGTATGGAGCATGAGTCGGCTACACCGGCGTATGCGACCGCGTATTCGGGATCGACCTGAATCGCGCGATTGAACATCTGCTTGGCGAACTCGAGATTCTTTCTGCCGAGCTGGTTGAAGAACTGACGCCCACGCAGATAGAAATCGTACGCCTGCACATTGACCGAGCGGGCCTTCTCGATGGCTTTCTTCTCCTCGTCGCTGAGTATCACGCGCAGCGCTTTGACGATCGCTGACGAGATCTCGTCCTGAATGGCGAAGACATCCTCCATCTCGCGGTCATAACGATCGGACCAGAGCTGATACCCATCGGCCACATTGACCAGCTGCGCGGTGATGCGAAGTCGGTTTCCCATTCGTCGCACACTGCCGTCGAGCACCGTGGAGACGTGGAGCTTCCGCCCCACCTCACCGAGGTCCTCATTCTTCCCTTTCAACGCAAACGACACGGTACGCGACGCGACGCGCAGCGATTGAATCTTGGACAACGCATTGATGATCTCCTCCGCCATTCCGTCGGCGAAGTATTCGTTGTCCGGATCGTTACTCATGTTCGCGAACGGCAGTACCGCGACTGACTTTGCCGCGGAGACCGTCTGTTGCGGCAGCGTTGCAGTATCGGTCGGAGTAGTGACGGATCCTGAGGCGAGTGCCTGTGCAAACATTGCCGACGTCCTGTAGCGGGACGACGTATCGGTCGACATCGCCTTGGACAGCGCTCGCTCGACACCCTCGGGGACGTTCGGGCGGAGCGATCGCACCGGCTTCGCGGGCTCAGTGAACCGTTTAGCCATCACCGCCTGCGCGGTGGGCCCGCTGAATGCCCGCTCGCCAGTGAGCATCTCGTAGAGAACGCATGCAAGGCTGTATTGATCGCTTCGTCCGTCGAGATTCGCCTCCCCCGCCGCCTGTTCCGGGCTGACGTACGCCGGTGTCCCAACCATCATCCCGGTCTGGGTGAGCGTCTCGCTCCCCGCCGCACTCACCTCTTTCGCGATGCCAAAGTCCATGACCATCGCTTCGCCTTCGTAGAGCATGACGTTCTCGGGCTTCATATCCCGATGCACAATGTTCTGACGGTGTGCGTAATCGAGAGCAGACGCGATTGATCGCGCATGATGAACTGCTTCGTCGATCGGAAGCTGCTTTTCACGGTCGAGTCGCTCTCGCAGCGACTCCCCTTCGACATACGGCATCACGTAGTAAAGAAAGCCTTGCGCCTCGCCGGAATCGAACAGTGGAAGTATATGCGGATGATTCAGCCGTGCAGCGAGCTTGATCTCCCGCAGAAACCGATCGGGGCCGAGGGACGCGGCGAGCTCGGGGTGAAGCACCTTGAGCGCAACGACGCGGTCGTGCTTGACGTCTTGCGCGAGGTACACGGTCGCCATGCCGCCGCGACCGAGCTCGCGATCCACCGTGTACGAGTCAGAAAGTGCGGTGCGGAGCTGTTCTCGAGGCAGACTCATCGTCACATCGCCTGCGCGATCGCCCGGAAGCGCGGAGTATCACGGATGGGATTGAGGTCGGAGTCGTGGTCGATCCATTCCTTATGACCGAACCCCTTGTCGACCGCCCGCTCGAGGTAGGTGAGGGCGCGGTCCGGCTCGCCAAGGACGCAATACGTACAGGCCACGTTATACAAAAGCATCGGATCGTCGGGGTCGATGGACAGTGAGCGCTCGGCGAACTCCATTGCACGCTCCTTGTCACCGAGCGCCGCCAAGGTCGCCGCACCGAGGTTCGACGCACGAGCGTCGTCCGGATTCAGCTCGAGCCGCTGCTCGATCAGCTTCAGCGCACGACGCTGTGCCATCTGGCCCTCGGTCGTCATTCCCATCGACGCGAGCGCGAGCGCGAGGAACTGCGGAGCCTGAAAATCCTCAGGTCGGATAGCCGCAGCGCGCTCGAGGAGCTTTGCCGCCTCCGCGAATCGGCCCTGCGAGATGCGCGCGCGCCCATAGAAGTAAGGCGCCTCGAACAGCTTCGGGTCGAGGCGCATTGCAGTGTCGAACTCCTGCTCGGCTTCATCGAATCGTTTACTCAGCGACACAGCGATGCCGCGGGCCAGATGAGCCTCGGCCAGATCGGGCTCGAGCTCGAGCGCTTTCTGGCTCGCGATGTCGGCCTGGCGGATGTTGAACTCCCGGGCGTCGAAATACATGTAGAGCATCGAGCAGGAGTCGGCGACGCCCGCGTAGGCGCGCGCGTATTCGGGATCGATCTCGATGGCGCGGTTGAACATCTGCCGCGCGTACTCGAGGCTCTTACGTCTGAGCTGATGGAAATACTGTCGGCCGCGAAGATAGAAATCGTAGGCTTCGACATTCACCGCGGCGCGCGCCTTCTCGATCTGCTTCTTCTCGCCTTCGCTGAGTATCACGCGCAACGCTTTCACTATCGCCTGCGATATGTCGTCCTGGATGGCGAATACGTCCTCCATCTCCCGGTCGTACCGCTCGGACCAGAGGTGATATCCGTCGGCAACGTTCACAAGCTGAGCGGTGATGCGAAGGCGATTGCCCATCTTACGAACGCTTCCTTCCAGCACCGTGGAGACCTTGAGCTTCCGGCCGATGTCGCCGATGTCCTCGTTCTTTCCCTTGAAGGCGAACGCCGAAGTCCGGGACGCAACACGCAACGACTGAATTTTCGTCAGCGCGTTGATGATCTCCTCCGCCATGCCGTCGGTGAAATACTCGTTCTCCGGATCGGCGCTCATGTTGGCGAAGGGAAGTACCGCCACGGATTTCGCCGCGGAGACCGCCGGCTGCGGGAGAGTCTGAGTGTCGGTCGGAGTGGTGAGTCCGGAGGCGAGCGCCTGCGCAAAAATCGCGGCCGTTGCGAATCTTCCGCTCGCATCGGTGGACATCGCGCGGGTCACAGCGCGCTCGACGTACTCCGGAACGTTGCCGCGAATGGTGCGCAACGGCTTCACGGTTTCGGTGAAGCGCTTCGCCAGAACCGCTTGCGCCGTCGCTCCTGTGAACGGTCGCTCCCCACTCAGCATCTCATATAGAACGCACGCGAGACTGTACTGATCGCTGCGTCCGTCGATGTTTGTTTCGCCTGCTGCCTGCTCGGGACTCACGTACGCCGGCGTGCCGACCATCATGCCGGTCTGGGTCAGTGTCTCACTGCCGGCGGCACTCACGGCTTTGGCGATTCCAAAATCCATCACCATTGCCTCGCCTTCGTAGAGCATCACGTTCTCCGGCTTGATGTCCCTGTGGACGATGCTTTGCCGGTGGGCGTAATCCAGCGCCGAGGCGATTGCCCGTGTGTGGTGCAATGCTTCGTCGACCGGAAGTTGCTGTTCCCGGTCGAGTCGCTCGCGGAGCGATTCGCCCTCGACGTACGGCATTACATAGAAGAGAAAGCCATCGGCGGCTCCGGAGCGCCAGATACACCGTGGCCATGCCTCCACGGCCCAGCTCGCGATCTATCGAGTAGGCGTTGGCCAGCGACATACGAAGACGATCGATCGGCAGAGTCACACGAGGAAGACAGCAAGGGAAAAAAGAGGAGGGAAAAGACCTGACGCTCGGCAAGTTGAAGGCCCACGCGAGTGAGGTCAAGGCGACTTCGCGGGCAATCCGGCCTGCTGCCCGAATTCTGCCAATGCACCCTTTCAAGCGGGTGGCGAGATCTCTACTCTCGGCACCAGCGAAAATTCCATTTGCTCCTTCCGACAAAGGCAAACCGGTCGCAAGGGCGGCACGCAGAGTCTGGGCTTCTCCCTTGAGAAGCGCCGGGACCACCGAAGAGGAGCCACACCGGCTAGTCATGCCGGGACTTGTTGCATTCGGGGGGTGCCATGTCACACGCGACGTCGTTCCACCCATCGTTTCTCTCTGCGAGAGCTGGACGCATGGCGATCGCAGCGGGAATGCTCGCAGGTCTGGCAGTACTCGGCTCCTGTGCCGACAAGCAAGGCAAGTCGTTGACAGCACCGCCCGGGCCCCGCAGCGAGACAATCGTCAGCGACGGCTACACGAACGGCGGAACTCTCAATCTGTGCGTCGATGCCGGGAGTCCCGCGGGGACCTACAAATTCACGAACACGGGCACGAATGACGGGCTGGCCCTCGACGGCACGTTCGATGGTGCCGACGGCGGGGACGGGACCACCATCCTGAACGTGCCCGATGGGACGGATTACGTGGTCGCAGTCGGGAGCTGCCAGACGGTAGTCACGCGAAGCGTTCCCGACAGTGACTATCCGGATTTCGCGGACACCTGGTCGGGTACGCGAATAAGCGCTACCACAATCCCCGCCGGCGTGGTGTACAGCAAAACGGATTGTATGCTCGATCTCGATACGAAACGGGCCATCCCCGATCCGTGCGACACGAGTAACAACCCAACGAAGGGTTATTTGAACTTCGACCACGGCAGTGAGATCCATTTCTTCTTCAAGCCCGCACCCGTTCAGGCG
>WNFV01007279.1_pt1 | contig 13964 bp, 12 predicted proteins | sample 5400101 | NCBI WGS metagenome assembly WNFV01 (sample SAMN13153361, study PRJNA577476) | soil metagenome | isolation source: 115 cm soil or saprolite under grassland replicate 1 | place: USA:California | collected 2016-06-15 | reverse complement strand
ATGATTACGATCTATCGAGGCACGGAAGCGGGCTTGAAGACCGTCGAACGCCCTACGAAGGAATGTTGGATTGACGTGACCAATCCCACTCAAGACGAAGCGAGGAACCTCGTTAGAGACTTGGGCATTCCCCAGGAATTCGTCAACTACTCACTCAACCCTGACAAAATACCGCTCGTCGAGAGATCGAATGGCGCGCTTCTCGTTCTAGTGCGCATCTCCCATTTTCGGAGCGCGACCTCGAGCATTCCTTATGTGAGCCTGCCGATGGGCATCATCTTTACAGGCGACCGGGTGGTGACCATCTGTCGCTATAAACATAACCTACTGCGCGATCTTCCTCATGAACATCAAACTGATTTGTCCACCGCGAAGCCGGCCCGCTTTGTCCTGCATTTGCTTTGGAGTATCGCCAACAACTATCTCATCCATCTGAGTGAAATTAACAAGATCGTCGAGGACATCGAGGATCGGCTGCAACGGTCTCTTCAGAATCGAGAGGTGCTGCAACTTCTCCGCTATCAGAAAAGCTTGGTGTATTTCACCACCGCCCTGCGGGCGAATGAGACCATGTTGGAGCGGCTGCAGCGGGGCGAATTTCTGAAGATGGAGCGAAGGGATGCAGATTTATTGGACGATGTGTTCACCGAAAATCGCCAGGCGATCGTGATGATCGAGATCGCCCGCGACATTCTCAGTCAGATGATGGATGCGTTTGCCTCCATCATTTCAAACAACCTGAACGTGGTCATGAAGTTCCTGGCGGCGGTCACGATAATATTGGTTGTTCCCACGATAATCGGCACATTCTATGGAATGAATATCCGTCTTCCCTTCTGGAAGAAGAACTGGCTGTAAAGAACGTGCGAAGGCATACGACAAGCCTCATCCTTCACAAGTCGAGGAAAGACGGGAAAATCGGCAGCCGGAGTGCGCTTGCGTACTGACTTTACAGAAAAGAGGAGACTAGGATGATAATGGGCCAGGGATTCTTTTCCGCCAATGCTCCCGACCGAATGAAGACAGTGTCGGATTCTTTGATCGGGCATATCATCTATATCATCTTTTGAAGGGGGGGCAAGATGGCAAACGACTATGACTATGATTACAGGCACGGTCGCTATGACCGAGATTATTACGACGAGCCATATTACCTGAGCGACAGCGGCCATGAAGAACCTCATCACCGCAGCTACGGCGGCGAACCAGCGTATCAAGCCTATGGCCGTAGCGGTTCTTACAGCGAATCACACCAGAGCAGGTATCCCGGCAGGTATCACAACGAGCCTTACGGCAGTTACTATTACGGCAATTATGAATCTGGCGACCGCTCGCGCGATCCTTACTACTGGCGTGGCTATTGGGGCAGATACCGTGAGCCTTACTACCGCGGCCCGTACAGGCGCGGCGCCGAGGAGCGTGGCTTCTTTGAACGCGAGGGCGATGAGATCAGGTCGCGGTTCAGCGACGAAGAGGCCGAGCGTCGGCGGCGTATGGACGAGGCGCGTAGAGGGACGTATGCGGGGCGTGGCCCACGCGATTACCAGCGTTCCGACGAACGCATCCGCGAAGACGTAAACGACCGTTTGACGGACGACTGGTATGTTGACGCGAGCGACATCAAGGTGACCGTGAACAACTGCATGGTCACGCTCACCGGGCGCGTGAACAGCCGCGATGAGAAACGCCGCGCCGAAGACATCGCCGAATCGGTGTCGGGCGTAGCGGATGTGAGCAATCAGTTGCGCGTCGGCCCGAGCGTCCCGATCACGACGGAGACGACAGGGGCGGCACGCGCCAAAAACGCGGGGACCTGAATCAGGCCGGAAGTGGGCGGCCGCGACCGCAGTCACGAACTTGCTAACGTAGTAAGCTGCTATGAGACAGTCAACGCAGAACAGCATGCAGGCTGTCGATAGCGACAGCGGCGGCGGTCTCGAAACGCTTACCCTAAGCTCCCCTGTCTTCTGGTGCGATCTGGCGCCCTGACCAAAAGCGGCGAAGGGCGCCCCACCAGGATCAAACGCGCGGGGCGCGGGGGCCAGCTCAGCGGGCGCGCGTTCGCGCGGCTCCGCGAACACCACCGGCGCGCTCCCAGAGCCTATGAATTCAGCCCGGTTCTCGACCAGCACGTTCACGGAATAGCGGTCCCAGATGGATTTCGCGTTCAAGCCCGGTTAGGAGCGTTCCAAGCGAGGCTTCGCTTTGCTGCTGCTTCTCGTCGGCTTCCTCTCCCACTTCGGCTCGGATCACTTCGGTGCGCTTGACCAGATCCTCCAGGACCCGGTTCAAATATTCCACTATCCGCGGCTGTTCGCGATATTTGTTCTGATAATCACGAATGAGTGGGGCGATGGCGTTGCGCGCAACTTGGGCGTCTGCTTCGGAGACCCGCCCGTGCGTCTCGCGCTCCAGCCGGCGAATCTGATCAAGAGTCTCGCTAACCAACGGCGAAAACTCTTCACCGCGCTCGCGCAGTCGCTCCTTTTCCTCATCCGGCAGACGCGCGACTTCTTCCGGCGTCATCTGCCGGTCATCGGATAGTGAGACGCGGGCTGTCCCGACCGGAGTAAACGAGACGGCGAATCCTCGCTTCCGCGCACGTTGGTCCAGCCCCTCGAGCAACTGGCGCCGTTGGTCCTCCAGTTCCCGGTTGACCTCTTGGCGCAAATCGCGGTATTCGCGGCTCTCGAAGGTGAGCGTGAGCGAGAACGCCACGCTTTGCGCCTCGAAATTCTCCAGCGTGATCACTTCATCTAGCGCTGGCTTGCCGGCGTCTACCATGCGTTCCCATTTGATCCCGATCCCTTCTTTACGAATGAGCGCGCCGCCGGACATTCTGATGTCGGGGTTGGTTAGTTGGAATGCGGCCAGATAGCCCTCGGCAGCGGTCGAGACTAGGCACAGAGGTTTCGCGCCCGCCAGCTTCAGTTCGTAGCCGCACAGGTAACGGCAGTCGTGGTAATACAATCCGAAGCCATGGTCGCCACCCTTCGGCACGATTCCGGCGGGATCGGTGAGGAAGAAAACATTCTCATTCTTCACAACGACTGCGTCGGCAATGCTGCCCGTGACCGAAGGCCGCCCTGGGTCAGGACGCGCTGCTTATGTTCATCCTTTTCCCGCGGCGAAAGACGATGACGTTTATGAGTCGCCGCGTGAGCGGCCTGATGTTGTTTCGGCATTTTGTTTCTTCGCTTTCGGGATGATCCTCGCGCACGACCGCGCGCGTCATCTCGATCTATAAGAAGGCAATCACTATTCCATCTTACTTGACGCGTCATCATTGGGTGCGCTGTCGTACCGACCGGTCCGGCGCCCGAGGACTAGGATGATTGCTTGAAATTCTGAGCTACAAGCCGGATGACGCAAACAGGGAGGAGTACCGCGCGCGTAAGCAAGCGGCCGTCTCATAAGTCAGCCGCTTGCTTACGCGCGCGGTACTGTACCAATCTCACGTGTTCTGATTTAGACAATTCCGGCATTGTTCAACGAGGTCTATGATCACTCGGTCAGGTTTCTTCAGGAGCAGGCGCGGGTATTTGGGTTGGCTGAACGGCGGTTGATTGGCTCTTTGATCACGCCAGTCCTCAATCGATGCGAAGAACATCGTCTCCGGCCATCGTGTTTCTCGCTCCGGTCGACCAGACCACGTGAGATGCACGACCGCAACAACTTGCGGTTCCTCGACGCTCACGAACAGAACATCATCTCGTTATCAGACGCAGATGTCTATTCCAAGATGGCGTAATCGTTCACCCCAGGTGTCACGAGGGGCTATACTACAAGAATAATCTCTTTCGCCACGTCATACGAGGCGGCCCGGCGGCTGGCGGGTACTCGACGGTAGAAGACTTGCTGAAGTTTGATCAGGCGCTCCGATCATACAAATTAGTCACCAAAGAGTCAGTAGATCTGCTTCTGGCGCCAAAACCGGAATTGAACTCACCTGATTACGGCTTTGGCTTTCTTATAGAGCAAAAAGGGCAAGTCGCTGGACATCCCGGGACTTTTCCAGGTGTGAGTTCGCAGTTGCTGATGTTCCTCAGGACTGGACACACTTTTGTGGTGTTATCGAATTACAGTCGTGGGCGCGAGCCGACAGTTACGTAAGCGTTTAGCGGGTCCCTACCTAATCCGACTCATAGACTCCCCAACGCGGAATTCCCAAGTGAACGTCGGATCGTGAAATTATCACATGCTTCTATCTACAACTTACGACTATACTAAAGTCAGAGGCGAAACGCCGCCGACTTCGTTGATCGAATCGGTTGGCCGAGATTGAGGGAACCTCTCAGTAGAAGGGTTAGACTTATGGAAAACAGCCTGAGGGTTATGGAAGTGCCCGTCGTCCGGGCGACGCGGGAAAACACAGTTGAGTATGGGCTTTTCATTGGGACTGACATTCCCAATTCGGGGTTGACCATTCCGTTCTACAAAGGATCGGTTGAAGAAGGCTACAACCTCCCATTCGAGTGCGCCGGTTCTGCTGTTGTGCGCTCAGCGCGTATTTCCAGGCGAGATGGAAACGTCGTCTGGCTTGAACGCCATCTGAAAATGACTCAACTTTTCATTGGTCTAGGAGATCAGCCGTTTGCGATGTTGCTCGGAAAACCCAATCACGGATCGGGCGAAAACGTTCCGCGCCTGGAAGACTTGCGCTGCTTCGTCTTTCCCCCGGGGCATGGGATTATGCTCCACAAAGGGGTCTGGCATGACTTCCCACTCGCCGTCAAAGATCCGGTGACTTGTCTGACAATGAACTCGCCGGAGGTGGTCGAAGCTTTAGCCGGGATGAAAGATCCGGCTGAAATGGATCACGGCGATGTTTACAAAATCGACGTCAAAAAGCGAACCGGCGTCACCCTGTTCGTAAATCTTTAGATGACTATAGACATCAAGAAAAAGAATGTTTGTAGTTCCGCCTTCGGGCTATAGCGACTGACAATCATGCGCATTCAAGCATTCAAAATTCCAACCAAAGGGCCGGCGGATGTCAGCCATCTCGAGCGATTGATGGCTGACGGCGTCATCAATCCGGCTGAGGTTGTGTGCATCATCGGCAAGACGGAAGGCAACGGCGGTCGCAACGATTACACTCGCGATCTGGCTATAATGGCGTTTGAAAATCTGTTCGGCGCACATCTCGACATCGCCCCGGCCGAAGTTCATGACCGGATAATTTTTTCGCTGTCCGGCGGATGCGAGGGCGTCGTCAGCCCTCACATTGTCGTCTTCACCAAATCCGGAGCGCCGTCTGACCGTCGCCTCTTAAACAAACGGCTCGCGCTCGGAACTGGCTTCACGCGACCGTTTCATCCGAATGAGATCGGACGCATGGCGCAAATCGAAGAGACGGCGCGCGTCATTGGCGCCGTCGTCGCGGAACTGCGCGTGGATTCGCCGGCGGATGTGCATTTCATTCAAATGAAGGGAGCGATTCCGGGCTACTCCTACGAAGAAGCGCAGGCCGCAATCGCCGCAGGGCATCCGTTGCGATCAGATATGGTCTTTTCACGAGGCGCGTCCGCGCTCGGCGCCGCGCTCGCATTGGGCGAAGTCGAGCTTTCGAACCTCAATGATGAGATGGTTTGTCGTGATTGGACGCAGTATTCCAGCGTCGCTTCGTGTTCGGCCAAGCCCGGATTGACGCGCACGGAGATTATGGTGATGGCGAATAGTCCCTACTGGGACGGCGATCTGACCATTCACCACGGAACGCTCCGCGATATGCTCGATGTACACACAGTCCACGAGGTGCTTAAAAGGCTCGAAATTCCCTGCCACATCCAGCTTGAACCGGAGCAGACCGAACGCATCGTCGGCGTTTTCGCCAAATCCGAGGCCGATGCGCGCGGCGCCATTCGCGGGAAACGGCATACTATGCTCACTGATGATGACATCAGCGACACGCGATATTCGCGGTGTGTGCTCGGCGCTGTCTTAGCCAGCGTCATCGGTGATACCGCCGTCTACATCAGTACCAGAGCCGAACATCACGGCCCGCTCGGCGGCGGAACGCTGGCGATTATTGCCAGGCAGTTCTCCGGAGTTTGAATCTTCCGCCCCTGCGTAAAACGCTACAAGGGACGACGCGAGCTGGGTGCGCGCATCTCCGCCAATTAGACTGTCGTGCGCCTTCAGAGACGTACAACGAGCTTCCCGATCACCACATTGGCTTCCATCACTCGATGCGCCTCTCGAATGTCCTCAAAGCGGAACACCCTGGACGGCTTCGCCTTATAGCGGCCTGCCGCCACCTTTTCGGCGATGGACTGAAGCGGAACGTCCGAGAGGGGGAACTCCGGCGCGCCGAACACGAAGCTGCCGAAGAAGGTGAGGTAGACGCCGCTTGCCATTTGCAGGAGTGGATTGAAGTCGGCAATCGGATCGAGACCACCCAACCAGCCAGCCAGGCAGGCGCGGCCCCCCCGGCGCAGCATCCAGAGGGAATCAAGGATGGTGCTGTTGCCGACAAGATCAAGCACCGCATCAATATGTTTTCTTTCAGCGATGCGTTTCGAGAGATCGGGGCTCTCGATCTCCGCCCGATATGCGCCGAGCCCCTCGAGCTTTCCAAAGCGCTCTCGATTGCGAGTGGTTGCGATGACCTTTGCGCCTGCTTCTACCGCCATGTTTAGCGCCGACTGCCCCAAGGACGACGTTGCGCCTCGGATGACGAGCGTTTGATCCTTCTTTAGCTCTAGGTTGCGGAAAAGGCAGGTCCAGGCGGTCGCGTAGGATTCTGGAATCACGGCGAGTTCTTCCCATGGGAGATCGGACTCGATCAGCGCAACACCAGTTGCGGGCGCGCGCGTATATTCGGCGTAACTGCCGTGGATGGTCCTTCCCAAACCGCCCATCAACGCGGCCACTTTGCTGCCGGCCGCAAACTCCCCGCCGGGACAGGACTTCACAATGCCGACGCACTCAATGCCGCTGATCTCGTCCGCCTCGGCCCATTCTCCCTTGCGCATGTGAATTTCAGCGTGATTGATCCCAAATGCTTTTACCTGGATGACGACGTAGCCTGGTTTCGGTTCAGGCTCGGGTACTTCCTTGATGACTAAGCAGTCTGGACCGCCAAAGCACTCTCTAACGATGGCTCGCATGTCAATTCTCCTTCTTCTCTCAATGGGGCTTTATTTGGGGCGGGTATGTTCTTATAGGGAGAAGACGAGCTTACTTGGGCAAGCGCTTTCAGTCCGTCCGTAATCGCACAGAGCCTGAACGAAACAGTTTGTAAGAATGCTTTTCAATAGTGCGACGGCCTGCCGTCTCACCGGCTTGGCTTCGGCTTTGAACCACTTCGATGCGTGATCAGATTTCATTTACATCAATCGCCAGAGAACTCTGGCGAGCGCATTTCCTGAAACAGTGCGGCGATAATGTTCCGTGGAGCGCACATCCGTGATCGGGCTGATCTCCTGGGAGACCGTTCTTCTTGCCTGTTCAATGATCGTCGCATTGAGAATCGCGTTTGTCAGCAATGACTCGGTCCGAAACGCGCGTACCACTACTGGAGCGACACTCCCCAGGGCGATGCTGATGGAATTGATCTCGGCGCCCGTAGTTCCGACTTTGACCGCCATCACGATCTTAGAGATGGCCTGCGCGCGGCGGGCGCCGACTTTGAAAAAGAAAGACCGCTCGTTCGGTTTCAATCTCCGCAGTCTTACCGCAAGCAGTATCTCATCAGGCTCCATCACCGTTTGACGATAGCCCGTGTAGAAATTATTGAAACTGACTTTCCTGACGCCTCGAACACTCCCGATCTCGACCTCCGCATCGAAAGCCGACAACACAGGGAGAGTGTCGCCGGCGGGGGAGGCGTTGACGATGTTGCCGCCGATAGTGCCGCGGTTCTGAATTTGAATCGCGCCTATGGTCCGCGACGCTTCTACCAACGCCGGGACGCTCAGTTGAATCAGTGGAGATCTTATCAGTTGCGTGTAGGTGGTCAGCGCCCCGATCCGAATCGTTTCTCCTTCATCGTCGATGTCGCGCAGTTCATTCAAACGCCAGATATCGATGAACTCTCCGGCGGCGAGCGATTTCGCGTTAAACGCAACCATCAGGTCCGTGCCGCCGGCGATTATCTTTGCCCGGCGCCCGCGTTCGGCGAGAATTTCGTAGACTTCTTCAAGGTTGGTCGGCGAAACGACTGTGGGATCGTAAACCATAGGTCTCAGCGGTTCGTTCGATTGCGTCGATGATCTTGATATAGCCCGTACAGCGGCACAAATTTCCCGCAATCGCCGCCCTGATTTCTTCGCGTGTCGGGCGCGGATTGACGTCGAGCAGAGAACGGGCGGAGATCAGCATGCCTGGAGTGCATATGCCGCACTGCGCCGCGCCGCATTCCAGAAAAGCCTGCTGCAATGGGTCTAGCCGGCCGTCGCGTGACAGCCCTTCAACTGTGAGAACATTCGCGTCCTGCATTTGGCAAACCGGGGCGAGACACGAATTTACGACCTCGCCGTCAACGATCACGGAGCAAGCTCCACACTCGCCTTCGCCACAACCTTCTTTCGTGCCGGTCAAACGCAGGTCCTCTCGCAACACGTCGAGAAGTCGCTTCATCGGAGGCGCGTCAATCTCACGAACGACGCCATTGATCTCAAAATTTATCTTCATCGCTGATCGGAATTATCAATCGGTCGTGGCGCTCGCGGCGCGGACATATTTTCTATCGCCGCCATCAACCGCTCGGGAGTGATTGGAATGTCTCTCATGAATGCGCCGGTGGCGTTGAAGATCGCCGCGGCGATCGCGGGAGCGGCTCCGTCCATAGGCAATTCGCCTACTCCCTTAGCGCCGAAAGGTCCGTGCGGGTATTCCTTCTCAACTATGATCGTCTCCATCTCAGGCGCGTCGAGCGATGTCGGGATGATGTAATTTGTCAGGCGGTCGTTCACAACGCGACCGCGCTCCCAAACCAGTTCCTCGAACAATCCGTAGCCGACCGCTTGCAGCGTCCCGCCTTCGATCTGCCCGGCGGCCAGCGCCGGATGGATGGCGCGCCCGATGTCCTGCGCGGTCGTGATCTTGAGCGTCGTCACTTCGTAAGTATCCATGTCGACTTCGACCTCGGCGACCTCGGCGCCGTAAGAGAAGACGGGATAAGCGTCGCCGGTGTAAGTGTCATCGTCCCACTCGACGCCTGGTGGATTGGCGTAACGCGCAAAGGCGCGTAATTCGCCGCGCAGATTGACGTACTCGCGGACTGTCTCGCCAAAACTCGCAAGCCGCTTCCCGCCGACTACGAACCAGCCGTCAATCAGTTTCACGTCAGCCTCGCCAAAACGTTCGGCGACGAACCGAAGCAATTTCTCTTTCGCTTCGCGCGCCGCAAGCTGTACGACTCGACCGACGACCATGCAAGTTCGAGAGGCCACTGTCGGGCCGCTGTCGGGCACGCGCGATGTGTTCGGCTCTTCGATCTCGACGTCGTCATAACCGACGCCCAATTCCTCCGCCACGATCTGACAAAAGATCGTGCGAGTCCCCTGACCTATTTCCGTCGAGCCTGTGAGAATGCGCGCGCGCCCTTCCGGCGTGATCTCTACGCCGGCCTGAGCCTTCATCTTCGCTTCGCCGCTGCCGGTGAAGCCGGCGCCGTGAAAGAAGAACGAAAGGCCGACGCCCCGACGCTTCGACCCGTCGTTGTTTCGCGAGATCGTCCGCCTCTTCTCGACGTAGCCGGAATGTTCGACGGTCGCGCTCAACACATCTTCCGAGCCTACGCTCCAGCTCAATCTCTGACCCGTCGCAGTGACATCTCCTTCTCGCAGCATGTTGATGCGGCGCAGTTCGAGCGGATCGATGCCGAGTTCCGCCGCGATCTTTTCCATCTGCATTTCGTAAGCGAACGTGACTTGTGGCGCGCCGAATCCGCGGAACGCCCCGTTGGGCGGAGTGTTCGTAGCGACGGCGCGGGCGGTGACGCGGACGTTGTCGCATCTGTACGGCCCCGGCGAGTGAATCGCCCCGCGAGAAAGGACCACTGACGAGAGCGTGGCGTAAGCTCCGCCGTCGAACACTATGTCAACCTCGCTCGCCACAAGGCGTCCGTCGCTCGTCACTCCCGTGCGATGGCGAATGATTCCGGGATGGCGCTTCGGCGTCGCGGCGATGTCTTCCGCGCGGTCGTAAATCATCTTGACGGGGCGCCGCGCCTTATGCGCCAGCAAAGCCGCATGCGCCGCGATCATTGACGGGTACTCCTCTTTGCCGCCGAAACCGCCGCCGGTGGTCGTCTGAATTACAATCGCACGATCATCGCTCAAATTGAAAAGTTGCTTGATCGCTTTGTGGACGTAGTATGGGCACTGCATCGAACCCATCACCGTCAACGAATCTTCCCCCGGAATCGCAATCATTCCCTGCGTTTCGATATAAAGCTGCTCCTGATGCGGCACGCGATACTCGCCGGTGATCACGCGAGAGGCCTGTCGGAAGCCTTCGTCGACGTCGCCGCGCGCGATCAGAAAACTTTTGAAGATATTGTCCGAGCCGTAAATGATCTCGCCGCAGTTCAACGCCTCTTCAATCGTCAGCAGCGGAGGCGCATCCTCGTATTCAATGTTGATGTGTCTCGCGGCGATCTCGGCTTCATGTTTGCTCTCGGCGGCGATCAGCAGGATCGGTTCTTCGCAATGACGAATTTCGGCCTCGGCGAGAAGCGGCTGGTCGTTTTCAATCAACGCCACATAGTTTTCCCCGGGAATGTCGCGGTAATCGGCGATCACCACTCGCGACCAATCGTAATCCGGATCGAAGTTGATCGTCTTGACCCGGCCTCGTGGGACGCGGCTGCGAACGGTCTTGCCGAAAAGCATGCCTTCGAGCGTGATGTCGTCGACATAGCGAGCCGCGCCGGTCAACTTTTCGAATCCTTCTTTTCGTAAAACATTTTGCCCGACGGCCATTGCGGTTCCCTTCTAGTGACAAGCGTCGCGTCGCTGAATGAATGATTCGACTCCCTCTTCGGGCAGACCGTAATGAGTATACTCCAGTTCTTCGCCATTTGATCTGAAAAACGACAACGGGCCGGACCCGCAGGGCTGAAGCGTTCATGCGTTTGACACAACGCAAGCTCAGGATCGTGGGTGGAACTGCTTATAAGCGGATTTCAGGCGATCGTTCGTGACATGTGTGTAGACCTGGGTGGTGTTGATGTTGCTGTGGCCGAGCATCATCTGCACTGATCTCAAATCCGCGCCGTTCTCGATCAATGCTGTTGCGAAGCTGTGGCGCAGCATGTGTGGCGTGACATGTCCGAGGCCCGCCTGTTCGCCATAGCGCGTGATTATCTTCCAGAATTTCTGTCGGCTTATCGGGTTTCCATTCGGCTCTACGAACATCAGATCGGAGCGCTTATCTTTGAGCATTCGCCGCCTGACGATGAAGTAATTCTTCAGGAAATGGATTGAAGACCTCCCGATCGGTATTCGCCTCTGTTTACTTCCCTTCCCGAAGCAACTTAGCGATCCTGCTTCAAGCTCTACATCAGCAATTTTGAGGCCGACCAACTCGGAGACTCTCAAGCCGGTGGCGTATAGAAGCTCAAGCATAGCGCGGTCTCTGACCCCTACATCATCGCTAAGGTCGGGCTGTTCGAGCAGCTTGTCAACCTCCTCCTGAGTCAAGAATCTGGGGAGGGTCTGCCATGCTTTGCGAGTCGACATATATGCTGTGGGGTCCTGTTTCATGAGCTTTTCAGTCAGGGCAAACTTGAAGAAGCCTCTTACAGAGGACATAAGTCTGGCGATGCTGGCGTCACTTTGCCCCTCGTCCTTCAGGCGCGTCAGGAGGCCGACCAAGTCGTCGCGCTCGGTGGTCAGCAGGTTTTTCTTTTTCCCGCCGAGGAATTCGCAAAGAATCTTCAAGTCATTTCTGTAGGATTGAATGGTGTTGTTTGAAAGTCCTTTCTCAACCCGGATGGCTGTGAGGAAGCCTTCGATGAGTTTCTGGTTGTCCATATGGGCGCCTCCCTGTGCTAAACTGCCTTTCCTGAGTGACACGATTTTTCTTGATCTATTACTCTCGGCTCGCTCTTTTTTCCAAGCCCCCAAGTCCCTCTTGACTTCTTTGCGAGTGAGTCTTGATCCGTTATCAGACCCAATTCACGGCAATATTAACCATTCTTTCACTGATACGTCAATTATGAAAATCAAGGAACTTGCTGCTAAATTGAATTGTGAATTCGTGGGAGACCAGGAAACCAGCATCACTAGCGTCGCGCCGATCGAAAATGCGCAGCCCGGCGATCTCACCTTCTTAAGTAACAGGAAGTACCGGCGATACCTAGGCGCCACCGGCGCTTCAGCGATCATTCTCGAAAACGCCGAAGACAGGCCTGAAGGCAAAGCGGCCATCATCTCCCCTGCCCCCTACCTGACCTTCGCCGAGGCGATAAATATGCTCTACCCGCCTCTTAGTCTGGAGAGAGGTATACACCCGAGCGCAATCATCTCCCCTTCCGCCGACATTGGAGAGAACGTTTCAATAGGACCTTATTCAGTGATCGGAGACGACGTGGTCATCGGAGACAATGTTTCGATACTGGCGCATTGCGTGATCTATCATGGCGCCCGGATAGGCGCCGACGTCATGATCCACTCGCATTGCGTCATCCGCGAAGGATGCGCGCTCGGCGACAGGGTGATCCTGCAAAACAACGTCGTGATCGGCGGCGACGGATTCGGATATGCGAAGAGGCCTGACAATTCCTGGCTTAAGATACGGCAAACCGGGACGGTAATTATCGAAGACGATGTGGAGATAGGCGCGGGCGCCGCGATAGACCGCGCCACCATAGGCTCGACGGTGATCAGCAAGGGGACGAAAATTGACAATCTGGTGCAGATCGGGCATGGTTCATTTGTCGGCCAGAACACGCTGTTGTGCGCGCAAGTCGGGCTAGCCGGCAGCACTCGTGTCGGTAATGAAGTCATCTTGAGCGGACAGGTGGGCGCGGCGGGACATTTGGAAATAGGCGACAGAGTGATCGCCACCGCCCAGACCGGCATCCCGAATTCTGTGGAGGCGGGAAAAATCATATCCGGGTATCCGGCGATTGAGAATCGGGACTGGCTCAAGTCATCCGCGATTTTCGCCCAACTCCCAAAGCTCCAGAGAGAGATAAGAGAGCTAAAAGCGCGGCTGGCTAAACTTGAAGATCAGCAAGGTTCACACGCGCAGTCTTAGCGTTTACCGCGGCAAGAGAATAAATGGCCATTAAAGTAGAGAACAAGGCGACCATCAAACTCCCTAGGAAAACTGAAGAGACAATTCAGAGCGTCTTCGACGTTGTGCCCAAAGAACACATGCGCAATCTGAACAAGATTGTGCTCGTAGACAGGGTCGCGCCGGATTCCAGGATTCAACTTCCTAACATGAGCGTCTCAACCTGGCCTATCTGGTGTTGAGCCTGCAAGCCCAGCATTATCATCTGACGCTGTCACACGGAATCAAAAAGCATCAGTACGAAGGCGCCATACGAGCTTACATCGACAGATACCACGAGATATGGCGTGAGAGGCAGGCTGGATGGCGGACGAAACTCTTCAAGCCGCTTCGCCCATGGTTGGACAAATGGGCGCGTAAACTGAGAAAGCGATATCAGCAAGAGCAGCAGAAACAACGCAGATCCGCATAGCCATTATTTCGAATTAGAGTAGTTCGATGATCGGCCTGATCTCTACTTGTCCGTCTTCCGTCAGCCACGCAGTCCGCATGCCGCTGACGTCGAGCGTAGCAGCTAATGCGCGGATCTCATGCGCTTCGCCAGACCCACGTGCGCACGACGGCCGATATCCCATCTCAGCGGCAAACTCATCCGCCACCTCTTTGATTCCCTCAGCGCTTAGAGCATTTACCAGCTTCATTTATGTAGAGAGAGAATCAAACGCAGATTATGGTCATAAAATCCGTCGTCTGGGGCATAAATAACGCCTCCG
>WNFV01006385.1_pt1 | contig 13965 bp, 12 predicted proteins | sample 5400101 | NCBI WGS metagenome assembly WNFV01 (sample SAMN13153361, study PRJNA577476) | soil metagenome | isolation source: 115 cm soil or saprolite under grassland replicate 1 | place: USA:California | collected 2016-06-15 | reverse complement strand
TTCTCGACGGCGACCGCCTTCACGGCGATGATCACCTCACCCTCACCGGCCACCGGATCCGGGAAGTCCTCATAGCGAGGGATGCCACCAACCTTGTGCAACACCGCTGCCTTCATCACAGCTCCTGACCGAAGAAGGCAGCGATCCGGCGCTGCCACCAGCATGCGAGGCGGACGGGCGGACGAGTGGTTCCACCTGTGGTGCTGCGAACGGTGATGCGCGACGGAGTGATGCCACGCGCGGCCGTGGCGGGCCTTGCCCCGGTGCCCGGCCGGCCGCTCGGCGTGCGCGGGAACCCCGGGAATGCGATGGGTCGCCCAATGCAGGAGGCCGCGGAGCGAGTGTTCGTCTGTCATCTTCACCCTCCTATGACGTACGACGTACGAATGCAAGACATACGTCTCCCTCGGCTCTATCACCGATAGAGGCACTCTAGCACTGATAGAGTGGGGGGAGAGGGGAGGTGCCGAACTTGACGTTGGACCGACAGCGGATCGTCACTGAGGCCGTCGCGCTGTTGGACGCCGAAGGCCTCGACGGCGTGACAACACGCAAACTGGCCGCGCGGCTCGGCGTGCAATCGCCGACCCTCTATTGGCATCTGCCCAACAAGGCGGCCCTGGTCACCGCGATCGCCGAGCTGATCCTCGAGCAGCAGTTCCCCGAGATGTCGCCGCCCGAGCCGGATGAACGCTGGCAGGACTGGCTGATCGGCCTCGCCGAGCGGTTGCGCCGCGCGCTGCTCGCCCACCCGGACGGCGCCCGGGTCATCTCGGCCGCCCAGCTCTCGCTGAAGATGGCCGGGATCTCCGAGGTGGCGATGAGCACCCTGGTGGCGCGTGGCATCCCGTTGCGACAGGCCCGCATGATCGTGCTGACGGTGGAGCGCTTCACCGTCGGCTACGTCCTAGAGGAGCAGGCCCCCCGCCCGGACACGGAGGCGGTGAAAGGCTTCGACATGGCCGCATTCACCGCCGAATACCCGACCGTGGTGGCCGGCATCACCGAATACTTCCAACCCGGCCGCACCGTCGATGACCTGTTCCGCGATTGCCTGGAACTGATCATCGAGGGCGCCGCGGCAAAGTCCAGCCCCACGTCCTAAGGGCCTGGAAATAAACAACATGCTCAACCGGGTGTGTTGGTTGGGGTAATCGTGTAGTTCCACTCGCCGTGCCAGTCATGCGCGGTGAGGTACTGCGTGACCAGTGCCTGCATCTCCCGGTCGGGGATCTTGATGCCGCGCGGGTAGATGCCGGTGTCGCGTTCGGCGTGGACGGTCAGGCCGGTGCGGGTGGTGGTCCCAGCGATGAGGGTGACGGCGACTTCGTGGCTGGTCAGCGGCTGCCCGGCCCAGTTCATGGAGATGTGGCTGAACAGTCGGTGCTCAATCCGGTTCCATTTGGAGGTCCCCGGTGGCATGTGGCAGACCGTGATCGCCAGGCCGGTCGCGTCGGCGAGGACGGCCAACTCCTGCTTCCACAATCGCAGTCGATAGCCGTTGGAACCACCCGCATCGGCGGTGATCAGGAGCTTTGTGGCAGCCGGGTACGCGTCGCTGCCGACGGTGGCCCACCAGCGACCAATGGTCGCCACGGCGAACTGCGCGGTGTCGCCGTCGCTGCCCACCGACACCCAGCCCGCGTCGGCACCCAAATCGTAGACGCCGTACGGCACGGCCTTGCCCTGCTCGCCGGGAAAGTCGTGGACGTCGACCCGGTGCGGGTCGCCGACCGGCCGCCAGGTGCGGCCCTTGTTGGCGTCGTCGCCGACCAGTTCCTTCTTCTTCGCATCGACGCTGACCACGGGCTCGCCCTCGGCCAGCGCCGCGGTGACCTGGCCGTTGAGGTCGTGGAACTGGGCGTCGCGGTCGGGGTGCTGCTTGCCTTCGACGGTCTTGGCGTTGCCTTGCAGGCTGTACTCCAGGGGGCCAGTGAGCAGACGTCCGACGCTGTGGTGGGAGATCCGGTGTCCTTGGCGTCCCAGTTCGTCGGCCAGGTTGCGGGTCGACTTGGTGGTCCACCGCAACCGGGTCATGGGATCGCCCCGTGTTTCCGGCTCGACGAGGCTATCCAGCGCGTCCAGCAGGCCGGGATCGGTCTCGATGAGCGGCTTACCTCCCCCGCCGGCCCGGCGGGAACGCCCTGGCATCGGGTCCGCACCCGCATCCAGCTCGTCCGCACCAGCGCTCACCGTCATCCGCGACACTCCGGCCGCCCGCGCCACCAGCGAGACCCCGCCATAGCCCAGCGACCTGGCCTCGGCCGCCAGCAGCAGACGCCGTTGCCGCTCGTCCAGATGCGGCAGGATCGCCTCGAACTTCGCAGCCAGCACCCGCTCATCGATCTCCATGACCATGGCCATACCAGAAGTATGGCCAGACAATCATGATATGTACAAGTTAATATGAGACGATCCCTAAGCGGCGCCGGGCCGGGTCTATGCTTCAGGTCATCGCGGTGAGCGGCAGCCGCCGCCTCCAGCCCCGGGCCCGGGGTATGCCACGGAGACCTCGAGGGATCAGGAGGCGACCGCCGCCTCCGGCGGTTACCGGCCTCGTGTGAGCCTGAGCAGGTAGTACACCGCCCAGAGCACCGCAGCCAGCTCCGCGCTGGCCTGTCCCTGCGCGACCGCAATGACCACGGCCAAGGCCAGAAGCCGGGTCACGGCGAAATCGACCAGCTCCCAGACACGGTTCACGGCCCGCGGACGTCTGGCAGCAGCCCGTGAGTTAGCCGCCAGCGTGGTTGGGGTTGTCTTGGCCGGCTTGCGGACGGGATCACCCATCGAACAGCACCTCACCGGCCATTCCTGCGAGAATGGCTGGTGGGGGATTCCTTGGGCGATACCCCGCGGGCCCGTACCTGATTGCCTGCTACCGTACCAAACCGTGCGGCAACAACGCGGTAATGCCCGTCGCTTCTCCAAGGAGGAGCTCCAGGAGCTATGCCGACAGCTAGAGCCGGCCTACCGAGCCGGCTTTCGTCTGCGGGTCCGGTGCGGTTACTGCCCCGGCAAGCGGCTCCTTGATGAGATCGTGATCGCCCACGATCTGCACCACGACAGCTACAGCCTGACGTCGAACTTCCCAAGCAGCACTCGACCTGGTTCGGAGTCGGCGTTCGGCCAGCACATGGTGGCCGACGCTAACGGCAACCCTATTCGTGGCGGGATCACCCGACCATCGGTGACCCGGGCGAAGGGGGCGTTCGGCCGTCCCGAGTCGCGCCCAGAAGGACACGACGCCTGGGTCTATGAATGCCACAGGCGCTGCGGCGCGACCCACTCCTTCAACGAGGGACGGCTGCTACAGTTCTTCCTCCGCGCGTTCATGGAGGGCCGCACCGAGTTGATCGCCGGAGTCGACCGCCTGTAGCTCCGTAGCTTCGGAGCTTGGTGCCCCGGCTCAGCGGCGCCGGCGGGCGGGGTCGGTCGCCGCGGTGAGCGCCGCGACCGCCTCCGGGCCGGGGCGGGCGTAGCGCTGCAGCGATCGTAGGCTGGCGTGGCGGCTCTTGGCCATCAGCAGCGGCAGGCTGGTGTTCTGCTCGGCCAGGTGGGTGAGCGCCAAGTGGCGAAGCTGGTGCAAGTCCCAGCCGCCGGGGGCCTGCCGGAACAGCGCCTCGGCGCGGCGGTACGACAGCCGGGCCCGGCCGGTCTGCGGGCAGCGGTCGATCGTCGCCGGCGCGCGGGCGGGGACCGGCGCGCGGGCGGGGACCGGCGTGCGGGCGGCCAGAAACAGCGGGCCGCGGCGGCGCCCGTCGATCAGGCGGGGGAGCAGGCGGGCCGAGCCGGTCTGGAAGTACAGCCAGTCGGTGTCGCCACCCTTGGACTGCACTCGCACGCGCTTGTTGTCCAGGTCGACGTTCTCGACGTTGATCGACAGGGCCTCGGCGGCGCCGGCGGCGGTCTCATACAGGAACCGCCACAGCGCCTTCTCGCGCACGGCGACGTCGTCGCGGGTCCATAGCCGCTCCAGAGCCGCTTCAGCTCCCCAAGCGGGATCGCCTTGGTGCGGTCGGCGGGCTCGGGGGGCGGCGCTCCAGGTCGACGGCCAGGTCGACGGTAAGCCAGCGGCGCCGACGGCAGTAGGCGACGAACGAGCGGACGGTGGCCACGTGCCGGTTCCAGGTCGACGGCGCACACCGGCTCCAGGCCGTGGTCACCGCCGCGGTGACCACCTCGACGGGCAGCTCCTCGAGGAGTGCCTCGGCGCCGAGCTCGCGCGCCAGCCGGTCCAGTGTCCGCTGGTAGGAGCGGCCGGTCGAGGGCGCCAGGCCCGGCTGGGCGAGGAACGCCGCGGCCGCGGCGGCGAGCTGTTGGCGGTCGGGTGTGACTTTCAAGGCTTGGTGGCGCTGGATCTTCGGTGCTACGCGGCGCGTCAGCTACCGATGATGAGGGCCTCGCGCGCGGCTTCCCGGTGGAGGCTGGTCCAGGCTGGGGTCGGTCAGACGGTCCGGTCGAGCGTTGGTCTGGGTGGGCGCTGGCGCTTGGCCGGTGGGACGTACCGCCTGTCGGTGTTCATGTGGGTGCAGCTCGCTCCGCGTTCAGTAAATGCGATCCCGGTTTCGGTGCTGATAATGGCGAAGAACCTCTTCGCGTCGGGTGATTGCCCCGAGGTGACCCAGGTGCAGCCTGGCCCATCGTGCAGCGCTCGTGCGATGAGCCTGCGGCCGAGGCCTCGGCGTTGCCAGTCGTTGGTGATGGAGATCTTGTTGATGCGGGCGCGTTGACAGGCATGGCAGACCTGCCAGATGAGCCGGCCGATGTCGTAGCCGTCCCGGTCGTAGAGGTGGAGCACCCGAAGGCCAGCCGGTTCGTCGGGGGGCTGGTAGATGAACCGCACCGGCTGGCCTGGGCTCATCATGCGGGCCAGGAGCCATCGCGGCGCGGACATTCCTTGGGGCAGCGGCGGCATCGGGCCTCCTCGACTCCGCTATCAACGGAGACGCGCTCGGCAAGACGGCAGTAGCTCACAGGTCCTCGACATAGCCGGCGGCGACGTCCTCGGGCGGGTTGGTGTACAGCCGCAGGTAGCGGTCGTTGGCATGCCCCAGGCGGCGCTCCAGCTCCGCCCGGTTGTGCCCTGACACCTGGGAGAGCTGGAACGCGAAGGTGTGCCGCAGATCGTGGGGGCGCAACGCGCCGAGCTGGCGGTCGGCGCCGCTGACCTCCAGGTCGTGGATGCCGCCGACCTCGGCGACGATCGTGTTGATCGAGCGGGGCGAGAGCCTGCCGTCCGGTCGGCGGGTCGCGATCGACCGTGCCGCCACAAACAGCGCCGTCGCGGTCTCGTCGAGGTCAGCGCCGGCGTCGTCTGGGCGCTCACGCTCGAGGTAGTCGGCGATGGCCATGCGGACGTCACGGCCCAGGAACACCGTGCGGCTGGTGCGGCCCTTGCCGCGCACCCCGACCAGGCGGGCGCGCTTGACCCGCCGGAGCTCGGCAGGGGTCATGGGGTCGAGCTGGTCGAGGTTCAGCCCGGCGACCTCGGCGCGGCGCAGCCCGGCGCCCAGCAGCAGGTGCACGATCGCCCGGTCCCGCAGCGGCCGAGCGTGGCGGTGCACGGCACGATCGCCGTCGCCGTGGCGGCGGCCGCGGAGCCGGTGGAAGCCCTCCAGCCGGTCCAGCACGTTCTTGACCGTGCGGACCTGCGCGGCCGACAGCGCCCGCGGTTCCGGCGCCGGTAGGCGCAGCAGTTCCACCCGGCTGGTCGGGTCACCATGCGGGAGCAGCCCGGCGGGGGCGTGGGCGAGGGTCCAGGTGAAGAACGCGCTCAGGTGTGCGAGGTGGTTGTTGACGGTGGCCGGCGCCAGCGTCTGGGTGCGGCCGCCGCGGCGTGGGCGCACCTCGGTGGCGGCCAGGTGCTCGCGCCAGCCGGCGACCTCCCGTGCGGTGACCGCGGAGACCCGATCGTGGCCCAAGCCCGCGACGATGAAGGCGCGGAAGCGGTCGAGGTGCCTGGCGATCTTGGCGGCGACCTCAGCGGAGCGCACCCCACGGACCGCGAGGTCGAGGTAGCGGTCGACCCAGACCGTGAGGCTGTCGTCGGCGTCCACGGCCGCACCGCCGACCCTGACAACCTTTCGTGAAGCGATCTTGCGGCGATCCTTCCCAGCGTTCGCCGGGACGGCGGTGGGCGGCATGCGTGGTTCCCTTCACGGAAGAGCCATTTCCTGAAGCAACCCGGAGGCTACCGCGCACCGGCGACACCCATTCGACGCTGTGCGATGATCCCACTCTGAACGGGAGACTCAGGTGGTTCAGGCGATGCGCGACGAACCGGTCTACCGTGGGATCGTCGGGATCGACATCGAACGGTTCACCCGCGCCGAGTGGACCGACCCGACCCGCGCCCGGCTTCGCGACCGACTCCACACCCTGGTCGACGAGGCGCTGGCCAGCGCCCGCATCCCGCCATCCCTGACGATCCGCAGCGACACCGGTGACGGCCTGTGGCTGCTGGCCGACACCCAGGTCCCCACCACGCGGCTGCTGCACCCGCTGGCCACCAGCCTGGCCAGCGGTCTTGCCGCCGACAACCGCCGGGCGCCGGCGGCCCAGCGGCTGCGGCTTCGGATCGTGGTGCATGCCGGCGAGCTGCTCCACGACGCCCACGGGCACACCGGGCAAAGCTGGAACCATGCCGCCCGGCTGCTGGACGCCGAAGCTACCCGCACCGTGCTGGCCGCCTGCCCCGCTGCAGAGGTGGTGCTGGTGGTCTCCGACGTGCTCTACGACGGCGTCGTGCGGCACGCCTACCAGGGCATCGACCCGGATGGCTGGCAGCCGGTCCGAGTGCATTGCAAGGAGACCAGCGCCCGCGGCTGGGTCCACCTGCCCGGGCTGGCCGCCCAACCGCGGCTGCCCGCGGTGCTGGCCGCCGCAAGCGTCGGGCCGGCGGGCCTGCCGATCCCGCGGGAGCTGCCCCGTCCGCCCGGGGACTTCACCGGCCGCGCCGACGAGCTGGCAACCCTGTGGAAGCTGCTCCACGCTGGGCGCTCCAACGCCCCTCCACGACCGACCGGACCAGCCGGCAGACGCGGTCGGGAAGGGGGCCGGGGTCGGCCGGTGGTGGTCGCCGCGATCGACGGCATGGGCGGCATCGGCAAGTCCGCGCTGGCGCTCCTGATCGCCAATCAGCTCGCCGACGCCGGCGCCTTTCCTGACGGGCAGCTGTACGTCAACCTCCAGGGCGCCACCCCAGGACTGGCCCCGCTGGAGCCGTTGGACGCGCTCGGCCGTCTGCTGCGCTCACTTGGCCTGGACCCCGCCCAGATCCCCACCAGCGTGGAGGAGGCCGCCGCCCGGTTCCGCTCGCTGGCCGCCGAGCGGCGGCTGCTGCTCCTGCTGGACAACGCCCACGACGCCGAGCAGGTCCGCCCGCTGCTGCCCGCCAGCCCAACCTGCGCGGTGCTGGTCACCAGCCGCCAGGTGCTGGCCACCCTGGACGGCGCCCACCCCCTGCACCTGGACGTGCTCACCCCCGAGCAGGCCTTGGCGCTGCTTGGACGCATCGCCGGCCCGCAGCGCCTGGCCGCCGACCCGCCGGCCGCCGCCGAGCTGATCCGGCTGTGCGGCTACCTACCGCTGGCGCTTCGGATCGTCGGCGCCCGCCTGGCCGCCCGACCCGCCTGGCCCGTCCGGGTGGTGGCCGAGCGGCTCGCCGACGCCACCGGTCGCCTCGACGAGCTGCGCGCCGGGGAGCTTGCGGTGCGCGCCAGCTTCGACGTCTCTCTGCACACCCTCACCCAAAGCTCCGACGCGGCCGACCGGGCCGCCGTGGCCGCGTTCGGGCTGCTCAGCCTGCCCGACGGGCCAGACCTGGACGTGGCGGCCGCGGCACGGCTGCTGGACCAGCCCCAACCAACCACCCAGCGGTTGCTGGAGCGGCTGGTCGACGCGCAGCTGCTGGAGACGCCCCGGCCAGGCCGCTACCAGTTCCACGACCTGGTCCGCCTGCATGCCCGCCAGCACGCCACCCGCCAGCATCCCCAGCCCGAACGGCTGGCCGCGCTGACCCGCCTGATCGGGTTCTACACCGCCACCGGCTGGCCCACCATAACCCTGTGTGACCCGGGCAACGCGCGCGAAGCCACCGCCGATCCGCGCTGGACCCACGGCGGCCTGCGGTTCGCCGACGACGTGGCGGCGATGGGCTGGCTGGAGGCCGAGCGCGGCAACCTGCTGGCCGCCATCACCCAAGCCGTCCAAGCCGCCCCTGGGGTTCCCACCGAACTGGCGGGCCAGCTCACCCGCGCCCTGTGGCCCCTGTTCGACGCGTACGGCCACTGGCACGACGGCATCCTGGCCAACCAGGCCGCGCTTGCACTTGCCCGCCGCACCGGCGACCAGACGGCCCAAGCCCACGCCCTCACCGACCTCGGCGGTGCCTACTGGCGGTTGCGGCGCTCCCCGGAGTCGCTGACCTGCCTGCGGGAAGCTCTCACCCTGCATCGGGAGCTCGGCGACCGTTGGGGCCAGGGCGTTAGCTTGAGCAGCCTGGGCCGCGTGTACGGGCAAGTAGGACGATTCACCGAGGCGATCGCCTGCCTGCAGGAAGCCCTCACCCTCCGCCGCGAGTCGGGTAACCGCCACGACCAGGCCGACAGCCTGCAAGGCCTCGGCATCGTCTACGGACAGGTCGGGCAGTACGGGGACGCGATCGCCTGCCTGCAGGAAAGCCTCACCCTCAGCGAGGAGGTGGGCAACCGCTGGCACCAAGCACACGGCCTGCAATGCCTCGGCATTGTCTACGGACAGGTCGGACGGTCTGTGGAGGCGATCGCCTGCCTGCAGGAAAGCCGCACCATGTTTGGGGAGCTGCGTCGACGTTCCGGCCAGGCCGACAGCCTGCAAGGCCTCGGCCGCGTCTACGGGCAGGTCGGACGGTCTGTGGAGGCGATCGCCAGCCTGCAAGAATGCATCACCCTCCGCCGGGAACTGGGCGACCACCCCCGGCAAGCCGAGACACTGCGAGACCTTGGCGATGCCCTGCAAGCGGCCGCCCAGCACGCGCAAGCCCAGGCAGCCTGGCAGGAGGCGCTGACCATCTACGAGACCCTGCAGCTCCCCGAGGCCGACGAGCTCCGCGCCCGGCTCGCCACCATGTCGCCCGAGACGGCCCAGCCGCCGAGCGGCAGATAGGCACATTCGACCAGGCCCACTCTCAGCGCGCATCGGCGCCGCTTATCGTCGAAGATTCCACGCTAAATAGTTCTGAAGATCACACGCCCAGACGACGCGGGCGGCAAGGTTGGGTGCGCTGGGCGCGGCAAGGTGCATCCTGCGCGGCAAGGACCGTGGCCTCCTCGCTGTTCTGGGCAAGGGACTGTTCGCGTGAGACCTCAATCCGCGGTCGTTGCGACCAGTGGCACGACCTCGCGCTCCTGCTACAGAACAGATGAGATGAGATGAGGATTGCCCCGGGCCTGAGCCCGGGGCAACCGATTATTTCGACCTACTCCACGGCGATGGCCTGCAGGACGTTGAGTCTGGCGGCGCGGCGGGCCGGGCGGATGCCGGCCAGCACGCCGGCCACGGCGCCCACCACCAGCACCACGCCGAGCTGCCCCGGCGGCGCCGCGAACACGCTCAGGCTGCCGCCAGGCTGCTGACCGGCCGCCTGCACCAGCGCCCAGCCGAGAACCACGCCCAGCCCGAGCCCGATGGTGGTGCCGAACAGCGCGACGATCACCGACTCCCAGCGCACCATCGCGCGCAGCTGCCCGCGCGTCTCGCCGACGGCCCGCAGCAGGCCGAGCTCGCGGGTGCGCTCGTGAACCGAGAGCGACAGCGTGTTGCCGATGCCCATCAGCGCGATCACGATCGCCAGGGCCAGCATCACGTAGACGATCGTCAGGAAGGTGTCGAAACCGGCCGAGATCGTGTCCGCGTACTCCTGGCGGTCCTGCACGTCGGGACCGCCGTAGCTTGCCGCCACCCGCTCGACCGCGGCCTTGCCGCTGGCCAGGCTCACGCCCTGGTCGAGCTTGATGAGCACGGTGGCGTCGACGTCCTGGCTGGCGTGCGGCGCCCACGCGGCCCGTGGCAGCAGGTAGTCGTTGAGCACCGCGTCCCCGCCGTCATAGATCGCCCCGACGGTGAAGGCCTCGGTGGCGCCGTCGGCAAAGCGGACCGGCACCAGCGCGCCCGGCCGCCAGCCCTTGTCGTCGGCGACGTTGTTGGCCACGGCGAGCTGCCGAGCGCCCAGCCCGGCGATCGACCCAGCCGTCGTCCGCAGGTCCAGCACGGTGCCCAGCTGTGCCGGGTCGGCCACGCTGACCTCCTGTTTGGAGCCACTGACCAGTGCGTTGCCGGTGCTGACCCCGACGGCCTGCCGCACCTGCGGAAGCCGGCCGACCTGTGTCGCGAGGCGGGGGTCGAGGCGCCCACCGCCGAAACCGCCGGAGACGACCGCCAGGTCGCCACCGAACGAGCTGGCCACGCTCTGGCGGATGGACGCCTGCAGCGAGGCGGTGAACACGGTGAACAGCGTGACCACGCCAACGCCGATCAGCAGGGCGGCAGCCGCACCGGCGGTACGTTGCGGGCTGCGCATGGCGTTGCGCCTGGCGAGCGCGGCGGCGACACCGCGCAGCCGTGCCAGGGGCGCGCCGATCAGGGCGCTCGCCGGCCGCGCCACCACCGCGCCCAGGGTCACCACACCCGCGACGGTGAGCGCCGCGCCGGCGCCGGTGAGCTGCAGCGCGTTGCCACCGCCGGCGAGCACGGCGGCCACCGCCAGCGCGACTCCCAGGACGGTCAGGCCGGCGCCCACCAGCGCGCGGCGCCTGGAGGTGCCGGCGCGCTCGGCCGCGACGTCGCGCAGAGCGGCCAGTGGCGCCACCCGCGACGACCGCAGCGCTGGCAGCAGTCCCGCCAGGAGCGTCACGACCACCCCAACGCCGACCGAGATCGCCGCGTTGCTCGCCTTGAACACCAGGCCGCTGGTCGGCAGCGGGAAGCCGAGGCCGGCAAACAGCGCCTTCAGTCCCGAGGCGATGCCGATCCCACCGGCGAGCCCGGCGACCGAGGCCACGAGCCCGACGGCCAGCGCCTCCACCACGACCGAGGAGAGCACCTGCCGCCGTGACGCGCCGATGGCGCGCAGCAGCGCGGCCTCGCGGGTGCGCTGCGCCACGATGATCGAGAAGGTGTTGGCGATCGAGAAGGTGGCAACAACCAGCGCGATCCCGGCGAACACCAGCAGGAACGAGCGGAAGAAGCCGAGGAAGCCCTGGTTGATGTCGGTGATGCTCTCGTCGCTGAGCTGCGCGCCGGTGATCGCCTCCACGCCCTGGGGCAGCAGGGGCCGCAGCCCGCGGACCAGCTCCTGCTGGGACACGCCCGGCGCGGCCTTGACCAGGACGGTCGAGACCTGGCCGGGCCGCTTGAGCAGGTGCTGCTGCGCGCCCCCGAGGGTGAAGCCGACGTAGGAGCTGCCACCGAAGCCGTCGGCGTTCTGGAAGGTGGCGACGCCGACGACCGTCACCGGGACGCGGCGGGGGGTCTGGATGGTGGTGCGGTCGCCAACGCGGAGGTCACCCCTCTTGGCCGCCCCGCGGTTGATGATGACCTCGTCCGCCCGCTGCGGCGCCCGGCCCTCGGCGAGCCGGTAGGGGGTGAGGCTCTGGTCGGCGATCCAGGTGCTCGCGATGGGCGGCCCCATCGCCGTGATCACCTTGCCGTCCCGGCCGACGATCTGGCCGAGGCCGCTGACGACCGGCTGGACAGCGCCCACTCCCGGTGCCGCCCGGACGCGGTCGACCAGTGACGCCGCGATCGGCCCGCGTGGCGTCGCCGGACTCGAGTCCACTTCGGTGGCGCTGCGGACCACCGCGCCGGTGTCGGCGGTGACGCTGGTGAACAGCGTGTCGAAGTTGGCCCGCAGGGTGTCGCCGAGCACGAGCGTGCCCGACAGGAAGGCCACGCCCAGCAGCACCGCGAGGAAGGTGCCGCCGAGCCGGCGCTTGTGAGCCCACAGGCCTTTGAGGCTGATCCTGAGCATCTCGATCACTGCCCTCCGAGCCGCTTCATGCCCTCGAGCACCCGCTGCGGCGTTGGCTTGTCCATGCGGTCGACGATGCGGCCGTCGGCGAGGAACAGCGCCAGGTCGGCGTAGCCCGCGGCGACCGGGTCGTGGGTGACCAGCACCACCGTCTGGCCGAGCTCGCGCACGGCATGGCGCAGGAACTCGAGGATCTCGGCGCTGGAGCGCGAGTCGAGGTTGCCGGTCGGCTCGTCGGCGAAGACGATCTCGGGTCGGGTCGCCAGCGCCCGCGCCATCGCGACCCGCTGCTGCTGGCCGCCGCTCAGCTCCGCCGGGCGGTGCGACAGCCGGTCGCCGACGCCGACGGTTGCGATCACCTGGTCGAGCCACGCCCGGTCCGGCCGGGAGCCGGCCAGCGTGAGCGGCAGGGTGATGTTCTCGAGCGCGCTGAGCGTTGGGATGAGGTTGAACGACTGGAAGACGAAGCCCACCCGCTCGCGGCGCAGCACGGTGAGCTGCTTGTCGGAGAGGGCGCCGAGCTCCACCCCGCCGAGGAGCACCTGGCCGGCGGTGAGGGCGTCGAGGCCCGCCAGGCAGTGCATGAGGGTGGACTTGCCGGAGCCCGACGGGCCCATGATGGCGGTGAATTGGCCGCGGGCCAGGTCGACGCTGACGTCGTCGAGCGCCCGGACCGCGGTGTCACCCGTCCCGAAGACCTTGGTCGCGTGCACCGCGCGGGCGGCCGCGTCCACGTCCTCGGGAACCGAGCTGTCCGCCGAAGCCTGGCGCGCGAGGCCCGGCGAGAAGGCTGCCATCTGCTCTGGCATGGCTGCTCACATCCTGATGGTCGGTTCGTGCCGTCCACCGAATGGTCGCGGCCAGGCCCGCCGCCGTCGTCGCCTGAGGGGAGGCCTTGTGCCTACGCTCTGCGGAGCAGCCCCGGCCGGGGCGCGCTACCTCGAGCGGGGTAGATCGCCCGCCGGCGCTCCCAGCGTGATGCCCGACAGGCGCTCGAGCGCCTTCACCAGGGCGTGGTTGCCCTCGCCGCCCAGACCCTCGCGCTGCAGCGTGCGGTAGAGCTGGAAGACCGTGCTGGTGGCGAGCATCGGCGCGCCGAGCTGGTCATGGTTCGTCACCGGCGCCCACGATGAGATCCGCGCGATCCTGGAGGATGGAATCAAGGCAGACGACCCAGAGACCCGTCGCCTCGCACGTGAAACCGTGAACCGTCTCATCGCACCGGGCCACGCCCAGTTCGGGGATCTACTCTCGTGACCCGCACCTCCAGCGCTCCATGACACTGGCCCGAGCCGCCGCCGTCAGGGTGGCCGCTCCCGCATCGCCGCGCTGCACGCCGTCATGGACCGCACTTGAAGGAGCATCCTCCCTACTCAAAGGCCCAACTTCCTACTATGGCGCGGATCTCGGCTGCACCCGGGGTACCAAACGCGTGCAGGGGACCGCGGACATCCGTGCAGGCGACCTCGGACATCAACAACAGGCAACGGTGACCTTGACCGGCGGTGTTGCAGATACCCCGTACGGTGAAAATCCCGATTGTCGGGGGCTAAACGTACACTCCCGGCCATGCCCGAGACCTTGATCGGCTATGCCCGCTGCTCCACCGACGAACAAGACCTCACCGCCCAGCAACAGCGGCTAATCGAACTCGGCGTATCACCGGAGCGGATCTATCTCGACCACGGGTTAACCGGCACCAACCGTGCCCGCCCCGGCCTCGACCAGGCGCTGGCCGCGGTCCGGGTCGGCGACACCTTGGTCGTCCCGAAACTCGACCGGCTGGCCCGCTCCGTGCCCGACGCCCGCGCGATCGGCGACGACCTCGCCGCCCGCGGCATCAAGCTCTCCCTCGGCGGACAGGTCTACGACCCCACCGACCCCATGGGCAAGATGTTCTTCAACATCCTCGCCACATTCGCCGAGTTCGAAGTCGACCTACTGCGGATGCGCACCCG
>WNFV01009003.1_pt1 | contig 13967 bp, 10 predicted proteins | sample 5400101 | NCBI WGS metagenome assembly WNFV01 (sample SAMN13153361, study PRJNA577476) | soil metagenome | isolation source: 115 cm soil or saprolite under grassland replicate 1 | place: USA:California | collected 2016-06-15 | reverse complement strand
CCGCCGGCGGGCTCTCCGGGTCCGGGAGCCAACTGTTCACCCAAGCCAGCCCCGGGGTGGTGGACGCCGCCGAGACCGGCGACCGGTTCGCCCGGGCGTTCGCGGTCGGCGACGTCGACGGCGACGGCTTCGACGATCTGACCGTCGGGGTCCCGGCTGAGGACGTCGGCACCGTCTTCGACGCCGGGGCGGTCAACGTGCTGAAGGGGGCAGCCGGCGGGCTCACCAGCTCCGGCAGCCAGCAGTTCACCCAGGACAGCCCCGAGCTGCCCGACACCGCCGAGGACAGCGACCAGTTCGGTGCCGCGCTCGCCGTCCAGTAACCACGAACGCTCTCCAGCCCGAAACCGTCTTCCGGCAGCTACACGGCCAGGAAGCTAGAAGTTCTGGCCCGCTGGGGCCGGAGGCGCGCTGTTGCATCTGGTTAGTCCGCGGCGTGCTGTAGTCGTGATGGTGAGGCGCATGCTGGCAGTCTGCCTGCTCGGGTCCGCTCATTGCAGACGCAACAGCGCCCCCGTTACGTCGGCCGCCTGCCCGAGTGCGGAGAGGAGAGGTGACGGTTTCGGGAGGCGACAGCGCCTCCGACAGGGAGTACAACAGGGCGGATGCGGCCTTCAATCTCGAGAGGCCCGGAAGACACCTAACCAACGTCCCGATCCCGTCCCAACGGCCCCACCAGCACCGGCTCATGCAGATATGCCCGTCGGCGCTGATACGTCGTATCAAGGTGCGCCGACAGCTTCGTCGAGTGAAGCGCTTCCAGGCCGGGAGGGAAGGAAATGGAGCAGCACATCGCCCGAGCTTGGCAGGGGGATGGCAGCGAGCCACACCCGCTCTCCAGCTACATCTCCGCGCTCGCCGCCCGGCGCCTTGTGGGCCGCCACGCGCCGCTGCGCGAGCCTGAAGGCGAGCAGCTCGCCGCGGCGGTCCTGTTCGCCGACATCTCTGGTTTCACGGCGCTCACTGAACGGCTGGCGCAGACCGGGCCGAGCGGTGTCGAGGAGCTCACCGAGCTGCTGAACGGCTGCTTTGGCGAACTGGTCCAGTTGGTCGCCGACCACGGCGGCGATGTCGTGAAGTTCGCCGGCGACGCGCTGCTTGCGCTGTGGCCTGCCGACGAGGACCTGCCGGCGGTGACGGCGCAAGCCGCCAGCTGCGGGCTGGCCATGCAGCGGCTCCTCCAGGCCAGCGAGCTGGCGGCTGGGACGCACCTGTGGATGCGGATCGGGATCGGAGCGGGTCAGGTGTCGGCCGCACACCTGGGTGGCGAACTCGGTCGCTGGGAACTTGTCGTCGGTGGGCCGGCGATTGCGCAGACGTGTTCCGTCGAGCAGCTCGCGCGGCCGGGCGACGTCGTGCTCTCGCCGGAGGCGCTGGACCAGGTGCGCGACATGTGCGCCGGCGAGCAGGTGCCGGGTGGCGCCGGGGAGCCGTTTGCCCTGCGCGTCACCGCGGTCCAACCGCTCGCTGCGGCAGCGCCGCTAACCAGCGTCCCCGCCCGGCAAGTAGCCGAAGCGGCGCTACGAGGTTATGTGCCCGGCGCGATCGTGGCCCGGCTGGCCGCAGGCCAGAGCGCCTGGCTTTCGGAGTTGCGCCACGTCAGCGTGGTGTTCCTGCGGCTCCCGGACCTGGACGACATCACGCCAGGCACCCTGCAGCGGGCGAACGACATCGTGTGTGCCGTGCAGGCGGCGCTGTATGAGTACGAGGGCTCGGTCGACAAGCTCGGTGTTGACGACAAGGGCGCGACGATGGTGGCCGCCTTCGGCCTGCCGCCGGTCGCCCACGAAGATGACCCTGTCCGTGTGGTGCAGGCGGCGCTTGGCATCCAGGCCAGCCTGCGCCGGCTTGGAGTGCGCCACGCCATCGGAGTGGCTACCGGGCGAGCGTTCTGCGGCTCGGTGGGCAGCGACCTGCGCCGCGAGTACACGATGATCGGCGGGGTCGTGAACCTTGCCGCCCGTCTCATGCAGACCGCTGTCGACGACGTCGTCTGCGATGCTGCGACCCAGCAGGCAGCGGAGGCGAAGCTGGCGTTCGAGGCGCTGCCACCGCGCCCGATGAAAGGCTGGGCGGAGCCGGTTCCCGCCTTCCGCCCGAGCGGTCATGGCCGCGCCAGCGCCCGCAGCTGGTCTGTGGTTGGTCGGGCTCACGAGCGCGGCATCCTCGCCGAGCGGCTGGTGGCGTTGCGGGACGGTGAGGGTGGAACGCTGCTCATCGAGGGGGAGGCGGGGATCGGCAAGTCGCGCCTGGTCGACGACCTGGTTGGGCAGGCCACTGGCCAACCAGTCAGGACGCTTGTCGGCGCGGCGGATGCGATCAGAAGCACCACGCCCTACCATGCGTGGCGTCCGGTGTTCGAGTCGCTGTTCGAGATCGCGGACGTCAGCGAGCCCGAGGTACGGCGCAGCCGCGTGCTTGATCGCCTTCGTGGCCGGCCCGACCTCGAGCGCCTGGCGCCGCTGCTCAGCGACGTGCTGCCCTTCGAGCTGCCCACCGACGAGATCGTTGGGCAGCTCGAAGGGCAGGTGCGCGCCGACAACACCCGCAGGCTGCTCGTCGGCGCCCTCCGGGCGGCCTCGGAACAGCAGCCGCTGCTGATCGTGGTCGAGGACGCCCACTGGTGCGATTCGGCCTCGTGGGCGCTCGCGTGGCTGGTCTGCCAGCGCGTCCCCAGCGCGCTCGTGGTGCTGGCGCTGCGTCCGCTGGCAGAACCCGTCCCGGACGAGTACCAGCGCCTTCGCCTCGCCCATGGGAGCCAGCAGCTTCAACTCGATCCCCTGCCGGCCGACGACATCGCCGCACTCGTTGGGCCACCGTCACGGATGGGACGTGCCGGATCCCCCTAGGCGCCGACCTGCGGGCGCTGTCACTTCCCGACACGGTGCAGGGCGTGGTCCTCACCCGCATCGACCGGTTGGCGCCACCGCAGCAGCTGACGCTCAAGGTGGCCAGCGTCATCGGGCGCAGCTTCGCTCACCGCCTGCTGCGCGACATCCACCCGATCGCCGCCGACCGCCTAGGCCTGCCTGATCAGCTCGACAGCCTGCAACGACGCAGCCTCGTCCTGCTCGAGGCGCCCGAGCCGGAGCTGGCCTGGATGTTCAAGCACGTCATCACCCGGGACGTGGCGTATGACCTGATGCTGCGCGCGCAGCGGCGGGCGCTACACCGCGCGATCGCCGAGTGGTACGAGCAGCGGCATCAAGCGCAGCTGCCGAGGTTCTACCCGTTGCTTGCCTACCATTGGACCCGAAGCGGCGTCACGGCCAAGGCGGTCACCTACCTGTCACTCGCCGGAGAGCAGGCACTCTCCGGGGCGGCGTACCGGGAGGCCACGCTTTTTTTGGCCGATGCGCTCGCGCTGGACCAACCCGCCTCGCCCGGTGGGGGGTCACCGGAGGACCGGCTGCGCCGAGCCCGCTGGGAACGGCAGCTCGGCGAGGCATACCTCGGGCTCGGCCAGACCAGCGAGGGCCGCACCCACCTCAGCCGGGCGCTGGAGTTGCTCGGGGCGCCCCTGCCCACCACCAAGCGCCAGCTCGCCGGCAGGCTGCTGCAACAGCTGGCCATTCAGGCCGCCCACCGCGCCCTCCCGGCCAAGGCCGTGCGCCGCCGGGGACGGCAGCGCGAAGAAGCTCTTGAGGCCAGCCGGATCTATATCCGGCTCACCGAGGTCTTCTGGTTCGCCAACGACACGCCGGCCCTGGGGCACGCCGGCATCCGGGCGCTGAACCTGGCCGAGCGGGCCGGGCCGTCACCCGAGCTCGCCCGCGCCTACGCCATGTTGTGCCTGGCGGCAGGGACCATCCCCATCCATCCGCTCGCCCGGATGTACAGCCGGCGGGCACTCGAGATCGCGCGCACGGCCGACCAGCTCGCTTCGGTCGCGTACGTGCGCTTCGCGACCAGCGTGTACAAGATCGGCGCCGCTCGCTGGGACGAGGCGCAGCAAGCGCTCGACGAGGCCGAGGCCATCTTCGAGCGGCTCGGGGACCGGCGGCTGCTCGGCGACACCTGGACGGCGCAAGGCATGCTCGGGATCTACCGCGGCCAGTTCGAGGCTGCGGGCGCCCTGTTCATCAAACTGTACGACCACGGCGTCCGCAACGAGAACGTCCAACACCAGGTCTGGGCGTCGCTCGGCAAGGCCGCGTGCGAGCTGCGGTGTGGCCGGCCGGCTGAGGCGGCCCACGTCCTCGAGCGCATGCTCGAACTGCTGGTCGAGCACCCCGACCCGGCCGAGCAGATCCAGGCCTATGGGCTCCTCGCCTGCGCCCGGTGGCGACAGGGTGAGGACGCCGTCGCACTCGCCGCCGCATCCTCGGCCGCGAACCTCATGACCCAAAACAAGCGGCCAACGGCCTTCTACCTGTTCGAGGGCTACACAGGGGTCGCTGAGGTTCACCTCGACCGGTGGGCGGCCGGCGACCGCGCACCCGCGACGAGGCAGGCAGCACGCCAAGCCTGTGCGGCGCTGCGCACGTTCGCGCGCATCTTCCCCATCGGCAAGCCTCGTGACCGGCTGCTCAAGGGGCGCCTTCTGCACCTCTTCGGCCGGCCGAGACGGGCCCGGGCGGCCTGGCGGGCGAGCCTGTCCGCAGCCCAGCGGCTCGGCATGCCGTTCGACGCCGCGCTCGCGCACGCCGAGCTTGGTCTCTCCTCGACGGGAACACCGCAGGGGCAACGGCACCTGGAGCAAGCCCGAACGCTCCTGCGCCAGTTGGGCGTCCCTCACGACCTCACGCGCGGCCGCACCCCTGCAGGGCGGGTTCGTCAGGAGCGCTGAGCCCGGTCGACGCGTGACCGTCGTTGACAGGAAGCTTTCTCCGTTGGGCCGAGCAGGGTGTGAGCGTGCCGGTCACGGAGTACGAGACGATGTGACCACGCCGCGACCGTATCGTCTTGGGGAGGCGGGAATGAGCATATCCCTGTTCGAAGGCGTCCCGGTCGACGAGGTGGCCGCCGCGTTGGCTGGGCTGGAGCGCCGCCGATTCGGCGCCGGCTCGACCGTGCTGTTCGAGGGCGACTACCCAGGCGAGCTCTACCTCATCGAGTCGGGCGCCGCCGACGTCTTTGTCGCCGACCGCGACGGCGCCGAACACCACCTGGCCCGTGTAGGGCCGAAGACGACGCTGGGGGAGATGTCGCTGTTCACCGGCCAGCCCGCCTCAGGGACGGTGCGCGCCCGGACCGACCTGCAGATGGTGGTCGTGACCGCGCGGGCGCTCGAGCGCCTGGGTGATCGGCTTCCCCGCGTGTACCGCAACATCGGTGCGATCCTCGCCGAGCGCCTCACCGCCGCCAACCGGCTCTCGGTGGGCGATCGGCCGGGCCGGATCACCGTCCTCGTCGACCGGGGAGCTCCACCCGACCTCGCGCCTGCGCTCGCCGCCAGCGTCGCTTGGCATACCCGCGCGAGTGTGGCGCTCACGGATTCGGCGGAAGCAGACGCAGCGCACGTCCTCGTTCGTGTCGCCAACGAGGCCGATCCGTGGCCCGGCGGTGCGCCCATCGTGGAACTCGTGGGTCCGCGAGGCACGCCGAGGGCGCCAGAGCGACGGCTGACCGTCCGCGCGTGGGTCGATGGGTCGGTACGACGGGGCCCGGACGCCGACGGGATGGTCTCGATCCCCCCGCTCCGCCACGCCGATCGTGCCGAGCTGGCTCGCGGCGTCCTCCCCACCTCCACGCCGGCCGGTGCCGCATTGGGCTGGGTGGCCCGCGACCTCGCCGGGCTCAAGGTGGGCCTCGCGCTCGGCGCCGGCAGCTACCGAGGCTACGCCCACATCGGCGTCCTGCGGGCGCTGGAGCGGATCGGGCTGGAGCCCGACTACGTGGCCGGCGCCAGCATCGGCGCAGCGGTGGCAGGGCTGTACGCCATGGGGCGCAGCGCCGAGGAGTCGGCCGGGTTCCTGGACACGCTCGACAGCGTCTTCTTCCGGCCCACCCTGTCGCGGCGGAGCTTGCTCTCCAACGCCGCCCTCGCGGCCAAGATCCGAGAGATCTGCCGAGAGACCCGGATCGAGCATCTCCCGCTCCCGTTGGCGGTCGTCGCGGCCGACCTGGAGACGGGCCGCGAGATCGTCTTCCGCCGCGGTCTTCTGTGGCTGGCCGTGCTTGGCAGCAGCTCGATCCCTGGCATCCATCCCGCCCTGCGCATCGGGCCGTATACCACGGTCGACGGCGGCATCGTCAACCCAGTCCCAAGCAGCGCAGCGACGGCGATGGGCGCCGACAAGATCCTCGCCGTGCGGCTCGGCCGGCCCCGGCCAGCGGGTGACGAGAACGCCGAGGCCCGCCAGAGCGAGGGGCGAGGGCCGTCGGCGATCGAGACGATCCTGCGCTCGGTCGAGCTCATGCAGGCCACCATACGGGGCCAGAGGTCGCCCGCCACCATCGTGATCTCACCGGAATGCGAGGACGTGCCCGCCATCGGGCTCCGGCGGTTCAGCCTCGGCCGGCGTTATGTCGAGGCCGGCGAGGCGGCGGCAGAGGCGGCGCTCCCGCGCGTCGCCGCCGCGCTGCCGTGGATGCAGAGCTGAGGTGTGGGCCGGCCAGATAGGCATCTCCGACCTCGAGGCACCATCGTGGCCGTTTCGCATCGTGCCTGCTGACGACCACCTCAGGCGGCATGTCGACCGCAACAATCGGAACAGGGATTCACATCGCACCTGGACGCGACCATACTGGGAGGCGTTCGTACAAACAAAGTCGTTCGCGCGCCAAGACAGCCTTGCCGCATGCGTCACCGCTAGGGGTATGAGGCGCGCGAGGGGATCCGGGGTCGTCACCGCCCAGGGGCGGCCTTCGGTTCGCGTGGACGCATGGAATGGCGTGTTGTGCGCCGCCAACTCCCAGCGGGTGAGCCCTCCACCGAGCGATCTACGAAGCTCCGATTCGGCAATGCACGAGATCTGGACACCGCTGCCGGGGCGCGACCGAGCCAAGACCCAAGGATCGAAAGGAGAACTGGACTCCGCATAGACCACCGCATCGAACCGAGGTCGCCGTGATCTCGGACCCAGTCCACTGCCGTGGGGCCGCCGGCAACGTTCACAAATCCAACGGCGCCCACGTCAGGCTCGCGAGCTAGGAACGGCCGAGCCGGCGCCGTCTGTCGAGAACTGACCACGACACTTGGGGAAGGAATGCAGAAGACGCCATGAAGTACGCGAGGCAGGACCCCCGAGAACGCATCAACTGGCTAAGCTCGATGCCCTTCTTTGCCTTCCATGCCTTGGCTGTAGCCGCCCTGTTTGTTGGCGTGGACGGACCGTTGTTGATGTTATGCGGTGTGCTCTATTTCGTACGGATGTTCTTTATCACTGCTGGGTACCACCGCTACTTTTCCCACCGTTCGTTCAAGACCGGCAGGGCGGTGCAGTTCTTGCTGGGCCTTGGCGGGACAACCGCGGTACAGAAGGGGCCGCTGTGGTGGGCCGCCCATCATCGCAAGCACCATCTGTATGCCGATACCGACCGTGATATCCACTCGCCACAGAGGGGCTTCTGGTGGAGCCACGTCGGGTGGTTCCTGTGCGACAAGTACAAGGGTGTCGACTACAACGACATCCGCGATCTGGCGAAGTATCCTGAACTTCGGTTTGTGGATCGGCACCATTGGATTGGGCCCGCGATCCTTTTCGTTACGTGCTTTCTGGTCGGCGGATACCGCGGCGTGCTTGTCGGCTTCTTCCTGTCAACAGTGGTTCTTTGGCATGCAACGTTTGCCGTAAATTCAATCGCGCACCTCTTTGGCCGGCGTCGATACGAGACGAAGGACACCAGCCGGAACTCGCTCGTGGTGGCGCTGATGACCAACGGCGAAGGCTGGCACAATAATCATCACTACTATCCCACCTCCGCCCGGCAGGGGTTTTTCTGGTGGGAGATCGACCTAAGCTACTACCTCCTCCATGGGCTCGCTGCCGTCGGTCTGGTCCATGACGTACGGACTCCACCGGAGAGGGTCCTCCTCGCCCGTACTCCTGAGGTTGATCGTGAGGTTGCTCGGCGAACGCCCTCCATGCGTGGATGACCCGGATAGCCAAGACCCAAGAGAGTCATGAAGTGGAGACAGGCTACCTCCCGGTCGTGGATGGCGACTGACTGGAGTGGCAGATGCTCGGCCCGGCACCCTGGCCCAACGGGCATCGGCGCTGGCACCAATCGAGCCGTTTGTCATGCCGTCCGGCCAGGGAGTGAGGCAAGAGCAATAGAGGGTAGACGATGAAGACACCGCCGCGTCTCAGCCATAGCCCACTCGAAGACAAGGTCACGCGGATCTTCGAGCGATTGTTCGCTGGCACCGCATTCGAGCTTCAGCTGCCCGATCGCCCGCCCCGCCTCTTCGGCGACGGCGAGCCTGCGTTCCAGTTTCTCGTTCGCAACCAGGCCGGCCTGACCGCGCTGGGATCACTCAGTGAGAAGCGCATCGGTGAAGCCTATCTGGCCGGCGACATCGACCTCAACGGCGACGTGGTGGCGGCGCTTGACCTCAGAACCACCCTGAGAAACCAGCGTCGGCTAGCTGACCTGCTCACCACCTACGGGCTCGGCTATCTGTGGCGACCTACGTGCAGCCACGCCTCTTCGGGCAAGTCAAGTGCGACGAGCAATGGATCAGCCAACACTACGACCTTGAGTCGGACTTCTACCTCCTGTTCCTCGACAAGCAGGCCCACTGCTATTCGCACGGGTACTTCAGCTCCGACGACGAACCACTGGAAGCAGCCATCCAAAGGAAGCTGGACACGGCGATCGCCGAATGCGGGATGCGGCCCGGATGGCGCGTGCTGGACATCGGGGCGGGCTGGGGTGCGTTCACCGAGCACGCTGGGCGTCAGGGCATCCAGGTCACGTCGTTGACGATCTCAGCCGAGTCCGAACGCTACGTCCGCGACCTCATCGCACGTGAGCAGCTTCCTTGCCGCGTGCTCCTGGAGCACTTCCTGGAACACGCAACCGACGAACCGTACGACGCGATCGTGAACCTCGGCGTGACAGAACACCTCCCCAACTACCAAGCCACCCTCGCCCAGTATCAACGGCTCCTCAAGCCGGGTGGCCGAGTCTTCCTGGACGCATGCGCGTCACGCAGGAAGTACCCGTTCACCTCCTTTGTTCGGTCCTACATCTGGCCGGGCAACACCACACCGATGCATCTGGCCTCCTACCTGAAGGAAGTGGGCAAGACACCATTCGAGGTTCTGTACCTCCACAACGATCGTCACAACTACCTGCTCACCACCAGACACTGGGCCCAGAATCTGGATCGATGCCGCGATGAGGTGGTGAACCGCTGGGGGGAACACGTCTACCGGCGGTTCAGGATCTATCTCTGGGGATGCGTCCACTACTTCGGCACCGGCACCATCACGGCCTACCGACTCCTGCTCCAGTTGCCCGACCAGTCCAGCCACCGTCGCTCCGAGGCTCGATCAATGCCCGACACCGATGTTGGTACTGGTCGAGCGGAGCATCCCCCATCCCCTGGCCGCGATGCCATCCTCAGAGCATTGGGGGGTGATGGGCGACCACTCGGTGGATCCGAGCGACCCGGTTCTCCGTCACGATGACGTACTCGCCGGTCCTCCAACGGCGCTCCGCAACCTCCTGATCCCCGTGTCACGGCGATGCCCCGAGACCTCGCCGGCGTGCGCCTCGGGTCACGACTTCGGTAGCGCGTGCGGTGGCCAAAACGTCGCCGTCTTCGCTCGTGAACCTCACCTCGACATGTCCGATCTGTCGGCCCCGGCTAACGACGACGCCCTCGAATCGCAGGCGGCCACCCCGCACCGAACGGTAATAGGAGATGTACAGGTCCGCTGTGGCGAAACCCTCTTCGTCGTCAAGTGTCGTAGCCACCGCATGGCCGGCGGTGGCGTCGGCAAGAGCGGCGAGGTAGCCGCCGAACAACGCTCCATCCGGGTTGCAGATCTCCGGGTCGACGTCCCACTCCCCCCAGACCCGCCCAGGCTCCCAGCCACTGAAGTTGGGAAGCCCCAAGCGCCGCAACGCCGAATGCTGGAATGAGCCGCTCAACGTGCCGTCGAGCATATCCTGCCAGTTCACGGCCAATCCTCCTTTCAAGGCCCGGCGGCCCCGTCGCGTAGGTCGCGTCCTGCCACCGGTGCAAATGACGACGGACATAGGCTCCACTCGAAGCCGCCAAACCTCGAGCTGCAGCCACGCCGCGCCCGCCGCAACTGCTCAGCGCAGGTCCACCGCCATCACACCAGTAGACCATCCCAGAAACACGTCCTAGTGCAGTCAACGGGCCAACCGCCAGCTGATCGCCGTGATGCGCCAGCGGCTCGTGCTTCTCGTCACGCCAGAGACGCTGCTGCGCTGGCATCGGCGGCTGGTCACTGGCGCCTGGACCTACCCGCGCCGGGGAACAGGGCGACCGCCGCTCGACGATCAGGTGCAACAGCTCATCGTTCGTCTGGCCCAGGAGAACCCTCGGTGGGCTACCAGCGCATCCAAGGCGAGCTGTTACGCCTCGGGGTGCGGGTCTCGGCATCCGCGATCCGAACGACGCTGCGCCGACACAGGCTGGACCCGGCGCCGCGGCCGACCACTACCACCTGGCGGGCGTTCCTCCGCCAGCAGGCCGCGGGAATCCTGGCGTGTGACTTCTTCACCGTCGACACCATCTGGCTGCGGCGGCTGTACGTGCTGTTCTTCATCGAGCTGGAAACTCGCCGGGGCCACCTGGCCGGGGTGACCGCCAACCCCGACGGTGCCTGGGTCGCCCAGCAGGCCCGCAACCTCCTCATGGTGCTGGAGGAGCAGGGACGCCGGCTCTGCTTCCTGCTGCGCGACAGGGACGCGAAGTTCACCCGCGGGTTCGACGACGTCTTCGCGCCGGATCCGCCCGCCCGTCTGAGGGTCGTCCGCGATGGTCGGCCAAGCAGGGTGCATCGACGCGATCTGCTCTGCGGGCTCGTCCACTAATACCACCGACGAGCTGCATGAACGCATTTGCGCACCCTACGGGCGTTGGGCACAGGCCACCGTTGCGCCCGCTGTCTGACGACCCGCCGCCCAGGACGGCGGGTAACACCCCTCAGGCCGACGTTGCAGTTCCCAGCCAACTGCCAGGCAGCCGCAAGGTCGGGCCAAGGTCCCGCCGGCAGCATCGCCCTACCCGGCTCGACAACGAGCCACCAACCAAGGAGGCAGCACTTGGACAGCAGCAACGAGCGCCGCGGCTGGCGGCGCTGGGGCGGCAAGGCCGCCCTGGTCGCCGGCGGGCTCCTCGCCGGCGGGGTGCTGGCGGGGACGCTGACGGCGGGCGCGGCCACCACGACCACCAACGCCGCCGACCCCTACGCCGCCACCGCGCCAGGCGCCGCGCCCAGGGGCGGCGCGGTCGACGAGTCCAAGAGCCAGCGGCCCGACGAGCACCTGCTCACCGGCGACACCGCTACCAAGGTCCGGGCGGCAGCCCTGGCCAAGTATCCCGGCGCGACCGTGCTGCGGGTGGAGACCGACTCCGACGGCGTCTACGAGGCGCACCTCACGACCACCAGCGGGCAGCGGGTCACCGTCGAGGTCGGCAAGGACTTCAAGGTGACAGGCCTGGAGTCCGCCCCCCACCGGTGATTAGGCGCAGGCCGCGATGAGCGCCTGACGACCGGCCGGCCAGGGGCCGGGTCCTCCCGAAGCTGGCCCCTGGCCGTGCGGGCGTGATCCGCATCTGTCGGCGGTCGCGATCCGAGCTTGCCGACTTCTTCTCCCGTGATACCGACTGCTGCGGCTCGGTCTGCTTTGACCCCATTGCGACCAGGCCGCTCAGGCCGTCGGCTGCTCTTGGAGCTGGTTGGCCAGCTCGCGGATGCTGGCCTCCGGAAAGCGGCGGTGCCCGCCGAGCGTCTTCATGAAGGGCAGCTTGCCCTCCTTGGCCCAGCGGGACACGGTCTTGGGTGACACATACAGGAGGTCGGCCACCTCGGCGGTTCGGAGGTAGCTGGGGGTCTCGATGCTCGCGGTGCTCTTTCGCTGCGCTGCCACCGTGCGTCCCTTCTCGAGTCTGGACCCTATGGCGTGGCGGGGCCCAGAATGGACCGGCTGTTCGACCGACCACCTCAGCCCGGGACGTGCGCGGGGATGGTCGGGTGGGTGACCCTGCTGGGTGCAGTCCGAACAGGGCAATTATCGAGAGCGGTCCAAGCAGTCGCCATAGCCCGGTTGGACTGTTTCAGCTCACCTGCTACTTGGTGCCGTAGCGGCCATGGTTCGCCCGTTCCAGGCAGCTTCACCGGAGGCTTGTGGTGCTGGTACCCACGTACCAGCGCTGGTCGGCGGCGCAGCCACGCCTGCGACGCTGGTCGCATGCGACTGCGTCCACGCGCGCAAGGACCTGGCGCGCCTGCGGGCTGGCCGGCGATGGCCGCAGCTCATCGCTGATGGGCAGCCGCGTTGACCTTCCGGGGTTTCGGGTATGGAGCAGACAGCCGCAGGGTCGGGGTGGAGCCTTGTGCTGATCCGGCGGTCCACGGTGCTGCCTTCTCAGCTCGCAGCATCGGCGTTGGATCGTCGTTCACGGTGCCGAAGGTCGCGACTCCCCCTGGGCAGCGGGCCCGCTCGGCCACCCCGACGTTCAGCAACTAGTGGTCCGTTGCTGAGGTGTTTGACGCATGACCTTGGCGAGGATCGCGGCAGCGTCCTCCCTCATGAACCCATTAGCGGCATCGAGGGGACGTGTGCTGGCGAGTTGGCGAATGCGAGAATCCAGCGTCATGCGCGCGCTTGTCGTACGGCAGCCGGGTGGCCCGGAGGCCATGCGCCTGCAGCAGCTCCCGGCGCCCCAGCCAGGCCCTCACCAGGTCGTGGTCGCGGTTGAGGCGGTCGGGGTGAACCCCGTGGACGCCGGAAACCGCGCCGACCCGAGCTGGGCGGGGGTAAGCCCGCCATACGTGGTGGGCTACGAGGTGGCCGGACGCATCCAGGCCGTCGGCGACGGTGCGGACCGGCGGCGCGGTGAGCTGGTCTGGGGCCTGCTCCCGGTCCGTGGCACTCGCTGGGGAACCTACGCCGAGCTGGTCGCCATCGACGCGGCGCTGGTAGGCCCGCGGCCACCCAGCCTCAGCGCGGTCCAGGCCGCCTCGCTCCCGCTGGCCGGCGCCACCGCGATCCAGCTGCTGGACCGGCTGGACCCCAAGCCGGGCGAGTGGGTGCTGGTCCACGGCGCCGCTGGTGGGGTCGGCAGCCTGTTGGTGCAGCTGGCACGGGCGCGCGGCGCGCGGGTGGTCGCCTCCGCAAGCGCACAGCGGCAGCCGCTGCTGCGCGACCTCGGGGCGGAGGTGTTCCTGGACCGCCACGCCGGTGCCGTGGCCCAGCAGGCCAGCGTGGCGTATGGCCGATCGGGCTTGGATTGATCGTGCTGGGGATCTCGTGCTCGCCGACCCGGCCGTGCTGCTGTGGATGCTGGGTCCTTTATCGCGGTGGGCGCGGCTGAACCGTCGGGTGGGTGGCGCCACGCTACCCGCCCCGGGTTGCTGATCCTCGACCAGGCGCACCGGCGGCGATGTCGAAACGCGCGCCCGGCTGCTCAACCTGGTCCGCTGGCTCGCTGTGGAGGGGTCCGCGTCTGCGGCTCCGCGCATCACTGGCACGAGCTCGGCTCTGCCAGCACGGCCTCTACCGGCTGGTCAGCGGGAGGCGGTAAGGTGCCCAGGTGCGCCGGGCGAGCGGGCGGGAGCGTGCATGACCACGGCTGAGACACTGGATCGGGGCCGGGCCTCCTTCGAGCGGCGGGCGTGGGCGGATGCCTTCGACAAGCTGTCGGCGGCCGACCGGCAGACCCCGCTTGCGCCGCAGGACCTGGAGCGGCTGGCCATCGCCGCCTACCTGGTGGGCAGGGACGCCGACTGCGACGAGGTCTTGGCGCGCGCGCACCAGGCATGGTTGCGGCTGGGCGGCGCCGAGCGTGCCGTCCGGTGCGCGTTCTGGCTGGC
>WNFV01006382.1_pt1 | contig 13967 bp, 16 predicted proteins | sample 5400101 | NCBI WGS metagenome assembly WNFV01 (sample SAMN13153361, study PRJNA577476) | soil metagenome | isolation source: 115 cm soil or saprolite under grassland replicate 1 | place: USA:California | collected 2016-06-15 | reverse complement strand
GTTGCAGCGCATTTTTCAGGCGATGAAAACGTACGGCCTGATCGTCGCCGACAACGGATCGGATCTGTACATCAGCGGCACGTACGACACGCGTTGGAACAACGACGTGCTGAATCCGGCCTTCGCCTCGCTGAGTGCCACCGACTTCGAAGTGGTGCAACTCGGATGGCAGCCGACGGCGCGCGGGCGAGCGCGCGCCGTCAGACACTAGAAAAGGACTGAGGACTGAGGACTGAGGACTGAGTTCCAGCCCGAGTGATTCATCAACTCAGCTGAGTGCAGCTCGGATGGCAGTCGGCGGTGCGTGGACCAGCGCGTGCGGCTCAGAAGAAAGCCTGAGTAGGACTGAGTTCCAGGCGGACTGATGATTCAACTCAGTCCTCAGTCCTCAGTCCTCAGTCCTTTTTCCCTGGCAGTGTCGAGGCGTCGATGCCGTGAATGCGCATCTGGATCAGCTTCTCCGCCGGTATGCCGTGGTAACCGGCCTCCGCGAGCTCGCGAACGAAAGCGGGCGACACACCGTGGATCCTGAAGCGCACCAGCTCCTCGCTCGTCGCAGAATATCCAAGCGCTTTCATGTCGCGGATGAACTGCGGCGACACCCCATGAATTCGAAAACGCACGAGCTCCTGCGCGCTGAGCTTGTCGTAACCCAGAGACCGAAGCTCGCGGACGAAGTCGGTGGTCACTCCGTGAATGCGGAAGCGGACATACGACTCGAGGTTCTCGCGGTATCCGAGTGCCTGCATGTCGCGAATGAAGGCAGCGGAGATGTCGTGCATCGCGAGGGAGAAAAGCCGCTCATCGTCAAGCGTGCTGTCGAAAGCGACACCCATTGAGCGCAGCGTCTCCGGATACGAGGGGTTCGGGGTGAATTTGAATCGTCCGACGCCTTCACCGTTCTCGAACGTGCCGCTGAAGTCGATGGTCCCGGCATCACGTTTCAAAGAAAACTGAACGGGCTTCTCAGCCGTTGAATTGATGTCTGCATCTGAGATCGCGAAGTCGGAGCGGGGAAAGCTATGGCCCCAGTCGCTGTGATTGCGCACCACCGTGAGGTGTACGCGATCGTCTTTGACCAGAGCGTTCCACGCGCCGTGGATGTCCGCGGCGGCGATCGAGGTTGCAAGGAGTAGTAGGGCGAGCACGGCTATTTGCTCCGGTACTTCGCCAGATCACGAATGAAGTCGGCATCGACGCCGCTCGTTTTCAGGCGGACGAGTTCTTTCACCGACAGCTTTGAATATCCCGCTTCGGCGAGTGATTTGATGAACTGCGGCACAACGCCCATGGTGCGAAGCTCGGTCAGCTCGCGCGCGGTCAAGTGTGAATAACCTCCATCGGCCATCTCCTTGATGTACTTCGGTGTGACTCCCATCATGCGCATCTCGGCGAGGTCATCGAGGGAGAGATTGCCCAGGCCGGCGCTGCGCATCTCCTCGATGTATTTGGAGTTGACGCCCGCAATGCGCAACGCGATGAGATCGTCAACCGTCAGTTTTCCTCCTTCGCCAATGTGACGCCGCCGGCGGGGGCGCTCAGGCGGTTCGGGAGCGATGGCCGCGATCGCGGTGCGAACTATGTCATCGATGTTGACCGCGATGTGGGGAGCTACAACCGGCATCGGATGCGGAGCGGGAGTTGGGGCCGGTTGCGGGTCATCGGAGTTATCGGCGTCATCATGGCCATCGGCATTGACTTCCACCGTCGCCTGGGCCGGTGGCGGCGTGGTCGGTTTGTCACAGCTCGACGGACCTTTCGACTTTTCCGGCACCTTCGCAGCCTTGGTAGCCGCCGGCGGACCCTGCTCGTCATCGTGATTCGCAAAAACCGGAAGAGCAGGAGTCAGCACGATCGCAGCGATGACAGTCAGCAGCGCGGCGCCGGCTGCCCACCGCGACGACCAATTCGCCGACTCCGCGCGCGCGAGGACGAGCCGCCGGATGCGGCCAATGAGCGAGCCGCCGTTTGCGGCGATCACCGATTGCGTCGCGTTCATCCGCAACTCTTCGAAACGCGTGAGAGCGCGCGCGTACTGAATCGGATCTCCAAAGACCGCCACTGCGAGGTCATCGCAGCAATGCTCACGCTCGACGCGAATGCGCCGCGAAATCCACCACACTGCCGGGTGATAGAACAACAGCGTCTCCACCACCGACTGCATCAGATTGATGATGAAGTCGTGCCGGCGGATGTGCGCGAGCTCATGGGCGAGAACCATCTCGATCTGCTGCGTCGAAAGACCGGAGAGGGATGCCACGGGCAACAACACGACTGGACGAAGCCAGCCGACGACGGTCGGCACTTCGACCGCTGCCGATTCCAAAAGCTTGATCGGCCTCCAAAGCCGCAGCGTACTCGCGATTCGGTAAAGCGATCGTTGCCACTGCTCACCCGCGGCGTGCGTCCCGCGAACGGCGAGCTGCCGCGCACCGATCCAGCCGGCGATCAGACGAGTGGAGAGGATCAGCACTCCGGCGAGCCAGATGGCCACGATTTGGGCGAGATGAGCGTTGACGATGGAAACGAGATCGAGCGCGGCGGCGGGTGCATCGGCCGCCGCTGAGAGGTCGAGTGTAGCGGAGGGTCTTAGCCCGATCGGCGAGCTGAAGCCCGCCTCTACACCTGGTTCATAGACGCGGTATGCCGTGGCGATGCCGAGAGCAACGAGCAGGAGTAGGGCGCCGCAGGAAGCGAGGTAACGAGCATTCGCGCTTTGCCGCTGGAGGAGCGCCAGAGTTGCCGCGAGGATCGCCGCGACGAGCACGCCTTGCCACAGCAGATGCAGCAGCGCCCAGCCGATTGCCTGTACCAGTGGTCCGCTCATTTCGACTCTCCTTCCAGCCGGTCGAGAAGATCTCGAATCGCATTGAGCTCGTCCGCATTCGCTTTCCGCCCGGACAGAGCCTGCATCACCAGTTTTGCCGCGGAGCCGCCGACCGCGCGGTCCGCGAGATCGGACAGCAGTTGCCGTTGGGTTTTCTGTTCGCTGTAGCGAACCTCGTAAATATGGGCTCGCTGCGTTTCGTCGCGAACGACGAGCCCCTTCTCGGTCATGATCTGTAACAGCTTCAACACCGTCGTGTAGCCGGTCGCTGCATGGCGGTTCAGCTCATCGTGCACTTCGCGGACCGTGCTCGGCCCGCGCTCCCACAGCACTCCCAGAATCGCCAGCTCGGAGTCGGTAGGTCGGGGGGGTTGGCGGTCAACCATGAGGTCACCTCTCTATACGCTGGACGTTATACGAAGTTTGTCGTAGTGTCAACGAAGTGCTTCGTAGATAGGCGCGGCGGCTCGATCGTGTCATTCTGAGCCGCGCTATGAGGATCGGGTCACTTCGCCTTGTGCGGCGGTCCGATCGGTGCCTTGAAGGTTGCCGAGTACGCGTAGCTCGTCTTGGAGAAATGTGACTCGGGCGTCGACAGCTTTCCTTCGACGACGCTGTTGCTCAGTGTCTTCTTTTCCCACCTGTGCGTTCCTGAGGCGTCGTCGAAGTACCCATCTTCAACGGCGGTGTAGAACGTGGCGCTCTCGATTTTCCCCTTCGGACTGATGTTCACGAGCACGCCGGTGAACTTGCCTGCCCGGGCGGCTTCCGTACGCGATGAGCGGTCGGCCATCGACGCGTCGTCGAGCTTCGTGTCGCTCAGCAGGACAACCGTGTTGATCACGCCTTTCTCGAAGTGATCTTCCTCTTTCCAGGCATACGCGTAGACCAGTTTCTTGGGCTTACTGTTGAAGGTGATGGTTCCCTTGGCGGTTCCGGCCGTAGCGGCCAAGGCGACCAGCGGAGACAGGACGACCAGCAGGACGATGAAAAAACGGAGTTTCATAATGACTCCTTAGACGAGCCGCGTTCTCGCAACTCGCGCTTCACGAAAGCATAGACGATGGGGGCCATGACGACGCCGGCGACGAACGCGTCGCGCACGAGCGGGTTCGTGGTCATGCCAGATTGACATCGAACTTAGCCGGCAATTAAGCTGACAATAACCATGCGAATCTCGACCATTTCTCTCGCCCTCGCTCTCACCGCGTCCATCGCCGTCGCCGACGCCACGTACCAGGAAAAGACCCAAATCCACTTCGCCGGCGCCCTCGGCAGCGTCATCAATGTGTTCGGACGCAGCGCCACACACGAAGGAGTGGTCACTGACGTGGCCATTCACAAGAATCGAAAACTGAGCCACACAGGCGATAACGGCGAGATCGTCGACCTCGACGAGCAGAAGATCTATTACCTCGATTACGGTCGCAAAACGTACAAAGTCGTGACGTTCGACGAGCTGCGCCGGCAGTACGAAGAGCAGAAGGCGCGCGCGGAGAAGCGCGAATCACGCAGTGCCGACAAAAATGAGAAGCAGGGTCCCGAGTACGAAGTCGAGTTCTCGGTGAAATCGCCCGGCAATAAGGAAACGATCAACGGCTGGGCCACGCACGAAGAAATCGCCACGATCACTGTTCACGAAAAAGGAAAGAAGCTCGAAGATACCGGCGGATTCGTGCTCACATCAGACATGTGGATCGGACCGCGCGTCGCGGCCAAGCGCGAGATGGTCGAGTTCGAGCGACGATTCATGCAGAAGGTCTACGGCGACTCACTGATGGCCGATATGCGCCAGGCAGCGGCGATGTTCGCGGCGATGCCCGCGTTCGGAAAAGCGATGAAGACGTTCAACGAGAAGCAGGGGAGCTTCGACGGATCGCCGATCCGAACGAAGATGACATTCGAAACTGTCGCCGGAAAGAATCCTTCGGCGGATCAGCAGCAACAGCCCGCGAGCCCCGCCGCCGCCCTCGGCGGACTGCTCGGGCGTATGAAGCAGCGCCGCCAGAGTGAGGACGCAGGTCCGCAGCGCAGCACGATGTTCGACTCGAATAACGAGCTGCTGAAGGCGTCGACGTCCGCGTCAGCCAACGATGTCGCGCTGCCGGCCGGCTTCACACAACGATGACATGTAGCGCCGCCGCCCTCGGCGGCGTCGCTGACCGCCGAGGGCGGCGGTCCTACACGCCGTAGGTAGACAGCAGCGCGTCCTTTTCGCGCCAGATCGAATCGATCCACTTCTTGAATCGATCGCGGGCAGGTCCAGGCTCGGTGATGTCGGCGGTGAAAAACTCCGCCGGCACCTCGAGCCGCCGCGCGCGGACCGTGATCTTCGGGACTCGTCCGCAGACAAACTGCCACAGCGTCAGGTCGCCGCCCGGATAGGCGAGCGTCACATCAAAAACGCCGTCGAGCTGATCGCCGAGACTTGCGAGAACAAAGGCGATGGCGCCGACGCGAGGCCGAAGCAGGAAGCGGTACGGCGAGTCCTGATCGGCGCGTTTCTCCTCTGAAAACCGCGTGCCCTCGAGGAAGGTGAGCATCGCCACCGGAATGTGACGATACCGCTGACACGCGCGGCGCGTGGTCTGGAGATCGCGGCCGCGCTTTTCGGGATGATGCTGCAAGTATTCGGCGGAATAGCGGCGCATGAAAGGAAACTCGAGCGCCCAACACGCCTGCCCGACGATCGGGAACCAGATCAGTCGCTGCTTCAGAAAAAATCGGATGAACGCCGTCCGCTCATGAAACACGCGAAAGATGACGATGATATCCACCCACGAAATGTGATTGCTGACGATGAGGTATCGGCCGTCGATGCGGATCGCGTCGAAAGGCCCTTCGACGTCCCATTGCGTCGGCAGCATCAGATCGAGAATGCGATCGTTCCCGCCCACCCACCGCTCCGCAAGCGAGATCAATGCGAGGATGACGCGCGTGCGAAGCCGTGAGCGCGGCGCGGTCATGTGAACCGCGAATTTGACGAGGCCGAGGAGTACGACGAGAGTGCCCCAGAGCAGGAGGTTCAACAACAAGAGAATGATTGTGACGATCCCGCGCAGCATTCAGTTGCGCGCGAGGTGAAGAGCTCGTTGCGCCCCGACCGCCGCGGCCGCGCCGAGAAGTACGAAGATGACGGCGCGCCAGTCGGCATCGCGCCAGCCGCCGAAGTCGGCCGCGGTGGCAATGATGCCGAAGATCAGCGCGGCTGCGAACGCGACGGCCAGCTCGATCAAATAATTATGCAAGCGTCCAGCCGGAACGATCCTCGCAACGAAAAAGATGGAGAGCGCGGATGTGAGCCAGATCACCGCTCCCATAAACGACGGGAGGTTAGCACGGAAATCGCAAGAGGCCGGTAAAGGAGCCGCTCATGCAGACACAAGTCGGACAGAGTCGGAAAGGAAACAAGATCCTCGCGATCGAAGACGACCCTGAAGTTCTCGCGCTGTACAAAACCTATCTGCAGAAACGCGGCTACGAAGTTCTCTCCGCGGTAGGCGCTGTCGAAGGTATGAGTCTGCTGCAGATGCATCCTGACACGCGGCTGATTCTTCTCGATCTCAACCTGCCCGGCATGAGCGGCGAGGAATGGATCGCCTGGTATCTGCAGCAGGGGCGTCAGACACCGGTCGTGGTGGCATCAGGCAAAGGCGACATTCTCACCATCACCAAAGGCAACAACATGACCGCCGCGCTCACGAAGCCGTTCCACATGGAAGAGCTTCAGGAGCTGATCGAGGTGCTGCTCGCCGACGATTGGCACGAGCAGGTGAGCATCGACAAGAAAATGCACTGACAGCGTGGCGGCTGTCCTCCACCTAACCATCATTCCCAATGGCCTCGACGGGGCAGTTGTCCATCGCATCCTTGCAAAGCGTCTCTTCTTCCGCCGTCTCCGGCTGTTTGAACACGTACGAGAAGCCCTGCTCGTCGTTGCGGATGAAGTTGGCGGGCGCGGTCTCACGGCACAAGTCGCAGTCGATGCATTGCGAATCGACGTAGTATCGGCCCGGAGGCTGGCCGGCCACTTTGTCGTTAGGATCTGCCATTCAGAAACCGCATCACCGGGGAGGGTACATGAAAAATTTTGTTTTATTCATTTTGCTTGCTGCACCACTTGCAGGGCAGACGATCACGCAGCCGCCACGCGAAAGCGGCATGCCGGAAACGATCAGCGTGACCGGCACGGGCCGGGCGACACTCACGCCGGATCGCTTCAGCTTCACCGCCGGCGTGCAGACAACCGCGCCGACAGTGGAAGAGGCGGTCAATCAAAACAACAGCAAGATGGCGGCGGTGATTGCCGGTCTGAAACGCGCGGGCGCAACCGATCAGGAAGTGCGCACATCGAATTTCTCAATTTTCCCGCAGCAGGTCTACGAGCAGGGAAAGCCTCCGCGCCTGGTCGGCTATCAAGCGAACAATTCCGTCACCGTGACCAAGAGCGACATCGCCGCGGCCAGCAAGCTGTTGCAGGTCGCGCTCAACGCAGGAGTGAACGAGACCTCGGGGTTGTCATTTGATGTCTCGAATCCTGCGCGGGGACGCGATCAGGGTCTGCGCGGCGCATTCGACGATGCTCGCGCGAAAGCATCGCTTCTGGCTCAGGCTGCTGGCCGGGCACTCGGCCGAGCCCTGATCATAACCGAGGGGGCTGAAGTGCACCCGCCGCCGCGTCCGATGCAAGTCGGAGTGATGGCGGCGCGAGCCGAGGCCATCAGTCAGCCGCCCATTGAAAGTGGTTCTCGCGAATTGGCTTACACGATTTCTGTGGTCTTCGAAATGCGTTGACTACGGGCACCTCCGTTGCACTTCAAATAACTGCGGTACGCGCGAGCGACCGCAACCTCAAAGGAGGGTGCAAATGGAAAATCGTGACCGAGACAATATGAGTAAGAACACGCCTTCCGGCGACGTGAACCGCAGCACATCTTCGAACATCGGGAAGAAGAGCGACTCCGAGAGCAGCTTCGGCCAGAACATCGGCCGCTCGGAGGATTGGAACGAGGAGCCGAGCCGCAGCAGCGGTTCGAGCGGATCCTCCGGTTGGCAGAGCGAGAGCGGCCGTTCGTCCGGCTCGAGCAGCAACCTAGGAGAGCAGAGTGACGTCAGCGAACGCAGTGGCGGCAGCTCCTCGGAAGGCAGCGAATAGAAATAGCAGTGATCGAAGCAACGGGGCCGCGCGATGAGCGCGGCCTTTTTGTTATCCTCGAAACCGTGGAGCTTGTTGTCACCGCCGCCGTTGCGCGCGACGTGGATGCGATCAAGCAGTTGCTGCTGGACAACGATCTCCCGATCGAAGGCGTCGACGAACACTGGAAGACATTCGTCGTCGCGCGTGACGGAGAACGGCTCGTTGGCTGCGGCGGCTCGGAGGCCTATTCAAATGCCGCGCTGATCCGATCGATCGCTGTCGCGCCTCAGTATCGCAGCCGTGGAGTCGGACGCAGCCTCGTGCGGCAACTGCTCGACCGCCTTTCGTCGCGCGGCATCCGCGAGTTTTATCTGCTCACCACGACCGCGCCGGACTACTTCAAGAGGCGCGGCTTCAAACGATGCGATCGCGACGAAGTGCCTCCGCAACTGCTCGCCTCGCGTGAGTTTCAGGATGCCTGCCCGAAAACAGCGATCTGCATGCGGCTGATCATGTGATGTCCGTTTTCGACATCCATCTTCACGTGCAGCCGTGGTCGATGGTGCGCCGCGATGCACTCTCGATGATCGACGATCCGTCGCATCGCGACGCGGCAGATGTTTTGTCCAGCGCCGAAAACGTTTTGCGGTTTCTCGATGCGAGCGGCGTCCAGCGAGCGTGCTGCATCAACTATGTCGCGCCCGAAGTGATGGGCTTTACGGCGGAGGTCAATGATTGGATCGCCAACTTCACGCGCGATCACCGCGATCGTCTGCTGCCCGTCGGCTCCGTTCATCCCCGACATGCGCGCGACGTTCGCGCGGAAACTGCGCGCGTTCTGGACCTCGGCATGCGCATGATCAAGGTGCATCCGCCGCATCAGGAGATCGCGCCAAACGCTCCGGAGCTCGCAGACCTTTACAGAGAATGCCAGACGCGCGGCGTTCCGGTGATGTTCCACACCGGCACGTCGGTGTTCCCGCGCGCGCGAAACGTGTTCGCCGATCCGATGTCGATCGACGACGTCGCCGTCGATTTCCCGCAGCTCAAAATCGTGCTCGCGCATGCCGGACGCCCGCTTTACGGCGAGACTGCGTTCTTCCTCGCGCGTCGCCACCCGAACGTGCATCTGGAGATCTCAGGCATTCCACCGAAGTCGCTTTCGCGATATGTGCCGCGCCTCGCGGAAATCGCCGACAAAGTGCTGTGGGGAACCGACTGGCCGGCGCCTGGCGTCACGTCGCTTCGAAAGAACATCGACGACTTTCGTGCCCTCGGCTACGGCGAGGCGGTCGAGAAAAAGGTGCTGTGGGAGAACGCCGTGCGATTGTTCACGTAGAGAGCGGCCGTCTCGGCCGCAGTCGCAGGGCGTCTCGCCCGGCGACTAAGAGCGATCGCGCGAGACGCGCGCTCGCTGCGGGCGAGACGCCCGCTCTCGGTCACTTCAGTAGCCCGGCGATGTTCACGCCGACGCGCTGCAAGGCCTCGAACGAGCCGACGTCCGACCAGCCGAAGTCGCCGCGAATCGCCGCAACGCGAGGTGCCTTTTCCATGAGAGCGTAATCGATGGAGATCGACGGCAGCAATTCGTAGTTCTCGCGCGTGACGGCGGCGATCTGCGGCGCGGTCTCCTCGAGCGCGCGGCGGAAGACATCCGATCGCCAGACGAACATGCTCGCATTCCACGCGTAATTTCCTCGCTTCAGGAACTCTTCGGCGACGCTGCGCGTAGGTTTTTCAGTGAATCGCTCCACGCGGACGAAGTCTCGCTCGATTTCTTGGCCGAGCTGAAGGTAACCGAATCCAGTGTTCGGCTCTGTGGGCTCGATGCCGATGGCGACGAGAAACTCCGTCTGTTCGGCAAAGTCGTATGCGCGCTTCAGAACACGACGGAACTCCTCTTCATCCTCAATGAAATGATCGGACGCGAGCACCGCAATCACACACCTGCCCTCGCGCTGCTCGATCTCGGAGCAGCAGAGCGCGATCGCCGGTGCGGTATTGCGGCGCGCCGGTTCTGTGAGGATCGGCGCAGCGGGAACATGCTCGAGGCATTTCGCCGCGTACGCATCGTTCGTGGAGATGTAAACCGCATCGGCGACGCCACCAACGCGGTCGTAGGTCTTTTGCAGCAGCGACCGCCCGTCGAAAATGCGGAGGAACTGCTTCGGATTGTCATCAGAGCTGAGCGGCCGCAGACGTGTACCGGCGCCGCCGGCGAGGATGATCGCGACGCGCTTCAACTCGCCGCTCCGACGGTCGCCAGCGCCTCTTCGGTTTTCCCGATCGGTTGAACTCCTGCTCTGCGGCCGATGGCGATCAGACTCAAACCCGACGATGGCCGCTGTCCCTCGAACGCCTTCAGCAGCGGCACCAGGCGATCGAAAATTCGTGATTGCGCGGCGGGAAGCCCCTGCCGATTCAACAGTCGCGAGTTCAGCCACCACGCGATGCGGGCAACCTGGTTTTGAAACGAGACGTCTTCGATCTGGAAGCCTGCCTGCTGCAGCTTGTCGACGAGCTCCGGTTTCTCGTACCGGCGCTGATGTCCCACTCCGCGGTCGAGCGATCCGTAGAGATCTTTTCCTGCCGGGACAAACACGACGATGCGGCCGCCGGGCTGCAGCAATTGATACGCGCGGCCAAGCGCAGCGACATCATCGGCCGTGTGCTCCAGCACGTTGATGCAGAGGACCGTGTCGAATGCGTAACGCGATAGATCGAGACCTTCATCCGTGTCCAGGTCGAGCCGCTCGACGATGATTCCCGGTCGCCGCCGGAACGCGTTGCGCAGCCGGTCGATGTACGGCCGTTCTTTGTCCGTCGCGACGATCAGCTCGCGACCATACAGAAAACGGGTCATCGTCCCCGATCCTGCCCCCACCTCCAGCACGCGTTGCCCGACGTACGGCGCCACGCGTTCCCAGATCCACTTGTTGTACCGGCGGAGCCGGTCGAGCCGGCGGATCGTCTGGTAGGTCGCCGGCTCGTTCGCCGGATCGTCGAAGAGTCCGAATTTCAGGATGGTCCAGATGGCGCTGAAGCCATCCTTCCAATTGATTTTTTTTCCTTCCCAGTAATCGCGGCCGTAGTACGAAATCGGCACTTCGAAAATGCGATAGCCGCGTTTGGCAACTTTCGCGGTGATCTCCGGCTCGATGCCGAATCGATCGGATTGCAGGTTGATCGACTGAATCACGTCACGGCGGAAAACCTTGTAGCAGGTCTCCATGTCGGTGAGGTCGAGATTGGTCGTCACGTTCGACAGAAACGTGAGGAAGGCGTTTCCCAGCCGGTGCCAGTAGAGCATGACCCGGCGGGGATAGCCTTCGAAGCGCGACCCGAACACCACTTCGGCGTGACCGTCGAGAATGGGCCGGATCAGCTTCGGATATTCCTCCGGGTCGTACTCGAGGTCCGCATCCTGAATGATGACGATATCGCCGCGCGCTTCCTGAATTCCCCGGCGGATGGCCGCGCCTTTGCCCTGGTTGAAGGGCTGCAGGATGTGCCGGATCTCCGGCCACTGCTGCGCAAGCGCAGCGACGACGTCTTTCGATCCGTCAGTCGACTTATCGTCGACGATGATGATCTCTTTATCGACCGGAACTTCCTTGACGCGGCGCAAAAGCTCCGCCACCGTCGCCCGCTCGTTGTAGCAGGGGACGATCACGGATAACGTCGGCGGCTTGGATTCAGCCATTGCGGCATTGTAAAGGGATGAGGGATGAGGGATGAAGGATGAATCAGTTGCGCAATTCATCCCTCATCCCTCATCCTTCATCCCTCGATGGCGCATGAGACAAACGAGACACTGAGAAAATCGATTCACATCGCGATCGGCTTCTTCGCCGTCGCGCTGAAGTGGCTGCCGTGGCGTTTCGCCGCGGCGATTGCGGCGGTGTTCGTCATCGTCAACTGGCTGGTGCTCCACCGGCTGGTCGGCAAGCGCGTCGCCCGGCACGCCCGCGGCTACGACGCCGGCATCGTGCTCTATCCACTCGCGGTCTGCGTGTTGATCATCACGTTCAACTGGCACATCTCGCTCGCTGCGGTGGCATGGGTGATCCTCGCGTTCGGAGATGGGTCGGCCACTCTCGCCGGCCGCGCGATGCCCATCGGCCGTTTGCCTTGGAATCACGACAAGAGCTGGGGAGGGTCGCTCGCATTTCTCATCATCGGAGGGGCGGCTGCAGTCGGAATTGCGATGCTGTTCGGCAGCCCTTCGCTGACCGTGATTGCCACCACAGTCGTGATCGCGGCCTTTGTCGAGTCGCTTCCGCTCGGCCTCAACGACAACTTCACGGTCCCTTTCGCCGCGGCGACGACCCTCGCCATGCTCGCCATTCAACCACTGGTCGGCGAAGTAGCCCATCCACCCGTCGCTTGGCCGTGGATCGCGCTCAACACCGTCCTGGCAATTCTCGGCTTCGCGCTGCGCACGGTCGACTTCTCCGGCCTCATCACCGGCTGGCTCCTCGGCACCATCGTGATCCTCGGCGGCGGCCCGCCACTCTACGTCGCGCTGCTGGCGTTCTTCATCGTCGGCACCGCCTGCACGCGTCTCGGCTACGCGCGCAAAGCTCGCGAAGGTCTGGCCCAGGAGAAGGGCGGGAGGAGGGGGGCCGGGCACGCGTTCGCGAACGTCGGCGTCGCTGCCATCTGCGCGATCGCCTGCTGGCGCGGGCTGGGACTCGTGCCGCTGTTCATGGGCATCGCCTCACTCGCCACTGCAGCCGCCGATACTGCCGGATCGGAAATCGGACAGCTCATCGGCAAGCGCGCTTTTCTGCCGCTGACATTCCGCCGCGTCGATCGCGGAACCGAAGGAGCGATGTCCATCGAAGGAACGCTCGCCGGCGCGATCGGAGCGCTGATCGTGGCGATCGCCGGAACGACCATGACAGCGCATCACCTCCGGCCAGGTTTCATGGGCTCGGTGACGATCGACCGTACACACACAATCGCGGTGGTCACGGTGTGCGGCATCCTCGGTTCGTACATCGAGAGCGTGACCGGAAGCCTGACTAAAACCGTACCAAATAACGTGATGAATTTTTTCAACACCGCGGTGGGCGCGGTTATCTTCTGGGTGGCCTGGAACTTCGTGCCGATGTTCGGCTTCGAGTTCTAACGCGGAGGTGTAGCGCCGGCCACTGGCCGGCCGGTGCGCAGGCTACTCAGCCTGCGCCGGCAAGGTGCCGGTGCACCTGCCGCCAAGATGGCGGCGCTACTCCGGCTAGTGGTTATCTTTCAAGGCTGCCCGGAACATAGGCCCGTTCTGCAACTGTCCGAGAACGGTGTCCAGGCCTTCGTTCGTCTGCAAGGCGACGTGTTGCGCGTACTCGTCGCAAATCGGGCAGAGGTGGCGACGCATTTCACGAACAGGAACGAGGCAACCGCACAACCGGCAAAGGGACTCCGCGCGGTTAGCCATGGAATGGGCATTGTAGCATTGCGCGCGCATGCCGAAGAAGCCGCTGAAGCGCGTGGTGATCGTTGGACGACCAAACGTCGGCAAGTCGACGCTGTTCAACCGCATTGCCGGCGGCCGGCGAGCTTTGATTCACGATCTGCCCGGCATGACGCGCGACCGCCTCACCAGCGTGGCGTCGCTGGATGACGGCCGCCGATTCGAACTGACCGACACTGGCGGGCTCGAGTACGGCGATTCCCCGATGTCTGCGTACGCGCCCGAAATCCGCGCGCAGGCCACTCATGCGATTGATACATCCGATCTCATCCTCTTTGTTGTCGACGGCGCCGCCGGCGTCATGGCGGAAGATCGGGACATCGCCGAGGATCTGAGGCGCCACGCATCGCGAACGCTGCTGCTGGTCAACAAGATCGATCGCCGCGACGCCGAGGAGAGCGCGCCTGAGTTTTACGAGCTGGGATACGAGCACGTCATCCCGATCTCGGCCGAGCACGGCGAAGGCGTTGACCAGGTCGTCGATGCGATCGCTGAGATCGTTCCGCCCGAATCCATCGAAGAAGAAGAGG
>WNFV01007073.1_pt1 | contig 13972 bp, 15 predicted proteins | sample 5400101 | NCBI WGS metagenome assembly WNFV01 (sample SAMN13153361, study PRJNA577476) | soil metagenome | isolation source: 115 cm soil or saprolite under grassland replicate 1 | place: USA:California | collected 2016-06-15 | reverse complement strand
TTCGACATTCCCGACGACGTGCTCCAAGCCGTCGTCGCGTAGGGCGCGATGGACCTCGAACGAGCGCGGGCGTTCGTTCGCGACAACCACCGTGCGGTGGTGAGCACGCGGCGTGCCGACGGGCAGCCGCAGCTCTCGCCCGTCGTCTGCGGCGTCGACGCCGACGGGATGATCACGGTGAGCACGCGTGAGACGGCGATGAAGGTGAAGAACCTACGCCGCGACCCCCGGGTGTCGTTGTGCGTGCTGAACGACGGCTTCTTCGGGGACTGGATTCAGGTGGACGGCACCGCCGACATCGTGTCGCTGCCGGAGGCGATGGAGTTGCTCGTCGAGTACTACCGGTCGCTGTCGGGCGAGCATCCCGACTGGGACGAGTATCGCGCCGCCATGGAGCGCGACCAGCGCGTCCTCGTGCGCATCGACATCGAGCGGGCCGGACCCGAGCGCAGCGGGTAGCTGCATCGCAGGGTTAGAGTCCCGCCCGTGCGGATCCACACGACGGTCAACGGGCAACAGCACGAGCACGACGTCGAGCCCCGTCTGCTGCTCGTCCAGTACCTGCGGGAGGTCGTGGGTCTCACGGGCACGAAGATCGGGTGTGACACGTCGTCGTGCGGCGCGTGCACGGTGCTCGTCGATGGCGAATCGGTGAAGTCGTGCACGATGCTCGCGGTGCAGGCCGACGGGTCCGACGTGACGACCATCGAGGGTCTTGCGTCGGGCGACGAGCTCCACCCCGTGCAAGCGGCGTTCCACGAGAAGCACGCACTGCAGTGCGGGTTCTGCACCGCGGGGATGGTGATGGCGACGGTCTCGCTGCTCGACGAGATCCCGAACCCGACCGAGCGCGACGTGCGGCTCGGGCTCGAGGGCAACCTGTGCCGCTGCACCGGGTACCACAACATCGTGCAGGCCGTGCTGGCGGCGGCCGGGAGCTCGACGTGATCCCCGCGTCGTTCGACTACGTGCGCGCCGAGTCGGTCGACGAAGCGGTCGCGGCGCTGAGCGAACACGGTGACGACGCCAAGCTCCTCGCCGGCGGGATGTCGCTGCTCCCGCTGATGAAGCTCCGCCTCGCGACGCCGACCGTGCTCATCGACGTCGGCCGCGTCCGTGAGCTCTCGTACGTCCGCGATGCCGGCGACCACCTCGCGATCGGCGCCCTCACGCGGCACCGCGACCTCGAGACCGACAACCTCCTCGCCGAGGAGTGCGATTCGCTGCGCACGGTCGCGTCCGAGGTTGGCGACAACCAGGTACGGCACCGCGGGACCATCGGCGGGTCGGTCGCGCACGGCGACCCGGCGTCGGACTTGCCCGCGCTGCTCCTCGCGCTGGACGCCACGTTCGTGGTCCGCGGGTCGAGCGTTGAGCGGACGATCGGCGCGGGCGAGTTCTTTCAGGGATTCCTCGAGACCGCGCTCGAGCCGGACGAGCTCCTGACGGAGATCCGGGTGCCGAAGCTGCCCGGCGCGGGGTTCTCGTACCAGAAGTTCCAGCGGCGGGCGCAGGACTGGGCCATCGTCGGCGCGATGGCGGTGCGGAACGGCGACACGCGGGTCGCGCTCGTGAACATGGGCGGAACTCCGCTGCGCGCCGCTGGCGTCGAGGAGGCGCTGGCGGGAGGGTCGCCCCTGAGCGAGGCCGCCGAGCACGCCGCGGAGGGCACGGAGGCGCCCGCCGATCTCAACGCAACGCCCGAGTACCGCGAGCACCTCGCACGCGTGCTCGTGCGGCGCGCGCTCGAAACCGCATCCGGTTGACCGAGCCCGACGTCGCGATCGCGATCCTCGCCGCCGGGCGCGGTTCGCGCCTCGGCGGCAATGTGCCGAAGCCACTCGTCAAGGCGCGCGGGCGTTCGCTCCTGTCCTGGGCATTGGACGCGGCGACGGGCAGCGGCCTGCGCCCGATCGTGCTCGTCGTCGGGCACAGCGGCGACGCGGTGACCCGCGCCGCCACCGAGGGCGTGATCGTCGTGCGGTCGCGCCGCTGGCGACGCGGGATCGCTCGGTCCCTGCGGGCGGCGCTCGAGACGCTCGATCCGTGGGCCCAGATCGGAGCGGTCGCGGTCGGGCTCGCCGACCAGCCGCTCATCGGCCCCGACGCCTACCGCCGGCTTGCCGGCGCGCACCGAGACGGAGCCACCTTGGCCGTGGCCACCTACCGCGGGCAACGGGGCAACCCCGTCCTCGTGGCGCGGGCGCTGTGGGCGGAGGCGAGAAGCCTCGACGGCGACGTCGGCGCCCGCGCGTTGATGGATCATCACGACGTCGTCGAGGTCGACTGCACGGACACCGGGAGTCCGGCGGACGTCGATACGCTCGACGACCTGAAGGACGCCGAGCGCGCGCTGGGTGAACGGGGGACGCCATGAACATCGAAGACGAGTTCCGGGTCGACGTACCGGTCGACGAGGCGTGGCGCATCCTCCTCGATGTGGAGCGCATCGCGCCGTGCATGCCCGGGGCGCAGCTGCAGGAGATCGAAGGCGACGAGTTCCGCGGCATCGTCAAGGTCAAGGTCGGCCCGATCACCGCGCAGTACAAGGGAGCGGCGCGCCTCACCGAGGTGGACGATGCGAACCACCGGACGGTGATCCGCGCCGAAGGCCGCGACACGCGCGGGCAAGGCAACGCGTCGGCGACCGTCACGGCCGCGCTGCACCCGGACGGGGAGGGCACGCGCGTGACGATCAGCAGCGACGTGACCATCACCGGCAAGGTTTCGCAGTTCGGCCGCGGGGTGATCGCCGACGTGTCGAGCAAGCTCCTCGCCCAGTTCGTCGACAACCTCGAGCGCAACGTGCTGTCCGCGCCGGCCCCCACGCCCGCTGAGAACACGGCGAGCACCGGCCCCCGCACGATCGACGCGCCCGACGCCGAGCCCGTCAACTTGCTGCGCACCGCGGGCGCGCCCGTGCTGAAGCGGCTGGTGCCCACCATCATCGGGCTCGTCGTGCTGATCGCCGTGGTCGTCGTGGTCCTCGTCCTGCTGCTTCGCTGAGTCGGGATCCACCACCCGTGGTGGCGGTCCCGATAGCGTCGAACCCATGTTCGACGCGGATGGGCCCGTGCTGGGCATTGATCCCGGGGTTTCGCGCTGCGGCTACGGCGCCGTCGCGCGCGGCGCGGGCGGCTCCCTGGCCGCCCAGGCTTGCGGCGTCATCCGCACCGACCCGAAGGGCGAGCTGCCCGACCGGCTGGCCGTGCTCGAAGGCGAGCTCGCCCGGCTGGTGCACGAGCTCGGCCCGTCGGCTCTGGCGGTCGAGCGGGTGCTCTTCCAGGCCAACACGAGCACCGCGATGTCGGTCGGGCAAGCCAGCGGCCTCGCGCTCGCGATCGCCGGTTGGGCCGGCGTTCCCGTGTTCCATTACAGCCCGAACGAGGTGAAGCTCGCCGTGACCGGCGACGGCCGAGCCGACAAGTCGCAGGTCCAGGCGATGGTGGCGCGGTTGCTCGCCCTCGACAGCCCGCCTCGGCCCGCGGATGCCGCCGACGCGCTCGGTCTCGCGGTGTGTCACCTCGGCTCGGCCGGGCTCCGCAGCGCGGTTGCGGACGCCGGTCCCGAAGGCGGCGGGCTGGCGCGGGCGGTGGCCGCCGCCGTCGCGCGGGAGTCGAGCGGATGATCGGCTCGGTGCGCGGCGAGGTGCTCGAGCGCGCCGCCACCGGCGAGGTGCTCGTCGAGGTGGGCGGGGTCGGCTACCGCGTCCTTGTCCCGCTCGGCGCGATCCCGGCTCTCGACCCGGGGGGCAGCGCGTTCCTGTTCACGCACCTCCACGCGCGCGAGGACGCGATGACCTTGTTCGGCTTTCCAACCCGCGACGAGCGTGACACGTTCGAGGTGCTCATCGGGGCGAGCGGCGTGGGGCCCAAGCTCGCGCTCGCGATCCTGTCCGTGCACTCACCGGGCGTGCTGCGCCGGGTAGTGGTCGACGACGACGTCGACGCCCTGACGCTGGTGCCCGGCGTCGGGAAACGCACGGCCCAACGACTCCTCGTCGAGCTCAAGGCGCGGCTCGAAGTGCCGGCGCTCGAGGCGGCGGATCCCGAGTCCGCGACCACGTCGGCGCGCCCCGAGGTACGGGCGGCGCTGTCCGGGCTCGGCTACCAGACGGACGAGGTGCGTGACGTCATGGCGCAGCTGCCCGAGGAGGGCCCCGTCGAGGAGCTCCTGCGCGAGGCGCTGAAGCTGCTGGCGGTGACGCGTGTCTAGGGAAGAGCTCCTCAGCCCGGCGGCCGACCCGGTCGAGCGGGCCGAGGAGACCACGCTGCGGCCCCGGCTGCTGTCCGAGTTCACGGGCCAGGAGCGGATCAAGGAGCACCTCGAGATCCTGCTCAGCGCGGCGAAGCAACGCGGACAGGCCGTCGACCACCTCCTCTTCGCCGGACCGCCCGGAACGGGGAAGACCACGCTGGCGGGCATCGTCGCCGCCGAGCTCGGTGTGGGGCTCCGGATCACGAGCGGGCCCGCGCTGGAGCGCGCCGGCGACCTCGCCGCCATTCTCACCAATCTCGACGACGGCGACGTCCTCTTCATCGACGAGGTCCACCGCCTCCCGCGCGCGGTCGAGGAGGTGCTGTACCCGGCGATGGAGGACTTCCAGCTCGACATCGTCATCGGCAAGGGGCCGTCGGCGCGTTCGATCCGGCTCGAGCTGCCGCGGTTCTCGCTCGTCGGCGCCACGACGCGGACGGGTCTCATCACGGGTCCGCTGCGCGACCGGTTCGGGCTGGTGGCCCGACTCGACTACTACGAGCCCGAGGAGCTGGTCACGATCCTCGACCGAACCGCGAGCATCCTCGGAGTGCCCCTCGAGGCCGAAGGCGGGCGCGAGATCGCCCGGCGCGCCCGCGGCACGCCCCGCGTCGCGATCCGCCTCCTGAAGCGCGTTCGCGACTACGCGGAGGTTCGAGGCGACGGCACCGTGAGCGCCGAGACGGCCCGTGCCGCACTCACCCTCTTCGAAGTCGACGAACGCGGGCTCGACAAGGTCGACCGCGCCATCCTCACCGCGCTGTGCGAGACGTTCACTGGCCAGCCCGTGGGCCTCAACACGCTTGCGGTCGCGGTCACGGAAGAGTCCGAGACCGTTGAAGACGTGTACGAGCCGTTCCTCCTCAAGGAGGGCTTCCTCCAGCGGACGCCGCGCGGCCGGGTCGCGACCGCGGCCGCGTTCGCGCATCTCGGCCTCGACGCGCCCGTCGACTCGGGCGGACCGAGCCTCTTCGAGCCCTGAGGCGATCAGCCGAAAGCCTTCCGGTAGCATCGATCTCCGGCTCCGGCCCGACCGCCAACCCACACCTGGCATGCCTGTAGCGCTCCTCTACCTCGGAATCCTCGTCGTCGCGTTCCTGCTGCTGATCGTGCGGCCGCAGCGGAGGCAGGTGGCGGCGCACCGCGCCCTGGTGGCGAGCCTGGAGGTGGGCGACGAGGTCGTCACCTCGGGCGGCATCTACGGCACGATCAAGGCGGTCGACGACGCCGACGGGACCCTCGATCTCGAGGTCTCGCCGGGCGTCGTGCTCCATGTGGCGCGGGGCGCGATCGCGCAACGCGTCGGGCCCGACGTGGTCGAGGAGCCGACGAGCGACGACGCCGGCGACGGGAGCGGTGACGGCGCCGTCGGCGGGGCGTAGCGATGCGCAAGTACTGGACCTATCTCATCGGATCGGTCGCCGTCGTCGTCGTCGCCCTCGCCGCGACCGTGATCGTCGGCAACGAGCCCGTGCTCGGTCTCGACCTCCAGGGCGGCATCTCGGTGCGGCTGTTCCCGGCCGGGAAGTTCACCTCGAGCTCTCTCGACACTGCGAAGAACATCATCGACCGGCGCGTGAACGGCCTCGGTGTCTCCGATGCGGAGGTCACCCGCGAGGGCAACAACATCGTCATCGACCTTCCCGGTGTGAAGGACCGCGACAAGGCCAAGCGGCTCGTCGGACGGACGGCGGAGCTGAACTTCCGGCCCGTGCTGGCCGAGCTGCCACCGGCAGCGAAGGGAGCCCCGCCCGCCGACGACGCGACCAAGACTGCGGTCGCGTCGTGCGACTCGACCGCGATCAGTGCGCTGGGGTCGATACCGAACACCGCGGCCTCGGACGACAAGGCGAGCGCGTGCGTCGTCCTCCCAGGGCGCGCGCAGGAGAAGCAGCAGGTCCGCTACCTCCTCGGCCCGGCCGCGCTCACCGGGAAGGACACCTCGGGCGCGAAGTCCGAGTTCGAACAGGGCCAGGGATACGCCGTCTCGCTGGACCTGAAGGGCTCGGGGCAGGACAAGTTCAACCAGCTCGCGGGGGAGTCGTTCTCCAAGCAGCCACCGCAGAACAGCGTCGCGATCGTCCTCGACAGCGTTGTGCAATCGGCGCCGCGGTTCCAGACCGCCAACTTCGGTTCCGGACCGGTGCAGATCACCGGCAGTTTCACCCAGGGTGAGGCGAGCGACCTCGCGAACATCCTCCAGTACGGCGCGCTACCGGTGAAGTTCGACGAGAAGCAGCAGACCGTCGAGAGCGTGTCGCCCACGTTGGGCAGCGACCAGCTGAAGTCGGGCATCGCGGCCGGTGTCGTGGGGCTCGCGCTGGTGGCGCTCTACATGCTGCTCTATTACCGCCTCCTCGGCGCGGTCGTCCTCCTCGGCCTGGGCCTGAGCGCGGGCGCGACGTACGCGCTCGTGGCGTACCTGAGTAACTCGGGGTTCAACCTCACGCTGACACTGGCCGGCGTGACCGGCCTGATCGTCTCGGTGGGGATCACCGTCGACTCCTACGTCGTGTACTTCGAGCGTCTCAAGGACGAGGTGCGGACCGGGAAGACCGTCCGCTCGTCGGTCGATCGCGGCTTCACCCGCGCGTTCCGGACGATCCTCGCCGCCGATCTCGTCTCGCTGATCGGAGCCGGCGCGCTCTACGTGCTGGCGTCCGGCTCGGTGAAGGGGTTCGCGTTCTTCCTCGGGGTGTCGACGATCCTCGACCTGCTCGTCTCCTACTTCTTCATGCACCCGCTGGTCGTGATCCTCGCCCGGCGTCGGACGCTCGTCCGCGTCCCCGTGGTCGGCATCGCGTCGGGTCTCGACACGAAGGAGGCGACGGCGTGAGCCCCCGCGCCGACGGGCGGCGCCACACGCCGGCGGACTTCTACCACGAGCGGACGAACTTCGACTTCACCGGTCGGTCTTGGCGGTGGGCGATCTTGTCGGGGACCGTCATCCTCATCGCGCTGATCGCGATCTTCACCCGCGGGCTGAACCTCGGCATCGACTTCGAGGGCGGGACCTCGTGGCAGACGCCCGTCAGAGGGAAGTCCGCGTCGGTGGGCGACGTTCGCAACGTGATCCAGCCCCTCGGCCTGGGCGACGCCAAGGTGCTCGTGCTCAAGGGCGACTCGGGTACGTCGGTGCGGGTGCAGTCGAAGGACATCAAGCCGAACGAAGAGGACAAGGTCACCGACGCGCTGGCGAAGTACGGCGGCGTCCAGCGGGCTGACGTGAGCGTGAGCACCGTGGGCCCGACGTTCGGAGACCAAGTCCGGAACAACGCCATCAAGGCCCTGATCGTGTTCTTCGTCCTGATCGCCGTGTACCTGTCGGTCCGGTTCGAATGGAAGATGGCAGCCGCCGCGATCATCGCGGTGATCCACGACATCATCGTCACGGTCGGCGTGTACGCGGTCACCGGTTTCGAGGTCACGCCCGCGACCGTCGTGGCGTTCCTGACGATCCTGGGGTTCTCGCTCTACGACACGGTCGTCGTGTTCGACAAGGTGAAGGAGAACGTCTCGACGATCGGCACCGTGCGCGGCGACTCGTACTCGACGATGGTGAACCGGTCGATGAACCAGGTGCTGATGCGATCGCTCAGCACGTCGTTCGTCGCCGTGCTCCCGGTCGCGTCGCTGCTGTTCGTCGGATCGGGCCTGTTCGGCGCGATCGCGCTGCGTGACTTCGCGCTCGCCTTGTTCGTCGGCCTCATCACCGGCGCGTACTCGTCGATCTTCGTCGCGACGCCGATTCTGGCGTGGTGGAAGGAGCGGGAGCCGCGCTACCGCGCGCTGCGCGAGCGCTCGGCCGCCCAGCTCGCAAGGGACGGGGTGACGGTCGAGGAGCCCGCCGCGGCTGCTGCCGCGGAGCCCGAGGCGGAGCTGGAACCCGAGCCGGCGCCGGCGGGCGTGCCCGCGGCCACGCCGCCGCCCACGCGTCCCAGCTCGCCGCGTCCTCCGACCGGCCCGGCGGCGCCAACGCGCGCGCCGCGTCCTCGCCAGCAGCGCCGACGCAAGCGGCGGTAAGCCCTGCGCTTGCGCTCAAGGGTCGGCAAGTACCCTTGATCTATGAGTAACACCGAGCCCCGGGTCGAGGTACGGCCCGACCGGCGCTCGGTCCTGCCCTGGCGGCGGCACCACGTCGACGTGGAAGTCGCACCGCTCATCGCCGCCTACCGCGACCGGCACCGGAAGGCCGACTCGGCGATGATCGAGCGGGCCTTCGACGTCGCCCGCACCGCCCACGCCGACCAGGTCCGCCGGTCGGGCGAGCCCTACATCGCGCACCCGCTCGGCGTCGCCATGATCCTCGCCGACCTCGGCCTCGACGACGTCACGATCGCCGCCGCGCTGCTCCACGACGCCGTCGAGGACACGACCGTGACCGACGAGGACCTCCAGGAGGGCTTCGGGCCCGACGTCGCCGCCATCGTCGACGGGGTCACCAAGCTCGATCGGCTCCAGTTCGACTCGAAGGAGGCGCAGCAGGCCGCCACGCTGCGCAAGATGCTCGTGGCGATGGCCAAGGACATCCGCGTCCTGCTCATCAAGCTCGCCGACCGCCTCCACAACATGCGCACGATCGGGTCGCTGCCCGAGGCGAAGCAGCAGCGCATCGCCCACGAGACGCTCGATATCTACGCGCCGCTCGCGCACCGCCTCGGCATGGCCGACGTGAAGTGGCAGCTCGAGGACCTCGCGTTCGAGGTGCTGCACCCGAAGCGCTACGCCGAGATCGAGCAGATGGTCACGATGCGGGCGCCCGAGCGTGAGGAGTACCTGGAAGAGGTGCTCACGGAGCTGCGGGCCCGTCTCGCCGCGCTGCGCATCGACGCCGAGGTGCGCGGCCGTCCGAAGAACTACTGGTCCATCTACGAGAAGATGGTCGTGCAGGGCAAGGAGTTCGACGACGTGCAGGATCTCCTCGGCGTGCGCGTCGTCGTCGAGTCCGTGAAGGACTGCTACGCCGCGCTCGGGTCCATCCACGCCATGTGGAAGCCGGTCCAGGGCCGGTTCAAGGACTACATCGCGATGCCGAAGTTCAATCTCTACCAGTCGCTGCACACGACGGTCGTCGGGCCGCAGGGCAAGCCGGTCGAGGTTCAGATCCGCACGGAGGAGATGCACCGGCGTGCCGAGTACGGCGTCGCCGCGCACTGGGGCTACAAGGAGAAGGAGTCGACCGCGCAGGACATGGCGTGGCTCGAGCGGATGGTCGACTGGCAGCAGGAGACGTCCGACCCCGGCGAGTTCATGGAGACGCTGAAGATCGACCTCGAGCAGGACGAGGTGTTCGTCTTCACGCCCAAGGGCAAGGTCATCACGCTGGCGGCGGGCGCGACGCCGGTCGACTTCGCGTACTCCATCCACACCGAGGTTGGGCACCGCTGCGTCGGCGCGAAGGTGAACGGTCGTCTCGTCCCGCTCGACTCGACGCTCGCATCCGGCGACACGGTCGAGATCTTCACGAGCAAGGTCGAGGGCGCGGGCCCGAGCCGCGACTGGCTGCAGTTCGTCCAGACGCCCCGCGCCCGCAGCAAGATCCGGCAGTGGTTCTCGCGTGAGCGGCGCGAGGACGCGATCGAGAACGGCCGGGAGGAGCTCGTCAAGGCGCTGCGCAAGGACGGCCTCCCGGTGCAGAAGCTCGCCCGGTCGGCGGCGCTGACGCGCGTCGCCGAGACCATGAGCTACGCCGACCTCGACACGCTGTACGCGGCCGTCGGCGAAGGGCACGTCTCACCGCGCACGGTCGTGCAGCGGGTGCAGCGCGAGCTGCGCGGCGGCGAGGAGCAGCTCCCCGTCACGGCGCGCCGTCCGCCGCGTGCGCTGCGGCGGCGGACCGTCGGCGTGCACGTCGAGGGTCTCGACGACGTCATGGTGCGGCTGTCCCGCTGCTGCACGCCCGTTCCCGGCGACGAGATCATGGGCTTCGTGACCCGGGGTCGGGGTGTGTCGGTGCACCGGACCGATTGCGCCAACGCCGCCGGTCTTGCCGCCCAGGCCCACCGCGTCATCGACGTCGATTGGGACCACGACCAGCCCGCGACGTACGTCGTGTCGGTCGAAGTCGAGGCGCTCGACCGCTCGCGATTGCTGCGCGACGTCGCCAATTCCCTGGCCGAGCACCACGTCAACATCCTCGCCTGCACGTCGCAGACGTCGACCGACCGCGTGGCGAAGCTCCGCTTCGACTTCGAGCTCGCCGATCCCAGCCATCTCGAGTCGATTCTCGGCGCCGTGAAGCGGATCGACTCCGTGTACGACGCGTACCGGGTGCTGCCGGGGAAGGCGCGCGCTTAAGCCCCTGCCGGCCGCGACGTGGCCGGTACGATGCCGCGGTGCCGAGAGACTCTGATGCCTACCGCACGCCGGTCGGCATGCATGATGTCCTTCCGCCGGAGTCGGCGCGCTGGATCGACGTCGTCAGCGCGTTCGCCGATCGTGCACGTCGCTTCGGCTACGAGCTGATCGTCACGCCGGTGTTCGAGCACGTCGAGGTGTTCAAGCGCCTGGGCGAATCGACGGACGTCGTCAGCAAGGAGATGTACGAGTTCACCGACCGGGGAGACCGGCGTCTCGCGCTCCGGCCCGAGGGGACGGCGCCCGTGGTGCGCGCGTACGTGCAGCGGGGGAGCCCCGAGCCGTGGAAGGTCTGGTACCTGGCGCCGCTGTTCCGCTACGAGCGGCCCCAGAAGGGCCGGTACCGGCAACACTGGCAGCTCGGGATCGAGGCGCTGGGCCTGGACGACCCCGACGTCGACGTCGAGGTCATCGCGTTCGGCCACGGCTTCCTCCGGGAGCTCGGGTTGCGGCAAGGCGTCTCGCTGCTGCTCAACTCGATGGGGGACCGCGCCAGCCGCGCCGAGTACGTCGAGGTGCTGCGCCGGTACCTGCTCGAGCACGGAGAGGCGCTGGGAGCCGATTTTCGCGAGCGCGTCGAGGCCAGCCCGCTGCGCGTCCTCGACTCGAAGCGGGAGGACTGGCAGGACGTCATCGAGCGCGCGCCACAGCTCACCGAGTACCTCAGCGCCGCATCGCGGGCGCATTTCGAGCAGGTCCAGCGCGGGCTCGACGAGCTCGGCATCCACTACGAGCTCGCGCCGCGCCTCGTCCGCGGCTTCGACTACTACACGAGCACGACGTTCGAGTTCGTGAGCGACGCCCTCGAGTCGGCCCAGAACGCGGTGCTCGGCGGAGGGCGCTATGACGACCTCGCCGCCGAGATGGGGGGTCGGCCCACGCCCGGGATCGGCTTCGGCATGGGCGTCGAGCGCATGCTCATCGTCGCCGACGCGGTCGGAGCGCTCCCGACGGCCGAGACACGATTCGACGCGTTCGTCGTCGACGGGATCAGCCACGGTCGCGAGACGCTCGTGCTCGTGCAAGAGCTGCGGGAAGCGGGCCTGCGCGTCGACCGCGCGTACGGCGATCGTTCGGTGAAGGCCCAACTGAAGGCGGCCGACCGGGCACAGGCCGCGTTCGGGGTGATGCTCATGCCCGGCGAGTTCAGCCGCGACGCGGTCGTGATCAGGGATCTTCGCACCGGCGATCAGGTCGAGGTCCCGCGCGAGCAGGTCATCGGATGGTTGCGCGCCAAGCGCGAGTTCGACCGATGATGCGCACCCACCGGTGCGGGGACCTCCGTCCGGAGCACATCGGCGAGAAGGTCACGGTGTGCGGATGGGTTGCGAGCCGGCGCGATCATGGTGGCGTCGTGTTCCTCGACGTGCGCGACGCAGCTGGCATCGTCCAGGTGGTCGTCGACCCCGACGCGGCGGTCGGTGACGACCCGCATCAGTTGCGGTCCGAGTACGTCATACGCGTCCACGGGGACGTGCGGCATCGTCCCGAGGGAACGGTGAACCCCGACCTGGCCACGGGCGAGATCGAGGTGGCTGCGACCCGGCTCGAGGTGCTGAACGCGGCGGAGCCGTCGCCGATCCCGCTCGAGCGGGTGGAGGCCGACGAGATGCTGCGGCTCCGGTACCGGTACCTCGACCTCCGACGCGACCGCATGCAGCGCAACCTGCGGCTGCGCTCGACCGTGAACGCGGCGATGCGGCGCTCGATGATCGACCAGGACTTCGCGGAGATCGAGACCCCGGCGCTGATCGCGTCGACGCCGGAAGGCGCCCGCGACTTCGTGGTGCCGTCGCGTCTCCAGCCGGGCTCGTTCTACGCGCTGCCGCAGAGCCCGCAGCTTTTCAAGCAGCTGCTGATGGTGGGCGGTTTCGACCGGTACTTCCAGATCGCCCGCTGCCTGCGCGACGAGGACCCGCGTGCAGACCGCCAGTTCGAGTTCATGCAGTACGACATGGAGATGACCTTCGCCGACGCGCAGGACGTGATGGGCGTCGTCACCGAGGCGGTGCAGGCGGCGGTGGAAGCGGTGCGCGGGGAGCCGGCGCACGAGTTCCGGCGGATGACGTGGCACGAGTCGATGGAGCGCTTCGGCGTCGACAAGCCCGATGTGCGCTTCGGGTTGGAGATCGTCGACTTGAGCGAGGTGTGAAGGTGGGGGACCGCGGCGAGCTGGACTCGCCGGTGGGGAAGTTCCTCTCGGAGGCCGAGCAGCTCGGCGTGGTGGACGCGCTCGGCGCGAGCGCGGGGGATCTGCTGCTGCTCGTCGCCGGCGACCGGCGGACGGCCGAGTCCGTGTTGGGACAGCTGCGCCTCGAGCTGGCGCGCCCGCCAGTCTCCGAAGGCGGCCTGCAGTTCGTGTGGGTCGTCGACTTCCCCCTCTTCGAGGGCATCGACAACGACGGCCGCCCGATCCCGGCGCACCATCCGTTCACCATGCCGCACCCCGACGATCTCGACCTGCTGACGAGCGCGACGGACGACGAGCTCCTCGCGGTGCGATCGCGGTCCTACGACCTCGTCCTGAACGGTTGGGAGCTCGGCTCGGGCAGCGTGCGAATCCACTCATCGGACGTGCAGCGGCAGGTGTTCTCGCTTCTCGGGATCACACCCGAGCAGGCGCAGGCGCGCTTTGGTTTCCTGCTCGACGCGTTCCGGTACGGCGCGCCGCCGCACGCCGGGTTCGCGCTCGGGATCGACCGGTTCGCCGCCGTGCTCGCCGGCGAGGAGAACATCCGCGAGGTCATCGCGTTCCCGAAGACGCAATCCGGTGCCGATCCCCTCACCAGTGCCCCGCGACCGCTCGAGCCCGGCCAGCTCACCGAGCTCGGCCTGCAGGTCCGCAAACGCCCCTCCTAGGACCCGTTGTCACCAAAACGCGCCCCTGGGGCGCGATTCAGTGACAACGGGCTGTAGGTGTCACACGGGGTTGGCATTCTCGCGGCATGCACATCGACCGCGCGATCGCAGACTTTGCTGCCCGACAGCACGGGCTTGTGGAACTCGGCCAGCTCGAAGGTGCTGGTGTGCGGCGCCACCACGTCGCCAGGCGGGTGCGGACGGGCCAGCTCCGCCGCGTTCGAGCCGGCGTCTTCGCCGTATCCGGGAGTCCCGGTTCCTTCGAGCAGACCGCGCTGGCGGCCGTTCTGGCTGCGGGACCTCACGCGGTCGCGTCGCATTCGACGGCGGCCACGCTTTGGGAGCTACCCCTCGTCGAACCCCGTGGACTGGAGCTCACGACGTCCCGTCCGCACTGGGCGCGTATGCCCGGTGTGTACGCGCATCGGACCGTTGCATTCCTGCGTTGTGAACACACAGTGCGCCGCAAGGTTCCGGTGACCACGGTGGCCCGAACCCT
>WNFV01026977.1_pt1 | contig 13973 bp, 12 predicted proteins | sample 5400101 | NCBI WGS metagenome assembly WNFV01 (sample SAMN13153361, study PRJNA577476) | soil metagenome | isolation source: 115 cm soil or saprolite under grassland replicate 1 | place: USA:California | collected 2016-06-15 | reverse complement strand
TGGCCTTCTTCCTTGACACTATGCGACGCGTGAGGCAATCTATCCGGTCTGGCCATTTCACCAAATTTCGACGAGAGTTTGCTGAGGGGTTGAACTCATTCGAACAAGACAAAGCGCTCAGCAATAGCTGAGGTGTGACGGTCGTCGCGGAAGGTTAACTGGCGACTAAAGACTGCTCAAAGGCAACTAAACTATTGCGATGATAATTTTACTAATGATATTTCAAGGCGGCCTTGGGGCTCTTGGGGGATTGCTCCCGATGCTCCTGATCATAGGCGTCTTTTACATACTTTTGATCCGGCCGCAACAAAAACGACAGCGAGAATTACAAGAGACGATTTCGCAATTGAAGGCCGGCGACCGCGTCGTCACTACAGGTGGAATAATCGGCACCATCACTACCGTGCGCGATACAAGTTTCCTTATTAGAAGTGCCGACAAGTCCATTCTCGAAATTGCACGATCTGCCGTTGCCGGTATTCAAGAGGAAGAGAAGAAGTAACGGCTCGTTCTGGAATAAAGTAAAGATTTCCTTGCGATGAAAAAGAAGAACCTCCTTCAGCGTACAATCATAATTGCTCTTGTTACACTGGCCGGTATCTACATAGTGATTGGCCCTCGTCGTCGTCCTGCTCTCCACGACTTCAGCTGGTCCGGCATCAAGGGTACCCTGGCATCGAATATTCATCTGGGCCTCGATCTCAAAGGCGGTAGCCATCTGGTGATGCGCGTCAAAACTGAAGAGGTGCTGAAGAACCTCACCCTGACCGACGCCAGCGCGATCGAAAAGTCAGCGAAAGACGCCGGACTGCCAGTGAAAGAAGTGAAGCCAGAACCCACTGGGGGAGACTATAGAATAATCCTTGAGGCCAACGACGCGTCGAGACTTGCAGAGACAGAAGAAGCAGTAAAGAAGAAGATAGATCTTTCCGATTGGACTTCTTCACCCAGCGGCAACACTATAGTTTGGACCTTGCCGCCCGCCGCGCAATCTAAACTGGCGGAACAAGCTACTGAGCAAGCCAAGCGGATCATTGAGAGTCGTTTGGATGCCGTGGGCGTTGCTGAGCCCCTCGTGCAGCGGCATGGCTCTCAGGCGTCACATCAGATTCTGGTCCAAATGCCGGGCATACAAGACCCGGAGCGCGTGAAGCAACTGTTAAAGGCCGAGTCGAAACTCGAGCTGGTTCATGTTGTCAGCCCTCCCAGCCCTCAGTCCGTTCAAACTTATAACACTGAGGAAGAGGCTAAGGCGTCGCTCGGCGGCACAGTGCCGACAAATCGTCGCGTGCTTCCCTACGCAGAACGAAATGAGCCAACCGGAGCTGCCGGCCAAACTACCCCCGACGAAACGCAGAAACAGAAAAAATGGGTTGTCGTCGAGTCACCCGCAGTAGTTGACGGCAGTGAGCTTCGTAGTGCTGCGGCCACTCAATCACGGGCCGGCTCGGACGACTATCAGATCTCATTTGCTCTCAAGCCAGGCGGAGCGGATAAGTTCGGTACCTGGACGGGCGCCAACATCAACGAATACATGGGCGTCGTCTTGAACGATGAGGTCAAGTCAGTCGCCTACATTAAGTCCCAGATTTCCGATCAGGGGGAAATTTCAGGACGCTTTACCAAGCAATCAGCCGAAGATTTGGCGTTAACTTTAAGATCCGGCGCCTTGCCTGCGCCTATCGAATACATGGAAGAGCGGACTGTCGGACCGAGCCTTGGCGCCGATTCGATAAGATCGGGCGTGCGCGCGTCCGTCGTCGGTTTGATACTGGTGGTAGTTTTCATGCTGGTCTATTACCGAGGCGCCGGTGTGAATGCTGTTGTAGCGTTGCTCCTGAACATGATCCTCATGTTGGCTGGTTTGATCGTTTTTCAAGCGACTCTGACTCTTCCGGGAATCGCCGGCATCATTCTGACGATCGGCATGGCCGTCGACTCAAACGTTTTGATCTTCGAACGCATTCGGGAAGAGCTGAGAAGCGGTAAAACTATCCCGTCCGCCGTCGAACAGGGATTCGCGCGTGCATTCGTCACTATCATAGACACGCACGTGACAACCATCATTTCGTCGTTGTTCCTGTTTGTGTTCGGCACGGGACCGCTGCGCGGTTTCGCCGTCACCCTGGTGATGGGTCTCTTGATTAATCTTTTCTCCGCTGTCTACGTCTCACGCACGATTTTCATGTGGGAGTTGAGCCGGAAGCGGAAGTTGGAATCGTTAAGTATTTAGAGCGCAACAGAGGTCTGTCGACTAAGGACCTTCAAGGCGTTGACTGGTAAATATGCTGCAATTTTTCAAAGACGTTAAGATCGATTGGCTGGCTAACCGTCGCCTGTTCATTACTGTTTCCATCCTGCTAATGCTGGCTGGTCTCAGCTCTGCGGTTTTTCGTCAATGGAAACATCCCAACGGCACTGAAGCCTTCAATCTCGGTGTCGACTTCAAAGGCGGAACTGTCGTCACGGTTAGGTTTAAACAGCGGCCGTCCGCCGAAGTCGTCCGCGACGCGTTAGTAAAGGCCGGTTTGAAAGATGCGATCATTCAGCCGGTCACGGACAAGCCTGACATCGTGCTGATCAAGATCCCCCTTGAGGGTTCTTCGGGTGAATCGCAAGCACAAGTTGAGGCCGGGCGGGCCAGGGTACGCGAAGCATTGAGCGCCTTTGGTCCGGAGGCAGCGATAGATAAAGATCTCAACTCCGATCCCAACGCGGCCTTCAAGATTGAAGGTACTGATGCGGTGGGCGCGGTAGCTGGAGCCCAGCTTCGCAATAAGGCAATCGCCGTAACCCTGGCAGCGTTGGTAGGGATCCTCATGTACATTGCCTTTCGCTTTGAGTGGACCTATGGCGCGGCGGCCGTGATCGCGGTCTTTCACGATGTGCTGGTTACGCTCGGCTTCTTTTCGATTTTTCAGTGGGAAGTGAGTTTGACGGTCATTGCTGCTTTGTTGACACTGGTTGGATTCTCTGTCAACGACACTATCGTAGTTTTCGATCGCATACGTGAAAACCGGCGCCTGCATCGTCGAGAATCGTTATACAGAATCACTAACGATTCCATCAATCAGACGCTCTCGCGCACTGTTATCACTTCCGGCTTGGTTTTTCTATCGGTTCTTTCCATGGTGCTGTTTGGTGGGGAGGTGCTGCGAGGTTTTTCACTTGCTCTCCTCATAGGCATTACTTTCGGAACCTATTCCTCGATTGCTATCGCGAGTCCGATTATGGTTTGGTGGGAACAGCGTTTGGATCTTGCGAACAGGGCCTCTGCGACGGCGGCAAATCGGCCCGAACCACGCGCGCCGCGGGTGACAAGCGGGGCGAAGCGAGAACCTTTGCCGAGCAACGCCCGCAAGCGTTCAAGAGGTGCGGGACGCGCCTAGAAGTTTGCCTGCAGAACCATCGGTGAATATAGCGTTCTCGAATTATATTAACTCAATTTGCACTTGACTTTGCCGCGCAATGCGGCATAGACTGCTGCCGTTGCTGGCCAATTAAATACTCAAGAGTCGACCCGCGTTGTTGAAACGAAGGTTGGTTGCGCGGCGGTCTGTTGAGGAGGGCCGGCGAGTTTTTTTCTCGCATAGCGCTTTTCAGTTTAGACTCGAAATGCTCAAGATCATTGAGCCGCGGTTTCCCCTTCATTTGTAGGAACTCAGGCGGGCCGGAAGATCGACGTTTGAGAACGCAATTAATTAGTAGCGAAACTATATTGCGACCCTGATCCATTTGGCACCGGAATAGGGAGGATAATAATGTTTGAAAACCTTGTAGAGTCTGGTTCGCACAAAGAGGATCTTGGGCGAAAAGGCTCTTTTCTCTTAGGCACGATAGCTGTCTACGGAATCATCGGCGTCACCTTGCTCGTGGTAAGCATTATGTACGCGGCGGCGAACCTGGAAAGCCAGGATCTGGATTTCATCACACTGGTCGCGCCGGTACCCGTTCCGCAACAGGCTCAGCCTGAGAAGCATGAGGAGGCAAAGCCGCAGAACGAGAAGCAGAATGTTGACGTCCGCAAAGAACTAATTGCGGATGTTACGCGAACTGAGCTGGTGCCTAAAGAGGTATCCGCTAAGGCGAGCGACATTCCGCCGGTGAGGCGCGGAGTCACTACGATCGTCGGCAGCGAGTCATCGAACGCGGCTGCCCCAGTCGCCGCTGGTTCGGGTACCGGAATGGTCCCAACAGGCCCGACTAGAGTAAATATCGAGGAACCGCCACCACCGCCACCACCGCCGACGCCTCCCAGGGCGCCAATCTCTGGCGGCGTGCTTAACGGAAAAGCTATCAGTCTGCCAAAACCTGCATACCCGGCGATAGCGCGGCAAGCCCACGCTTCAGGAACGGTTGTAGTTCAGGTAACGATCGATGAAAACGGCAGCGTGGTTTCGGCGCATGCGGTGTCAGGCCATCCATTACTGCAAGCGGTGGCGGTAGCGGCTGCGCGTGGGGCGAGGTTTTCGCCTACCAAGCTATCGGGACAGCCGGTTAAGGTGACAGGCGTCATCACGTACAATTTCGTGGCTCAATAAACCGTAGAGGTTCAGCGCCGTACGAGCCTCTTTGGGCTCATTCTGCGAGTTCCCTGCGAGCTATCAATGTAAGAAAAACCTTTTGGAGGGGTTTACCGTGACTATTCTAATCAGTCTTCTAGGAACAAAAGCATTCGGCTTAATGGTCTACATGTGGCAGGCGGCGGAGGCCACTCCGGCCCCAACTCCTGGAGTTAATCACTTTTCTCCAATGGCCATGGTCAAGAGTATGGGCGCCGTCGCTATTGGGGTCGTGATCGTTCTACTGATCATGTCAGTTTATTCGATTGCCATCATGGTAGAACGTTATTTGACTTATACCGCCGCCAAGAAGCAGTCGCGTGAGTTTGCGCCGCGCGTCGCCCAGGCCCTGAAAAATGATCGCATCGAAGAAGCGATCAATATCAGCGATAAACATCGCAAGTCGCATCTCGCCATGGTAGTGAGCAGCGGTTTGCAGGAGTTTCGGGCTCATGAATCGTGGGACTGTTTGGTACGGTGTTCGGAATTATTAATGCGTTCAGCGCCATGGGCGACGCCGGCCAGGCGGGTATCGGCGCCGTCGCCAGTGGTATTTCTGAGGCGCTCTTTACCACCGCTCTGGGATTGCTCGTCGCCGTTCCGGCCGTTTGGCTGTTCAACTATTTCACGGGAAAGGTGGATGGATTCATCGTCGAGATGGACAATTCAGCTTCCGAACTGGTTGATTACTTTATCAAGAACCGCACGAAGCAGTTGAAACCCTAACCACGGCGGCGCAAACGAACGACGGTGGGGCCTTGCTGGGATTATTGGACGTTGGTCCAGGGCTTTTCGTGAAAAGGAGTTTTCGTTATGGGAATGGCAGCAGGTGGAAGCAGTGGCTTTCAGTCGGAGATCAATGTTACTCCGATGGTCGATATCATGTTAGTTCTCTTGATTATCTTCATGGTCGTTACCCCCATGTTGCAGCACGGTGTTACGGTCAATCTTCCGAAGGACCTTAACAACCCCGAGGAAGATCAGAGAATCATCAAGGACAACTCGGTTGTTATCGCCATCCCCAATGATGGTGAGTACTATCTTGGTAAGGATAGGGTTAACAAGGAACAACTCAAAGACAAAGTGGAAAAGTTGTTGGCAAACATCAAGAAAGAAGAAGACAAAGTCGTTTACATCAAAAGCGGCGTGGGCGTCAGTTACGGAGATGTAGTCAACGTAATTAACGAGGTCAGGGCTTTAGGTGTCGACAAGATAGGATTGGTTGCGGATAAGAAAAAGGGTGGAGCGGCAGCGCCGGCTAAGCCTGCTTAGCGTGGCCGCCTTGGGTTGTTAGTTTTTCAAAGGAGCAGATTTATGGGAATGTCAAGTTCGGGTGGTGGTAAATCGAGAGCGGTTCCTTATATTAACGTTACCCCTCTCATTGACGTGCTGTTGGTAATGCTGATTATCTTTATGGTAATCACACCCTTGAAACCGAGCCGCTTCCAGGCAGATATTCCAACCCAAAGAGATCCAAACGAAGACTTGAGCCAGTTAAAACCCAACCCTCTGACGCTCGTAGTTTCAATTTCCAACGATCTTCAATTAAAGCTGAACCAGGACAGTATAGGATCTGTTAACGACACGGCGCCTCTGAGCCAAAAACTGGTTCAGTTATTCCAGCAGCGCAAAAACGCCCGCGCCTACAAGCCCGGAATGGAGACGCGCACGGATGTGCCTGAAACCGAGAGAATTGAAAAGACGGTTTCGTGCGAACAGCTCTAGCCCCAGTTGGTGTTGGGCCCAATCACTTAAAATGGAGCTACTGATAAATGAAACTCTCTCAAACTAGAATCGCCATAACGTTGGCGATTCTTGTTGTCACAACCTCTGGTTGTGGATTGATTAATCGAGTACGTGCCAAGAATCAGTTGAATGAGGCAGCCCGGGCTTATCACGAAGGGCATTTTGATGAGGCCGAACAGCATTCAAGGAGGGCCCTCGAACTTGATCCCGACAGCAAAAGTGCACCGCTATTCATTGCCCGTACAATTCATGCACAGTATCGTCCGGGAGTTCAAGCTGCCGAGAACATAGAGAAAGCTAATGAGGCAATCCAGGCTTATCAGAAGATTCTCGAAAAAGATCCAAAGAACGAAGAAGCCTTCAAGGCTATCGCTTACCTTTATGGGGCAGTAAAAGATGACGAAAAATTGCGAGCCTGGCTTTCTACCCGAGCGAATGATGCAAGCGCAGAGCCTGAAAAACGCGCCGAGGCTTACACCATTCTAGCAAGCAAGGATTGGGACTGCTCTTTCAAGATAACGGAGCTTCCCAGCAACAAGACGACCACTATCTCAACGGGCAATCGAGCGACAGTCTCATATAAAAAGCCACCACAGGAGAAGGATTTCGTTGCGGCGCAGGCCTGCGTCAAGCGCGGCCTCGAAGAGATTGAAAATGCCATTAAGCTTGATCCAAACAACGAATCCGCCTGGTCCTATAAAACGAACCTCCTCATAGAAGCGTCAAAACAAGCCGAGATGGACGGCAAGATGGATCAGAAGGCGCAACTGGACAAACAGCGCGAAGAAGCGCAAAAACGGACCAGCGCGCTAAGCGAAGCAAATCAAAAGAAGAAGGAAGAAGAGGAAGCCAGAAAGGCTGCCTCGCCCCAAAAGAAATAAGCAGTTCGGTGTTGCTTTCGATGCTGGTGATGCTCGACTTTCGGGTTGGGCATCACCTTTTTGTTATACTCAAGATTACCGCTCGTGCTCCGCAGCTCAAAACACGAACGGACTACACATAGATGATCCGCATCGAAGAAATTGTCGAGAATGTGGCGCGTAATCACCCGCAGGCGAACCTCGATCTGTTGCGGCGCGCTTATCTGTTCTCTGCCCGAGAGCACAAGGGTCAGAAACGCGCCTCGGGTGAGTCGTACCTGGTTCACCCGCTCGAGGTCGCAAACATCCTCGCCAATATGAGACTCGACGAAGTGTCAGTGGCTACCGGCTTGCTCCATGACGTCGTCGAGGACACACTCGTCGATCTCGATACCATACGCAAATATTTCGGCGAAGAGATCGCCCATCTTGTGGATGGCCTCACAAAGATTGCGCAGATCAGCAATATCTCTCGCGAAGAGCAACAGGCAGAAAACGTGCGCAAGATGCTGCTGGCCATGGTTGACGATGTAAGAATTGTGCTAGTCAAGTTAGCCGACCGGTTACACAACATGCGTACTCTGCAATACCTAAGTCTGGAAAAGCGAAAACGCATCGCCGAAGAGACGATGGAAATCTTCGCGCCCATCGCTCATCGTCTCGGCATGGGTAAACTCCGCGGAGAACTGGAAGATCTCGCTTTTCGCCATCTTCACCCGGAGGACTACCGCGAACTGGCAGAACAACTTGAAAAGCGCCGCGCAGAGAATGAGGCGTTTCTGAGCGGCGTAACTGAACGAATTGAAACGAAGATGACCGAGGCCGAAGTGCCTTTCGTGCGTGTCGAAGGTCGGGTGAAGCGGCTTTACTCGATTTGGAAAAAACTCAGGAGACAAAAGATTGAGCTGGATCAGGTTTATGATCTGGTCGCGGCGCGCGTGATCACTCCAAACGAAGTGCGCCATTGTTATGCGGCTCTGGGTGTGATCCATAACACCTGGCGGCCGGTGCCCGGGCGGATCAAAGATTGGATTGCCACTCCGCGCGACAACCTTTACCAGTCGCTGCATACATCTGTGATTGGTGCTGACGCACAGTCGTTTGAAGTGCAGATTCGCACTGAGGATATGCACCAGATTGCCGAAGAAGGCGTGGCCGCACATTGGAAGTACAAGGAAGGTAAACGCGGGGCGCGCGACGACGACAATGCGTTCCAGGCTTTGCGTTCGCTGGTAGAGTGGACCCAGGAAGTCAAAGATTCGCGCGACTTTCTCGATTCGTTAAAGCTGGACCTCTATCCCAAGGATGTCTACGCGTTCACTCCAATGGGCAAAGTTATCCAGCTGCCCCGCGGCGCCACTCCCGTAGATTTTGCCTACATGATCCACTCTGAAGTAGGAAACACTTGCACCGGTGCACGCATCAATGGCCGAATCGTTCCTTTGCGCAACCAGATTCAGAATGGAGACGTGGTTGAGATTCTAACCTCGGCAAATTCCCATCCCTCACGCGACTGGCTCAACTTCATCGTCACGTCTCGAGCACGAAACAGAGTGCGCCACTGGGTGGCCGAGCAGCAGCGCGCTGAATCGATCGACATTGGGCGCAAACTATTCGAGAAAGAGGCGGCAAGATTCCAACTTTCCGCCAAGAAACTTTTTAGCGATAGCGACAACGAAATGAAACGCGTCGCCGGCGAATATGGTTATGGACGCGTGGAAGACCTGCTGGCGGCTATCGGCTACGGCAAGTTGATCCCGCGCAATGTGATCGCCAAATATCTCGGCGCCGAACAGTTTGAGCAGCTCGACAAACAGAAAGAATCACGCTTGCGCAGCGGCGTGCGCGCGGTTAAACGGCTTATTCGGCTTGGTGATGATTCGATCGTTGTGCGCGGTGTGGACGATCTGATGGTCATACGCGCGCGTTGCTGCAATCCTCTTCATGGCGAGGAGATTGTTGGTTACGTCACTCGCGGGAAAGGCGTGGCGGTTCATGAGAAGCGCTGCAAGAACGTCGCCTCGCTAATGGTTAATCGCGAGCGAATTGTCGAAGTTGAATGGGCCGGCCGTCCTGAGAAAACTGCTTATGCGGTGAAACTGCTGGCGGTAACTGAAAATCGCACCGGAATGATAGCCGGCATTACGGGTGCAATTTCGGACATGAAGACTGGAATTCGCGACGCGCGCGCCTCCGTGGGTTCCGACGAGAAGGGACATGTCGAGGTAACCGTGGAAGTTTTTGACGTCAAGCACCTGGATAAAGTGATCAACTCAATCAAGGGTGTTCCGGGCGTTTTGGACGTGGAACGAATAGACAGCGCATGCTCCTGATGCGATCGGACCGTATTCCCAGGCTATCAGGGCCAATGGACTGGTGTTCGCATCCGGCCAGATTCCCACCGATCCACAAACGGGACAATTTGTTCCGGGGGGAATTCAGGAGCAGACGGAGCAGGCATTGAAAAACCTGGCAGCAGTGCTTGAGGCAGCCGGCAGTGGTCTGGATCGCATCGTAAAGACCACAGTCTTTCTGGCGGACATGAACGAATTTAGCGCGATGAATGAGATTTATGGAAAGTTTTTCAGGGAAAATCCGCCCGCTCGCGCAACTGTCGAGGCAGCGCGCTTACCGCGTGATGCGCGGGTAGAAATTGAAGCAATCGCGCTGGCTTGAAAACAAAAAAAACGGTGCGTGGCTGAGCAAGCCCGGCACCGGAAAACACTTTAGTTTATGAACCTAAGCGGCCTTAGCGATTTTTCCAGCTTTAATGCAGCTGGTACAAACTTTCATTCGCTGGGCACCACCCTGTGGAAGTTGGACACGAATTGATTGTAGGTTGGGATTGAATCGCCGTGGCGTCCGATTGTTCGCGTGGGACACATTGTTTCCGAATTGCGGACCTTTGCCGCAGACTTCGCAACGTTTAGCCATGATTTTTATGATACCTCCAAAGCTTTACTGATTGCCGCGGCTCATAGGACTGAGTAAGAGGCAATAATTGAAACGCAATTTATAACAAACGGTTTTCCAGATCGTCAAGCAAGCATGGCCTGGCCATAGTGAGCAATTTTCTAAAGGAGCAAACAATCCAAGTGCAAAGAACGGCAAAACTAACTCTTGCAACAACCTTCCTGGCGGCGATTCTCCTGGCGCTCGGAGCGTGCGGTTCCGGAGGAGGTTCTGAGAGCAAGGACAGCATGGTTGCAGCTACAGTCAATGGAAAAAACATAATGCTGGCGGAGGTTGAACGAGGCGTGAGCCAGCAATCCGGTGGCAAACAGGCGCAGCTTTCGCAACTTGAACTGGCCCAGGCTCGCTTGCAAATGCTCGGCAATTTGATCCAAAGGGAAGTCCTTTTCCAGCGCGCGGACCGCGAGAAGCTGTTACCCACGGAAGACGAAATTACAGCGAGCATAAACCAACAAAAGCTGCAAAGCGGCATGACTGATGATGATTTCCAAAAGTACCTGGCCGCGCAGAATCTGACTATGGAGTCGTTGCGCGAAGACGCGCGAAAAAATATAGCCATTACGAAGCTTCAGGACAAGTACAACTCCAAGATCACGGTGAACGATAAAGAGGTTGAAGACTTTTACAACGGCAATAGGGAAAGATTTGTCAGTGCGCGCGGAGTATCCCTCGCGATGATTGCAGTTGACCCGGCGGATAACAGTGGTCAGGGCATAACGCAGACCGATGCGAAAAGCGATGCCGAAGCCAAGTTGAAGATCGACGACATCAATCAACAGCTCAAAGGCGGTGCGGACTTCGCGACGGTGGCTCGAGCAAAAAGCGAGGACGCCAATAGCGTCCCGCGCGGGGGCGACATTGGGTTTGCGACGGAAGACGATCTCAAGCAGAACGGATTTCCACCTGACTTGATCAGTAAGTTCTTCAGCATGCAACCCGGTGACAGAACTGAGCCGGTTCGCTTCAATAATGGCAAGTGGTATGTCTTCAAACTTGAAGAGAAACGATTGCAAACCGAGAACCTGACGCTTGAAAGTCCCGGCGTTCGCCAGCAAATCACGCAGGCGCTCATAAAACAGCGGTCAGACATTCTAAACGCGGCCCTGGTTGAGGTTGCAATGAACGAAGCTAAAATCGTCAACAACCTTGCGAGCACTATGATCAACAACCCGGGCAACCTGGGCCTCAGGCCGGCCGCGCCCGGCGCAGTTGCTTCGCCGCCGGCGAGGACGGCGACAGCCACTCCCCAGGCAATCGCTCCAGCGGCGACAGCTTCACCCGCTGCGCCGCCAAGTCCGAAGACCACAGCTTCACCGAAGAAGTAAGTGTTGTTAAGAGGTCTGCGCGGGTGTAGGAGGCTCAGTCAGCTCCGCACCCGTTTTTTTAGAGTGCGTCGGAGTTGCTAATTATTTGCGGCTTGAATTAAAAAGCCTTATCAGTTGTAGCAGTCGAAAATGTTGTTTCGTCTTTCAGAGGTACACAAGTCTTACGGCACGCAGGATGTTTTGCGCGGCGTTTCGCTGCAAGTAAATCCAGGCGAGCATGTCGGGCTCGTCGGTCGAAATGGTTCTGGTAAGACGACTATCTTTCGCCTGATTAATAACGAAGAGCAACCGGATCGCGGTGACGTCATTCGGGCCCGCGGCATTCGGCTCGGTTTGTTGGCCCAACACATCCACTTTGAAGCGGGCTCCACAGTCCACGAGTCTGCACTGGCAGCGTTCGGCCATCTACAGCAGATTGAACACGAGATGCATGAACTTGAGCATCGCATGGGCGAAGCCGTGGCTAATCTTGACCAGATTCTTGAACGCTACAGCGATATGCAACATCAGTTCGAGCGAGAAGGCGGATTTGAATACACGGCGAAGGCCGAGGCAATCCTCCAGGGATTGGGTTTCGATCGCACAACCTGGACGCTGGAAACTGAAAGGCTCTCCGGCGGTCAGCAAAACAGAATGGGATTGGTTCGCCTTCTTTTAGCAGAGCCTGACGTTCTATTGCTCGATGAGCCGACAAACCATCTTGACGTCGCCGCCGTTGAGTGGCTCGAAGAATTTCTGCTCGACTATCCCTCGGCTTTTGTAATCATTAGTCACGATCGCTATTTCCTCGATCGTGCCTGCCGGCGAATCATCGAGCTGGAAAACGGACGCGCTGCGAGCTATACCGGGAACTACTCCGATTACCTTGTCGAGCGCGAAGAACGCCGGGAAGCACAGCAACGCGCTTACGACAATCAACAGCAAATGATTGCGAAGACCGAAGAGTTTATCCGTCGCAACCTTGCGGGACAAAAAACCAAGCAGGCTAAGTCACGGCGCACTTTGCTCGCGAAGCTCGAGCGCATTGAGGCGGTCCGGGCGGATCAGTCTTCCGGTGACTTTCGTCTCAAGTCCATCGAGCGTGCCGGCAATCACGTACTGACGGTGGACCAGACGACAATTGGCTATCCAGACAAGGTACTCGCGCAGGATATTTCGTTTGTACTACGACGCGGTGAATGTCTTGGGATTATCGGGCCAAATGGATCCGGCAAAACCACTTTTCTAAAAACGATTCTGAAGAAAATTCCACCGCTTACCGGTGAAATTCGTTGGGGCACCAAAGTACAGGTCGGCTATTACGCGCAACAACTCGACGACCTCGATGAAAGAAACGAAATTATTATGGAGCTGAGAAGAGTTGCGTCTGCTGGAGCAACCGCCGGCGAATTGCGTTCATTCTTAGCTAAGTTTCTCTTTAGGGGAGATGATGTTTACAAACATGTGCGCGATTTGTCGGGAGGCGAGAAAGGAAGGCTGGCGCTTGCCAAGTTGATCTATTCGCGCGTGAACGTGCTGGTGCTTGATGAGCCTACCAACCATCTCGACATTCCTTCTCGCGAGGCGCTGGAAGAAGCTCTCGATGCTTATGAAGGAACAATACTGACGATCAGTCATGATCGTTACTTTCTGGACCGCATCGCCACGCAGATTCTGGCCCTCGATGGCAATGGGCTCGCCGAACACTACGATGGCGACTACACCGAGTATCACGATTGGAAAGCCTCGGGAAGGTCGGTTAGCAGTCCTCCGAGTCTCGAAAAAAGGGATGCGAAGGTTGACAGGCCGGCTGCGGAAAACGGTGCAAGTCGGCCTTCTTCTGAGCCATCCGGTTTTGGACCAGCGGGCAAATTGAAGCAGGTTGGAAAAGGGAAGACGGCGGTGACAAAAGCACCGGCTATCAAGGTTATCAAGAAGAATAAGAGCGAGACTTTGACACCGGCGCTGTTGGAAGCGGAGATCGCGAAAGCTGAACAACGGTTGAACATAATCTCCGAGCAGATGTCGCTGCCGGAGGTAGCTCGCGATGCCACCGAGCTCATTAAGCTCGACGCGGATTACCGTCAGACTGAAGCGCGGCTCGCGATTCTTTACAATCAATGGGAAGAAGCGGCGGCAAAAGGCTAGTTCAAAGTGCAGCCTTTATGCTGCTCGCTCGCGATGCCGGCTAGAGCTTTACCTCCAGGCGCTAATCCCGCATTAGGGTGTCGGGATATTATATTGTTGCCCCACGCCTGCATTAGACCTCGCTTGACACCCGTTAGGTGCTTTGTTACTTTCGGGCCTCGTTTGTCAGGTCTTTATAGTTTAGTTGTTGAAACTTTAGGCGCGTAGCTCAGGGGTAGAGCACTACCTTGACACGGTAGGGGTCTGGGGTTCAAATCCCCACGCGCCTACCATTTTTATTTAGCAGAATTGCAAATTCCGTAAATTCTCACTCTCTTCCGTTGCTCCAAAACGCTCCAATTGCTCAATGGTTCTTGAAGGCATCCTCCGAGATCTTTAAG
>WNFV01006372.1_pt1 | contig 13979 bp, 19 predicted proteins | sample 5400101 | NCBI WGS metagenome assembly WNFV01 (sample SAMN13153361, study PRJNA577476) | soil metagenome | isolation source: 115 cm soil or saprolite under grassland replicate 1 | place: USA:California | collected 2016-06-15 | reverse complement strand
ACGAACGTCCTGCCCTCGACCTCCAGGCCCAGCGCCACGAAGAAGGCGGTCACGACGTCGAGATCTGCGACCGTGAGGCCGACGTGGTCGAAGCGTCGTACATGTGACATAGGCCCGTCCTCCCGTCGTCGTATCGACCCGTGCATCCGCCACGGTAGGCGTTCTCAGTACCTCTCGTTGCGGGACCTCCGCAAACGCACACTATCAGCGGCATGTCAGGACGTTCAGCTTGTCTGCCGGACTCACAAGCCCGACCCGCGAAGCGTCGAGCCTCAGTTCGCAGAGTCAGGATCGTCAGCTGTGGCGTGGTGGGCCACCGTCATCCCCGCGTGCTTCAGCGCCCGGTCGAGCGCGAAGTCGGCGACTTCCTCCCACCCATCGATCGCGGGCAGCAGATTTGCCGTCCGAATCGAACAACACGGATTCATCTGAGCTCCGGACCTCGACCCGAGCCCCGTCGTCGATGTACCAGCCCTGAAGTCCGTCGAAGAGGACCGTCGCGGTGCGGCGCACGCTGCCGCCGTCCAGCTCGACTACGCGGGCACGCAATGGGTGGCTTCGGCGACTGCATCGGCTCGAGGACCTGCTCGAAGGTGGGCAACGGCTCAACCATCGCCAAGGAATCGTAGACGGGGCGGTCGGTCTTGAGCGGAGAGGTGTACGGATAGGGGCCGTTGTAGGCGGATCGAGAGGGTGAAGGCCCTTTAGGGCGTCGGACGTGAGTCGCTAGCGGCTGGGCGCTGGAGAAGCATCCGTGACAGGTTGGCACGCCCGGTTGATCTGGTTCCTGAGCGTGTTGATTCGTCTCCATTCCGGGCGAGGCAAGTCTTCGTTGTGGAACATGAAGCGACGGTAGTCCTCATAAGGGAGACGTTCCTGCATCAGATTCAACGAGCACCGGCACATGTCGCTTTCGGCAAGGGAGCAATTTTGGTCGTGAAAACGGATCGCCCGTTCCGGATACGGATACCTGGGCCTCGCGAACGAACACGCTCCCGCGATGAGGAATATCGAAGCGAGCAAGACTGCCAAACCACGCTTCACAAGCCTCACGCTACGTCTTAGCCGCGCCTCCGCGGACCGAGACTGCGCAACGCCATGATCTTGCCATGGAGCTGCAACCCCGTGGGCATAGGGAGACAAGGAGCGTCTACGATTTTGGAACCCTTTCCGCGGATCGAGAAGGCGCTGAGTCGGTCGTTAGGGGCAGTCAGTCTTTGAGCCGACAAGATCGATCTGAACGTTCATCGGCGCAAAGACATGACGTTCGATCCCGTACACGGTGAACGTCACCGGAATCGTGTTCCACTTCACGGTGGCCCCGTCCTCCAGGCATGAGGAAATGGTCACGCGCATCTCCACACCGGCATCTGCCGCGGCTGCAGCGTGAGCGGGCGGACGGGTTCCCAAGACCCGCCGACCGACGGGTCCGTGTACACGTCTGGGTAGACCGCGACCGGGACGTTGGTGAGTCCACCACCGGCTTGTTCGGACTTCGAGATCCCAAACCGCGTGATGGTGATCGGGACCGGGCCGTGGTTCCAGATCGAGAACCGGTACGTGAACGTCAACCCGTTGTAGGAAGGGATCCGGTACGTCCATGCGTTCGGCGGCGCATCGAGCCAATCGATCTGGAGCGCCGTCGCTTCCACACCCTTCGGGGGACCGTACTGCTTGAAGCCAGCGTGGAACGGCTGGTAGTTCGCGACGAGGATGCCTCCTGTCGCGCCGGCCGCGATGAGAGCCGCGAGCAGCCCGAGTACGAGCCACAGAACCCAGCGGCGACGGGGCTTGCGTACTGCTGGCGTGCCACCGCCTGATGGCGGCGCCGTGGGCGGCCGGACGGACGTGTCTACCATATCGGCAGCGTACGCCCGGTAAGGAGCGCCGTCGAGACGTCGAGACGTCGAGGGTCTACGTTCTTGGAAACTAGTCCGCGGCTCGAGAAGGTGACGGACGGTCTGTTTGAGGGGGAGGAGGCCGTCCTACGCGTGATGGGAGATCAGATAGCGAGCGAGAAACGCCGCAACCCGTGGACACCTCGGCCCATCGTCATTCGAGGAGAGGCGCACGCCTGATTGGCGAGCACGCACTCTGTGACCCGCCATGATCGAAAGGATGCAAGACGAACCGCAACTCCTTGAAGTCGTGGTCGCGGCGATGCCGGCGGAGGCCGACTTAGCAGCCGACCCGATGCTCGTGAAGCCCGCACTCCTCTACGCTGATCGTGTACGAATCTTGAGCCCCGTGGCGACACTCCTCGGCGGAGTCGCAGCTCTCGGTCAAGCAGGGTACCGAGCGAGCAAGCGTCATCGCCGACCTCGTGGAGGCGATGGGCGAGCCGAATGCTGACGTAATCCGCGCGATCGTAAAGGGCATGACAGTCGTGTCTCAGCTTCCACGCGCTGAGCGTCGGCAAGCTTTGGGCGCACGAGGTAGCAGAGAGCTACGGGCGAAGATGCGCGAATCGGACGATACCTGGGCCGAACTCGGCGCCAAAGTTGAGGACATTCTAGTAGGTGCACACGTTAGCGAGCTCGTCTTCCTGGTCATCCAAGCCATTGTCGTCACCGTCCCATTCGTGCGAGGCTGGGGGTGGTCGCGATGCCCACCTGATGCCCACCCCTGCACGTCAGGGTACATTTTCGCGGAGGCGGCGTGATTCCGACAACGTCATCTACCAGGCACTATACGGTGTGGAGCGTGTGGACCGTGTGGACCAGGCTCAAGACCCCCGCGCTCCGCCGCCAGCCGTCCAGTCATCGGCGCACCCTCGCCGATCCATTGATCCCACCACCACAACTCGAAGTCACCGCCGCGCGGGATCCACTCCCAGTCGCGGGCACACTTTAAACTGTTGCATGATCTGCAGACTGGCACGAAGTTACTGAACGCGTCTGCACCGCCGTTCGAGATCGCGACGATGTGGTCGATCTCCGTCGCCGGGGCTCCGCAGTAGACGCCCTGACCGGGAGGAGGGCATGAGACTTAGCGACAAGGAGAAGCTCATTCTACAGGCGGCGCTCGGTGTCTCACCGGGGCACGAGATGGAGGCGTACCTGATGCTCGTTCAGTATCTCCGCCCCAGGCTCCGGCCGAAGATCGGATGGCGGAAGTTTGGGAAGCTCACGGCAGTGGAATTGGTCGAGGAGTTCTTGAAAGAGGAGAAGGAATGGAAGGCTGCCGGTTCTCCTGGAGGCCGGTGGCCACCACCCGCAACCACCTAGCTCGGGCAGCCCCGCTCAAGAGTCTCCTTGCGCACCAAGGGTGTTGTCACAGGTGCTCGTGCGGCTACTGCCGCCGCTCGGTGTGGTCGGTCTCCCACTGCAACTCGTTGAGCAACCCTTCAATCTGGGACAAGAGGGGCCCAGGGTCTGTCCCCATACTGGCGTACTCGCCGAACACGCCGTCAGCCAGCCGCCGCACCTCCGCGTAGCCCTGGACGATGGGCCCGCTTCTGATGGCCGGGGCAAGATGAGTTCGCCAGCGGTCGTTCAGCTGCTCGATGAGCATTGGGATGCCAGGCCGGTTCTCGACCACAGCGGTCCGGATCTCATCGAGGCCGTGCGCCAGCTCCCACACAGCTTCTTCTTCGCGCTCGCGTTGCCGGAGCCGGAGGGCAATCTCCTCCGTCCTCCTCGCCTGCACGCGAGCGGCGATCACCCCGGCGGCGATCGCGGAGGCCCCTGCGATGACACCGCCGATCAGCGCGGCGATGACCCCGGCCATGAAGTCGCTGACGCCGACCAAGACCCGACCTTACTCGAACGGCGGAACCCCCCGACACTCGGCGCCGACTAGCAAGTGGACCCACATGGCCCGCCCGGTGAAGCAGTCGCCTGTCAGCAACCAGCGGAGGCGTGGCTCAGCACGCTGCAGGACGCCCTCTACAGTGACTACCGAGACGCCTCGATCACGGCTTCAGCCTACGTCGAGGCCGACACATCGGAGGGACGCGCCTACTACGTTGGGTGGTCGTCGAGGGCGTAGACGGGATCGCCGTCTTCGGCACCAGCAAGCCGCCGCTCCAGTCCGACCCTGGCCTGATCGCCGCCGCCAACGGGCCTGCCAGCCAGCTCCGGTCTAGCCTGTATTAGCCTCCGGCGGATCGGGTGTACGGTTGGGGTCGAGATGGTCGGCTGGATCGTTGTCGCGGCGATCGTCCTCGCGACCCTGGCGGGGGTGATCGTCTTGTTCCGCTCGTTGCGACGTTGGCAGCAGCCTCCCACGAGAACGGCCGACCAGATTCAGGCCGAGATGCAGCTCTACGCGGAAAGCCGCCAGACGGATCGATGGTAGCTATTGCCAGATCCGCGAACGCCGACCGGACGTCCTTGCGGATGCCCCTGCAGGCGCGCTTCTCTTGGACGATGGCTACCAGCTCGCGGGGAGCACGGAGGTCATCAACGACGGGAACGTTGAAGCGACATACGAGATCATGTTCGCCCCCCTGGCTGCTCGGTAGACGGGACGAAGGTCGAAGCGGCCCCGAAGACGATCACTCTCGCGCCCGGCCGCGAGCGGTTGGTCTTCTTCCGTCGTCCCTCGAACATCGACCAGGTTCTGAACTTCCAGGATCACCCCGACTACTTCGACGGTAAGAACTGCCGGACCAAGGTCACGATTCGATAGGAGGAGCGTCATTGAATACGACCATCGTTGTGGTCGGCTTGGTCACACTGCTCGCCGGGTGCGGCGGTTCACAGTCCGCCGCGCCGGAGGAGAACAAAACCCCGAGTCCGGCACAGACCCGTTTCCAGGCTGCGTACAGCGGCTGCGATCAGGTTGACCGGATCGAACTTGCCGACGAGGGGGCATCCATTCTTGCCGACGGGCCGCCGGATCCGTCGGCTTTCTCCCCGGCCGAAGGCAAGGCTTATGACCGATTCATCGAAACCATCGCCTGCATCCTGAACAACCTCAATGTGCCGGACTACGTCGTCGAACAGATCGACAGCACGACGTCGCTGATGGGGCTTCGGGAGGCAACGTGGGACGGCATAGAGGCGTCCTGGTCCTACCATCCCGATAACGGCCTCGATCTCATTCTCAAAGATACGCAGGAGGGAGACGGTTCTTGAATATGGAGCCTGACACACCGAAGCCTGACGAACCGAAGAAGCGTTAGATTGACGAGATGCTGACGACGGGCTAATGCCTCGTGCACGTGACATCGTGATCGGCATGGCAACGGTGATCGAGGGAGCAGCAATGAGAGGATCGGCAAACGATGACCGCTCGTGAGACGTTCCCTCGGATACTCGTGGGACTGTTCTTCATCGGCTGGGGGTATCCCTCAGCATCCTCGGCCTCGTGAGCAGTGCGGACATTGGCTCGGAAGGAATAAAATCAAGACCGCTCCGTTCTTGGACCTTGTCCCACTTCTGCTCTCAAGCAGCCTCGTTCATTCGCCGATGAACATTACGATGAGCCATAACGCCGTTACTATCCATCCGCTTTCACGGTGTGCGGGCTATCACTGCCCCTGGCACAACCCATCGGACCATCACATGAACACCTGGGTTCGGAGGATCCGTACAGACCGACACAACCTCATGGAACGGGTGTGCCTCCACGGAATCGGGCACCCCGATCCCGACTCAATGGAATGGCTAAGTCGAATCGGCGTTGGCGACGACGGCGTCCATCCGTGCGACGGCTGCTGCCAGAAAGAAGGCCCGGGGGCATGAACCGTAGGTTTGCCTCACTGGTGGTCGTTGGGACGCTGGCCCTGGCTGCCTGTTCAAGTACGACAGCTCAACAAGCGCGGCCGGAGGAGCACGGCACTCGAAGTGGGTGTGCGGGTGCCATATCGTGGAGCGATGCTTCCGCCCATATCGGAGAGATGACGATCATTGAGGGACCAGTGGTCGGGACCATATTCGCATCGTCGACCAACGGGCAACCGACCTTTCTCAACATCGGCAAGGATTACCCGGACCCCGGCCGGTTCACCGTGGTTATCTGGGGAGAGAGTCGGGCCAGCTTCACGACTCCACCCGAGGATGCGTACAGGGGGAAGACGATCTGCGTGACCGGGGAGATCGAAACCTATAAAGGTGTTCCCCAAGTCGTCGTCTCATCGCCGTCGCAGATCGAGAGTCCAGGATAGCCAAGGCTGTAGCTCGGCCCCGCTCCTACGTCGCTTTCCGCCAAGGCTTCGCCTCGCTGACCACATCACCGACGAACTCGGGAAGCTGCTGGAGAAGGAACAAGCAGTTCAGGACCGGGCGTGGCAACAGCGGCGTCAGGCATACGATGACGTGCGAACCAAGATTATCGGTGTCCACAGCCGAGTTCGGTACGGGGTGCCCTCAACGTGGCTCAGCCGGGGCATTCCATGTGCTTCGCCGTCAGGCTCTCCCGATAGTACCTTGTCGCCATGGCTCGGGTCTATGTCTTCGCTGACGAAGCAGGCAACTTCGACTTCACGCTGACCCAAGGAGCCTCGCGGTGGTTCATCCTGGGGTCCGTCACGATCCACGACCCGTCGATCGGTGACCGGCTGCTCGCCCTGAGGCGCGACCTCGCATGGCAGGGTGTCGCCCTCGACTCATCGTTCCACGCAACCGAGGACCTGCAGATTGTCCGGGATGAAGTGTTCCGGTTCCTTCAGGGCGAAGCCTTCCGCATCGACTTCACCGTGGTCGAGAAGCGCAAGACGATGCCACATCTTCAGGCCGACATGGAGCGGTTCTACAAGCAGACGTGGTTCATGCACTTCAATTACGTGGCAAAGGGCATCGCGCGGAAGGCGGACGAGCTTCTAGTTGTTGCGGCGTGGCTCGGTACGAAGAAGCGACGGAAAGCGATGCGTAACGCCCTGGAAGACATCGTCGATCAAGCCGCTTGGTGGTGCCATAACTACCAAGCGGCGTTCTGGCCAGCCGAGAGCGATCCCTGCCTGCAGGTCGCCGACTACGTCACGTGGGCGGCGCAGCGCAAGTACGAACAGCAGGACGAACGTTCGTACAACGTCATCAAGGACAAGGTGCGAACGGAGTTTCGACCGTTTGACGCGGGAGACACGTACTACTACTGACCCAAGGATAGACGGCCCCCAGCTCGCTAGCCACGAGGGGCAGAGCCGACGGGGCTCTTTCGCCAGCTGAAGGCCGTCAAATGGAGGCTAACACGAGATGACGGCGAGGGGTGGGACCCGCTCGGTCTCTAATCAGGTGGCCTCGATCAGAAGCCCTGGCGTGGGGCCACGCGTATCACGGAGACCGTGTAGTATCACCGCTCCCGGGATCTCCCCGGGCAGCACACCCGCCGCCCTCACGTCTTCAGCAGTTCACGAACGTCGACCGCCGTTAGGGCCCATTGTGTCCTCGCTGCAGGTAACACGTTCTACCGTATCTCGTCAGAGCGCCGCAGATCGGTCTGTCGTTCTTCTTCACGTCTCCTCCGTTTCAGCGCAGCAACTTCGAGAGTTCGCGCTCATCGAGGTGAATCTTGTGCAATAGCGCGTCGGTCACACGGGCGTGCAGTTTCCTGAACGTCTCGGACGCACACAGATCGCGGGCATACTCAGACGCATCGAGGAGACTGAACCCGGCAGCGTCGGCGAGCATCTGCGCCTTCTGCACGTCGGAGTCCGCACAGAAGAACGCCTTGCCCTCGACGATGCCGGGTTCGAACCCGACGGCACCGATCAGGAACGTGGCCCTGGCGAACGCGATCTCCTGCGGCGAGCGCTTGTCGTCGTCGCGGACGACGGCGCACGTCTGACCCGAGTCGATCGGCGCGTTCCTCGTCACGTAAAGGACCTTGAGACCGAGAAGATGAGCCAGTACGACATGGGCCACTTCGTGATCTACGACCCGCATCGTCGTTTCGGTGATCATGTCAGCGCACCTGAGCAAGAACGTACCCGACGGCGGTTCACGAACGCGGTCACCGTCGATACACCTCCCCAACCAGCCGCTGCGCGGCAGGATGGACAGGTTCGCGAAGGTGGTCGCCACCGTCGACCGACTCCGTCGCTGCGGGACTACGGTTGATCGCGGCAGTGGCAGCGTCGAGCGCTCGCTCGGCAGCCGCGATGGCTGCCTCAGCGTCGGCGATCCGTGCGAGTGCCTCGATCTTGCGGCTATCGAGCGGGTTCATCGGTACCCAGTCGGCCACGAGGCGCGTCTGCTGGAGTCTCTCTTCCACGCTCATTACTTCTTCTCCTCCTCTACCTTGCGGTCACCCTTATCGATCTGGCCGGTGCTCACCCTCACTGTTGTTCCCTCGTCGGGGATCGACTTGTCCGGGATCGGCGTGTCGATCACGAGATCTCCGTACGGTGTCCACGTTGGCCGGTCAGGGTGCGCCTGACGGATCAGACGAGCGTCCTCCTCGTTGATGAGCCCGACCGGGACTGCGCCGATGGACTCACCGACGCCCGGCACCGCTTCAGTTACCCGAGGTTCTGGATACCTGCGCTCGGTGCGCGGCAGTGGCTCGGCACCTATGCTCTCGGTGTAGTAATCAGCGCCGGACGTGCCCTGCCTCCAGGGACGGTTGTCCCGGCTGGCGTCGTCGGCTGCCTGCGCATCAGCAAGTCGCTGAGCACGTTCGTTCGACAGGCGATCTCGTTCGGCATCTTCCGTCTCACGGCGAGACGCTTCGTGCGCGGCTTCATCCGCCGGTGACGGGATCGGCCCCGCGAGCAGTGCCTCATTGGCCTGCACGAACCGCTCGTGCTCTGCGCGCTCACGGTTGGTGATCGACTTCGTGCCGCGCTCGGCGGCGTCGAACTCGGCAAGCATCTTCTGCGCGAGCGGGCTCAGCGCCTTCTCGGGCATGCTCGTGTCGGGGTTCACCGACGTAGTCGAGTCGAACGGGAACTCGGGGTGACAGAAGCGGTGTGTCGCCAGCAACTCGCGCAGGTTCATGCGCGTGAGTGACGCGGGCTTGACCTGCGAACCGTGAAACCTTCGGAGATGTTCCGCCATGTCGACGGGGTCATCTTCGAGGGGAATCGGGTGACGGCGCTTGGTGCCGACACCTTCGAGTTCGTCGAGAGCCCCGATCAACTCACGGTCCTGCGCGGACTTCTTCACCGGCGGTGCCGTCTTCTCGGAGGCGTACAACGCGCGAACCTGCGCCTCGGCCTCGGCGCGCGTGTCGTGGCAGTCGACGGTGGAACCGTCACGGTCGAGGATCACGCAGAACCGACCATCGCGCTCCTCGACGTGCCACGGCTTGAAGCCGATGGAGACCTCAGCCACGAGGTCGTCGAGCCGCGACTTGACGTCAGCGAGCACCTCGGCCTGCATGCGCTCGTCGTCGACGGCACCGTCGATGAGGTCCCTGACGCGACCGGCGAACTCGGCCACGGTGTAACCGTCGGGATCGTCCAGGCAGTACCGTGCGCTGGTCATCGCGGACTTGATGACCTCGGTCGGTGCGCCGTTGTCACGGAGTGCCGTGATGATGTTCCATACGGCGCGCCCGCGAATCTCCTGCAGCGCGTCGGCTCGCGTACCTGGTGGCCACGACTTCGGGGAATATCCCTGGAGGGCACCGCATCCGCTGCACATGCCGATGAACACGCGATCGCCGCTGAAGACGGTCGTGGGGCGCTGCGGGATCGCGGCGAACTTGCCGCAGTTCGAGCACCTCGTGCGACCGTCATCCGTCAACGTCGCGGTCGGGATCGCGGGCGCGGCCTTGACGGACAGCAGCTCCGTGCGGGCGTCGCGTGCGCCTGCCGTGGCGGCGGCACCCTTAAGAACGATACTGATTTCGATTAGGTGAAGTCGGGTGAGCAGCGTGCTTCCGTCGCGCTGCTTCTCCTGGCCACCGGGAAGTACGTCGTAGCCGATGGAGAATTCGACCATGCGCCGCTCCGCGAGCAATTTGTGGACGTACCGCGCCCGCTCGTTCAACAGGTCGAGTTTGATGTGCGCGACCAGGCCGTAGCCCTGGACCGCTTCGAGGCGCTCGACGTGACCGATGTTCGCCGTCGGCTCTTCCCAATCGTGCGATATCAGTACAGGTAGCCGGTTCTTGGATGCGTTCCAGTAGGCAATGTCCTGGGTGTACGCAGACTCGGCGATCACGTCACCCTGCAGGTCCGGCGGACCGCCGAACGGTGACACCATCGCGACAACCTCGCCGGTCGCCTCTACGGCGTCGGCGATGGCCTTACGTGTCTTGATGCTCATGGCTTACCCCTGTTCTTGTTGTTCAGGTTCGCGATCAACTTGTCTATGTGGGCCGCGAGTTCGTGGTCCTGGTCGTCGTCTTCAAACGTTCGGAACTCTGCGGGGAAGGCGCCGAACTTGACTAGGCGCCCCTGCGCGAACACATCGCGCCATCGGCGAACAACCTCGGCGCTGTCGTCATTCGGACAGATCGACCAGACGTGGTCGGCCAGGATCAGCAGGACGCGTGGGTCGTCGTAACCGGCGTGGGCGAGCGCCTGTAGCAAGTTCGCGGCCGTCGGGTAGTCCAAGCGCTGGACGCGCTTGCGGAACCTTCGTCGTGCTAGTGGGTTCATGCTCAGAACTCCTTTCGTTGGTGGGCGGTGCGCGGTGCTGCTCTGAAGGACCTCGATGCTGGTCGAGGCGGCCGCAGCAAACAGCACCGCGCTCCAGGGTGCCGCCCCACCCCGAAAGGCGCTGCGGCCCTTATGCAGCGGTGCGGCTGAAGGTCTGTAGGAGTGTTCGCCTTGACGACCCTTCAGCCGCTTTACCGACGCGCTGCTCGCCGGTTTCAACTCGCCAGGGCGAATAGGTGCTCGGGCGAGGGATACGACCGGAGGGTCGCCCGAGCGTCGCGCAGTTCACTCTTAGCGTGAGTGCGCGAAGTCGTAGTCGGAGGAGCAGCGAATCGGTCGTTGAGCGTGCTCCAGTACCTTCGAATCAACCGGGCAGGCGCAGTTGGGATCGTGCTCCTCGGGAACGAAGATGCGATGAACGACGCACGTCAGACCCTCGCGGCAGCGGCAGTGCTTGCGCGGGATCGGCGGTCGCGGTCCCTCGTAGATCCTCGGCTTCGGGATGCGCGTCAACTGCCTCATGCGTGCCACCTAGCACGAGCGGCGCGACGAGCCTGGCGTGTGCCCTGGGTCTCCTCGTTCATGCCCAGTTGGCTGGCCAGCCGGGCGAGCGCGATCGCGTGCTGACGGCTCGCGGCGACCAGCGGATGTGCGGTCACCTGGCCGTTGCCTCCGGTCGTGGTCAGGCCATCCTTGTCAAGGATCCCTTCCATGATCTCGACCTCATCCAAGATCCTGACCATCTGATCAAGGACGACAGACTGCACTGCATCGGGTGGTTCGAAGTCGGCGGCCAGCGACGCCCTGAACCTGTCGCCTGCAGACTGCTGCTTTGCCATGCGTTCCTCCTGGTAGATAGTGGTTTGGACCCCTTAGATGGACCTTTGCACCCTTGGGTGCACCCTTGCGTGAATCCTTGCTGACTGCCGTTCCGAGCCGGGAGCGCGGTTCTGAGCGTCGGGTGCCGATTCAGCGAAGCCCCCTTCCCCCCGGGTGGTGCAGGTCACGGGGGTGCGGTATCCGCTACGACCTGCTGCGCTCCCGAGAGTCCGAGAACGTGCTCAGGCTCGCCGCGTCGGCTACGCGCTTCTGTTGCTTCCTATGTCGGTCAAACAACCGTTCCCGTGATCACAAGCAGTAAGGTCAGCTTGTGGACCAGTCCACCCGCAAGTTTTCGAGGGCCGTGACCCGCGGCGGCGAGAGGCTTGGGAGGAATCGCTGACCGCTGACCAAAGATGGCGGGTCCGTCGCGCCGTCCGAACCGGGACGCGTCTGAACGAGCCCGTATTGGAGCCGGTCCTGATGGGCTCGTCGCCAGGGAACGAAGGAGGGACCGATGGCTTCTGCGGCTGGCCTGGCCTCTGCAAGTGGCGGTCGCCGGGGCATCGCTTTGGGCGACCGCGGTCCTCCATCCGAGCGGCTGGCGATGGCTGTGGGCAGCCTTCCTGGTGATCACGGTCGTGGCCGGCCGGTGGCTGTTTTGTCTCGGCGAAGACGCTTGTCTCGAGCAGATCCGAGGAACGGGCCGTAGCAGCCGGCCTCCTTGGATGCAGCCCGCCTCCTTGGATATCGGTTTCGATGGGAAGTGACGTCCTCACGGGTGCGATCGTCCATGCGGGATGATGTTCTCGCGGCGCTCGCGACGACGAAGCCGAGACCACGAACCGCCAGCCAGAGGACCCGGCCATGGTTGCTCCAACCGGAAGGTAGCGCCGGCCGTGTTCTGGGATTCACGATCCGTCATCACGCCACTCAACTGTACCGATACACCAACAGCACGTCGTCCGACGCCCACGAAGGGCGGTTGTTGTCGGTCGCGACCTGCACATCGAGCTTGGTGACCCGCCCCGTCGCAACGTCGAGAACGACGACGTCAAGGAGCGGGGCTGTTCCTGTCGGGCAACACCATTGAGCCGCGAATCCCTTCTTCACCCCTTGGACCACCTCGGCACCCGAGTCAGCGCGCGGGGAATTGGGACGGTAGTTGAGGAACGCGATCCGCGAGCCGTCGGGCGACCACGCCGGCGCCCAAGGATTCATCCAGTCCGGAGTCACGCGGTGTGAGTCGCTGCCGTCGGCCCGCATGACGATCAGATCGTCCGGCGGGGCAGTCCGGTAGACGATCAGCTTGCCGTCCGGTGACCACGCAGGCTCGATGCTGCCTGCATCGTCGTGCGTCAACCTCGTCGGCCTGCCGCCTCCCGCGGGGATCGTGTAGATCTCCGCGTCGTCGGGTCCGCCGTCTGGGCTTTCGATCGAGCCGTGCCAGTACGCGATCGTCGAGCCGTCTGGTGACCACGCAGGGTGGTAGTTGCCGGTAGCGGGCCCCGACTGGGTGAGCGCGTGAAGGTTCGACCCATCGGCGTTCACGATCCAGATGTTCTCCCGACGGGTGAAGGCGAGCTGCGAGCCGTCTGGCGACCACGAGATCGCGTACTTGGCGTCTCCCAGCATGAACGTGTCCCGAGAGACCAGCTCGCGCTCTCCGGTCCCGTCGATGCCGACGACGTCCAGGGCGCCGGTTGGTGAGTAGAACGCGATCAACTGCCCGTCCGGGGAGATCTCGGGCGCTTCGCTGAACTCCGGTACGCTCGGGATCTGCCCAACGACCGTGCCGTCGAGACCGATCAGCTGAGCACCGATCGGTGGGGTCGGATTGATCGCGACGCTGGGCGACGGTTGGTTCGCGGGCGTCGGCTCGCTTCTCGAAAACTGGACCGCACCGTATGCGGTGAGCGACGCAACAAGCACGGCCGTAAGGGCGATCGCGCCCCACTTGCGGTTGCGAGCGACGCGAGCCTGTCGGGCGCGTTGCCGGTCGAACGGATTCGGCTGATGAGGAGCCTGTCGAGTGACCATGTCGTAAATCTCCCTCACGTCGGGCATCAGGGCCTCCTCACATCGCCCTCAACGTGCCCCGCCCTTGCGAGGCCAGCACGCGGACCGTGGTTGCCTTGATGCCGAGGATCCGCGCCGTCTCCTCGGAGCTGTAGCCGAAGATCTCGGTCAGCACGAGGGCCGCGCGCTGCCTGGCCGGGAGCCCCAACAGAAGCCGGCGAACGTCCTCGCGCAGCTCGATCTCCTCATAGGGATCGGGTGGCGGCGGTCCGGGGAGCAGCTTGCGGGTCGCTACCCGGGCACGTCGCACGCGGACCCGGAACCCGTTCAGGGAGACCCGGAACAGCCAGGCCGTCGGGTCCTGGATCGAGGCGATCGTGTCCCAACGCTCCCAGAGCTTCAGGAACGCGTCCTGGGCGAGCTCTTCCGCATCGGCCGAGCTCCCGGTGATGAAGTACAAGGCCCTGTACAACCGGTCGTGCAGATCGTCGAACAGGACGTCGAACGCCGGCGGGCTCACGGACGTCTCGTGTCCCACCGCCATCCCATCGATCTCGTCTTCGGACTGCACGGGCTCATGGATGCCTACCATGCCCGATTCGTTTAGGAGACGGGTCGAACCGGGTCAAGTGAGAGCTGGCTGAAGGAC
>WNFV01015853.1_pt1 | contig 13981 bp, 12 predicted proteins | sample 5400101 | NCBI WGS metagenome assembly WNFV01 (sample SAMN13153361, study PRJNA577476) | soil metagenome | isolation source: 115 cm soil or saprolite under grassland replicate 1 | place: USA:California | collected 2016-06-15 | reverse complement strand
ACGACCGGGACCGGTGGCGGCGGGCACCCGGCCGGGCCGGCGCCCAGGCCGGGCGGCCTGGGCAGGCACACGCTGTACGTGCACCTGACCGACCACACCCTGGCCACCGGCACCGGCCTCGTGCGCACCGACCACGACGGCCTCGGCCCGCTGCTCGCATCGCAGCTGCGCGAACTGCTCGGCCACGACAAGGTGATCGTGAAGCCGGTGATCGACCTGGCCGACCGGATCAGCGTCGACGCCTACGAGATCCCCGACCGGATCCGCGAACACATCCAGCTGCGCTACACGCATTGTGCGTTCCCGTACTGCAACCGGCCGGTCCGGGCCACCGACCTGGACCACGTGGTCCCGTTCGACGACACCGGGCCACCCGGCCAGACCTCAACGGACAACCTCGGGCCGGAATGCCGGCTGCACCACCGGGTGAAGACCCACGGCAACTGGCGTTGCCGGCGGCTGCCCGACGGCGCCTTCGAATGGACCAGCCCCCACGGCCACGTCTACCGCGTCGACCACACCGGCACCCACCGCATCAACCGCATCGACACCCACATCGACCGCGCCAGCTGACCTCACCCGGTCAGATGCCCCGGCTTGCCCGCCGGCCGACCGCCTCTCAGCCACCACGGTGAGGGGCGGTCTTGCGGTCGCCACGTTGGTGTAAGCGCCACCGCCCAGCGGTACGGCTCGATGCAGGCCAAGGCAGCGAGCGGACATCGCCCCCCATTTCAAGTCGCCAACGCGTACCCGGCAAGCGCGGCCGACCAGCCCCTGGCTCGCTCCAGCGCGCCGACCCTGACGCGTTGCTATCCAGTGGTCGACCACGCCAGCACGATCTGAATCGCGCAGTCAGCGTCCTGGGGTCGCCGGGCGATCGGTCGACCGGCGCCGTGTGGACAACTGTGCGCCTCACCCGTTCGCCGCGGAAGGGTCCGGAAGAGGGCTCGGAGCACGCCGGATCGTCGTACCGAAAGAAATTGACAGGCGCTCCGGCGCGCGCGTGGGAGCCGGGTCGGAGATAGTGCTGCCATGGGCGACGAACGAAGCACCTCCGAGATCACCCGCGCCTTCCGGGAGGCGCGCGACTTCCTGCTGGCGCACCGCGAGGACTACGACACGGCGTACCGGGACTTCGAGTGGCCGCGGTTCGAGCGGTTCAACTGGGCCCGGGACTGGTTCGACGCACTCGCGGTCGAGCAGCCGGACGTGGCCGCGCTGACGATCGTGGAGACCGACGGCGAGGTCAACAGCCTGACGTACGCCGAGCTGTCCCAGCGCTCCCGGCAACTTGCCGCCTGGCTCGCCGCACACGGGCTGCGCAAGGGCGACCGGGTGCTGATCGTGCTCGGCAACACGGTGCCGCTGTGGGAGACGATGCTGGCCTGCATCCGGCTCGGCGCGGTGATCATCCCGGCCACCACGCTGCTCACCGAGGCCGACCTGGCGGACCGGATCAAGCGCGGCCACGCGCGGTTCGTGGTGACAGCCGGCGCCGACGCGGACCGGTACCGCCGCATCGCGGACGCGTGCACCAAGGTCGCCGTCGGCGAGCCGGTGCGCGGCTGGCTGAACTTCGACGACGCGGCGACGTACCTGGGCGCGAGCGAGCTGGGCGACGACCACGACGAGGTGCCGACCGCGGCCGGCGACCCGCTGCTGCTCTACTTCACCTCGGGTACGACGACCCTGCCGAAACTGGTCGAGCACAGCCACATCAGCTACCCGGTCGGGCACCTGTCGACGATGTACTGGATCGGCCTGCAGCCGGGCGACGTCCACCTCAACGTGTCGTCGCCGGGCTGGGCGAAGCACTCCTGGAGCAACGTGTTCGCGCCCTGGAACGCGGGCGCGACGGTATTCATCTACAACTACGCGCGGTTCGACGCCGAGGCGATGCTGCAGGCGCTGTCGACGTACGGCGTGACCACGTTCTGCGCGCCGCCGACCGTCTGGCGAATGCTGATCCAGGCCGACCTGTCGGCGGTCGAGGTGTCGATCCGCGAGTGCATCAGCGCGGGCGAGCCGCTGAATCCCGAGGTGATCGAGCAGGTCGAGCACGCCTGGGGCATCACCATCCGGGACGGGTTCGGGCAGACCGAGACCACCGCGCTGATCGGCAACACCCCCGGCCAGCCGGTCAAGCCCGGTTCGATGGGCCGGCCGCTGCCCGGGTACGCCGTGGCGCTGCTCGACGCGGACGGCCAGGCCGGTGATGACGGCGAGATCTGCCTGGAGCTCGGGCCGCCGCCGGTCGGGCTGATGCGCGGGTACCGCGACGACGAGGAGCGCTCCGCCGAGGTGATGCGCGGCGGGTTCTACCACACCGGTGACGTGGCGAGCCGGGACGAGGACGGCTACATCACGTACGTCGGGCGGGCCGATGACGTGTTCAAGGCCAGCGACTACCGGATCTCGCCGTTCGAGCTGGAGTCGGTGCTGATCGAGCACCCGGCGGTGGCCGAGGCCGCGGTCGTGCCGTCCCCTGACGCGCTGCGGCTGGCGGTGCCGAAGGCGTACGTCGTACTTGCCCCGGGCAACGAACCGTCGCGGGAGCTGGCCATGGACATCCTCGGGTTCTGCCGCGACCGGCTGGCGCCGTACAAGCGGATCCGGCGGATCGAGTTCGCCGAGCTGCCGAAGACGATCTCCGGCAAGATCCGCCGCGTCGACCTGCGCGCCGAGGAGGAGGCGCGGCTGGAGCGCGGCGAGAAGGGCGAGCACGCGTACGACGAAACCACCCTCGGGCTGACCTGATCCGGTCGCGGCGGTGTCCCTCGTCCGGGCATCCTGGTGCGCATGACGGCTGACTTCGACGGTGGTGCCGCGACCGATCCGTGGCCGCTGCACAGGCTGGTGCTGCGGACGCCGCGGCTGGAGCTGCGTCCGGACGACGACGCGGGTCTCGTCGAGCTGGCCGCGGCGGCGGCAGCGGGTGTGCACAACCCGGACCGGATGCCGTTCAGCGTGCCGTGGACGGATGCTCCGGCCGCTGAGCTGGGGCGCAACACTCTGCAGTTCTACTGGCGGCAGCGCGCCGAGTTGCGGCCGGACGAGTGGCATCTCAACTTCCTCGTCCGGCTCGACGGCCACGTGATCGGGACGCAGGCTCTGTCCGCGACCGGCTTCGCCACAAGCCGCGAGGTGAGTAGCGGGTCGTGGCTGACGCGGTCCCGTCACGGGCGGGGGTACGGGACGGAGATGCGGGCCGCCGTGCTCATGCTCGCCTTCGACCGCCTGGGGGCCGTGGCGGCGCGCAGCGGCGCGTTCTCCGACAACCTGCCGGCGCAGGGCGTGTCGCGCCGGCTCGGCTACCCCGAGGACGGCACCGCCACCACCGTCGTGCGCGGCCGCCGGGTCACGGAGATCCGCTACCGGATGGACGCCGCCGACCTGGTCCGGCCGGACTGGACGCTCCGGGTCGACGGTCTCGAACCGTGCCTGCCGCTCCTCGGGCTCACTCCAGACGCATGATCGAACAACGCCCAGGCCCACGAGTTGTGGATCCTTGCTCCGGAAGACGCTTGCCCACGACAACGATCCACGACTCGGCTCGCGGCCGGGGACCGGCGCACAACACCGGGCCGGTGGGCGGTGCTTGAATACGGCGCATGCGCGATCTGACGGGACTCGGTACGGCGGCGGTCGTCGTACTGCCGCTGCTGGTCGTGATCGCGATGACCGCGTCTCGGCTGGGCGCGCTGCGGCACGAGCGGGGGCTGGTCGAGGCGGCGGTGCGGGCGACGGTCCAGCTCGCGGCCGTGGGCACCGTGATCGGGTTCGCGCTGCGGTCGACGGTGGGCGCCCTGGCGTTCGTCGCGGTGATGCTCACGGTGGCGACGTTCACGAGCGCCCGGCGGATCGGGCGCGCCATGCGGGTCCCGGGACTGGTCCCGCGCTGCGCGGCCGCGATCGGGTTGCCGGCCGCCGGAGTGATCGCATTGCTGGTGATCCCCGGGGTGGTGCCGCGGAACCCGGCGACGCTGATCCCGGTCGGCGGGATCGTGGTCGGCAACTCGATGAACGCGACCACGCTGGCCGGACGGCGGCTGCTGGCGGAGTACCGCACGCGGTTCGGCGAGTTCGAGGCCGGGCTGTCGATCGGGCTCGACGCGCCGGCCGCGTTCCGGCTCATCGCGGGGCCGTCCGCGGGTGACGCGTTGCTGCCGACGCTGGACCAGACCCGCACCGTCGGGCTGGTGACGCTGCCGGGCGCGTTCGTCGGGATGCTGCTCGGCGGCGCGTCACCGGTCGCGGCGGCCGCGCTGCAGCTCGTCGTACTGCTCGCGATCCTGGCCGCCGGGTCGCTGGCGATCCTGACGATCACCGAACTGCTCGCCCGGGCGCCGTTGCCCGACGGGCGTACGGTGGCCCCATGACCGACGACCGATCGATCTTCTCCCGCATCGACGACCTGGTGAGTGAGGAGCACGCGCTGCGCGCGAAGCTCGCGGCCGGCGAGATCAGCCGTGAGGACGAGCAGACGCGGCTCAGCGAGCTCGAGGCCGATCTGGACCGCTGCTGGGACCTGCTGCGGCAGCGCCGCGCGAAGCGCGAGTACGGCGGCGACCCGGACGACGCGCACGTCCGCTCGACGGAAACGGTGGAGAACTACCGGGGTTAGATCGCGCGCAGCCTCACCGGGCGGAAGCGCAGCGGCACCGAGTAGCTCGCGTGGAAGGCGTCCGGCGTCATCCCGATCCGCTTCAGGCCGCCGGGCCGAGGCGCGGCCACTCGATCGCCGGGCAGCGGTCCATCACCATGTCGAGGCCCGCGGCGGTGGTCCGCTCGAACGCGTCCTCGTCGATGACGTCGAGCTGGAACCAGACCGCCTTCGCACCCTTCGCCACCGCCTGGTCGGCGACGTCCCCGGCCAGCTCGGACCGTACGAAGACATCGACCACGTCCACGTCGAACGGGATGTCGGCGAGCGTGGCGTACCCCTGCTCGCCGTGCACGGTCTCGGCCTTCGGGTGCACCGGCACGATCCGCACACCGTTGCGCTGCAGCAGCCTGGACACGCCGTACGCCGACCGGCTGGTGTTGGTCGACAGGCCCACCACGGCCCAGGTCTTGGCGGTCAGGATGCGCCGGATCACGTCCGGGTCACCCCAGCTGGTCGCGAGGCCATCGCTCATGTCTGACCGCAACCCGTTAATGCCGCGACCTATTCCGTGACAGGCCGGGTCGGTGCTGGGTTTGTCGGTGCCGTACGGCGAGAATGAGCCCGATCCATCCCGCAGTACCGCAAGTCGCAGTGAGGAGCGCGTCGAGACCGCATGGCACGCCGTAGCAGCACGACCGAACCCGAGGAGTTCGAGGAGCGGATCCTCGATGTCGACGTCTCCGACGAGATGCGCTCCAGCTTCCTGGAGTACGCGTACTCGGTGATCTACTCGCGCGCGCTGCCGGACGCGCGCGACGGGCTGAAGCCGGTGCAGCGGCGGATCCTGTACTCGATGGCCGAGATGGGCGTGCGCCCGGACCGCGGCCACGTGAAGAGCTCCCGCGTCGTCGGTGACGTGATGGGTAAGTTCCACCCGCACGGCGACGGGGCGATCTACGACGCGCTGGTGCGGATGGCGCAGCCGTGGTCGATGCGGGTGCCGCTGGTCGACGGGCACGGGAACTTCGGCTCCCTGGACGACGGCCCGGCCGCGATGCGGTACTGCATCACCGGCGGCACCCGAGTGCGGATGGCCGACGGACGGTCGGTCCGCATCGCGGAATTGGTGGACCTGCCGGAGAACTCCGAGGCGGACGTCGATCTCGAGGTGCTCGACAAGGACGGCAAGCCGGTTCGTGCGAGCAAGGTGTTCAACTCCGGCACGCACCCAGTCAAGCGGATGGTCACGAAGAGCGGGCACACGCTGCGCGGCAGCCACAACCACCCCGTGCTCTGCCTAGTCCCGGTCGCCGGCGTGCCGATGTTCCAGTGGCTTCGGCTCGACGAGGTAACGTCCGGCACCGTTGTCTGCCTGGCGCGCAATGCCTGGACGACCGCCGTGCCGATGGCTGACGAGATGATGCTCGGCACCCTGCTGGGTGGCTGGGTCTCCGAGGGTTTCGCATCGGCGGAGCGGGCCGGCTTCAACAACACCGACGAGGAGTACTTCCGCTACGTCCTCCAGGCGTACGACGCGATCGTCGGCGGTTCGCGCTACGTCTATTCGCGGAAGACGCGGCGATCCCAGCGCGAGATCCATGAGCTCGACATCCAGAACCTCTCCGCGCTGCGGAACAGCCCGCTGGCCGAGCTGATCGGCCTCAAGGCGGCCGACAAGGTCATCCCGGAATCCATCTGGCAGGGCACTCCCGGACTCAAGCGTGCCTTCCTCATGGCGCTCTACGAGGGGATTCGTCGATCACGGTGCAGTACTCCACATACAGCCGGCAACTGGCCGCCGACATCCAAGAGCTGCTGCTGGAGTTCGGGATCCACAGCAATCTCACGAGGTACGGGGGGGGCGAGTACAGGCTGGTGGTGTCCGGACGCCACAACATCCATGCGTTCGCCGAGCGGGTCGGTTTCCTTACTGCGAAACGCCGCCGTCTCGAGGACTGGCTCCGACACAGCACGCGGTACACGCACCGGCTGACCCGCGACTTCGTCCCATACGTCGCCGACTACGTCCGTGACTCGCTCGGCCCCGGCCGCGGAACCGGGAAGTCCTGGCTGATCCAGCACAACTTCGACCGGAGCGAGCGCTGGCAGACCGACCGGAGCCTGCTGGTGAGCAAGTTCAAGGACCCCGAGATGCTGGCGGTCGTGGCGCCAATCATGGACTCGGGCTATCGCTTCGTCGAGGTCGACCGGATCGAGGACTGCGAGCCGGAGACGGTCTACTCGATCCGGGTCGACAGCGACGACCATTCGTTCCTGGCCGGCGGCTTCGTCAACCACAACACCGAGTGCCGGATGGCGCCGGCCGCGACCGCGATGACCGACGGCCTGAACGAGGACGTCGTCGACTTCAAGCCGAACTACGACGGCCGTGAGCAGGAGCCGTCGGTGCTGCCGGCGGCACTGCCCAACCTGCTGGTGAACGGCGCGGCCGGGATCGCGGTCGGGATGGCGACGTCGATGGCGCCGCACAACCTGGTCGAGGTCGTGCAGGCGCTGCGGTACCTGATCACGAACCCGCAAGCCGACCTGGACGACCTGATGCGGTTCATCCCCGGGCCGGACCTGCCGACCGGGGGCAAGATCACCGGCCTGGACGGGATCCGGGAGGCCTACGAGGCCGGGCGCGGTAGCTTCAAGATGCGCGCCACCGCGCGGATCGAGAACGTCACGCCGCGCCGCAAGGGCATCGTCATCACCGAGCTGCCGTACCTGGTCGGCCCGGAGAAGGTGATCGAGAAGATCAAGGCCGGCGTCCAGTCGAAGAAGATCCAGGGCATCGCCGACGTCAAGGACCTCACCGACCGCACGCACGGCACCCGCCTGGTGATCGAGGTCAAGAACGGCTTCCACCCCGAGGCGCTGCTGGAGCAGCTGTTCAAGCTGACCCCGCTGGAGGACTCGTTCAACATCAACGCGGTCGCGCTGGTCGACGGCCAGCCGCGCACCCTCGGGCTGCGCGAGCTGCTCGACGTCTACCTGGATCACCGGTACGACGTGGTGCGGCGGCGGTCGGAGTTCCGGCGGCGCAAGGCGATGGACCGGCTGCACATCGTCGAGGGCCTGCTGATCGCGATCCTGGACATCGACGAGGTGATCCAGATCGTCCGGACCAGCGAGGACGCCGCCGAGGCGAAGACCCGGCTGATGCAGGTGTTCGACCTGTCCGACGTGCAGGCGACGTACATCCTCGACATGGCACTGCGGCGGCTGACGAAGTACTCGCGGATCGAGCTGGAGACCGAGAAGACGGATCTGGAGCGTGAGATCGAGCGGCTGACCGCGGTCCTCGACGACGAGAACCTGCTGAAGAAGGTCGTGTCCGACGAGCTCGGCGAGATCGCCAAGACCTACGGCACCCCGCGTCGTACCGTCCTGCTGGAGTCGTCCGGCGCGGCGAAGACGGCGGCGGTGCCGCTCGAGGTGAGCGACGACCCGTGCTGGGTGCTGCTCAGCTCCACCGGCCTGCTGGCGCGGACCAACGGCGTCGAGCCGTTCGGGTCCGGTGAGCACCGGGCCAAGCACGACGCGATCCTGTCCGCGGTCCGCACCACCGCGCGCGGTCAGTTCGGCCTGGTCACGAGCGCAGGCCGGCTGATCCGGCTGGACGCGCTGGACCTGCCCGCCGTGCCGACGACGGCGAACGCACCGAACCTGCAGGGCGGGGCGCCGATCGCGGAGTTCGTGTCACTCGAGTCCGGCGAGCGGGCGCTGGCGCTGAGCACGCTGGAAAGCGACTCCCCCGGGCTCGCGCTGGGCACGGCGCAGGGCGTGGTGAAGCGCGTCGTCCCCGACCATCTCACCAACCGCGACGCGTGGGAGGTGGTCCGGCTCAACGACGGCGACGAGGTCGTCGGCGCGGTCGAGCTCGTCGCCGGTGACGAGGAGCTGTGCTTCATCACCAGCGACGCGCAGCTGCTGCATTTCGGCGCGTCCGCGGTGCGGCCGCAGGGCCGGGCCGGCGGCGGCATGGCCGGCATCAAGCTTTCTGCCGGTGCGAAGGTGACCTTCTTCGGAGCGCTCGACCTCGGCCGCGACAACGTGATCGTCACCGTCTCCGGATCCTCCTCGGCGCTGCCGGGCACCGAGGCGGGCGCGGTGAAGGTGACGCCGTTCGCGGAGTATCCGGGCAAGGGCCGGGCCACTCAGGGTGTGCGCTGCCACCGGTTCCTGAAGGGCGAGGACTCGCTGGTGCTCGCCTTCGCTGGTGCGGCCCCGGTGCACGCGAGCGCGGCCAGCGGCGCGCCGGTCGACCTGCCCGCGGCCGACGGGCGCCGGGACGGTTCCGGTACGCCGGCCGCGCAGCCGATCGCCGCGTGCGCTCCCGGACTGGCAGGCTGATCCCATGCGCAGACTGCTGGCCGTTCTCACGATCGGCACACTCGCCCTGAGCGGATGCAGCGACAACAAGGGCAACCCCGGACCCACCCAGCCACAAGACCCGGTCGCGCTGCTCGCCGCCGCGAAGAAGGCCGTCGACGAGGCGACGAGCGTGCACGTCGTCCTCGACGGCCGGGACATCCCGCCCACCGCGAAGGCGTTGTCCAAGGGCGACGGGGTCGTCACCCACGCCCCGGCGTTCACGGGCAGCCTGACCGTGTCCAACAAGGGCAGCCTGATCGACGCCGAGGCGGTCTCGATCGGCGGCAAGGTCTACGTCAAGCCGGCGTTCCTGACGAACTTCGTCCTGTTCACACCCAAGCAGCTCGCGGACCTGGGCGCCCCCGACCCGGCGATATTCATCGACCCGGCCAAGGGCATCCAGTCGTGGCTGCCGACGCTGAAGAACCCGGCGATCAAGGGCGAGTCCCGGCTGGGCACGGTCCTGGTGACCGAGGTGACCGGCACCGTCACGGGCGCCGGCCTGGCCGGCCTGTTCCCGAAGGCGTCCGCGACGCAGGAGTTCCCGTCGACGTTCAAGATCGACAAGGACACCAAGCGGCTGGTGGCGGCGACCATCGCCGGGCCCTTCTACGCCGGTGCGACCACCACGTACGACATCACGCTCGACAAGTACGGCGAGCAGATCACGATCACCAAGCCGCCGACCTCGTGATCCGCCCGATGCCGCTGTGAGCCCGCGGGGGAAGCTGGCGCTCGCGTCCGTGGCGGTGGCGTTCGCCGCCGCGGACACGTACGTCGTCGTCCTCGCACTGCCCGACATGATGCGCGGTGTCGGGCTGTCCGCGGACCAGTTGCAGCGGGCTGCGCCGATCGTGTCCGGGTTCCTGCTCGGCTACATCGCGGTGCTGCCGCTGATCGGCCGGATCGCCGACGTCGTGGGGCGTACGCCGGTCCTGGTCGGGGCGCTGCTGCTGTTCGCGGTCGGCTCGCTGACCACCGCCTCGTCGTACGACCTGTCCCTGGTGGTCACGGGTCGCTTCCTGCAAGGCGTCGGAGGCGGCGGGCTCGTCCCGGCGACGCTCGCCCTGGTCGCGGACCTGTGGCCGGCTCAGCGGCGCGGGCTGCCGCTCGGTGTCGTGGGCGCGGTGCAGGAGCTCGGGTCGGTGCTCGGCCCGCTGTTCGGCGCGGCTGTGCTCGCGATCGCCGACTGGCGCTGGATCTTCTGGATCAACCTGGGCGTGGCGGTCGTGCTGGCGGTGTTCCTGCACGGCGTGCGGCGGCCGCGGCGGGTGCTCGCGGTGGTGGCCGGGGCGCTGGCCTGCGTCGCCCTCGCGCTGACCTTGCTGGCGCCGCCGGCGCTGGCGACGGACGTGACCCTCGGGACGCCGTTCGTGCCGTTCACCGGTGACTCCCGGCTCGCCACCCCGATCGGGGTCGCGACGCTGCTGCTGTTCGCGCTGTGGGCGGTGCTGTCCGTGCGCGGTGCCGGGCTCGGTACGACGCTGCGCGCGGTCGACCTGACCGGTGCGGTGCTGCTCGGACTCGCGCTCGCGGGCGTCGTACTGGCGTTCGCGACCGCCGACCCGGAGCGGGAGCTGATGGCCCCGGCCGGGCCGTGGCTGCTCGTCGCGTCCGGTGTGTTCGCGGCCGCGTTCTTCTGGTGGCAGCGTCGTACGCCGCGGGCGATCGTGCCGTCCGGGCTGCTCGGCCCGCGGCCCGCGTGGGGTGCGCTGGCCGTCAGCGTACTCGTGGGCGCGGCGCTGATCGCGGCGCTCGTCGACGTTCCGGTGTTCGCGCGTACGACGATCCACGGAGGCGACCAGCTCGGCGCCGCCTTCGAGCTGCTGCGGTTCCTCATCGGCGTGCCCCTCGGCGCGGTCGCCGGTGGCTGGCTGACCCGGCGGTTCGGCTTCGGCGCCATCACCGCCGTCGGTCTGGGTCTAGCCGGGGCGATGTTCATCGTGATGACCACGTGGGACCGCCAGTCGATGCGGCACCTGTCCGCCACGATCGTGCTGCTCGCCTGCGGCTTCGGCTTCGGCCTGGCGATCTCGCCGGTCAACTCCGCCATCCTGGCCGCGACCCCCGACGACAGCCATGGCCTGGCCAGCGCCCTGGTCGTCGTGGCCCGGATGGTCGGCATGCTCGTCGGCGTCTCGGCCCTGACCGCGATCGGCCTGCGCCGCTACTACACCGTCGCGGACCGCATCCCGCCCGCGAACCAGCTCTGCCCCGACTCCCCCGCGACCTGCCGGCCGTTCCTCGAAGCCCTCCGCGACGCCGCCATCGCCCAGGTCCACGCCATCTTCGCCGGTGCCGCCGTCAGCGCCTTCGCCGCCGCGATCCTCGCCGCTCTCGTCCTCGGCCGCACCCGCCCCTCCCGCGCCTGATGCGACCTGCCCGAGATCTCGGGCAGCTTGCGGGAACGCGTACGGTGTGTCCCTGTGAGTGCTCCCGACAAGCTCTGTTCGACCTGGTGCCGCGACCTCGGTGAGCCGCTCGCCGGGACGGCTGTCGTCGCGGCCGGCTGGCTGGTCGTCGAGCAGCCGGGGCCGTGGGGCGCGAAGGCGCCGACGCAGAGCCATCTGGACCCCGAGCTCGGTGCGCGGATCGACCAGGCGGCGAAGGACGCGGGGGTACGGTTCGGGCTGATCCGGTCGCCGGGACGGCACGCGGACGCGCCTCCCGGGGGCGGCAGCCGGCAAGTGTACGCGGCGTGCACGGTGCCTGGGCGGACCTTCCTGCTGGCCGGGCGGGTGGACGATCCGGCCGAGCTGGACCGGCTCGACCTCGACGCGCTGGCCAGTGGCGACCGGGACCGAGTCCTCGCCTCGCTGCCGGAGCTGGCGGCGAGTGACGAGCCGGTGCTGCTGGTCTGTACGAACGGCAAGCGCGACGAGTGCTGCGCACTGCTCGGGCGGCCGATCGCGCAAGCGGTCGCGGAGCAGGCGCCGGGGCGGGTGTGGGAGTCGAACCACCTCGGCGGGCACCGGTTCGCACCGACCGTGACGGTCCTCCCCTACGGCACCATGCACGGGCATCTGGACGCCGCGACGGCGAGCCGCATCCTGGCGGAGGCCGCCACCGGCCGGACCGTACTCGACGGGCTGCGCGGCCGATCGACGTGGTCGAAGCCGGGTCAGGTCGCCGAGGTCGCGGTCCGCACCCAGACCGGTGAGCTCGGGCTGGACGTGATGACCGTCACCGATGCCACCGGCGACACCGTCACCGTCACGCATCGTGACGGCCGCGCCTGGATGGTGACCGTGTCGAGTGCCATCGCGGAGCCGCCGCGGCCGGACTCGTGCGGCAAGGCACCGTACGACATGACCGTCCTCACAGCGGCCGGGGTCGTCCAGGCCCGACAATCGATACATGTCTGATCCCGGGCCGGAGCGCGACTTCGACGAGTTCGCGGACCTGCTGGCCGCGAACGCCGCGTACGCCGAGGACTTCGCGTACGGCGGATTCGACGGCATCGCCCACGCCGGCGTGGGCATCGTCACGTGTATGGACTCGCGCATCTCGCCGCTCGACATCATCGGCCTCAAGCCCGGTGACGCGAAGGTGCTGCGCAGTCCCGGCGGCCGGGTCACCGAGGTGACGATGACCGGACTGGTGCTCGGCGTCCAGCTGCTCGGCGTACGGCGCATCCTGGTCGTCCCGCACACCCGCTGCGCGATGGCGGCGATGACCGAGGACGAGCTGCGGGCGATGGTCGAGGCGGCCGCCGGCAAACCGGCCGGGTACCTGTCGATCGCGGTCATCCCGGACCAGCGCGAGGCGCTGCGCCGCGACGTCGCCGCGATCCGCGAGCACCCGCTGATCGGGCCGGACGTCGCCGTCGGCGGTTTCATGTACGACGTGGACACCGGCCGGCTCGAGCAGCTCGTCTGACGTTCGGGAGCCGTAACCGCTCGGCTCCGCGGCGCGACGTCGTACGACCCTGGGCTGCTGGGCATGGAACCCGTCGGTGTGATCGGTGGCTCGGGGCTCTACACCCTGCTCGACGACGCGCGGACCGTGGATGTCGATACGCCGTACGGCGCACCCAGCGCGGCCGTCGCGGTCGGGTCGATGGATGGCCGGGAGGTCGCGTTCCTGCCGCGGCACGGGCTCACGCACGAGTTCGTGCCGCACCGGATCAACTACCGCGCGAACCTGTGGGCGCTGCGCACGCTCGGCGTCCGGCAGGTGCTCGCGCCGTCAGCCGTCGGCGCGCTCGACCCGGGGCTGGCGCCGGGGGCTTTCGTCGTATCGGACCAGCTGATCGACCGCACCAGCGGGCGGGAGCGGCCGTTCTACGACCAGCCGGGTGCGGTGGTGCACGTGGGGTTCGCCGACCCGTACTGCCCGCGCGGCCGGGCCGCGTTCCTTGCCCGCGGCAACGAGCTCGGGCTGGACCCGGTGGACGGCGGCACGCTGGTCGTGATCGACGGGCCGCGGTTCTCCACCCGCGCGTACGGACCCGGGATGCCGCGGCACACGCCGTACGCCGGGGTGGCGTCGCTGTTCCGCGCCGCCGCCGAGTGCGGAGACGCGCCGAGGCTGTTCGAGGACGACGGGCAGCGCCGCGACTTCGTGCATGTCCGCGACGTGGCCGACGCGGTCGCGGCGGCGGTACGTCGGCCGGGTCCCGGCGGCGAGGTGACGCCGTACAACGTCGGGAGCGGACGGGTCACGACCGTCGGGCAGCTCGCCGCGGCGATCGCGGACCGGCTGGGTGCGCCCGCGCCGGTGACGACGGGCGAGTACCGGCTCGGCGACGTGCGGCACATCACCGCCTCGTCGGAGCGGATCGCGGCCGGGCTCGGCTGGCGGGCCGTCGTACCGCTCGAAACCGGTCTCGCGGAGCTCGGCGAGCCGGCGCCGGCGGGTCTTCGTCAGGTCTAAATCATTTAGACCTGAACGCTCAGGCGTGGGCCGCGGACGCGGCGGGCAGCAGGACGTCGAAGCGGCAGCCGTCGCCGGCGTTGCGGACTGCGATCGACCCGTCGTGCAGCTCGACCAGAC
>WNFV01006370.1_pt1 | contig 13981 bp, 10 predicted proteins | sample 5400101 | NCBI WGS metagenome assembly WNFV01 (sample SAMN13153361, study PRJNA577476) | soil metagenome | isolation source: 115 cm soil or saprolite under grassland replicate 1 | place: USA:California | collected 2016-06-15 | reverse complement strand
CAAGGAGATCGGCTACGCGCTCGGCGCGGCCGACTACGTGACCAAGCCGATCGAGCGCAAGCGCCTGGCTGCCGTGCTCAAGAAGTACCGCCCCGCGGCGCAAGCCGGGCCGGTACTGATCGTCGAGGATGACGCGGGCACGCGCCGAACGCTGCGGCGGGCGCTGGAGAAGGAGGGCTGGTCGGTCAGCGAGGCGGCGAACGGTCGGGCGGCGTTAGAGCGCCTCGCGGAAAGCCGTCCGGCGCTCATCTTGCTGGACCTGCTGATGCCGGAGATGGATGGCTTCGAGCTAGTCGAGCGGCTTCGAGAGGCCGCCGACTGGAGCGCGATTCCGGTCGTGGTCATCACCGCCAAGGACCTCGGCGCCGACGATCACAAGCGCCTGAACGGCTACGTTCAGCGTATCCTCCAGAAAGGGGCCTACCGGCGCGACGAGCTGCTGGCTCAGGTGAGGGACCTGGTGGCTGCCTCCACGGGCGCACAGCGCGCCGCAGGGGTCGGGTAGACGCAGATGGCCAAGATCCTGGTCGTGGAAGACAACGAGATGAACCGCGACATGCTCACACGACGCCTCGAGCGGCGAGGCTTCCAGGTAGTCACGGCGGTCGACGGCGCAGCGGGCGTGGCCATGGCCCGATCTGAGTCGCCCGACCTGATCCTGATGGACATGAGCCTGCCGGTCCTGGACGGCTGGGAGGCGACTCGCCAGATAAAAGCCGCCCCCGAGTCTCGATTGATCCCGATCATCGCCCTGACCGCCCATGCTATGGCGGACGACCGGGGCAGGGCGTTGGCGGCCGGCTGCGACGACTATGAGACCAAACCGATCGAGCTGCCGCGGTTGCTCGAGAGGATAGAGGCCTTGCTGACCCGAGGTTCCTGAGGCGCTGTGCGTCGTCGTGTCACCCACGACTCCACTTGGAGTGGCGAGGAGTGACGAAGCTGCCTAATCCAGTTGGTGTGGTCGACGAGGGGCTGCGCCGGCAGCATGCATATCTGGCCGCGCTGCACGAAACTGCGCTGGGACTGATCGGCCGGCTCGATCTGGACGACTTGCTCGAGGCGATCCTCAAGCGGGCGGGCCAGCTGCTGGGCACGCCCCACGGTTTCGTCTACCTGGTCGGGCCTGGCGAGGCACACCTCGAGCGCAGGCTGAGGGCCGGGGCTTTCAGCCAGTTGAGGGACCGTCGTCTGAAACCAGGCGAAGGCCTGGCCGGCAAGGTCTGGCAAACCGGACAGCCGCTCGTGGTCCACGATTACGACGCCTGGCCCGGCCGCTCGCCAAACTTTCCCGGCAACCTGATCCGCGCCGTCGCGGGGGTGCCGCTCAAGTCAGGCTCCCAGGTCGCAGGGGTGCTCGGGATGGCCTACGGGGCTGAGTCGGGCCGGGCGTTCGGAGAGGACGAGGTCGAGCTGTTAAGCCGCTTCGCCGAGCTTGCAGCCATTGCCCTAGACAACGCCCGGCTCTTCAGAGAGAGCGAGGAGCGGAGGCGCAACCTGGAGCAGTTGTACCGCCTGGGCACGGCGATGCAGGAGCCACTGAGCCTCGAGGACCGCCTCAACTTGGTCGTGGGCGCGGTCCAGGAGGTGGTCGGCTTCGACCGCGTGGTGATCTGGCTGCCGACGCCGGACGAGCGTCACCTCGAAGCGACCGCCTGGGTCGGGTTCGACATCGACGCGGGCGAAGTGATCCGCTTCCCCATTCACGGGGGCGTTCCGGCCTTGAGCAAAGCCTACCTTGAGCAGGCCGAGATCATCCTGGAAGGCTCCGCGCCCGTGCCGGAAGCATACCGAGTTCCCGACGCCCACGCGGGCGTCAAGTTCATTCGAGCCCGCAACCCTGCTGTCCTCCCTCTGATCTCGCGCGGCCGGTGCGTCGGGGTCCTCGCAGCCGACAACGCCGTTAGCCATCGCCCGGTCGCCCCGAACCTCAACATGCTCCGCACATTCGCGGCCAATGCCGCAGTCGCCATCGAGAACGCTCGACTGTACGCTTCGGTCCAGCAAGAACTGGCCGAACGGGCGCGGGCTGAGGCGGCGTTGCGAGAGAGCGAGGAGCGCCATCGGCTTGTGCTGGAGTCATCGCCCGATCCGATCGTGATCTACGACATGCTGGGCCAGGCAACGTACGTCAATCCAGCCTTCGCGCAGACCTTCGGCTGGTCTCGTGAGGAGCTGCTGGGCAAGCGGATAGATTTTGTTCCGGAAGAAAACAAGCCGGAGACAGCAGAGACCATACAGAAGCTCTTGGCTGAGCGAAGAGTGCTGGGATTTGAAACACGACGCTTCACCAAGGATGGCAGGGTCCTGGACGTTCAACTCAGTGCCTCTCTTTTTGAGGATAAGGATGGTAAGCCGGCCGCAGTCATGTCAATGTGTCGTGACATCACTGACCGCAAGCGGGCGGAGGAGGAGCTGCAACGGGCGAAAGCCGACGCCGAGGCCGCCAATCGCACCAAGAGCACCTTTCTGGCCAACATGTCCCACGAGCTGCGGACCCCGCTCAACGCGATCATCGGCTACAGTGAGATGCTGCAAGAGGAGGCCGAAGAGCTCGGCCAGGACGCCCTGATCCCGGACCTCCAGAAGATCAATATGGCCGGCAAGCACTTGCTCCAGCTCGTCAACGACGTCCTCGATCTCTCGAAGATCGAAGCTGGCAAGATGGGCATCTACCTGGAGAGCTTCGACGTGTCGACCATGGTTCGGGAGGTCAACGCCACGATCCAGCCGCTAGCCGAGAGGAACGCCAACACCGTGCAGGTCGAGCACCGGGACGACCTGGGAACGATGCGGGCCGACCTGACCAAGGTGCGACAGGCGCTCTTTAACTTGCTCAGCAACGCCTGCAAGTTTACGAAGCAAGGGATCATCAAGCTGGCGGTCACCCGCCAGGCAGAAGGCGGTACGGACTGGATCGTCTTCAGCGTGGCTGACTCGGGCATCGGCATGACGCCCGAGCAGATGGAGACGCTGTTCGAGGCGTTCACGCAGGCCGACGCCTCGATCGCCCACCAGTACGGCGGGACCGGGCTCGGGCTAGCGATCACCAAGCGCTTCTGCGAGTTGATGGGCGGAGGCATTACGGTCGAGAGCGAGGCGGGCAAGGGCTCGACCTTCACGGTTCGAATTCCGGCTGAGGTCGTGGTCGACTCGAGGGGCCTCACGCCCCCAGTCGCCCGCCCTCACCCCCTGGCCCCCCTCTCCCAAAATTGGGAGAGGGGGCCAGGGGGTGAGGGCGGCGGGCCAACGCTGCTGGCGATCGACGACGACCCGACCGCACGCGACCTGCTCCAACGCTTTTTGACGTCTGAAGCCTTCGAGGTGGTCACCGCCGCGAGTGGCGAGGAGGGGCTGCGGCTTGCCAAGGAGCTGCGCCCCACCGCCATTACGCTGGACGTGATGATGCCCGGTATGGATGGGTGGGCGGTTCTGACCGCATTGAAGGCAGACCCCGACCTGGCTGACATCCCCGTCATCATGCTGACGGTCCTCGACAACAAGGACCTGGGTTACGCCCTGGGTGCGTCGGAATACCTGACCAAGCCGATCGAGCGAGATCGCCTGGCCGCCATCCTCAAGAAGTACCGGCCCGACCATCCGCCCGGCTTCGTCCTGGTTGTCGAGGACGATGCCGCGACCCGCGACATATTGCGACGCGTACTGGCAAAAGAGGGCTGGAGCATAGACGAGGCCGAAAACGGCCGCGTGGGGCTGGAACACGTCGCGCAAGCCCGCCCCGACATTATCGTGCTGGATCTCATGATGCCGGAGATGGATGGCTTCGAGTTCCTGGCCCAGGTACGCCAGCATCGCGAGTGGCGATCCATTCCGGTCGTCGTGATGACCGCCAAAGAGCTCACAGCAGAGGACCACTTGAGGCTCAACGGTTACGTCGAACGGATACTCCAGAAAGGCGCGTATAGCCGTGAGGAGCTGCTGGCCGAGATCCGCGATCTGGTGGCCGCCCACCTGGGCCAGCCAGTCAGGGGGGTACGTCGTCGGCTTGATGAAGGGTGAGGACGGGAAGCGGATGGCGGATGAGGCTCTTGAGGACGCGGACGGGTCCGGCCACGACAGCGGGCGGATCACGGTCGACTTCTTCCGCAGCCTGAGACACGACCTGCGGACGCCGATCAACCACATCCTCGGCTATAGCGAGCTGCTGCTCGAAGAGGCCTCGGACGAAGGCCAAGGGCGCTTCATCCCAGATCTGGAGAAGATCCACGTGGCCGGCAAACAGCTGCTGGCGCTGGTCAGCGACTTTCTCGACTCGTCCAAGCTCGCGGAGGGCAACTTCGACGTAGACCAGATGAGCCAGGAGCTGCGCACGCCGCTCAACTCGATCATCGGCTACAGCCAGCTGCTGCGGGAGGACGCGGAGGAAGTCGGCCAGGCCGAGCTCGTACCCGACCTCGAAAAGATCCACGTGGCCGGCAGGCAGCTCCTGGAGATCGTCAACGCGATCGTCGAGCTGCGGAAGATCCAGTCAACCGGGGTCGAGCAGGTCGCAGCTGAGCGCGTGCGATCGTTGAGCGGCCGGAGGCCCGATGCCGCGCGGCCACCCCTGGTCAGGGCCCGCGCGGCCTCGCGGACGACGGAGGGCAGCCTCCTGGTCGTGGACGACAGTGAGGCGAATAGGGACATGCTGGCGCGCCGACTGGAGCGGCTGGGCTACCGCGTCTCCGTGGCCGAGAACGGCCGCGTCGCGCTGGAGCGGATCAGGTCGGAGCCGTTCGATCTGCTGCTCCTGGACATCGTCATGCCGGAAATGGATGGCTATCAGGTACTTCAGCAGCTCAAGGCAGACGAGGCGCTGCATTACCTCCCGGTCATCGTGCTCTCGGCAATCGACGAGACGGACAGCGCCGTCAGCTGCATCGAGCTGGGCGCCGAGGACTATCTCTCCAAACCGTTCGACCCTGTGTTGCTGCAGGCCAGGATAAGCGCCTGCCTGGAGAAGAAGCGGCTGCGCGACCAGGAAGCGCTCTACCTTCGCCAGATCGAGGAGGAGAAGCGCCGATCCGACGAGCTGCTCCACATCATCTTGCCGCACGAGATCGCCGAAGAGCTGAAGGCCACCAACGAGGTGAAGCCGCGCCGCCACGAGGACGTGGCCGTCCTGTTCTGTGACATCGTGGGCTTTACCGGCTACTGCGACCGCAGACAGCCGCACGAGGTGATCCCGCACCTCCAGCGCCTGGTTGAGTCATACGAAGACATCGCCCTACGCCACGATCTGCAGAAGATCAAGACCATCGGCGACTCGTTCATGGCGGCATGCGGGCTGCTCAAAGCGGTGGACAACCCCGTATTCCAGTGCGTCCAGTGCGGTGTCGAGATGATCGCTACGGCCCGGTCCCTGCCGACCGGCTGGGACGTGCGGGTTGGCATCCACATTGGTCCGGTCGTCGCCGGCGTGCTGGGTCAGCGGCAGTACCTGTTTGACCTGTTTGGCGACACAGTCAATACCGCGGCCCGGGTAGAAAGCCATGGGATCACGGGCTCGATCACTCTCAGCGACGCGGCCTGGCGACAGATCTCTGACCGCTGCCGTGCCGAGTCGCTCGGCTTGATCGAGGTCAAGGGGAAGGGCCCGCTGGAGATGTTCCGTTTCCAGGGCTTCATCGCGCCTGAGTCCGTTGTCCAGGGAACGCTCGGGTGAAGATCGCCGACCTCACCACCACCCAGCTGCACATCCCGCATATCCCCGGCATCCAGGACGCCACGATCCGCCACCGCGCCTCGGGCCGCTCGGCGCTGTTCGTGCACGTCAAGACCGACGAGGGTTATGAGGGGCTGGGCGTGGGCGGCCAGGCTGGCACGCGCGATCTGATCGAGCACACCCTCAAGGAGCTGCTGGTGGGCCAGGACCCGCTGAGCCACGAGAAGTTGTGGGACGACATGTTCTGGCGCGTCCGCGGCTTCGGTCGAAAGGGGCTGGCCTTCTGCGCGATCTCGGCCATCGACATCGCGCTCTGGGACCTGAAGGCCAAGGTCTTCGGCGTGCCGCTGCACAGGCTGCTCGGGCCGTATACCGAGAGCGTGCCGATCTACGGCTCCGGCGGTTGGACTAGCTTCGACGAGGCCGAGCTGGTCCGCGAGCAGGTCGGCTACGTCGAACGCGGCATTCCGCGAGTCAAGATGAAGGTGGCCAAGGACTTCGGCAGATCCGAGTCCGAGGATGTTCGCCGCCTGGCCGCCGTGCGCAAGGCCGTCGGCGATGACGTCGAGATCTACGTCGACGCCAACAACGGCTATTACGCCAAGCAGGCGATCTACATGGCGCGGCGGTTCCAGGACTATGCCGTCGGCTGGTTCGAGGAGCCGGTCCTGGCCGACGATATCAGCGGGCTGGCCGCGATCGCTCGCGCGATCGACATCCCAGTCGCGACGGGCGAGCACGAATACACCAAATATGGCTTCAAAGAGCTGATCGCCCAGGGCGGCGCGGACATCGTCCAGCCCGACGTTGGCCGAGTGGGCGGAGTAACCGAATGGCTCAAGGTGGCTCATCTGGCGCACGCCTTCAACCTGCCGGTCGCGCCACACGCCGTCCAGCTGGTTCACCTGCATCTGGCCTGCTGCACCCCCAACTTGAAGGTCGTGGAGTACCTCGGTGTGGCTGAGGAAGCCGACCGAGTCTGGTACACCCAGTTCCCGGAGCCGAAGAACGGCATGTGGTCGCCCTCCCAGGATCGCCCCGGTCTGGGCCTGGAGCTGAGTCCGGAGGCGATCCGCAAGTACGCGGTCTGACCGCGGTTGTCATTCTGAGCGGAGCGAAGAATCTCAGTTGGGCCGGCCAATTCGCTTGCGAAGCCGCGAGGTACAATCTACTATTTGGTATTCAGCCGCCGGAACGCTCGGGCTATGCCGCTGGGAGAGCACATGGAACGGGGCGAGCGCAAGCTGGTCCTGGTCGTCGACGACGAGGCGCCGATCCGTGCCCTGGTCCGGCTGGCCCTCGAGCCGGAGTTCGCTGTGATCGAGGCGTCCAACGGCCAGGAGGGAATCGAAGCGGTTCTTCGGCACCGACCTGACGCCGTCCTGCTGGACGTCCTGATGCCGGACATGGACGGACGGGAGACGCTGCGTCGGATGCGCGAGCTGGTCGACACGCCAGTCATCATGCTGACCGTGCTGGCCAGCGATCGCGACGTCGCAGTCGGGCTGCACAGCGGAGCCGACGAGTACGTGACCAAGCCGTTCAGCCTGGAGGTGCTCACGGCGCGAATCCGCGCCGCGGTCCAGTGGACCGGACCGATCGAGTGACGGCCTGGCCTCAGTCCTCAGTCCTCAGTCCTTCCGCATCGTCGTCCTGCCCGGGGACGGGATCGGGCCGGACGTGTAGGCAGGCGAGGCGTGGCACGCGATCTGCATTCCGATGAGCAAGCTGGGGTCCTCAGCGACCCAGCTCTACTCAAGGAGACCGAACCATGCCGAAGCGGAAGCGCAAGGCCGAAGACCCGTTGGCCAGGAGGGCCGAGGCGGTAGCCCGGCTCCGCGACTTTGTGGACAACACGACCTTCGCCGGGGACCAGCGCGAAGCCGCCGATGAGCTGAGCATGGTGGACCAGCACATCGCGGACGTGGCCGATATCACCGTGCAGCGCGAGGTCGATTACACGATCAAAGGCATCGTGGAAGAGGAAGCCGAGCGAGTCCAGGAGGCGATTCAGCGCCGAGCGCAGGGCCTGTACGGGATCTGCGAGGACTGCGATCAGCCGATCTCGCGGGCACGCCTGAAGGCACGCCCGCAAGCCACCCTGTGCATCAACTGCCAGCGCAAGCGTGAGGGGTGGGGCGGACGGAATTAGGGTCCTCGACCCTCGGATGCCCGCTCGGCAGCCCTACGCGGCTGGATCTGGTGGCGGTAACTCGAGGCCTTCGTGAGACCCTGGTGCTCGTGATCGTCGGTGATTTGGCCCAGGCCGCTAAAATCAACCCGTGTGAAGGCACCTACCATGGGCCGCGTCGAGCTCGCCCGAGCAGCTCAGTGAGGACGTCGAGCATCGCCGCGCAACGGAGGGGATGGTGACAGGCCAGAGCAAGCAGGCGGCGCTCCGGATCATCGAGGGAATGCCCGAGGACGCGTCACTCGAGGACATCATGTACGAACTGTACTTTCGTCAGCGGGTGGATCGCGGTCTGACGGAGTTGGACGAGGCCGAGACGATATCCCACGCCAAGGTTGAGCGGAGTGTCGCCGAGTGGCTCCGGTCCACTGGACGGTAGGCGCCACGAAGGATCTCGAAGCGACCGGTACCCGAGGCTCGGCCGGGTCGTGCCTGAGTGTGCCGATGAGACCGTTCGCGAACTGATCGTCGGCAGCTCGAGTTGTGTATCGCTTTCGATCACGACGCGTTGGCATCTTGGCGGTTGTCCACGGAAGCAGGGATATCCTGAGTCGCTTGCCTCGAGAGTCGTTCGACTTCGGGTAGCGCCCGTGTCGCCCGACCCTCTGCCCGCCCGCCGGCGGCATGGTCCCGGAGTTCCCAGGCTAACCGCAGCCGTCTAGCCCAGGGAGGTCCCCCGTCCCCTGTCTAGGAGAGGGCAAGGGTTGGTTAGTTTGGCGCGGCCACCGCCGACTCCAAGTGTTGAAACGCTAGCTGCCCATCGGCGCGATCGACGAGGATCGTGTCGCCGTCGTGGAATTCGCCTCGCAGCAGGCGCATGGCGAGCGGCTGGACGACCTCTTTCTGGATCGTGCGCTTGAGGGGCCGCGCGCCGTAAACCGGATCGAAGCCCTCGCGGGCCAGCATTTCCTTGGCCCCGGGCGTCAGCTCCAGGTCGATCTTGCGCTCCGCCAATCGGCCCCGCAGGCCGCGCAGCTGGATGTCGACGATCGCCTCGATCTGCTCCAGGCCGAGCGGCCGGAAGATGACCACCTCGTCGATCCGGTTGAGCAGCTCCGGACGGAAGTGCGCCCGGACCGCGTCCATGATCTCTGCGTCGTGGCTGCCCGCCCGTGACTCGAACCTCGCGATTCGCGATTCGTCGTGGCTGCTGCCAAGGTTGCTCGTCATGATGACGATCGAGTTCTTGAAGTCCACAGTCCGGCCCTGCGCATCGGTAAGACGCCCGTCGTCCAGGAGCTGTAACAGCACGTTGAGCACTTCTGGATGAGCCTTCTCGACCTCGTCGAACAGGATCACCGAGTACGGACGTCGTCGCACCGCCTCGGTCAGCTGCCCGGCCTCCTCATAGCCAACGTAGCCGGGCGGCGCGCCGATCAGTCGCGAGACAGTGTGCTTCTCCTGGTATTCGCTCATGTCGATGCGGACCAGGGCCTGCTCGTCGTCGAAGAGGAACTCGGCCAGGGCGCGCGCGGTCTCGGTCTTGCCGACCCCAGTCGGGCCCAGGAACAGGAAGCTGCCGAGCGGTCGATTGGGGTCCTGTAATCCCGCCCGCGCGGCCCGCACCGTGTTGGCGACGGCCGAGATCGCCTCATCCTGGCCAACCACCCGCTCACGCAGGCGGTCCTCCATCTGAATCAACTTCTCGACCTCGCCCTCCATGAGCTTGCTGACGGGGATGCCGGTCCAGCGGCTCACGACATCGGCGATGTCCTGCTCGTCGACCTCTTCTTTGACCAGCGCCCGGCCGTCGTTGCTCCGCTCGCGTAGGTCCTGCTCGGCCTGGGACAGTTCACCCTCGAGCTGGCTGATCTCGTACTTGAGGCGCGCCGCCGCCTCCCACTCGGCTCGAAGTGAGGCTTGCTCGAGCTCGGTCCGCGCGACGTCGAGCCGCTCCTGAATCTGGCCGACCCGGTTGAGCTGCTCCAGCTCGCGCTGCCAGCGCGCCTCGAGCTCGGAAGCTTGCTCCTTGAGGTCTGCAAGCTCGCTTTCGAGCTTGGCGAGCCGCTCGCGCGAGGCGGCGTCCTTCTCCTTGCGCAGTCCTTCGCGCTCGATCTCCAGCTGCATGATCCGCCGCCGAGCCTCGTCCAGCTCGGCCGGCATGCTCGTCGCCTCCATCCGCAGTTTGGAAGCGGCCTCGTCGACCAGGTCGATCGCCTTATCGGGCAGGAATCGATCGCTGATGTAACGCCGTGACAGCACCGCCGCCGCCACTAGCGCGGCGTCCTTGATCCTGACCTTGTGGTGCTGTTCGTAGCGCTCGCGCAAGCCGCGCAAGATGCTGATCGTGTCTTCGACCGATGGCTCGTCGACGAAGACTGGCTGAAAGCGACGCTCGAGGGCGGCATCTTTCTCGATATGTTTGCGGTATTCGTCGAGCGTGGTTGCCCCGATGCAGTGCAGCTCGCCGCGCGCCAGCACGGGCTTGAGCATATTGGAGGCGTCCATCGCTCCCTCGGCCGCCCCCGCCCCGACGACTGTGTGCAGCTCGTCGATGAACAGGATCACCTGCCCAGCCGTGTCGGTGACCTCCTTCAAGACGGACTTCAGGCGCTCTTCGAACTCACCCCGGTACTTGGCCCCGGCCACCATTGCCCCCAGATCCAATCCCACGATCCGCTTGTCCTTGAGCCCCTCGGGCACGTCGCCGCGCACGATACGCTGCGCCAAACCCTCGACGATCGCGGTCTTACCAACCCCTGGCTCGCCGATCAGGACCGGGTTGTTCTTGGTCCGTCGGCTAAGCACCTGGATGACTCGTCGGACCTCCTCGTCACGCCCGATGACCGGGTCCAGCTTGCCCTGGCGGGCCAGGGTCGTCAGATCGCGTCCGTACTGCTCGAGCGCCTGGTAGGTCGTCTCGGGCGTCGGGGTCGTGACCCGCTGGCCGCCGCGCACCTCCTGCAGGGCCTGGTAGACGCGGTCACGGGTCACCCCCGCGCCGCGCAGAAGCTGACCCGCTGGACCCTTCTCCTGATCGTCGGCCAGCGCTAGCAGAAGGTGCTCAGTCGACAGGTAATCGTCCTTGAGCCGCTCGGCCTCTCCTTGCGCGCTGTCCAAGGCCCGCTTGAAGCGGGCTGAGAGGTAGACCTGGACTGGGCCGGCGGCTGCGGCCAGGCCGTTGAGGGCCGGCTCGAGCTGTTGGAGCAACGCCGCAGGCTGAACGCCGAGCTTCTCTAATACGGCCGGGACGACGCCTCCCTCTTGGCAGACCAGCGCCTGGAGCAGGTGCTCGGGTTCGAGCTGAGTATTGCGCCGCTCCTCGGCCAGCCGCTGGGAGGCCACGATCGCCTCCTGCGCCTTCTCGGTCAACCTGTTCATGTTGAGCGCCATGCCGCCCCCCGAGTGAGTAGTGCGATAGCGGACGGGCTCCGCCCTCGGTCGGACTATCGCGCTACCTCACTGCCGCACTATCGCACTACCTCGCTACCACACTGGGTTAGTCCTGCTGCCGCAGAAACGCGGCCATGTCCCAGCCGTAGTAGTCTGAGTTTCGGCGGATCCTTCCACCGCTCAGCTCGAAGACGCTGGCCCCCCTGATGCTGAAGCTTTTGCCCGTCGGCTCGATGCCGGGGAACTGGCCTAGATGGGTGCCGCTGATTGCCCATTCGGCCCCGCCCCAGCCGCCAGCCGCGAATCGAGCGGTCTGCTCGACTCGGAAGTCAGGGAACGCCGTGAAGACGCCCTCCGCGAACGCCTTAACCTCCTCACGTCCCCGATTCACGACGCCGAGGGTAACGTCTTCGTGAACGCAGTCCTCGGCGAACAATTCGACCAGCCGCTCGACGTCGTGCGCCGACAAGGCCGCCGCCCACTCTTCAAGCAGCGCCTCGAGCTCGTCGGAGGCCATCGGTTGCTCCTCTCAATTACGCGCCCAGCGCGCTCGGGGTCGTGGCGCGCGGTACTCCAACCTGCGCACGCCTGTCCGCCAGGGACCAAGCCTCGCGGAGACTGGTCGGAATTTGGAACCCCGCACGCTCGTACTCGCCTAGCGCCACGAGCTGGCGCGTGACGAGCGCCGTCCCGAGATGGTCGAGCATCCGCACGTACAGGCCGAACGTGCGCGGGTGCGAGACGATGAGGTCCCACTGGCTCCTCGGCACGTCGAGCCAGTCGGCGACGCGGTCGCCTGCGAGCCGCCGCATCACGGCCGGCATGAGGCCGTCGAACAGCTTGCCGGGCACGAGATCGGCATGGAACTCCAGGAGCGCGCGGGTCAGCGCCGCACCCTCCGCCGACGGACCGTGGTGCCGCTGGGTGATGCGTTCGAACAGTTCGGCCGCCTCGGCGATGCTCGCCGGAGTGTGTGATGGGCGGATCCCGAGCATGTCGCCGACCACGCGCCAGAAGTAGTGGTAGTCTTCGGCAAGCTCGTCGTCGACGTGCACGCCGAGCCTGCGCAGCCCACGGACCACCACCCACGAGAAAGTCACCAGCGCCAGCAGCATGTCCTCCTGGCAAATCGGCGCCCCCAGCTCCTCTCCCGGCCAGCGGTGGCTCCGTTGGAGCAGGCAGCGAATGGCCGCGTGCATCAGCCGGACTTTCTGGATGACCCGAACCCCCTTGCCGTCCTCGTATAGCCCGCCGGGCGCCATGACCAGGAGTACGAACTGGGTCGTCTCCGCGATCCGATGATACGCGCTGTGCCCCAGGCGATAGCTGGAGGCCAGCACCCGCACGCCCGACTTCATCGCGTAGCACTGCAGCAGGGCGTCGGTCGCCAGGATCAGGCATATGGTCACGCCGTGCCGCGCGAAGAGCGCGCTGGCCCGGTCGAGCCGCTCTCGATCCGCCCATGCAGGAAGCCGCGCGGTGTGGCGCAGCCAGCGTTCGATCCGCGGCGGCAGCGCCTCCGGGAGCGGCTCGTTGTTGCCGATCAGGTGGCTGAGGACGGCGTTCACCGCCTCCAGCCGATGCTCGGCCGCCAACTCCTCGACCAGGCGGTCCACCACCGGGTCCGCCTCCTTGCGCAGCTGGTTGAGCGCTTCGTCGTTGAAGCGCTCGTCCGAGGAGGGGGACACAGGTTGTGTGGACATCGATAGCATAGTGTACCGCGCAGATTTGAGACACTGCCCCGGCCCGGTGTAGGATCGCTCCGACCGGGGGACCGAGTGGCCGTTCAAGGCCCAAGCCTACACCTCGTCGACATCCTCGCGCGTTCGACTCTCTTCGCGGACTGGCCCCCGGCCGTCCTGGCCGGCGTTGCGCGGCGTTTCCGTCCCGTGCCGGTCGGACCCGGCGCGGTCCTGTGCCGCCAGGGCGACTCGGGGGACGACATGTTCCTGATCGAGTCTGGCCGGTTCGCAGTGGACGTGACGCTGGGTGGGCGTCAGGTGCGGCTAGCCGAGCTGGGGCCCGGCGGCGTGTTCGGCGAGATCGCCATCGTGACCGAGCAGCCGCGCTCGGCGACTGTGACCGCCCAGACGAAGGGGCGAGTCTGGGCGCTGAACCGACTGGACTTCCACGAGCTCGCCTTCGAGTATCCTCAGCTCCCGATCGCCGCGAGCCGCCTCGCGCGCGACCGCTTGACGCGGACGCGTAGTGGCCAATTCGCCAACGAGCACCAGGCCGTGGCCTCGCTCGCCGATCGAGACGCCACTATTACGATCGGCCGTGACACCGTCAACGACGTGGTGCTCGCCGATCCGCTCGTCTCTCGTACCCATGCCCGGGTCCGCCGCGTCGGCGACCGCTTCGAGATCGAGGACCTTGGCAGCACGAATGGCACGTTCGTCAACCAACACCCCGTGCGGGTCGCTCCGTTGGTGCCCGGCGCCGAGGTGAGGATTGGCCAGACGACGCTGATTTTCGATGGCTCGAGGCTGTCGCGATTCTCGCGCGGCGCTGGCGTCAAGATCGACGCGATCGGGCTCTCTAAGTCGGTCGGTAAGGACACGACCATCCTCGACGAAGTCAGTCTCTCGATCTACCCGGGTGAGTTCGTCTGCATCGTGGGCGGCAGCGGCACCGGCAAGACCACGCTGCTCGACGCGTTGAGCGGCGTGCGCCCGGCCACGGCTGGGCACGTCCTTTACAACGGCCTCGATCTATACGAGCATCTCGAGCTCTACCGTCACGCCCTCGGCTACGTGCCCCAGGACGATATCGTCCATCCCGAGCTGACG
>WNFV01006367.1_pt1 | contig 13982 bp, 10 predicted proteins | sample 5400101 | NCBI WGS metagenome assembly WNFV01 (sample SAMN13153361, study PRJNA577476) | soil metagenome | isolation source: 115 cm soil or saprolite under grassland replicate 1 | place: USA:California | collected 2016-06-15 | reverse complement strand
CGCTCCCGCTGAACGCCGACAGCCGGATGCCGTTGAGGTAGGTCCGGAACGCAGCACCGTCACAAACCACGGCCAGGTGCTGCCACACGTCCCGATATCCGACAGGACCTCCTACCTCGTTCGCGAACCCCGGCACCTCGTACAACACCTTGGCCGCGCCCATCTGCACCATCAGGGTGGAGGGACCGACCACTCCCTTGTCTCCGCTGCCTTCCCGGTATCCACCCTGGCCGATGATGTAGGTTCCCGACCCGCTGGCCTCCGCCAGCATGGGACCGGGGCCCGAGTATGGATGCTGCGGCATATACCACAACATTATCGTGTGATTGGAATTCAGGAACTCGCCGAACTGAACGCCCAACTCGGCGTAACCGCCGAAGCCGAAGGTTAGCGCTCGGTTCATGTCATCCTCCGCGTGTTCGCCCTGGCGCGAACGAGCCGGCCGATTGATCTTCTTAAGAGTAGAGTCGTCATATTTTTATTTTCCTTTTTTGCCTTTCATTTTGCGTTCCTCTTTCAAAAGCCTTCCGCCAAGAAGCCATGGACCGCGCCGCCAGCATCTACGAAATCGCCCACGATCTGGCCGCGGGCGTTGATCCCGATGGCTATGGTGAGCGTGGCGCCCGGGACGTCGATCGTGGTGAAGGTCCCCTTGTTCAGCAGATAGCCATGGACCGTGCCCCCGGCATCTTCGTACTCGCCCACGATCTGGCCGAGGTCATTGATCCCGAAGGCCCTGGTACGCGTGGCGCCCGGGACGTCGATCGTGGTGAAGCCGCCCTCGTCCAAGAGAAAACCGTGCTCCGTACCGCTGACATCCACGTACAAGCCCGAGATCTGGCCATGGTCGTTGATCCCGATGGCCGCGGTCAATGTGGCGCCCGGGACGTCGATCGTGGTTAAGGTCCCCTTGTCCAGCAGATAGCCATGGCCCATGCCGCCGGCATTATCGTACTCGCCCACGATCTGGCCGCCACCATTGATCCCGAACGCCGCGGTGAACGTGGCGCCCGGGACATCGATCGTGGTGAATGTCCCCTTGTCCAGCAGATAGCCATGGAACGTGCCGCTGGCATCTCGGTAATGGCCCACGATCTGGCCGCGATTATTGAGCGCGTCGCCCAAGGTGGTCGTGGCGCCCGGAACGTCGAACGTCGTGAAGCTGCCCTTGTCCAGCAGATAGCCATGGAACGTGCCGCCGGCATCTGTGAAATCGCCCACGATCTGACCGCGAGCATTGATCCCGCCGGTATCGGTGAACGTGGCGCCCGGGACATCAATCGTCGTGGAAGTAAGCGAGAAGGCCGTCGATGCGCTGACCAGAAGAGCACAGAGCGTCGCCATCGCGCCTCGTCCGGTGGGAGACAAACTACCTCTAAGGAATGTTTTTTGAAGAGTTTTTGTTTTCATGGGTGTTGTTTTGGTTGTACCTATTCCTTCGGAAAATCTTGCCCGGCGTGGCAAAAAAAGGTTTGGAAAACTTATCCAGACGTCAGAAGTCAGACACCTTCGCCAAGAACCTGACAGAATTCACAGAATGAACAGAACCGGAGAGGAGTCGAAACAATGTGACCTGTGTGAGCAAGCGGTGGGCGCGACCTCTTTCTGATTTCCCAAATCTATTTTGTTTATTGTGTTCATTCTGTCTAAGATTCTCTTCTGCCTAAGCTAGGAGAACCTTAGTTACCTTCGTTACCTTCTGTTAAGTCTTATGGGGGATTCTGGACATACTTAACCGTTGCATAATCAAAACCGGTGCCACGGCCAGGGCTCGCTCCCGTCACATAGACATTGCCTGATCCGTCAACGACCATGGTGTTCGCTACTTCTTCATTGCCATTTCCCGGTCCGTTGTAGCGGGCAACCCATTGTTCCTGCCCAGCTGAGCCGTACTTGACCGTGGCATAATCATAAGTATGCGCCTTATTGCTGAACCCCATCACATAGACGTTGCCTGAGCCGTCAAGGGCAATGGCCCTGGCATAGTCATCGCCAGTTCTCGAGCTGTTGTAGCGGGCAACCCATTGTTCTTGCCCAGATGCGTCATACTTGATCGTGGCGTAGTCAGAAGCAGTGCCTGAGCCAATGCTTTCTCCCGTCACATAGATATTGCCTGAGCCATCGAGGGCAATCGCCCAAGCATAGTCACGAATCCCTCCGTTGTAGCGGGCAACCCACTGTTCTTGCCCAGCTGAGTTGTACTTGATCGTGGCGTAATCAAGATAACCACCTGAGTCCTCGCTTCCTCCCGTCACATAGACATTGCCTGAAGCGTCAACGGCAATGGCATTAGCAAAGTCACCGCCATTCCCCGGTCCGTTGTAGCGGGCGACCCATTGTTCTTGCCCCGCTGAGTCGTACTTGACTGTGGCATAATCAGGAAGGGGGCCTAAGCCAGTGCCTCGTCCCGTCACATAGACATTGCCTGAGCCATCAACGGCAATGGCAACGGCTATGGAACTTGCCGGGAGGCGGGCAACCCATTGTTCCTGCCCGGCGGAGTCGTACTTAATCGTGGCGTAATCATAACCGGTGCCTAAGCCTAAGCTTTGTCCCGTCACATAGACATTACCTGAACTGTCACGGACAATTGCTGCGGCACGATCCCAGCCATTCGCGGGGCCGTTGAAGCGGGCAACCCACTGTTGTTGTCCGGCTGAGTTGTACATGATCGTGGCGTAATCCAGATCAGTGCCTGAGCCGTGGCTCCCTCCGGTCACATAGACATTCCCTGAGCTGTCACCGACAATGGCGTGGGCCCCGTCATCGAGATTCCCCGGGCCGTTGTAACGGGCAACCCATGCTTGCTCTACAGGGCCAGGGGGCTTCATGGCGGTGAGTCCGGCGAAGGAGACGAACAGGACAATCAAAGCGCGCAGATTAAGATTCATGGTTTTCATCTGATTTGTAATTTCCTTTCATTATTTTGGCCTTTACCTATTCCTTCGGAAAATTTTGCCCGGCGTTGCAAAAAAAATGCGGAAATGTTTTTACAGAAGGCAACGAAGGAAACGAAGGTTTCCTGCAATCAGGTCGGATCGGAATCTATCTTTGTTTGCTTCGTTATCTTCTGTTTAAGAATATTGGTCCTGGGTCGCTGGCCGTCTTGACGGCGCCCATAAATATGGGCGATAATTGTTCTGTGAAAACCACACTCGAAATTCCAAGGCCGCTCTTCCGCAAAGTAAAAGCCACTGCCGCGCGGCAGGGGCGCACGCTCAAGCAGCTTGTCCAGGAGGCGCTATCGGAGAAAATCGCACGGGTCGATGGCGTGAGCAGGCAGCAAAAGCCGTGGATGGCGCTGGCAGGCGGCTTGAAGCATCTCCATAGTGAAAACCGCCGAATCGAGCGCGTAATCGATGCGGAGTTTGAGAACATCGAACCGGAAGACCGGCAATGATTCTCGATACCAACGCGCTCTCTGCATTTGCGGACGGCGTTCCTCCAGTGGTGCAACAGATTGCTACCGCCGACGAGCTTCACGTTCCGGTCATCGTGCTCGGAGAATACCGCTTTGGCATCGCGACCTCACGTCGCCGGCGTGAATACGAAGCATGGCTGACGCGTGGCCGCGCCTTCTGGAATGTGCTTCCGGTAGTCGAGGAGACTGCCACGCACTACGCGTCGATCCGGCAGCAACTGAAGAGAGCCGGCGCGCCATTGCCTGCCAACGACGTTTGGATCGCCGCCCTGGCGCGACAGCACGATCTGCCGGTTTTAAGCCGTGACGCTCACTTTGACGCTGTGTCCGGTCTTACTCGACTCTCATGGCGCTAACCATGTAACCTTTTTACCAGTCACGTTGATTTGCGGCCATTCGCATGATTCGCGGGCAAACAAAAGTCTTTGTTTCCTTTGTCGTCCTATGTAAAAAGAGATTCCCTGCAGCGCGCGCCCCCATTCGACTTCGCTCGGGGCAAGCTTGTCCGCGCCCTACTATCCGTGTTATCCGTGCAATCCGTGGTGGAGTTCATCGGGGCGCGAGGGAGGCCACGATTTGTTCGAGTGCGGATCGCCGCGCAGCGGATCCCACCATGGCAGCAGCTTCGAAGAGGAACCGCGGATTACGCGGATGTCACGGATTGGGGAGCGGTCGCCCACAGCAACCTGATTTCGGCTGCCAGCCGAACGTCAAGTACCCTAAAACTTGACAGAATTCACAAAATGAACCGAATCGAAGGCGGCTCTTTCTGATTTCCGAAAATCCATTCTGTTTATTCTGTTGATTCTGTCGAGATGGTCCTCATGGACAGCGATCCGACGCAAAACATCCGTGACGGTAAGTTCACGGCTGCTTTTCCTCGCAAAGTTTTTGGAAAGCGGGATCGGTGCGCAACGGATCCCAGAGAGGATCGAGGCGTAAAAATGCCGGCGTAAGTGGCATTGGGCCGTAAACCCAGCTAATATGTGGGGTTTGTAACAGCTCGGTGAGAGCTGAAATCGCGCGGTTATTCTCGCCGAAGATCGTCTGAATTAGCGCTAGGCTCTCTCCGGCGAAGGCAGGTCCGCCCACCCGATCTTTAGCACTCTGTAAAAGCATCGCTGCCCGTTCCGCTTCTTTTAGGGCCAAGTCCTTATTTCCAAGAGCCGCATAACTTAAGGATAACAATCTCACGAACCTAGTGTTGTTTGGTTGACTTTTGCAGAGCGGCTCCAGCGTATTATGCGCCTGTTCAGCGCTAACCTTTGCGCCAGCACTATCACCGGCAAAGCGTTGAGCGAAAGCCAGTATGACCTGTGCAGTGCCCTTTTCCTCCTCAGAAGCAAAGTGAAATTGAGCCAGTCGGGTTTGTAGCAATCGGACGGCCTCAGCATGATTTCGTTCGAGTCTCAGTTGGGTGAGTTGAGCTAAGAACGCATTCTGCGAGTGAGTCTGCGCGTTAATTCCTGATAATAACTTAGCGGCTTCTTGCAGGTTACCCTGAGCCTGATAAATGCCGGCCTTGTACGCCATCAGATTCGGTTCGTTTGGAATAATGTCCAGGGCTCGATCGCAGAGCTTTAGCGCAGCCGGGAATTGTCGAAGCCTGGCGTAAGTAAGTGCCGCTTGATTCAGTAACTCCGTGTTGCGCGGATCGAGGGCGAGCCCTTGCTCCAGGTAGGCAACGCTTTCATCCCAGTTTCCCTCTACTCGGGCAACTAAGCCGAGGGCATATGGGACCTCGCTGCTACCGGGTAGCAGCTTGCTGACGAGTCGGAACGTAGTCTTGGCGCGCCCGTAATCACGCAGCACCTGATATTGGTAATAACCCAAGGCAAGCTGGGTTTCGGGCAAGTTTGGCTGCAGTTCCTGCGCATTCTCCAACGCTTTTTTCACTGCATCGCGCCGAGCGGCAGTTTTGTCGCCCTCGGTAATGTAAAGCGACGCGCCCGCACGAGAAAGCCACGCCCAAGCAAGTGCAAAATTCGGGTCAAGCTGCACCGCCCGCTCATAAAAACCGATGGCCTTCTCTACGAGATCGATCGAGTAGGGGGCGCGTGCTTCAAAAGCCCGGCCGCGCAGATACGCATCATAAGCCTCCGGATTGTTTGTCGGTTTGACTGCCAGGGCTTGCGCCTCGCGACCAGTGAGCTTCGCCTGCAACGACTCCGCGATTCCTTTGGCGATCTCGCTCTCGACGCCAAAGATGTCAGTCAACTTCCGGTCGTAGGTGTCTGCCCAGAGGTGGGAATCGGTTTGCGCGTTGACCAACTGAACATTGACCCGCACCTGATCGGCCGTTTTTTGTACGCTGCCTTCAAGAATGTTCGCTACGCCAAGCTGCTTCGCGATCTGGGAGAGATTGCGAGGTTTGCTTTGATAGCGCTGCGTGGAAGTGCGCGAAATCACCTTCAAGTCTGCGATCTTAGCCAGGCGCGTTAGGATCTCCTCTTGGATGCCGTCCGCAAAGTAGGCGTTATCCGGATCGCGGCTGAGGTTTTCGAACGGAAGGACGGCGATCGATTTTGCCGGCACCACGGGATTCGAAGCTGATCCGGTAACTGCCGGGTGGGTGCGCACTGAACGAAAAACGAAAAATGCAGACGCGCTGAGAATCAGCATGAAGACGGCTGCGAGAACTGCACGCGTCCGTCGCGCGCCGCTTGCCTCTGCGGAGCTGCGATGCAGGCGCACTGCTAAATCGTGTGTGCCCGGCCGCGCAGCCGGCTCGAGTGCGAGCATGGATTTGAGCAGTGACTTCAAGCGAGACGGAACGTGCGCTGCTTTCAGTTGCTCGGTGGGGAGTGCATTTGACCGCTGAGCGCGGTGAATTTCCTCCACGCTATGGCCGGCAAATGGCGTTTTTCCTGTGAGCGCGAACCATAACGTCACGCCCAGCGAGTAGATGTCGGACCGCACGTCGAGCGCAGCCCCGAATGTTTTCGGGGCGAATTGTTCCGGGCTGGCGAATGCCGGCGTACCAACGAAGCCGTCCCGAGTCAGCGACATTGGATCAACCGGCACATTGAGCGCTTTGGCCAAACCGAAGTCGATTATTTTGACCATCAGTTTCTCATCTCGATCGGTGCGGTCCGCATTGCGCCCAGCACGGCGACACAGCGCCGTGGCGCCTACCGTTTTGTCATCGGGCGAGACGAGCATCAAATTTGCCGGTTTTAAATCGCGATGAACTAATCCGTGCTTTTCCGCGGCGGCCAATGCGGCGGTGACCTGCTGCGCAATGTCGATCGTCGTGCGGACACTCAGCGGTCCGGAGCGACGAACGCGTTCATCGAGCGTCTCGCCCTCGATCAATTCCATCGCGTAAAAGCATTGGCCTGTCTCCTCACGGATTCCGAATTGGAACACGGTAGCGATGTTTCCGTGTCGCATCGCGGCGGCAGCGCGGGCTTCGCGCGTAAAACGTTCGCGGGCTTTGGCGCTTCGCCGAGCGATGTCAATCTTAATGATCTTTAACGCAACCTTGCGCTGGAGCGATGTGTCGATAGCGCGATAGGTCACGCCCATCGCTCCACGCCCAAGCTCATAAAGACTTCCATCCGGATGGCGCTCGATTTCATAAACTCCAAAGCGCTCTTCGCTTCCGAGATCCTGCGGTCCCGCAGCCGCGGGATCTTCGCCCCATATCCCCACCCGCAATAAACAAACCATGCAGCCGAGTCCGCCACCGGATGTTTCCTCGAGCGCGCCGCCGCAGATCGGACAGATCGAAATTTCCTGGGCAGGGAGTTGCATTTGTTTGGGCTAAGTTGCGGCCACCGCGCGACACAAGTACCGCAGTTCCTCGTCCACCTCCGCGGCTTCCAGGACGGTGCCGCGAACTTCTTCGCGGAGAATTGCGCGATAACGCGCGCGCAATCGCGCTACATCGCTGCGCAAAGTAGCGACCGGTCGATGTGATCGTAGCGCCATCTCATCGTATGGGATTATTGACTCTTCCGTCGCCGCAAGATACGGCCTCAAGTAGCCAAAAAGCTCCGCTTTGCCTGCCAGCGCGCACTCTTGCGCGAGACGATCAAGCGCTTGTCGCAAAAGGGCTGCCGCCCACTCGCGGTCATAAACTTCCTCCGCTTGCCATTTCGTCGCTCGCCCAATTTGCGCCTCCGCCTCAGCGATTGCCTTGTCGTCCAAGTTCTGGAGAATTATTCCGCCGCCACGTTTCAAAGCCCGTCCGCGATCGCGAGCGTCCGCGATGAAATGTTTAAGCGCGCCGAGGAGAAAAGAACGAAACCGTCCTTTCTCCCGATCAGCGCGCGCGTAGGCGCGGCTCTCGATCAGGTGGGCGAAAAAGCCCTGGGTCAAATCCTGTGCGTCCTCCGAGCCATATCCTTGTTTGCGTAAGAAGGCGTACAATGGGCGCCAATAAATTTGGCACAATTCCGATAGCGCACTGAGGGCGTGGGCGGAAGCGGTCGCGGAATCCCCCGCTTCGAGGACCATCGTCCAACGGGTCGAGGCGAATAATTCATCGCGACGTTCCGCTTCGCACTGCGGAACCCGCGTTGTTTTCACACTGGTAACGAGAATAAGCCTAACAGCGCTCTCGTGGCAAGACAGAAGTCGCGGCCACCAGCTGAGGCTGAATTCAAGCGGTTGTAGCCGGGATCGGTGATCCCGGGTGGCCCCGATACGCGCCTTTAAGCGAAATTGATATTGCCTCGCAATCCTTGATCACCAGCCTGGCGGATGAGACGAAGGAGATTTGTACACTCGGCTTGCGGGCTGGCTCGGCGAATCAAAATAATCAAGCCGAGATGCGCGGTCCCTTTGCAGCAAGATTAAGGAAGTCGTCGCGATTACAAGTTATCATCACACAGTGATTGGGCTGCGCGGTCGCAAAAGCATCGTCATCCCAGGCGGTGCATGGGAGGAGATCAGTGAGCCGGATAACTTCGTGCTCGTGCCGTTCGAGGGCGTCCTTGACCGCGGCGGCAACGTCGTGGTCGAGGAAGAATTTCACTTCGTGTGCTCTTCGATTTGTGGGAGCGCAAGTCGCTCGATTTCAGCTTGATGATCCTCGTAGTAAGCGAGACACTCAAAGATTTGCGAGCGGGTCAGGTCGGGAAACGCCGCGCGAATGCTGTCAACATCGCGACCAAGAAGAAAGTAGGCAACTACATCGTGAACTCCGATGCGTGTGCCTTCGATCCGCGCGTTTCCGCCCCGGAGTCCTTCCGTCTTCACGATGTAGCGATAGTTCGTAGCGGTTTCCATAGGTGCATTATATCACAAGCTTTCGTAAGATCGACATGTGGGAGTGTAGGCTGCCAGCATGCAGTGTTGGGCGCCGCGCGTGAGCGGAATTTGTCGCTATTTCGTAATCTTCGACATCCATTGAGCGCAATCGCGGGGCACCCGCCGAGCGGGCGGGATATATTTTCCGGGAAAAACGTTGTTATTTTTCCGGCCGTTTGCTAAACAGGCAGACGTCTAACGAAAGGAGCTTGTCATCAAACGACCATTCATTTGGTGCGTGGGATGGGGCATGGCGACAATGGGTTTGCTGCTTTCCTCGGCTACACTTGCGCAGATAACAGCGTCTTCGTCCGCCGGTGTCGCCGAGGTGGAACGGGTCATCGTCACCGGTTCGAACATTCCCACGGCGGAAGAAGTGGGACCGAATCCGGTGGACACTTATCGACCGATAGACATGGAGAAATTGGGCGTACGCAGTGCAACGGACCTCCTCATCAATCTGCCGCAGGAGGCCAGCGGGACTCTCAACCAGAACACCAGTAATAACGATGGCAGCGTTATACCGAATCTGCGCGGTTTGCTCCCCAAGGAAACGCTGGTTCTGATCGATGGAAAACGCGTTGCAATCACTCCGGTTGGGTCTGGATTCGTGGGAGTCACCGGCGTGAACATCAATCTCATTCCCTTTCCAATGATCGATCACATCGACATCCTGAAAGATGGCGCGTCGGCCATCTATGGCAGCGATGCGGTGGCCGGCGTGATCAATATCTTTTTGATCCACAAGTTCCGTGGTCTTGAGATCGGAGGCAGTATTGGTAACACAAGCCTTGGCTCCTCCAACGATGCGCGTGAGCTTGAAGGCTGGATCAAAGCCGGCACGGGAGATGACAAGACCGATATCCTAGTCATTGCCGATTTTTACGATCGCGCCGCCATCTACAGCCGTGACCGCTTCCTCAGCAGTAACGCGAATGCACTTGCCTGGGGAGGATTCGATAGGCGCAGCGTGCAGGCGCCTGGAGTCATTGGACGTTTTCCGGGTCTCCGCCTGATCCCGCGCCTGTTCTTCAGCGCAAATTCTCCGCCGCCACACTCAGCTCCGAACGCGTCAACTTCTCCATATTACATCTCTCCAGTGGTCATTACACCTTATCCCGATGGGGACTATTGGCGTTATAACATCGCGGAGTTGACACCGTCAATTCCGGCCGCGGACCGCCAAAGCTTCTATGGCTCGTTCACGCGCGACATTTGTGACAAATACCTGGTGTTGTTTGCGGACTTTAGATATACGCGCTCGTTCTTTGATTCAGCCACGCCACCTACTCAGTTTGCGCCGGATCCATTCAAGCGACCCGACGGCAGGCCTTTCAGCCCAGCCGGCATCAGTGTGCCAATCCAAAATCCATTTAATCCGTTTACGGTTGCGGACGCGACTTTGAACATCAACGGTGTCCGCGTGCCGATGACCACAGGGGTCCAGTTCCGCGCCATCAACGATGAGGGCGTCAGAACGAATAAGACTACATTTCAAGATACGCTGTTCGATATCGGGCTCCGCGGTGAACTCGGAGAATTCGCTGATTACTTTAGAACGTGGAACTGGGAATTGGGGTTTCGCTATTCTCGCGATGAGGAGGAAGTTCTCACTGGAGGAGTTGTGACCACTCCGGGTTTGCGCGAGGCGTTGCTGGATACAAACCCGGCCACGGCGTTTAATCCTTTTCTGGGATTCTTTGGTCGCAACACCCAGGCGGCGATAAGCAACGTATACATCACCCTGCATCACTCTGCCGCGTTTGAGCTACCCCTGGGCTATGCAACGATTAACGGCGATCTGTTCAATCTTCCCGCCGGGCCGGTCTCCTTCGCACTCGGGCTTGAATACCGCGGGGAGAGATGGAGGGATAATCCCGCTTCGCTTAACACGACGTTTAACACGATTGGCGCTCTGGATTTTGAAGCCTCAAAGGTAAACCGCGATGTTTGGGGCACCTATCAGGAAGTGCGGATTCCGGTGACCAGTCCCGCATGGAGCGTGCCAGGAGCATACAGCCTCGAGTTCGACATTGCAGAGCGCGAGGAGTGGTACAGCCAAAATACATCTGCGACTATAGTTTTTCCGGTACAACATTCTCAGTACAACGCGCAGAAGCCGAAATTCTCCGTGCGCTGGCAGCCGCTCGACCCTAAATGGATTGGCGCACTGACCTTGCGCGCTAGTTACACAGAAGCGTTCCATGCGCCGACACTACTCGACCTCACGGCAGCGGAGAGGGAGACCGCTTTCCAACAAGCTCGCGATCCAAGAGGATTGACCCCGCCCGACACCCCTTTCCGCGCGATCCGCTCGGGAAATCCTAATCTACAGCCGGAGGTTGCCTACGAATGGAGCTACGGAGCTGTTTACAACCCGAAGTGGATCAAAGGTCTTACGCTGAGCGCTGATTTTTGGCATATTGACGTTCGATCAATTGCGGCAGCCGTCGGCCCACAATTCATCATCGATTTTGAGAACCAGTTCCCCGGACTGGTAGAGCGTGATCCAATAACCGGCGCAATCACACAGGTCATCGACCCTGAGCTAAATCTCACACGCGCCATAGTAGAAGGCGTTGATTATCAAGCGACCTACATCCTGGATACCTCGATGTTTGGTCGTGGCGATTTTGGCCGATTTACTTTCACTCTTAACGGAACTTACCTTTCCCGGTTTGAGTTTCAGGCGACTCCCGATAGCAAGCGAATTGGACTCTCCGGTGCGTTTTGGCCGCTGAATTCCACGTTTGTTGGTTCGCTGCCACATAATCGAGCTTTTGTTAGCGCGTTCTACGATGGCCCGACTAACACTTGGCTCAGCGGCTTCGATATCGGCGCGACCGTCCATTACACCGGCCAATACGAGGATGCCAACATTCAGCTGACGGGCTCGTCGAAGCCACAATGGCCGAGAAGCGGCCCTCGTCTTCCATCCATGAATCTCGCGCAATTCCCGGAGCAGGGAGCGCGCAAAGTGCGCGAGTGGGTCACGCTCGACCTGATCGTGTCCTACACGTTCAACCTGCCGCCGCCATCGGCAGCCGAAGTGCCCGGCTTGGCAAAAGACGGCGGCAAAAGCGTGATGATAGGCAGCAAGGAGAAAACCGTTCTGCCGGTTTCCACCGCCGAATACAACCCCTGTGGATGGCGCGCCTGGTTAAATGGGACGACGATCACGCTTGGGATGCAAAACGTATTCGATACCGATCCGCCGTTCGTGGCCGGCTTCCCTGAAAACAATTACGACGAATCGCTCGCCACGATCAAAGGCCGGTTCTGGTACGTCCAGCTAAAAAAGAGATTCTAAAAAAGCTTCGACGCGTCCGAATTTTCATCACGGTTGTTGGATTTCGCCGGTTGCAGGGCTCACTGCAGCCTTTGCAGTGAGGAGATTCCGTAGTTTTCTTGAAGCTCCGGCGCTTCGGCGGCGACTTGTGCCGCGTCGAGCTCGATCTGTTTTGGATCTTCTTCGGTCTCGATTTTGATGAAACCCTCGATTGGCTGCTTTACGGCTTGGGCCAAATCGTCTAATGACTTGATTTCCTTACCGTTCACCTTCGTCACCGTTAGATATGCGAGATCATCGTAGCCAATTGTGCTGTTGGCTGGGAGGACCTGGCTGAGAATCACGACGCGGCGATTTCTCTCCGGGAAAAACTCGGATTGGAAACGGTCTAGATAAACCAAACGCTGGGGAGCTTCTCGCTGCCAATTCGGTCCCCATTCCTTGAGATATTGACGGGATAGCTCCTGAAAAATCAGGCCGCCGAGTACGTAATAGCGCGGTGGCTGATCGAGATAGTACGGCGGACTCACGTAGTCCTTCGCATCGCGATGTTCAAGAGTCATATCTAGCTGCATCGCTTTGCCGTTACGCTGAATATGGAAAGGGATAACGTCGCCGGCGTAAGCATGCGCTGTCAGCAGATTTGTGAATTCGATCTTGCCAAAGAGCCGATCTACGTAGTTGCCATTCTGGTCGATCTCATTGTTCCCGATGGCTGTCACGACATCGCCCACTTGGAGTCCGGCCTTCATTGCCGGGGTGCCTGCTTCCACATTCGTAACGTAAACGCCGCCGCTTTTTCCTTTTTCTCGTGCGAACTCACGCAGCTGCGGATCGCGAGTTGGAAAAAATGAGAATCCAGTGGAAGGAAAACCACGATAGTTCTGGCTTTCGGCTTCCTTTAAAAAATGTGTGATGACGGGCGCTGGGATCGCGTCGAGCAGTTGCGAGCGCGAATCGTAACGCAGTAGTAATCCCGCCAGCTTGTTATTTTTGACCAGAGGGACCGTGTAACTGTTCTCCCGATACTGCATCGGGATGCTGATGCGGTATGTGAGGAATTCCCCAATGTCGATGGGGTAAGGCATCATTTGCACAGTTGTCACCAATCCTTCCGTAGCGAGTAAGGCGCCGGTTGGTTCCAATTGCCACGCGGCGAGTCGATCCCCGACCATCGTATCAGGTGAGATTTCTAGCGGCGTGATACCATCGAGGAATGTTTTTTCCGTTGGTTCGAGAAGTGCCAGGTTGGCTTCGTAATCAATCACCTGCACGTTCGCCGCGGTTTTCTCACCGGACTCGGCGCGCTCGAGTTCGACATAGTTTTGGTTTGCAACGAGGTCGGCAGTGACAAGGACACGGCCTTTAGACAACACCGCTCCAAGCGCTCGCTTTGAAAACGGCGCTTTCTTTTGCCATGGCCGAAAATAATCATACGATTGGCCGGTCACATTTACGCGAACGAGCGCCAGCTGTTTTTGTTTAGCTACGCTTGGCGGAATAGCGGATTCCTTTTTGGCCAGAGTGCCGCTGACCGCGACAAACATGATGCCGAACGCAATAAGGGAGTGTCTTAGCATTCTAGGTTTTGTTCGCCTGTTTCGGCGCGCCTGACGCAGGCCGTTCCTCAAGATTTTGCTCTTTAGCTACATTGTAACGTGTCTTGATGCGTTCGCGCGCAGCCTCGATCTTGTTGCGATCAAGCACCAGCGGAGGTCCGTCACCAATCATGCGAATCACCAGCCGCTCGGGCGCTTCAGCAAAAGTCTTTGCCAATTCGTCGAGGGTCAGAATTTTCTTGCCGTTTACTTCATCCACGATCGCACCGCGATAAGGCGCCAGATAGGTGTTGATAGGGTCCGGTAAGATGTTGCTCAACACAATGACATCGGGATGGTGCAAATAAATTTGCTCCAGAATGAAATATTCGAAGAAATGACGGAGCCGCAGGTCCGTTGATCGATACGCTTCCAGCATGTCGAGGTTTAAAGGCTGAAAAAGCAAACCGCCATAAAG
>WNFV01006364.1_pt1 | contig 13984 bp, 12 predicted proteins | sample 5400101 | NCBI WGS metagenome assembly WNFV01 (sample SAMN13153361, study PRJNA577476) | soil metagenome | isolation source: 115 cm soil or saprolite under grassland replicate 1 | place: USA:California | collected 2016-06-15 | reverse complement strand
AAACGAGGCTGAGCGGGGTGGGGCGGATCTTGCGCTCGACCATGGGCCTCCTTGGCGAAATGCGACTTGCAGACGCGTCGGCGCGCGCCTCGCTCGACTTATGCTAGCCCGCGGCTTCGGCGAACACAAGCGCTTGTACACGTGTGATGCACGCCGGGGTACGCATTGTGGTATTCACCGCACGAAATCCGCGACGACGAGCTCGCCGCTTCAGATCGACTGCACGAATGCGAGCACCTCGTCGGCGTGGCCGGGCACCCTGACGCCGCGCCATTCCTTCGCAAGCGGTCCTTGGCCGTCGATGACGAACGTGCTGCGCTCGATGCCGCGTACCTTCCTTCCGACCGTCGCCGCACCCGCCTCGCGCGCTACGACTTCCAGATGGGATTCCGGCGACCGCTCCGCCCGTGTCCGTCTTGTGCGCACGACAAGCCCACGCTTGTAGCGATCGGTGACGATCGCGTGCGTCGCTGTCGTCGCGTTTCCTGAGTGCGGTGCTATGGCGCCACTTGCCACCCGCGGGCACGCCGAGCGTCTTTGGAATTCGCGCTATGGGTTGCGGTAGCTCTACCCATCGACATCCAACGCGCGCCTAAGCCGACGCAACGTCGGCGAGTAAGTCGAGCGCGTTCCGAAGCGGCTTAATTACGCGCGGATGGGGACGCGCGAGCGTCTAGATCGAACCAAGACCAACGTTGCTAACGCGACGCTGACCAGGACGAGCGACTGAGGTTCTGCTGCAGGAGCTCGAGGTCCCACCCAGTAGTCATAGGTGCCTGAAGAGAAATACGGATCACCGCCCGTTGGTGTCCAGAAAAACCATTCGCCGCGAAAAGCTTCAAAGTTGGGGCCATCCAACCAGTGGATAAACAGGTAGTCCTGATCTGAAGGGCCTCCCATTTCTCCCGAATTACTACCGCAACAATCTATTGGAAAGCCTGTGACGACGTATCCGTATGATGGAAAACCGTCGTAGAAGGTAAAAAGGGCCACAGATTGTGGATCTTGAGGGCTGTCGCCGAACCATGTACCCGGGACGTACCAATCCGCCATTTCGACCGTGACGGAAATGCCGTTGGGGTCGCAGAGCAGCTGACCCATGTCACCTCTCCATCCATCCGTGCAGATCCCGCCCACCATCTCATACACAGGTCCGGCGAATGCCGAAAAGGCGGTCGCGCAAAGAATCACTGCGATTGCCGTTGCATACCTAGCAGCCATGGTAAATCCTCCCCGGCCTGAGAGTTCGAGAATCAATCTCGAATCGAATCGCCGAACTCTTTTAGTCGGCGCCTTTCGCAGGTCGTTGTCAAGCGTATCGCGTACTGTGCCCCGTCCCATGACATTGCGGGCGGGCAATCATGGTCGCATTGGCGCGATACGCCGGCTGGCAGCGGCGATGTCGACTTCACATTCCTATTTGGATGCGTTCATCTGACGGTGACGGGCGACTGCTCGACTTTTGGGAAACCAACGCGGAGATGTTTGGAAACCCTGGCCACTAGGTGCGGCAGGGTCCTGGAACCGGACTCGCGTTTGTTGCTCTTCGGACGCCTTGCTGCGAGTGGCCTGGTATTGGCCAAGCGGAGAGGCTCGGCGCGCGCCGGTGTGCCCCCTACGCTCGTCTTGGCAAAGCCGCGTGAGCAAGAACGGATGGCCGCTCCCTCTAAACCCAGGGTATCAGGTCCCCGGTGTTTCGATTAATGCAATACCGCCACTCTTTTCCGAACCAAATAGGATTGATTCAGCCCCTCCGCGAATGCCGCAGAAATCTTCAAGAACTTGGCTAACCAAGCTATGAACTTCAGGGTCCCGGGACTTCAGCGAATCGTGAACCGCGTACTCGAAACAGATTCCGCAATCCCCGCTGCCCTCTCGATACTCGCGCCGCAGATCGGCCAGCGTGATGTTGTCGTAGCCGCCGAGCCGTTCAACGCGCTCCCGCTATAACGCGAAGAGAACGCCTTTTAGCACAGGCAGCACAAGCGCGATACGCGCGCGTGCAGCGTCAGCGATGGGTGCCTTTTGTTTCTCGATTTGAAGCTTCAATGGGGACTCTCCGCATCGGATGGACGCGCGTTGCACGTCGTGGCGCATGCCGTCGTTGGATGGAATGGCACCCCGTGCCTGTATAAACAGACTGTGACAGGAACATTTCAGAGCGCCTTTACGGCCTCGAGAACTTCGTCGGCGTGACCGTCGACTTTTACCTTTCTCCATTCGCGCACGAGCGTTCCGTCCGGTCCAATGAGAAACGTCGAACGCTCGATGCCGCGTACCTTCTTTCCGTACATGTTCTTCATCTTGATGACGCCGAAACGCTGGCACAGCGCCTCGTCGGCATCGGACAGGAGCTCGAACGGAAATCCCATCTTCGACTTGAAGCCCTCGTGCGACTTGAGCGAATCGCGCGACACGCCCGCGATCACGGCGCCGGCGCGCGCGAATCTGTCATGCAAGTCGCGGAACGCGGCGCCTTCGCTCGTGCAGCCGGGCGTATTGTCCTTGGGATAGAAATAGAGCACGACCTTGCGGCCGGCGTGATCGGACAGGCGGAAGGTGCCGCCGCCGGTCGAAGGCAACGCGAAATCGTCGATTTTCTGGGCCGGCATCGTCCTGATCTCCATCGTGTCATGCGGCTTGCGCCAGATCGACGTCGCCCAGGAACTCCGGGCCCTGGACGAGCAGCGTGCCGTTACGTCCGTCGACGGCGCCGAGTCCCACTTCGCAACGCGGCAGCGCCATCGGCTGCAGCGTATCGTAGAGCGTTCGTGTCGGGCCGAGCCGCCAGCCCTGCGCTTTCCAACCGATCAGAAGCTGCTCGAATACCGGCGCGAGCCTCATGCCTTCGAGCTCGGCGTGCAACGTGAAGACATGGCCGACCGGCGTGGATTGGTCGGTGACCGCGAGCAGATGCGCCGCGACATTATCTTCCGTCACACCGTCGAGGCCGATCATCTCGTCGAGCGTGGGGAGCGTCGTCGGCAGTTGCGCGCAGCGAATCAGCTCCGCGTTGACCACCGGAAGATGCGGATGGCTGCCGCGGCCATCGGAGCAATACTCGAAGCCCAGGCGCTGCGTGAGCCGCAATGCGTGCGGGTTCATCTGCCAGCCCGCGGCGCCGTGCACCGAGGGCGGCATCCCGAACACCTCGTTGAACCGTTCGCACGCGAGTTGCATCTGGCGCGCCGTCCAGTCGGCGTCGGCGCCGACGACGCCGTCCTGCCAGCGGATGTGGTCCCACGTGTGGATGCCGACCTCGAAGCCTTCATCGCGCACGGCGCGCATCGTGCCGCCGGCGCGGCGGCCGATATCGGGACCGGGAAGGAGCGTCCCGTAGAGCAGCGTGCGCACGCCGTAGTGGCGAACGACCGACGTGCGCCGCACCTTGCCGACGAAGCCGCGGCGGAACACGCGCCTGATCGCGCGGCCCGTGTGATCCGGCCCGAGCGAGAACAGGAACGTCGCGCCCACGTCGTGCTTCTTGAGCAGCGCGACGAGGTTGGGGACACCCTCGCGCGTGCCGCGCAACGTGTCGACGTCGATCTTGAGCGCGAGAATCGTCACTCGACGAGCGCGCGCGCCGTGGCGACATGGCCGCGATACGCGTCGAAGATGCGCGCAAGCGCGTCGTCCATCCCGCCCGTCGGCGTCCAGTCGAGATCGGCGCACGTGTCGTCGATCTTCGGCACGCGGTTCTGCACGTCCTGGTAGCCTTTGCCGTAGTACTCGGCGGACGTCGTCTCGACGATGCGCACCGCCGTGGCGCTGTCGCGATATTCCGGGTAGCGCTGCGCGAGCTCGAGCATCATCGTCGCGAGCTCGCGCACCGAGTAGTTGTTGCGCGGATTGCCGATGTTGTAGATCTTCGCGCTCGCGATGCCGCCGTCGTTGGCGATGATCTTCATCAGCGCGGCGATGCCGTCGTCGATGTAGGTGAACGCGCGCTTCTGCGTGCCGCCGTCGACGAGCTTGATCGGCTCGCCACGGACGATGTGGCCGAGGAACTGCGTGATCACGCGCGAGCTGCCTTCCTTCGCCGTGTTGATCGAGTCGAGGCCGGCGCCGATCCAGTTGAACGGCCGGAACAGCGTGTAGTCGAGCCCTTCCTGCATCCCGTACGCATGGATCACGCGGTCCATCAGCTGCTTCGCGCACGAATAGATCCAGCGCGGCTTGTTGATCGGCCCGAGGACGAGCTCGGACGCCTCGGCGTCGAACGCGTCGTCGCGGCACATGCCGTAGACCTCGGAGGTCGATGGAAAGATGATGCGCTTGCGATGCCGCACGCAGGCGCGAACGATCGGCAGGTTCGCCTCGAAGTCGAGCTCGAACACGCGCAGCGGCTCGCGCACGTAGGTGGCCGGTGTGGCGATCGCGACCAGCGGCAATACGGTGTCGCACTTCTTGATGTGGTACTCGATCCACTCCTTGTTGATCGTGATGTCGCCTTCGAAGAAATGGAACCGCGGCTCGGACATGAGATCGGTGATGCGATCGGTCTGCATGTCCATGCCGTAGATGTCCCAGTCGGTGTCCGCGAGGATGCGCTTCGACAGGTGATGGCCGATGAAGCCGTTGACGCCGAGGATCAGGATTCTTCTCATGAGGCCTTGTACGAGACACGCACCGGACGGAAAGGGCAATTGTAACCGGCGGCCGCACGCCGCCGCGGGCGATGCCGTTCGACTGCGCTCAGCGCAGGCGTCGCGCGAGCGGCGCGTCGAAGCGCACGTCGAGGCGCATGTTGTGGCCGGCGTAAGAACGCGCGCCGTCGCCCCGCGCGTCAACCGCTCGGACCGCCCGATAAAGCAACCGGCGCAGCGCCGAAATGTGCGGCGAGCCCGCTCGCATCGACAGGTGCGCCATCGATCTCGAGCGCGAGCACCTCAAGCGTTCCGCCGCCGCCGCAGCGCGCGAACAGGCGACCGCCCGATGCTTCGATCGTCGGCGCGAGCGTGGCGTGCCTCGTGCGATCGATCACGCGTGTACGCAGCATGCGCGCCGGCACGCCGGCCACGGTCGTGAACGCGCCGGGGTAGGGCGGCGCGACCGCGCGCACGAGGTTGTGGATCGTCGTCGCGTCACGCGTCCAGTCGATGCGGCCGTCGTCCGGCTTGCGGCCGCCGAAGTAGCTGCCGCTCGCAAGATCCTGCGCACGGCGCGGCGCCGTGCCGGCGACAAGCGCAGGCAGCACGCCGTCGAGCGCGATCTCGGCGGCGAGAGTCACCTTGTCGAACACCTCGCGCGCCGTGTCGTCGGGCAGGATCGGCACCGCCTGCTGCGCGACGATGTCGCCGCTGTCGGGCTTGTCCGCCATGTAGTGCAGCGTCGCGCCGGTTTCGCGCGCGCCGTGCAGCACCGCCCAGTTGACCGGTGCGCGACCGCGATATTTCGGCAACAGCGACCCGTGCACGTTGAGCGCGCCGCGCCGCGCGCATGCGAGCAACGCAGGCTTGAGCATCAGCCGGTAGTAGAAAGAGAACACGAAATCGGGCGCGAGCGCGGTGACGCGTGAGACGATGGACGCCGCGCTCGGGTCCTGCGGCTTGATCACGGGAATGCCGTACTCGGCCGCCGTGTGCGCGGCGGAGCCGAACCAGATCGTCTCGCCCGGCGAGTCCTCGTGCGTGACGACGAGCGGCACGTCGACGCCGTGCGCCAGCAGCACCTTCAGGCATCGGACGCCGACGTTGTGGTAGGCGAAGACGACCGCGCGCGCCATCGCTTAAGCGTGCTCGCGGCCGCGCAGCGGCGTTTCGCGCGGCGCAGGCGGCGTTTCGAGCACGCCGCGGATCGTGTAGCGCGGCCGCTCGCGGACCTGCTGGTAGATGCGGCCGACGTACTCGCCGATGATGCCCATGCCGAACACGATCAGGCCGACGAGGAAGAACGCGAGGATGTCGCGGTCCCACAGCAGGCCCAGCCCGAGCGGGCCGGGCGCGAAGAACATCCGGTAGATGATCACGATGAAATAGGTCGCGAGCGCAACCGCCGACACGAACATGCCGAACATCGAGCAGACCTGCAGCGGCACGAGCGAAAAACCCGTGATCAGATCAAAATTGAGCCGAATCAACTTGTAGAGCGAGTACTTCGATTCACCGGCCACACGCTCTTCGTGCGCAACGTCGACCTCGGTGGGGTTCGCGGCGAATGTGTAGGCAAGCGCCGGTATGTACGTGCTGACCTCGCGGCTCGACGCGACGGCGTCGACGATCTCGCGGCTGTACGCGCGCAGCATGCAGCCCTGGTCGGTCATCCGGATGCGCGTGATGCGCTCGCGCAGCCTGTTCATCGCGCGCGACGCGATGCGCCGCCACCACAAATCCTGGCGCGTGCGGCGAACGCCGCCGACGTAGTCGTGGCCGGCGTCCATCGCGGCGAGCAGCTTCACGATCTCCTCCGGCGGGTTCTGCAGGTCGGCGTCGAGCGTGACGACCCGCTGGCCGCGACAGCGCTCGAATCCCGCGACGATCGCGAGATGCTGGCCGTAGTTCGCGTTGAACAGGATGACGCGCGTCACGTCGGGCCGGCGGTCCCATTGCTCGCGCAGCAGCGCGGCCGAACGGTCGCGGCTGCCGTCGTTGACGAAAATGATCTCGTACGGGATCGCGAGCGCGTCGAGCGCCGGATACAGCCGCGCGAACAGCGCCGGCAGCCCGGCCTCCTCGTTGTACACGGGGATGACGACCGACAGCGCCGGCGTCCCGAGCGTCGACGACTCATTCATGGTTTTCGCCGATGATCTCGGCACATGCGTCGCAGACGCGATCGACGTCCGATGCGTCCATCCGCGTATGCAGCGGCAGTGTGAGCGTTTCGCGGGCGATGCGCTCGGCGTTGGGGAATTCGCCTTCGTGATGACCGAGCGAGCGGCCGAGCGTCGACAGATGCAACGCCTCGTACGACACGCCGGTCGCGATCCCACGCTCGGCGAGCGCGTCGCGAAACGCCTTGCGCGAGATCGTCATCCGGTCGAGCGGCAGCAGGACATTCCACATGTTCCAGGACTGGCCGTCGTGCTCGCGGGGCCGCGGCGGCAGCATGCACGCGGGATCGGTCGCGAAGCGCTCGAAATAGCGATCGGCGAGCGCACGCCGCTTGGCGAGGAACTGCGGCAGCCGCGCAAGCTGCGCGACGCCGATGCGTGCGTTGACGTCGGGCAGGTTGAACTTGCCGCCGGGAAAGCGCACGTCGCGCGTGCCGTCGAGCAGGCGCAGGATGCCGTGGAAGCGAAGCTCCTCGACCCGCTCGGCTTCCGCGGCATCGTTGACGACGAGCGCGCCGCCTTCGATGGTCGTCATGTTCTTATTCGGGTGGAAGCTGAACGTGACGAGATCGCCGATCGCGCCGACGTTTTCGTCCTTCCACTGCGAGCCGATGACGAGCGCGGCGTCCTCGATCACGCGCAGACCATGACCGCGGGCGATCGCGTACAGCGCGTCCATGTCGACCAGCGCCCCTGGCCAGTGTGTCGGCAGGATCGCCTTCGTGCGAGGCGTGATCGCTGCTTCGACGGCGGCGAGGTCGATATTGCGTGTCACGACGTCGCAGTCCACGAACACCGGTGTGGCGCCGACCTTGACGATCATGTTCATCGCGGCGAAGAAGCTCTGCGCGCAGGTGATGACTTCGTCGCCCGCACCGACGCCGGCCAGTTGCAATGCGACCTCCATGGCCGCGGTCGCCGACGTCAGCACGCGCGCCGGGCGTCCGCCGCAGAAAGCGGTCAAGTCGGCTTCGAAGCGCTGCACCCACGGGCCGCTCGCGATTTGGCCGGTGCGCAGCACGTCCGCTACGCCCTCGATCGTTTCGGCGTCGAGATCGGGTCCGGCGAATTTCAGCATGGCCCGCGCGTTCATGTCAGCTTCGCGCGACGAGCCAGACGCCGATCACGATGAAGCCGATGCCGAGCCAGCGCGCGAACGTGACCGATTCGCCGAACAGATACTGCGCAGCGATCGCATTGACGATGTAACCGAGCGAAAGCATCGGATAGGCGATCGAGACCGGTACGCGCGAAAGCCCGAGAATCCAGACGACAAGGCTGAAGACGTAGCAGAAAACACCGAGCACGATATGTCCCTGCGTCGCGATCCGTCCGAACATGTCGACCCAGTTGTTTGTCGTGAGCGTAATCACGCCGAGCGTGTTCGTCCCCGCCTTGAGCAGCAGCTGTGCGGCGGCGTTCAGTAGCACGCCGGTGAGAAGGAACGCGAAGGCGGCGGCGCTCATCGCCGCGCCACCAGCACGCGGCGAGCGTCACGCGCGAGCACGCGCATCGGCACGCGCTGCGCAGCGAGCGCTTCGAACTCGCTTACCGGCGTCAGTGCGTACGCCTGCGGCTGCGTCTCCCAGCGCGCGATCCAATCGGCGACCGACGCAATGCCCTTGTCGGGCTCGGCGTCGAGGCCGAGCGCGAGCTCGTCGCGGAACTCGACCACGGTTGTCGTGCGCCCGAGGTAGAAAGGCACGGTCTGATCGTACATGCGAACCTGGTAGAACGGCGCGTCGGCTGCGAGCGGGCCGCTCGCGGCGCGCGCGGCTTGCAGGATATCCCAGCCGGAGCGCGTCGTGCGTATCGTCTCGAAGCCGATCAGCGCGAGCTGCACGGACACGATCGTCGACAGCGCGAGCACGCCGACGCCCGCGAGCACGTTCGAGCGGCGATACCACGCGACGAGTGCCCCGGCCCCGCCCACGACCGACACCGCCATCGCGGCGGCGAGCCAGTCCACGTACGCGGCGACCTCGACCGGAACGCCGGACGGGTACGCGAAGCGGCGAAGCACGGGCTGTGAGCCGAAAAGGAGCACGGCGAGCGCCAGTGCGCCCAATGCGACCAGCGGTGCGACGAGCCGCGCGAGCAGGCGCGCCTCGGTGCGCGTGACGAGCCAGCCGACGACGAGCGCGAGCGCCGGGAACATCGGCAGGATGTAGCCCGGAAGCTTGGAGCTCGACGCGCTGAAGAACACGAACACGAACGCCGCCCAGACCATCGCGAAGCGCGGCCACGAGAAACCGTTGCGCCCCGGCTTCGCGTCGCGCCATGCGCGCATCGCGCCCCATGCGAGCATCGTGAGCCACGGCAGCACGCCGAGGACCAGCAGCGGGACGAAATACGACCAGGCGCCCACGCGCTTGTGCTCAGTCGTCAGGTACCGCTGGAAGTGCTCGTGGATGAAGAAAAACTGGAAGAACTCGGGATTGGCGATCGAGACGGCAACGAACCAGGGCGCGGCGAGAACGACGTACACGACGAGCCCCCAGCCGAGATGCAGCCGTCGCCACGGTGCGACGTCGCGCGTGATCACCGTGTACAACGCAAGCGTCGCGCCCGGGATGACGACGCCGATCAAGCCCTTCGTCAGCGTCGCGGCAGCCATCGCGGCCCATGCCAAGAGCATGTACGCACGCTCCTCGCGCGGCGTCGCGTCGTCGTGTTGCGCAAGCAGGAACGCGCCGAGCGCCATCGCGAGCGTGGCTGTGAGCAATCCGTCGAGCGCGAGCACGTGCCCGCCGACGACATAGCCGACGGAACCCGCGAGCACGGCGCCGGCCGACACACCGAGCGCGGCGCCGCCGAGGCGCCATCCGACGAAGCCGATGAAAAGCGCTGCGGCGAGCGCGGACGCGACCGTCGGCAGCCGCGCTGTCGCATTGCCGACGCCGAATGCGTCGAATGCGCCGGCGGTGAGCCAGTATTGCAGCGGCGGCTTCTCGAAATACTTGAGACCGTTCAACCGCGGCGTGAGCCAATCGCCTGTCGCGGCCATTTCGCGCGCGATCTCGGCGTAGCGGCCTTCGTCGGGGTGGATCAACGTGCGCGTGCCGATGCCGGCGAACCAGACGAGCGCGACGATGGCGACGAGCGCAGCGAGCGCGGCGTTGGAAAGAAAGGGCGACGATCTCGGCATCGAGCGAGGCGGCCGTGCACGCGACGCCATGCCGGCTGCGGCCGCGATTCTACCTTGCTCGTGCTAACCTTTGACGTTTGGCCTTGCTTCAGCGTACATGTCGGTCGACATCGTGATCACGCCGGCCCGCCGGGACGATCTGCCCGAGATCCAGCGCCTCGCGCACGACATCTGGCACGCGCATTACCCGGGCATCATCACGCGCGAGCAGATCGGCTACATGCTCGAGCGCGGCTACGCGACCGGCGTGCTCGAAGAGTTTATCGACGGCCCGGACAGCGGCATCGAGCTCGCGCTCGCCGATGGCCTTCGCGTCGGCTTCGCGGCGTGGTACGCGACCGGCACGCCGGGCGAAGTGAAGCTCGACAAGCTCTATGTGCTGCAGGCATACCAGCGCCAGGGCGTGGGCGCACGGCTCATTGCGCGCGTCGAATCGGAGGCGAAGCTCGCAGGCGCGACCACGCTCGTGCTGAATGTGAACAAGAACAATACGCAGGCGATCCGCGCGTACGAGAAGCACGGTTTCGCGATCCGCGCTTCGGTCGAGGTCGACATCGGCCACGGCTTCGTGATGGACGACTACGTCATGGCGAAGCCGCTCGCACGGTAGAATCCGGCGCCGCTTCGACAAAACAAATGGCCAGCCCGCTCACGCTCTACGACAACTACACGCGGAGCCTCCGTGAGTTCGAGCCGCTCGTGCCTTCCGCCGAGGTCGGCCTCTACACCTGCGGCCCGACGGTCTACGACTACCAGCACATCGGCAACTACCGGACGTTCCTGTTCGAGGACCTGCTCAAACGCGTGCTCGAATGGAATGGCTACCGCGTTCGGCACGTGATGAACGTGACCGACGTCGGCCATCTCACCTCGGACGCCGACGACGGCGAGGACAAGATGGAGAAGGGCGCGCGACGCACGGGCAAGAGCGCGTGGGAAATCGCCGAGCTCTACACCGGCGCCTTCGTCGACGACATGAAGGCGCTTCGCATCGAGAACCCGACGATCCTCTGCCGCGCGACCGATCACATCCCCGAGCAGATCGCGTTCATCGCCGACATCGAGAAGAACGGCTACACATACCGGACGTCGGACGGCATCTACTTCGATACGACCAAGCAGGACGATTACGGCTACCTCGCGCGGCTCGACAAGTCGGGCCTCGAGGCGGGCAAGCGCGTCGACGTCGGCGAGAAGCGCCATCCCACCGACTTCGCGCTGTGGAAGTTCTCGCCGCCGGGCGAGAAGCGGCAAATGGAATGGGACAGCCCGTGGGGTCGCGGCTTTCCAGGCTGGCACATCGAGTGCTCGGCCATGGCGCAGAAGTACCTGGGCGACTTCTTCGACATCCACTGCGGCGGCGAAGACCACATTCCGGTGCACCACACGAACGAGATCGCGCAGACCGAGGCGCGGGTGGGCACGCGGCTTGCAAACTTCTGGATGCACGGATACTTCCTGCTCGCGAACGACGCGAAGATGGCGAAGTCGGCGGGCGGATTCCTGCGCATCGCGTCGCTCGTCGAGCGCGGCTACGATCCGCTCGCCTACCGCTACCTGTGCCTGACCGCGCATTACCGCACGCAGTTGAACTTCACGTGGGACGCGCTGGACGCGGCCGCGACCGGCCTCGACCGGATGCGCAACGGCTTTTTCGCGCTCGCGCACGATGCATCGGCGCAGCCCAATGCCGACGCCATCGAACGCTTCACCAGCTTCGTCAACGACGATCTCAACGTGCCGCGCGCGCTTGCCGTAGCGTGGGAGACGCTGCGAGGTGACCTGCCGTCAGCCGTGAAGCGCGCCACGCTCGCGCGTTTCGACGACGTGTTCGGGCTCGGCCTCGCCGAGTGGAAGCCGAAGGTCGAGGACGTGCCGGCGGATGTGCGCGCGCTCGCCGACGAGCGGGCCGCCGCGCGCAAGTCGAAGAACTGGAAGGAGTCCGACCGGCTGCGTGCGGAGCTGCACGCGATGGGCTGGGAGATGGAGGACCGGCCGGACGGGTATGCGTTGAAGCGGCGCTAGGCCCGGCCAGCGCCGCGAACCGTCACGGCGACTTCTGCGCGATGCGGGAAACGACGATCCCGAACGAACGGATGCGCACGCGGTCGGATTCGGACGTCGAGAACACGTAGGGATCGACGCCGTCGCCGTTCGCCACGTCGACGGCGATCGTCTGCACGTGGAGCGCGCCATCGTCGGGCAGCGGGAGGTTGACGTTTCGCTCGTTGCCGCCGGGTTCGCGCACGATGATGCCGAGCGTGCCGGCTCCCGATGCGGAAAGTTCGGCGACCAGCTGGACGTGACATCCCGACGGGAACGTGCATTCGACGTGCTTGTACGCGTAGCCGTGACCCGTCAGTGCGAGGCCGTCACCGTCGGGCGTCAATCGCGCTTGCCAGGCAACGCTTTGCGGCAATCCTTGAACGAGCGCCACCTGATCGTCGGACGTGACGCGGTCGGGAAAACGCTCGACGTAGTACCGGGCAATCGTCCCGATCGCGTTGGGCAGCGTAGGGTTGATACGGTCCTGCCGCAACTGCTCGTTGGTGATCGGCTCCCCCGCGCGCAGCGATGCGAGGTCCGTGCGCACCCGCAGCGCCCACGGGTCGAGCTGCTTCGCGTAGCCGACGGCCTCGACGTACTGATTCGCGGCGAGCCACACGGCGAAAGCCCCGGTCAGCGAAACGATCAGTCCTCGCTGCAGCGAGCGACTCGACAGCGCTCGCGAAGACCAGATGATCACGGCGACGATCGCGGGCGCGGCGAACACGGCCCATCGGCTAGCGAGGTCGTAGATCGGCGAGCGGATGCAGGCGATCGCGAGTGTCGACACCAGCGAGAACAGCGCGATCGCAGGCAGAGCGTGCAGGCGTCGGTGCTGCCGCACGTCGACGGCGACGTTCCAGGCGACGCTGCACAGCACGACCAGACCCACGAGCGTCGCGGCACCGCCGACCGCCACGCCGCCGCCGACGATGTCGACCCAGTCGACGATCACTTGGGCGACGGGGCGCGCGCGAAGCTCGGCGAAGATGCGCGTGAGGAACTGCGGTCGCTGGGTCGCCTCGACGTAGAGCGCGAGCGCGAGCAGAGCGACGAAGATCGCATACGCCGCAGCGACGACGAGGCGTGCGCGCCGCCGCCAATCCGCGGCGCGTACGGCGAGGACGACAGCGAGCGCGAAGATCCCGGCGCCGGACGAGAACGCCGCCAACACGCCGAGCGCAATCGCGCCGGCGAGCCCGCGCGGGGTCCGATATCGGTCGGCGACGTCGATCGCGATCACGCCGGCGACGAGCGAGAGCACGAGGCCGACCTGGAAGCCGAAGAGCAGATTGTGATATTGGCGGAACGAAACGACGACGAGGAACGCGAGCAGCGCCGCCAATCGTCCCGTTCCGTGCGAGCGGGCGAGGCGATAGAAGAAGACGCCGAGCACGACGAGCAGCGCAAAGCTTGTCAATGCGAACGGCCGGTAGGATCCGTCGAAGATCGACGCCGTCGCGAGAAACGCGAGCGAGGGGACGAGGTAGATGTGCTCCTGGGCGCGGAATCCGAATTCCCAGACGGCGGGCAGGAAGCCGGCGACGTCGAGCGCGCGCAGTTGGGAAATCCAGATCCAGCCGTCGAACACCGGAACGGTCGGCGCGGACCGAAACGCGTAGAGCCCGATCGCGGCGCTCATCGCGCACGCGGCGACGAGCACCAGCGCGCGTTCGGGAATGAAGGTCCTGGTTTGCATGCGAGCGTGCGATTCGATGCGCGATCGTACCAAGGGACGACGTCGGCGCGCGATCGGTTCGACGGTTGCGCGTAGAATAGCGGGCACTCTGCGACCGCCGGCCGCGGCCGCACGTCGCGATCGAGAGGAGGCCAACCATGACGCCCGCCGCCGTCCCGGCGCAAGCCGCCGCACGCAATGTCCCGCCGTTTCGCGCCGACCACGTCGGCAGCTTCCTGCGACCGAAGGCGCTGCTCGACGCGCGCGAGAGCTTTCGCACCGGCGCGATCGGCGCCGACGAGCTGCGCGCGGCCGAGGACGCCGCGATCCGCGGCATCGT
>WNFV01020264.1_pt1 | contig 13986 bp, 13 predicted proteins | sample 5400101 | NCBI WGS metagenome assembly WNFV01 (sample SAMN13153361, study PRJNA577476) | soil metagenome | isolation source: 115 cm soil or saprolite under grassland replicate 1 | place: USA:California | collected 2016-06-15 | reverse complement strand
GAGTACGGCGGCTCGCTCGAGAACCGGCTTCGCTTTCCGCTCGAAGTCTTCAGTGCAATGCGCGCTGAGTGGCCGGACGAAAAGCCTATGTCGGTGCGTGTATCGGCCACAGACTGGGTGGAGGATGGCCTTACGCCCGATGAATCCGTGGCCATTGCGCAGGCATTCGTCCACGCCGGTGCCGACATCATCCACGTCTCGACAGGCCAGACCACTACCGCAGCCAAGCCTGTTTTCGGCCGACTCTGGCAGACGCCGTACAGCGATCGCATCCGGAACGAGGCGCGCGTCCCGACAATCGCCGTCGGCAACATCACCGACCCCGACCAGGTGAACAGCATCATCGCCGCGGGGCGCGCAGATCTGGTTGCCATGGGACGCCCGCACCTTGCCGACCCGCAGTGGACACTCCATGCCGCGGCGCAGCTCGGCTTCGCGGGAATGCGCTGGCCAGTGCAGTATTACCTCGGCAGAGTGCAGCTCGAGCGTGAGGTTCAACGCGCGAAGGAGATGGCGGCTGCCGCGGCAGCCGTGGCTGCAACGCCGGTCACTACTATACGGAAGCCATAGAAGCCGATGACAATTCCAGGAGCTCGCGAGCAGACAATGCCATCGGATCGGTACCTCGAAGGACAGCATGCGGTCGTGACCGGCGGCAGCAGAGGCATCGGGGCAGCCATCGCCCGCTCGCTTGCCGAGCGTGGGGCGAAGGTGACTGTGATGTCACGCTCAGTTGACGAGCTGAGGAGGCAGGCGGACTCGCTGCGCAGCGACCTCGATGCGACGGTTACTGCGCTCGCGTGTGACGTCACTGACTCCGCCTCGGTTCGAAACGCATTCGCCCAGGCTGCCGGGGAGAATGGCGTTATCCAGGTGCTCGTCAATAACGCGGGCGCGGCAGAAGGTGCGCCCTTTGCGAAGATGACACGCGACATCTGGGACCGAATGATCGCGGTGAATCTCACGAGCACGTTCGCATGTAGCTTTGAAGTAATCCCGGCTATGCTCGGCGCAAAAAGTGGCCGCATCATCAACATCGCTTCGACCGCAGGACTGCGCGGATACAAAACAATGACCGCGTATTGCGCTGCGAAGCACGGAGTAGTGGGGCTGACCCGGGCGCTGGCGCTGGAGACGGCGAAGCATGGAATCACTGTAAACGCGGTGTGTCCCGGGTACACTGATACCGAGTTGACCGACGGGTCGGTGTCTCACCTTGCCGCAGTGTTCAAGGTGACTGAGGACGACGCGCGTGCGATGCTCGTGCGGACGATTCCACGGGGATCGCTGATCACTCCGGGAGAGGTCGCGAGCGCTGTTGCCTGGTTGTGCGCGCCCGAGGCGAGCGCCGTGACGGGAGTCGCGCTGCCGATCGCGGGCGGAGAGATAGTGTGAGTAGCTGGGCGTCCTATGAGTGACACGATATCCGCGGCAACACTCAAGCCCGTTCACTTTGCCTGGGAGGTAACCGGCAAAGTCGCAACCATTACTCTCAACCGGCCGGAACGGAAGAATCCGTTGACGCTCGAGTCATATCGTGAGCTCACCGACACGTTTCTCGCTCTGCAGCACGTAAACGACGTTCGCGCCGTGGTGATCACCGGCGCGGGCGGAAATTTCTGCAGTGGAGGAGACGTGCACGACATCATCGGCCGCCTGGTGGAGATGAAGCAAGCCGGTGATGTCCGGGCGCTACTGGGTTTCACGCAGATGACCGGCGATCTGGTCAAGGCGATGCGTGCCTGCCCTCAGCCGATCGTGGCCGCCGTCGACGGAGTGTGCGTCGGCGCGGGAGCGATCCTCGCCATGGCGAGCGACCTGCGTTACGGGACGGCCCGGAGCAAAGTCGCATTTCTCTTTGTGCGCGTCGGACTTTCAGGCGCCGACATGGGCGCTTGCGCAATTCTTCCCCGTATAATCGGCTTTGGCCGCGCGAGCGAGCTTCTTTACCTGGGTCGCACCATGGGTGGAGACGAAGCCGAGCGCTGGGGGTTTTACAACAAGGTCTGCGCACCGGATGCTGTATTCCCCGACGCATTCGAGGTGGCGAAGTCGCTCGCGTACGGCCCGACCCTGGCGCACGCAGTCACCAAGCGCTGTCTGCATGAGGAATGGTCGATGAAGATCGACGAAGCGCTCGACTACGAAGCGCAAATGCAGGCGCAGTGCATGATGACGGAGGATTTCGAGCGAGCGTACCGAGCGTTCCTGGAGAAGAAAGAACCGGCATTCGAGGGAACCTGAGAGAGTGGATTCGGCGACGCTCGGCTGGCCCTTCTTCACCGATTCGCACCGCGAGCTCGCGGCGAAGCTCCATGAATGGGCGAAGCGCGAGATAACTGAAGGAGTTGCGGGAACGGATGGTGAGCGCGATGTGGATGCCGCCTGCCGCTCGGCGGTAAGAAAACTGGGCGCCGGTGGATGGTTGCGATACACTGTCCCCGCGGCGTATGGCGGCGCAACCGCGCAACTGGACGTCCGATCCCTCTGCATCGCGCGAGAGACGCTCGCCAGAGTATCCGGTCTCGCCGATTTCTCGTTCGCAATGCAGGGACTTGGGGCCGGGCCAATCACGTTGTTCGGCTCGGAGGGGCTCAAGGAGAGATACCTTCGCCGTGTCGTAGCGGGCGAAGCCATTGCGGCCTTTGCGATATCAGAGAAGGACGCCGGATCCGACATCGCCGCGATGCAGACAACAGCGCGTCCTGATGGCGGTGGCTATGTGATCGATGGGGAGAAAACCTGGATCTCGAACGGCGGGATCGCGGATTTTTACGTTGTGTTCTGCCGGCTCGAGTCGGGCGCGTCGAAGTCTGCGGGAAGGCGCAAGCCGAAGGACCTCGGCATGCAAGGGTCAGCGGAGCGAGCGGCGCCGACCCGGCCACAATTCATCGCAATCGTTGTGGAGCCGGGCGATTCGGGGTTCACCGTCGCGGAGCGGATCGAGACTATCGCGCCGCATCCACTGGCGCGGATTCAGTTCGAGAATTGCCGAGTATCTGCGGACCGGGTCGTCGGTGAGCCTGGGAAGGGACTCAAGGTGGCGCTGGCTACGCTCGATGTTTTTCGCTCTACGGTGGGGGCTGCCGCGCTTGGCTTCGCGCGCCGCGCGCTCGATGAAGCGCTCGCGCACGTGTCGGATCGAAAGATCTTCGGGCAAGCTCTCAAGGATTTTCAGCTTACTCAGGCCCGGATCGCGCAGATGGCGACGCAGATCGACGCCAGCGCTCTGCTCGTTTATCGCGCCGCGTGGACGCGAGACAGTGGGGCGCCGAGGGTTACGCGGGAAGCAGCGATGGCAAAGATGTACGCGACAGAGGCGGCTCAGCGCGTGATTGACGATGCTCTTCAACTGCTCGGAGGTCGCGGCGTCGTCGCCGGTCATCCGGTGGAGAGGTTGTATCGCGAGATACGCTCACTCCGCATTTACGAGGGAACAACGGAGGTGCAACAGCTCGTTATCGCGGGCCAGGTACTCGATGCATATGCAAAGCGCGAAGGCTACAATGCCTGAGGCAGCAACCGGTCACGTCGATACTTTTTGCGCCGATGGGCTCCCGCCGCCCGAGCTTTGGCCCGTGCGCGACTGGACCGGGATTCCCGAGCTCGCATATCCCGCCCGGCTGAATTGCGCTGCGATGCTTCTGGATGAGCTCGTCGAATCGGGCGGTGGCGACCGACTCGTGTTCCGTTATCCAGGTGGGACCTGGACATATCGAAAACTCCTCGCGACCTCCAACCGGATTGCGCACGTCCTCGTCGACGATCTCGGCGTTGTTCCCGGGAATCGCGTTTTGCTGCGTGGTCCAAACAACCCCATGCTGGCGGCGTGCTGGTTCGCGGTGCTCAAAGCAGGAGGAGTAGTCGTCTGCACGATGCCGCTGCTGCGCGAGCGCGAGGTGCGCTATCTCGCCGACAAGGCCGAGATCACACTCGCCCTCAGCGATGCACGGATCGCATCCGAGTGCGAGGACGGATTCCGGACGCGCAAAAATGGCTCGGTGCGTGAGGGAGCGAAGGTAGTGCGCTTTACAAATGGAGAGACGGAAAGCGCAGAGCGCGACAGTCTCGAGCTTCTGACGCGCGACAAACCGACCACATTCGGGAATTGCGATACCGCTGCAGAGGACATCGCGATCATCGCGTTCACATCGGGGACGACCGGCGAAGGTAAGGGAACGATGCACTCGCATCGCGACATCATGGCGATCACCGATTGCTTCCCCCGCTACGTGCTCGAGCCCTCGACGGATGATCTCTTTTGTGGATCGCCGCCGCTGGCGTTCACCTACGCGCTTGGCGGCCTTCTGCTTTTTCCAATGCGGTTTGGCGCTTGCTCGTTGCTTCTGGAGCAGGCGACTCCGCCGAATCTGGTGAAGGCAATCGCCGAGTATCGTCCGACCGTCTGCTTTACGGCGCCTACTGCGTACCGCGCGATGTGCGGCATGCTCGCCGATCACGATGTCTCCAGTCTGCGCAAGTGCGTCTCGGCCGGCGAGACGTTGCCGTTGAGTGTTTATGAAGCATGGTTGAAGGAAACAGGCCTGAAGATCATTGATGGGATCGGCGCGACGGAGATGCTGCACATCTTCATAAGTGCGTCGGGTGATGAGATCAGACCGGGTGCGACGGGCAAGATCGTTCCGGGATATCAGGCGAAGATCATCGACGACGATGGCAATGATTCTCCGGCGGGAGCGGTGGGGCGGCTCGCGGTGCGCGGACCGACCGGCTGCCGCTATCTCGACAATGTCGAGCAGCAGCGTAAGTACGTGGAGAACGGGTGGAATCTCACCGGCGATTCATATAAGCTCGACGTCGACGGATATTTCTGGTATCAGGCGCGGACCGACGACATGATAATCTCCGGCGGCTACAACATTGCAGGCCCGGAAGTGGAGAATGTGCTGCTCGAGCATCCGGCGGTTCTCGAGTGCGCGGTGATCGGTGAGCCGGACGTGGATCGTGGACACGTTGTGAAGGCGGTGATTGTCTTGAAGCCGGATAGTGAGGGAAGCGATCTCTTGAAGAAGGAGCTCCAGGATTTCGTCAAAGCGCGGATCGCACCGTACAAATATCCGCGACGCGTCGAGTTCGCGTCCGCCTTACCGCGTACTGCCACTGGAAAGCTTCAGCGTTACCGGCTGAGAGAGGGAGAAGCCACACAATGACACTGACGCCAGCGGGTGAAGCCAAGCTGATTCTTCCTGAGGGATGGGCGCCACCGCGAGGGTACAGTCATGCGCTATCCGTGTCTGGCCGGATTGTCGCTCTTGCGGGGCAGATCGGATGGAATCCGAGAACCACGAAGTTCGAGAGTGATGATTTCGTGGCTCAGGTGCGGCAGGCGTTGAGCAATGTCGCGACTCTACTCGCCGAAGCAGGTGCGACTCCGAATCAGCTGATCCGGCTCACCTGGTTCATCACTGAGCGTGAGGAGTATCTGGTGTCGAGGCGGGAGATCGGAGCGGCATACCGTGAGGTGATCGGGAACCACTACCCGCCGATGTCGATCGTTGTCGTGAGCGCGTTGATAGACGAGCGGGCGAAAGTGGAAATCGAGGCGACTGCTGTTATTCCTGAATAGTCGAGCGTGGCAGCACGATTCCATCATGCAACTCTTGTCGTTGGCACACAATAGCCAGTGACATGTCGCAGCCACCGCCGACGTGATCAGAACCTCTGCAGATTGGCTAGCACGTAAGTCACGCCGGCATCCCTCTCTGGTTCTCCGATAGTGAGAATTGCAGGGTATCCAAGCCTGGCGTCATAGGAAACACGTATCCGCTCGCCGCTCTCTGCTTGCTCGAGCGCGTATTCGAAAAGACTTTCCACGCTTCGCTTTTCATTGGTCTCCGGACTGAATTCATCACCGGTCCTGCGATTCCACGCCCGTGTGATCTGTCCTGATCGAACCTCCAGAACCGCCGGATTTGGCTCGCGGAAGTCGCAGAAACAGTATACCTGCTCCTCGACTCGATAATTCCGCGAGCCGCTGTTCAGCCACGCACTTTGACGGTTCCGGAGCTCAGTTACGCTACCGTTTCCCTCGACCGCGTTCTTTGGGAACGGCAGGTCCCCATCTTTGGGCTCGAACGGGGACAAAGTGGGGTCGCAGCCAGCAATCGCAACCATGGACACGAGAGAAATCAACAATGAACGATCACTCGAATCCAGTAGGTGATAGCGAGGCCGATGAACCCGATGAAAAATACGAGGGCAGCGAGTCGCCCCGCATTCGACAGTACCCATAAGAAACCACTGATGTCAAAGTCTATACGGGTCGTCTGTGTGGAGATAGCGTCCACCGTGCTCATGTTTCAAAGCGTGTTCCATCGCTCTTCGCGCGTGTTCCGTGTACGCCGCGGCAAACGAGCCCTCGAGCAGTACCGGAGGATTAAGTCACTGCGTTCTAACGACTTACGGTGGCCGCATCGATTCGAAGTCCGGAGGCACCAGCGTTGCCATAGTGTCGCTCCGCCCACACGAACGTCGGGCAGGTCATCCACGTGAGATTCACGCTCCGAAACGGCAAACCGACCACGTTTGGAAATGACCGGGGCTATTGACCTCATCACAGGAAGGATCGATGAAAACAATTCGCTGGACCGTATCCGCTGCGCTGGTCCTCGCGGGATGCGGCCGTCAGGATGCAGCAGGTCCACTCGGCCCAGACCTGTCTCGCACCTACTCGGAATCCGTAGCGCAACGGGAAATGATTTTGACAATGTCCAATGCAACGAGTGGGAATACCGTTCACGTTTTTCATCACGCGTCCGACGGCTCGCTGCTGGTGGGGCCTGTTTATCCGACGGGTGGAACGGGATCGGGCAGCGGACTGGGATCGCAGGGAGCGTTGATCGCCGACGGGCGGTTCGTCTTCGTCGTGAATGCCGGAAGCAATGACATTTCGACCTTTGCCGTCACCCGTGACGGCCTTGAGCTTGTCGGCGTAACTCCATCGGGTGGCATGACGCCGATCAGTCTGACGGTGCACGGCGACCTTCTTTACGTGTTGAACGGAGGCGGCACAAACAATATTGCCGGATTTTTGGTCCACAGTAACGGAAACCTTACGCCGATTCCGGGGTCCACCCGCGGGCTGAGCGCGAGCACCGCCGGACCGGCACAGATCGAATTCTCGCCGTCGGGGGCAGTGCTCGTCGTTACTGAGAAAGCGACTAACAAGATCAGCACCTACCTCGTACGCAACGGCGGATTGACGGTTGGCCCGATTGTCAGCTCGTCGGTGGGCACCACGCCCTTCGGGTTCGCTTTCGATCAGCGAGGACTGCTCATCGTGTCTGAAGCCTTTGGCGGAGCCGCCGATGCAAGCGCTGCCAGCTCGTACGTTCTGCACAACAACGGGTTGGTTACGGTCCGAAGCGCATCTGTTCCGACCACCGAGACCGCGGCGTGCTGGTTCGTCGTCACGAATTCGGGCCGGTTCGCATACACGTCAAATACCGGAAGCGGTAGCATCTCCGGATACCGTGTCTCTGCGGACGGAACGCTGACGCTTCTCTCCTCGGACGGGGTCACCGGCGTGACGGGCCCCGCTCCGACCGATCTTGCGCTGAGCCGAAACAGTCGGTACCTGTTTGTGTTGAACAGCGGCAACGGGACGATCGCTAGTTTCACAGTCGGGACCGATGGATCCCTGGCGCCGCTCTCGTCGATCGGCGGTCTTCCACTGAGCGCGGTGGGATTGGCAACGCAGTAGCTCCTGGTTGGGGGCCGGTCGTGGGCGCGCCAAGGGCGACCAACACCTTCCGGCTCGGCCCCCTTCAGCGATCGCGGCGGACTTGGCGTATCAATGATTCCGGAGCTCCACATATGGTCGAAAGCAGGACCTTGACGCTTCAGCGTGCGTTGCTCGCCGGCGTCGCGGCGTCGATTCTAGTGGGCATTGTGCCCGCAGGAATCGCACTGAATGCCAGTCTCGGCACAGCAATCGAGTCTCGGGCGCGCGACGACTTGCGGATGGCGACCGGCGTCTTCAAGGATCATTCGACCACCAAAGCCGACGCGATGATGATGTACGCGAAGGAGTTTGCGCACGAGCCTGGTCTCGCGGCTGCATTGGCGTCGCGAGACAGCCTCGGCGCCGCCCGCGTCATCGAACAAGTGCGACCACTGGGCAGAGGAATCCCGGTGGTTGTCGGCGCCTCGGGAGTAAGCTCGAGCGGCCCCGCTGTCGGCGCCGATCTCCTTGAGCGAACCCGCGCGGGCGAGATGCCTGTGGTCTTCGGCAGCGATGGACATCGCGTCTGGCAGATCGCACTCGCACCGGTGCAGGAGGGCGAACGCTGGGTCGGCGCAGCAGGCTTTGCTGCGCCAGTGGATAATCAAAGTTTGGCTTGTCGTCGCCCGCGGCAACTATTCCATCGCGGCAACAACGATTGGCGCCGCGCAGGCGTTCCGGCTGCTCGAGGCGCTCCGCGCCGGAAAGGTTGGGCCGGAACCCCGTTATGTCGCGACCGAGGGCAATAGTCTGCTCGCCGCAAGCGTTGATCTCGGGGGGGCCGGAACGGTGATCTTCGTGCGCGGCGTTGATGCGGAAATGGCGATGCTTCCCCGGCTCCGGCGCGTAGCAGTAGCGAGCGCAGCCGGGGCGCTGATACTGGCTCTCATCCTCGGAACGGTGATCGCCAGGCGAGTAGCGAGACCGGTTGCGCAATTGGCCGAGGCGGCGTCAGCGATGACGGCAGGCCGCTTTGACGCGCCACTTCCGCGCTCCCGAATTCGAGAGGTTGCCCGCGTTGCCGAGACATTCGGCGACATGCGGATGGCCTTGGCCAACAGGCTGGAAGAGCTACGGAACGCGAACAAAGCGCTCGAGAATGCCGGGACTCGACTTCGCGCTCTGCAGAGTGACCTTCTGCAGCGCGAGCGCCTCGCGGCGACGGGTCGCCTGGTTGTCCAGCTGGCCCATGAAATTCGAAATCCGGTTGCCAACGTGCGCAACTGTCTTGAGCTGGTGAGACGGCGGGTCGAAGGCGATCCCGAAGCCCGAGAATTCGCCGACCTCGCGATCGATGAGCTGTTGCGGATGCACAGCTTGGCGGAGCAGGTGCTGGATTCCAACCGTCCTCGGGACGAGACCATCACCTGCTGCGATGCGGTACTGGTTGCGCGGGAAGTAGCCGCGCTGTCGACCGTTGACATTCCCCCCTCAGTGCTGCGGTTGGAGGTTGAAGGAGAGCCAGCTGCAGAGGTATCAATCGCGCCCGACGCGCTGAAGCAGATCCTGCTCAATCTGGTGCAGAACGCACGTGAGGCGATGGGCGCTCGTACCTCCGAGCCGCAGCGTGCTTCAACATCGCGCATCGACATTCGGGTGAGTCGCGCGGGGTCGAATGTTCGCATCGAGGTTCTGGACACGGGACCAGGCATCCGGAGCGATGTATTGCCCAAGGTCTTCGACCCCTTCTTCACCACGAAAAGCACGGTCCATGGCGTTGGCCTCGGATTGTACCTGGCTGAAGGTCTGGCTCGCGCAGCGGGGGGTGAGATCGGGGTGTTCAATCGCACCGATTCAGTCGGCGCGTGCTTCTACGTCGTCCTGCCCGTGGCAGACATTGGTGTGTCTGGCGAAGGAGTGGAAGACAACTTGCGGCTTGTCCACACATGATGACGGCTCGAGATCGGGACGCCCGACTTCTGATCGTGGATGACGACCGTGCTTTCCGACTCACGACTGCGGCACTGTTGCGCTCATCAGGGTATGCCGTGGACGTAGCAGTCGACAGCGGAGATGCGATCGCGAAGCTTCACCAGGTTGAATACGACCTGATGATCCTCGATTTGAGGATGCCCGACATGGACGGGCTCCGACTGATCGAAGTTCTTCGATTGCGAGGCAATGGAACTCCGGTGCTGATGATCAGCGGGTTCGGCACGATCGACGCGGCTGTTCGTGCCGTGCACCTAGGGGCGGATGATTTTCTTACCAAGCCGGTGGAACCGGACCTGCTTGAGAGGCGCGTCCGTGCTCTCCTCGATGGTCGGCCTTCAGCGCCAAAGGTGCTGAAGCCGGGCGGAATAGTAGGCCGCTCCCGCGCCATGCTCGAGGTGATGGACGCCCTCGAGAAAGTCGCGCCGACCGAAGCTACTGTGCTGATTACTGGCGAGACGGGGACGGGCAAGGAGTTGCTTGCTCGCGCTGTGCACCAGTTGTCACCGCGGCGAAGGGAGCCATACGTCGCCGTCAATTGTGCCTCACTCTCCGACGGCGTGCTGGAGAGTGAGTTGTTTGGCCATCTGCGCGGTGCATTCACCGGCGCACTCCGTGATCGAGTGGGACTTTTCGAGGCGGCATCCGGCGGGACGGTTTTTCTGGATGAGATCGGCGATGTAAGTCTCTCCGTGCAGCAGCGGCTTCTCAGAGTGCTTCAGGAGCGTGAAGTCACGCGTGTCGGGGATATCCGCTCCGTCAGAATTGACGTGCGAGTGGTGGCGGCGACGAGTCGAGATCTGCATGCCGATGTCAAGGCCGGACGGTTTCGAGAGGACCTGCTTTACCGGCTGGCCGTATTCCCACTCGCGCTACCGCCGCTAAGGGCGAGAGAGGGTGACATTCCGCTTCTCGTCAACGACGCATTAAATCGTATCCGGGGCCAGGCTCCGGGGCGCGATTCGCTGTCCTGCTCGATGTTCGCCATGCGTGTACTCAGAGCCTACCCATGGCCGGGCAACGTGCGCCAGCTGTTCGCTGCGGTTGAAAGTGCGGCGATTCACGCCAACTTTGGCCGAATAGAGGCACAGCACCTTCCGCCCGATGTTCGCCGCGCTATCGAAGGCGACGAACCGGGCGGCCGGTATCGCGCGAGCTCACCCGTTTCTGAAGAACGAGCTTCAATCGAGGCCGCGCTCAGCGAAACGGGCGGTGTGGTTAAGCGCGCGGCCGAGCTTCTCGGGATGGGACGCACGACTCTATGGCGCAAGCTCAAGGTCTACGGTTTGGCAAGCCGAACGTCGAGACCAGCCGAGATTCCAGGTGATCCTGCCAGCCGAGCCTAGCTTGGACTTGATGATCCTCTGCCTCGTCACGGCGCGGCGTAATCAGCGATTCGACATGAGGTGCGTGTCGACATCGAATGGCAATTCCAAAGCCTCACGAGGCAGTGAGTCTCCCTGCATTCGTCAGCACCCATAGGAAACCGCTGATGTCGAAGTCTATACGGGGCGCCCAGCCCAGTCGAAAGAACAGTAAACCAGACACCGCCGCCAGAACGGTATAGAGAACCGCCGCCGCCTTCTGCAGCTGGTATCCATTCATTCAGCATTCTCCGCTGGCAATCAGTACCGATCCAGATCGTGTCCCACAGCCAGCTTCCCTGAGTAACCACCAGACCGAATCCCTGCTATAAGAACACTGTCCGCGACGCCGGTCGGTACGATATGCGAAAGCACGAGAAGCTTTGGCTTCGCGCGCGCCGCGAGCTCACCAAGCTTTCGATCGGGAGTGTGAAACGAAGCCATGTAGCGGACAATGTTGCCGCCAAACGCACCCGGCGGCTGATCGAGTGCAGAAAGCGCCACAACTTCGTGCACAAGCACGTCCACACCCGCCGCGGCACGAACGAGCGTCTCGCTCTCCCTGGTATCGCCAGAGATCACAACTGAGCGCGAGGGCGTATCGAACCTGTAAGCGTACGCATACCGCCAGTTTCCGTGAGGAACGGGGATCGCCGTCACGCGAACCCCCGCCGAATCGTAGATGACGCCGGACTTTACCTCACGTGCGCGTACTCGATAACCGTTCGGCACTGCGTGCTCGAAGCCATTGGTCCGTATGTCGATGTCTTCGGCGAACGCCGCAATCAGATGATCGGTCATTCGTCTGAGACCGGGCGGACCATACACGCGAAGAGGCCTGTTCCTTCCAAACACCCACGAGGTAAAGATCAGATCCGAGTAGCCGAGCACGTGATCCGAGTGCAGGTGGGTGATGAACACCGCTTCGATGTCGGTGTTCGAGAGTCCAGCGGCGCTTAGCTGTCGCTCGACTCCCGATCCCGCATCGACGATGAAAAGTCGCTTGCCGATTACGACCGCGGTGGAGGGTCCTGCGGCACGTGGATCGGGAACGGGCGTGCCGGTTCCGAGAAGAACAACGACTGTAGTGTCGGCCACAGGTGCCGGAATCGCCCGTGTCGTGATGTGTGGCGAGGCAATAGCGACGGTCCACCAAAGCGTAACGAGAAATGGCCACATCATCGTGTATTCACCGGCTTGAGATACGTGTCGAGCCATCGAACCGTGCGCTGCAGCAAATCACGCTTGTGAGCCGGACTCTGGAATTGGTGACCCTCATCCGGATAAACAACGAGCTGCGTCTTCACACCAACGTGCTGAAGTCCCCGCCAGAACTCGAAGGACTGCGGCGCCGGACACTCAGCGTCACGCTCGCCCACGACGATCAGCGTCGGTGTCCGAGCGTTGGCGATGAAGTTAAGCGGCGAGCTCTGCGCGTAGACAGCCTTGTCCTCGTATGCAGTCTTGCCGAAGAATGGAACCATCCACTCGCTGATTCCATTCTCGCCGGTGTAGCTGAGCCAGTTTGAGATTCCGGCACCGGCAACGGCAGCGCGAAAACGATTCGTCTGCGTGACGGTCCACATCGTCATGAATCCACCGTAGCTCCAACCCTTGACGCCGAGTCGATTGCCGTCGACCGGATAGCGCCGAATGACGGTGTCGATGCCGGCCATGATGTCGCGCAGATCGCCGTGTCCGAAATCCTTGACGTTCGCGCGGGTGAAGGCCTCCCCCTGTCCGTAGCTCCCCCGGGGGTTGGGCAGCAGCACGAAGTAACCGGCCTGCGACAATGCGATCTGCTCAGTCGAGCTTCCTTCGCCGAGGAAACTGGGGTGGATCGCGGACGATGGGCCGCCGTGGACGTGGACGACCATCGGATATCGCTGCCCCGGGTCGAGCTGCCGGGGAAAAATCAGAAAGCCCTGAACGTTGTAGCCGTCACTCCGCCAGCGAACGTTTGCCCATTTTCCCCACGAAGGATGAAGACCCGCGTTGACGTGTGTGAGCGCCACGATTCGATTGGGCGCACCCGCCCATACCTCCGGCGGCGTGGAGAGGGACTCGCGCACGAAAGCGATCGTCGCGCCGTCTCTGCTCGACGCGACGATGGGATTAGATGTTTGCGTTCCCAGTGAAGCCCATTCGTCTGCTGTCCAGAGCGGCGTGAATCGTCCAGTCGCCGCGTCGACGATGGCTACCTGCGACCCACCCTGTGCCCACGATGTCGCAAGCAGAGATGACGATCCGCGCCACGAGAATGACGCGACCGAGACCGTCGCCTGCGGAGTGATGTTTCGCGGCGGCCCGCCAGACGCCGGGACGACATAGAGGTCCCCTCCGGTCACGCCCTGATCGCTCATCAATCCGCCGATGTAGGCTATCCGTGCGCCATCGGGCGACCACGTCGGCTGTGCGATCTGATGCGACGGCTTGGCGATCTCCCGCAACGCCCCGGACTCGGCGTCGAGCGAGTATAACCGCGCGACCCACCAGTTGTTGTTTCCCGACCCTGTCGCGGCACTGACGATGAACTGCCGGCCGTTGGGAGACCAGTCGAATTCATAGACATAGAGATCGGGCGGCGAGATCAATCGCTGCCTCCCGGACGAGAGGTCCACAATAGCCAGGTGCTGGCGATCGACATGCGTGTCCATCACTCCGGTATCGCGAGGAGTTGCCGCCAGAGGGCTGTTCGCCTGCTCTCTGGGCGACGAGTAGAGAATCGCGACGCGCTGTCCGCTGGGTGAGAAGCGTACTCCGTGCACCGCTCCTGGAATAATCGCCACCCGCTTTGCATTTCCACCGGTAGAGCCGACCACGTAGAGAGCGGGAGCACCGCTATTGGTAGTTGCGAGTATTGCAACCTGCCTGCTGTCGGAAGACCAGGTGAGCTCAGTTGCGCTCGACGGGTCGCCTCCAGGCAGCGGCACGATGTTCATCATT
>WNFV01006357.1_pt1 | contig 13994 bp, 13 predicted proteins | sample 5400101 | NCBI WGS metagenome assembly WNFV01 (sample SAMN13153361, study PRJNA577476) | soil metagenome | isolation source: 115 cm soil or saprolite under grassland replicate 1 | place: USA:California | collected 2016-06-15 | reverse complement strand
CGCCTCTCGCCTCTCACCGGTGCGGCCCGAATTGTGGCAGACCCTCCCGCCGATGTTCCGGCGGCTGGCCCGAGTAGTTGCCCGATCGGTCACTGACGAGCGGCCGGCGGGATGGCACACTCGACGGTGGTGTCGCACCCTGTGGCTCGTGCCCTCCTCGCTGTAGCCGTCGTGTCAGGTGCCCTATCGTGGGCCGCCGGCCAGGGCGCGGCGCAGACCGCGCCCTCGATCAACCTCAAGCCCGACTGCACTGATCAGCTGAAGCCACCTTGGCGCATCACCGTTAGCGGGACGATGACGGTCCCGAACTCACCGGTGGAGGTCATCTTCGACTACGGCGGCGCTGCGCCGACGTTCATTGACAAGGTCGACCAGAGCGGCCACTACCAGTTCGACTTCGTCGTCCAGCGTGCGGGACCGCAGCCGGCCGACGGCTACCTGGTGCACGCGTCCCAGCCGCGGCAGCCAAAACTGTTCGCGGAGACCCGGTTCCGGGTGCCCTGCCCCCCGCCTCCGACCACGAGCCCGCCGACCTCGGGTTCGACGACGTCGTCGTCCACCACCTCCACCACCTCCACCACTGCCCCGCCCCCGGCGGCCAGGCCCGAGCTCACCATCAACCCCGGTGTCGGGCGCGCCGGGGAGGTCGTCCAGGTGATCGGCACGGGCTTTGCGCCCGGCGCGGTCGCGCTGAGCTGGGACCGCGCCGGTCCCGCGGGCGCCGCCATCGCCGACGGCTCCGGGAATTTCATGCAGCGCGTGGTCGTGTTCGGCCACACGGCCTTCGGCGCGCGCACGTTGCTCGCAGCATCGGGAGCGACCGCCGCCACCGCGCCGTTCCTCGTCGTCCCCGGATCACAACAGCCATCCGGCTTCTTCACCCGCCGCTGACACACCGAGCGGGCGCCGGGGCTCATGTGGGGCCGAGGCGCGAGACCGTTCCTTCGTCGAACGAGCACACGTACAACTCGCCGGCGGCGTCCGCCGCGAAGGCCACCAGGTACCCCGCGTGCGCGCTCTCGAACGCCCGCCGCGCGACAACCACGCCCCCCGCGACCACCACGGCGCGCACGATGCCGTCGCACAGGTCCGAGTACAGGTATGCGCCTTGGAGCGCCGGGATGGCCGACCCGCGGTAGACCGCGCCGCCCGTCACCGCGCAACGGTCGCCGTGCCTCCACGTGATGAGCTGCGCGACGAGATCGGGGGGCGGCCCGGCGACCACCGGCGTCGTGCCCTCGAGGTACGGCCAGCCGAAGTTGAGACCGGCACCCCTCGCGGGCCCGGCGACGTAATCGACCTCCTCGACCGCACTACGTCCGACGTCTCCGATCCACAGCGCGCCGGTCGGCTCGTCGACGAAGAACCGCCACGGGTTGCGCAACCCGTACGCCCAGATCTCGGGGGCCGCGTCGGCCCGCCCGACGAACGGGTTGTCGGCCGGATGCCATAGGCCCGACCGTCAGACGGATGCGAGGGGTCGAGGCGCAGGATCTTGCCGTGGAGGTCGAGGAGGTCCTGGCCGCGGCGGCTCGCGGCTTGATTCGGGCCGCCGTCGCCGACGGCCAACCACAGCAGTCCGGCGGGGTCGACGTAGACGTCACCCGCGTGGTGCACCGTGCTCGGGCTGTCGACCGCGATCACGAGGCGCTGCCGGTCGAAGGCAGGAGCCGGGCCGGCCATCGGGACCTCGTACACCGCGAGGTTCCCGGCCCGCTCGACCAGGCTCAAGAACAAGCGGTCGCCACTGAGGTCGAAGGCGAGATCGAGGAGACCGGACTCGTCCTCGTTGGAGATGCGCTCGCCGAGGTCGGCCAGCTCCTCGGCGGGGCCGCCCCCGACCGGCACGCGCAGCAGCTTGCCCTCGAAGCTGGTCACGTACAGGTCGTCGGTGCCCGGTCGCTGCACTGCGCTGGTGGGATGGTCGACACTCACGACCGGGGTGAGGCCGATGGCGATCGTGTCGAGCGTGGTTTGGTCGGGGCCGACGGCCGGAGCCGCGAGCGCGGCCGTGGTGGTGGACTCCTGTCCGGTGGTGGTCGATTCGCGGCCCTCCGACGCGGGCGATGCCGCGGACCCACTGTCATCTCGGTTGGCGACGCCGACGATCACCGCCGCGGCAATCACCACCACCACGACCAACCGAACCCGAGCCGCGCGCTGGCCCCCAACCCGTCCCCGCTCCTCCATGCCGGCCGGGACGCTACCGCGGGGTTCGCGACGCACCGCTACGTTGCCCGGGTGGCGCAGAACCGGGTGGCGGCGACCGGCGAGATCGTCGCGTCGCCGTTGCGCTGCCGATGGATGGGCAACCGCGGTGTCCTGCATCGAGGCCGCGGCGCGTCCGCCCGGGTCGTGCGTGGGTGGGCCAACCGGCGGTGGATCCTGTGCGAGACGGACTTCCGAGGATGGCGGGCCCAGCAATGGGAGGAAGGCCGCTACACCGTTCTCTTCTTCCACGACGAGGCGGTCGGCCTCGCCGCCGGCCATCGGCCCTGTGCCCTGTGCCGCCATGTCGCGTACCGCGACTTCGGCGACGCCTGGTCCGCGGCGCACGACGTGCCGCGACCGTCGGCCGACGAGCTCGACCGGCAGCTCCACGCGGATCGACTCGACGGGCGCCGCCCGCGAACCCACGAACGGCCGTGGCCGGACCTGCCCGACGGTGTCTTCGTCCTTGACGCCGACGCACCCGCGCTCGTCGTCGGTGATCAGGTCGTTCCATGGGACCCGGCCGTCGGCTATGCGGGCCCGGCACGGGCTCGCCCGACGCGCGGCAGTGTGACCGTGCTGACACCTCGTGGGACCGTGGCTGCGATAGCGGCCGGCTATGTCCCCCAGATCGACGACGCCGCCCGCGGCTGACGCGCAGCCCGGTCCGGGCCGAAGCAGGGCCTCGGCCCGGAGCTGGGCCCAGAAACGCGCTCCTCGCCGGCCTCTGGCTCCTGCGCCGCCCCGACGCGTAGCGCGTGTCGGCCGCGCTACGACGTCGCGCCCCCGAGCCCGGAGTCGCGGCGGAACGCGGCATCGCCGTCGTGCCACCTGCGCAGTGACTCCCACGGGAAGATCCCCGTCGAATGGCCGTCGTTCCACGTGATCGCCAGGCCCCACGCGCCATGGAGTTGCGCGTCGTCGATCCGCAGCGGGGCGGCGCTGCCCGGCCGGGGCCACGGCTCCTCGCCGCGGTCTCGAAGCGCTCGGCACGTCGCGCACGGGCAGGCCCGGCGCAGGCTCACGAGGTCGAAACGGGCCACCTCACCGTCGAGATAGGTGACCGTCACGCTCTCGTCCCTCGCCACGTCGATCGACTCGGGCTCGTTGCGCTCGTCCACGGACGACGTCCTCAGGCACCCGCCGGCGCGCAGCTCGCCAACTGGGCCGTGGTGGGCCAGCGCACCTTCGTCGCCCATCCGGCCCGCTCGAAGAGGCGGATGAGCATCGCCGACGGATCGATCTGATGTGGGAGCGCGCCGTGGCGCGCCGAAGCCGGGTGCGCGTGGTGGAGGTTGTCACGCAGGAGGTCCGACGCGTACGCCGTCTCCGAGGTCGGATCCGAGCGGAACAGCCACCCGACATGAGCGTGCACGAACCCGCGGAGCGGGCCGACCAGACCGGGCCCGAAGGCATGCGGCGAGTGCGGGTCGCCGGGGGCATCGCTCAAGCGATGGTGGCGGCGATGGGTGGCGACCCAGCTCACGAGCGTGCCCTCCATCGCCAGTGACCCGCCGGCTGCCAGCGCCAGCTTCAGCCAGCGCTTCGGCCGGAAGCTGCGATGCGTGAAGAGACGGTAGTAGCCGACGGTGACGCCGAAGCCGGACAGGACGTAGAACCCGATCGCGAGGCCGACGTCGCGCAGGTGCACGGCGTGGCTGCACGCGATCAGGGCGACGACGAGCGCGACGCCCGGCCCGATGACCAGCAAGGCAGTGATGCTCCGCGGCACGAACGCGCTGCGGGCGGAGAGAGATGGCGCCGGGGTCTCGGGCGAAGGACGACGAGGAACGTCGAGCACGGTTGACATGGATTTTCCCGGGGCAGGTGCAAGGTGTGTGGTCGTGATCCAGCCGTTGCACGTTGTCGGGACGGGCCACGACGCCCGAAGGCGACGATCCACGATACCGCGGTCACCTCCCGGCTCCGTCGGCGGTCAGTATTGGAGAGCCGACCAGAGAAGGACAGAGCCATGGCTGACGCGGGCGCAGCGGCGATCGCATCACGAGCAACCCGATATCGGCGGGGGGACGCCGTCACGACGTACGACCGGGACGGCTACCTGATCATCCCGGATCTCCTCGACGCCGACCTGCTCGAGGCGGCCCGTTCGGAAGCCACCGCCATCTGCCGTGGCGTCCGGGGCGAGATCGACGGGATGACGCCGCCCGGCGACGAGGACGACGCCACGATCCTGGGCCGCTATCTCTGCATCCACTTTCCGCACAAGATCTCACCGTTGATGCAGGAGATCGGCCGCCTCCCGACCGCGGTCGACGTGCTCACCGACGTCATCGGGCCCAACGTCAAGATGATGCAGTCCATGCTGTTCCTCAAGCCCGCGGGGAAGCCGGGCCAGGCCTGGCACCAGGACGAGGCGCACATCCCCACCCGCGACCGCTCGCTCACCGCGGTGTGGATCGCGCTGGACGACACCACGGTCGACAACGGCTGCCTGTGGGTCATCCCCGGTTCTCACCGGGCCGGCATCCTCCATCCCGTCCGCCGCCACGACGATGCCCGGTTCGACCCCACGCCGGAGGCGTACGGCTTCGGGCATCAGGATGACGATGCCGTTCCCGCGGAGCTGCCCGCGGGCGCCGCGCTGGTCTTCGACGGCTACCTGCTCCACCGGTCGCTGCCCAACACCCGCCCACACGGGATGCGCCGGGCGCTCGTCAACCACTACATGAGCGCCGAATCACTCCTGCCGTGGTTCCCTCCCGACGCCGACGAATCCATGGCGTTGCTCGACCATCGCGACATCCTCCTCGTCGCGGGCCGCGATCCCCACGCCGGCAAGGGCATCACCGACGTCGTCCAGCCCCACCTCCGTCGCGACGACTGACGCGCTCAGCCGGCCCGGTGGGCACCGACGATGAATGCGGCCAGCACCGCCGGCTCCGCACCACGGTTGCGCCAGCGATGACGCGTCCCGTTCTGCACCACGGTGTCGCCGGGCCGCAGCACCTTCTCCGCGCCGTCGTCGAGCTCGAGCACGACCTCGCCCGACAACACGACCTCGAAGTCGATCGTGTCGGTCGTGTGCATCCCGAGGTGGTCCGGCTCCATGCGACTGGCCATCCCCGGGAGCTTCTCTTCGAACTCGGCGAGGGCGGCCCCGAGGTCAAGGTCGGCAGGCGCCGCGGTGCCGGCCGGCGGCACGTTGAACATCAGGAAGCGGAAGCCCCCGAGCGGTGGGAAGAACGTCGGCTCCGCCGGCCGGGAACCATCGTCGGGAAAGTGCGGCGCCTCGTCGGCCCCCCACAGCCGGTGCCACTCCGCGCCCGGAACCAACGCCAGGGTGACCGGCGCGACCTCTTCGTCGGACGCGAACACCGCCTTGCCGCGCTCATCGTGCCCCGTGACCACCCGCCGAACCAATCGTGCGTCCACTGGCCTCCATCCTCTCGAACCGCCAGGGGCTCCACTCGCTAGCAGTTACCGACTTCGTGCTCGACGAACTCGGCGTACTTGGCTCGCGCCGCGGCGAGCTTTTTCGGCAGGTGCTCGCTGGGCCACAGGTCGTCGACCGGCTCGTAGTCCTTGAGGACGTCGCGGGCCACGGTGATCTGGTGCACCTCGGTCGGGCCGTCGACGGCGGCCATGATCGGCACTCCGAACCACATCCCGTTGAAGGGCATCTCGTTCGACACACCGAGGGCGCCGTGGAGATGCATGGCGCGGAACACGATGTCCATCTGCACCTTCGGCATGAGCACCTTCACGGCGGCGATGTCGCGGCGCACCCGCCTGTAGTCCTTGTACCGATCGATCTTCCACGCCGTGTGCAGGACCATGAGCCGGAACTGCTGGAGCTCGGCCCATGAGTCCGCGATGGCCGCCTGCACAAGCTGTTTCTCGGCCAGCAACGACTTCTGGGTCGAGCGGCTCAGGGCGCGCTCGCACATCATGTCGAGCGCCTTCTGGCACACGGCGACCGTGCGCATCGCATGGTGGATGCGTCCGCCGCCGAGCCGGGTCTGCGCGATCACGAATGCTTGCCCTTCGCCCCCCAGGAGGTGATCCTCGGGCACGCGGCAGTCCTCGTAGTGGATCAGCGCGTGCATGCCTTCGTCCCGATGCTCGCCCGCGAGCCCGACGTTGCGCACGATGTTCACGCCCGGTGTGTCGGTCGGCACGATGAACATGGACATCCCTTTGTAGGGACTCACGTCCGGGTTCGTGACGGCCATGACGATGAGAAACGACGACGTCCGCGCGTTCGACGAGAAGAACTTCCAGCCGTTGATGACCCACTCGTCGCCGTCCTTGACGGCGCGGGTCTCGAACATCGTCGGGTCGGACCCGCCCTGGGGCTCGGTCATGGAGTAGCAGGAGAACATCTCGCCGTCGAGGAGCGGCTGGAGGTAGTCGCGCTTCTGCTCGTCCGTGCCGTAGTGGGCGATGATCTCGGCGTTGCCGGTGTCAGGGGCCTGCGTCCCGAACACGATCGGAGCCCAGCCCGAGCGGCCGAGGATCTCGTTGAGGAGCGCCAGCTTCAGCTGGCCGTAGCCCTTGCCGCCGAGCTCCGGGCCGAGGTGCGCGGCCCACAGGTCGTGGTCGCGGACCTGTTGCTTCAGCGGGTCGACGACCTTGCGGCGGACGTCGTCGAGCGGGTGGTACGCGAGCCCGGAGAAGACGAGATCGAGCGGCTCGACCTCCTCCCGGACGAACGCGTCGGCCCAATCGAGCTTGTCTTGGAACTCGGGCTCGGTCTCGAAGTCCCACGCCATCGTCGCCCCCCCGGTGCACGGGTGCTGTCTCGAGGACGACGCTACTGGCTGCGACGTAGCGTCCTACCATGCACCTCGAGGGCAAAGTCGCCGTCATCACCGGGGCGAGCCGAGGGGTCGGTGCGGCCGCCGCGATCGCCCTCGCCGAGTACGGCTGCGCGGTCGCCTGCGCGGCCCGGTCGACCGCGGCGCAGCCCCAGCGCACACCGGGGACGTTGGACGACACCGTGGGCCGCATCGAAGAGGCCGGCGGCCGGGCGCTCGCGGTGCCCACCAACCTCGCCGACGAGGAGGCCGTCGTCCGCATGATCGCAACGACGGTCGACCACTTCGGCCGGGTGGACGTGCTCGTCAACAACGCGGCGATCACCTTCGTGGGCGACCTCGACATCCCCCTCAAGCGCCACGACCTCGTCATGGAGGTGAACCTGCGCGCACCGTTGATCGCCATCCGCGAGGTGAAGGACCACATGATCCGCCAGGGTGGTGGCGCGATCCTCAACGTCTCGTCCGTGGCCGCGCTCTACCCACACCCGAGCTTGATGTCTTACGGCATGTCCAAGATCGGTCTCGAACGGCTCACGCTCGACGCCGCGGTGCAACTGCAACCTCACAACATCGCGGTCAACTGCTTCCGCATCGACATCCCGGTGGCGTCGGAGGGGTTCGTCGCCAACACCCCCGGCATGGACCGCTCGACGTGGGAGCCGTGTGCGGTCGCGGCCGAAGGGATCGTGTGGATGCTGCGGCAACCGGTCACCTATTCGGGGCGGCGCGAGAGCATGTACGCCCTACGTCATCGGGAGGGGATCATGAAGTCGCAAGCGGAGCGCCAGGTGGACGGGCCGGCGCCGCCGACCGAACTGTTCGACGGACTCGCTGTCCTCGGCGAGAACACCTTCCGAGAGCCCTACGAATGAGCGCGCTCATCGACGCGGACCGCCTCGCCCGATGGATGGACGTCGAGGGCCTTCCGGGTGCAGGAGCGCCGTTGGAGCATTCCTTCATCTCCGGCGGAAGCCAGAACGAGATCTTCGAGATCCGTCGCGGCGACTTCCGGGCCGCGTTGCGGCGCCCGCCCGAGAACCCGCCGCCGGGCCGCAACGAAGGGATCGTCCGGGAGTGGCGGATCATCGAGGCGCTTGACGGCACCGACGTACCCCACACCCAAGCGATCGCGCTGTGCACCGACGAGGAGGTCCTCGGCTGCGCCTTCTACCTGATGGGGTTCGTCGACGGTTGGTCGCCCATGGGGATGGACGGCACCTGGCCCGAGCCCTTCGAAACCGACTTGGCCGCCCGGCGGGGCCTCGGATTCCAGTTGGTCGACGGGATCGCCAAGCTCGCGAAGGTGGACTGGCGGGCGAAAGGCCTCGACGACTTGGGACGGCCGGACGGGTTCCACGAGCGTCAGGTGGAGCGCTGGACCCGCTTCCTGGATCGGGTGAAGAACCGCGACATCCCCGGCCTCGAGCTCGCGTCGGCGTGGCTCGCCGCCCACAAGCCCATCGACTACGTGCCGGGCATCATGCACGGCGACTACCAGTTCGCCAACGTGATGTTCGAGCACGGGGCGCCGGCGCGCCTGGCCGCCATCGTCGACTGGGAGATGGGCACCGTCGGCGATCCGAAGGTCGACCTCGCATGGGTGGTGCAGAGCTGGCCTGAGGACACCGGCGCCGCCGCCGGCGAGAGCTACGTCGACCTGACGGGCATGCCGTCCCGATCGGAGCTCCTCACCTACTACTCGCAGGAGTCGGGGCGTCAGGTCGACGACATCGACTACTACGTGATCCTCGCCCGGTGGAAGCTCGCCATCGTGCTCGAACAGGGCTACGCCCGGGCGGTCCAGGGCGAGGCGTCGAACCCGAAGGTTCTCGCTTTCGGCCCCATCGTGCTCGACCTCATGAAGCGGGCCGCCGAACTCGCCGAGACGACGGACTACCACTGACCGCCGGCGGGGCCGTGCTCGCCCTGACGACCAGCTCGGTCGGCAGGACTTCGTGCCGGGCCCGGCCTTTGGCGCCGGACCGGCTGCGCTCGATGGCCGCCGTGAGGGCCGCCGCCGCGAGGCGCCCCTTCTCGGCGACGTCCTGACGCACAGTGGTGAGAGCCGGATCGTGCCGGCGGGCGATCGGGTTGTCGTCGAAGCCGACCACCGACAGGTCGGTGGGGACGCCGAGCCCGAGCTCTCGTGCCGCTCGGATCACGCCGAGGGCAACCACGTCCGAGAAGCACAGCACGGCCGTCGGCCGCTCGTCGGCCGCGGCGAGCAGCGAGCGTGCCGCGTCCGCGGCCTCGTCCTCGTCGTGGCTCGCGGCCTGCACAACGGTGGCCGTCAGGCCGGCGGCATCGAGGGCGTCCAGCCAGCCGAGCATGCGCTGACGCTGGGGATGAGCGCGTGTCGCCGTGGCGGGATCGGCCACGACCCCGCGTGATCCATCGATGGCGAGGGTCACGATCCCGATGCGGCGGTGGCCGAGCTCGACGACGTGTGCGGCCGCCTTCCGCGCGCCGCCCCGGTCGTCGACGTTGACGCTCGGTATCCCTGGCACCGGATCCTGGTCCACGAACACGAGCGGCAGGTTCCGACGCACCAACCAGTCGCGCGCGGTGGAGTGCGGTCGGCACGAGTACAAGAGCGCGCCGTCGATCGCGACGTCCCGGGCCGGGATGACGTCGTCCCGCTCGTTGGACGTCAACAGCGTCAGCGCGAGACCGGTCGGCGCCAGCTCCTCTACGACGGCCCCGAGGAAGCCGGTGGCGATTTCATCCGTGAACGCGTACCGCAATGAGTCGGTGAGGAGCACGCCCACCGCCCCCGTCGTCCCGCGGGCGAGGGCGCGGGCGGCGGGATCGGGTCCCACGTAGCCGAGCGCTCGTGCCGCGGCGAGGACGCGCTCGCGCAGCTCGGCGGACAACTGATCGGGCCGGGAGAACGCGTTCGAGACGGTCATCCGGCTGACCCCGAGCCGGTCGGCGATCGTCTGCAGCGTCACCCTTGGCATTCCGCCACTCTGCCCGGTTCGCGGCGGGCCAGCCGGCGGAGGCGAGCCGGAGCGACGCGGCGAAGCACGTGCACGGCCGCCACCGAGGCGCGTAGCAGGCGAGGTGCGACGGGTCGTTGCACGGGCGCGTCAGGCAGGGCGCTGTGCGCCAGCCGCGGGAGCGAGGACTGCGCGTACAGCTGGGGCAGCAGGGAGGGAGGAAGCATGGCGACTGACCTTTCGTGTTTCTGTATCGGTATAGGACCGTGCGCTTACTGTACCGGTCCAGATGGGTTGTCCGACGTCACCGCCTCAAAACACCAAGCAGATCCGGACCCCGACCGCCCGTGCCACCCGAAGGTTCACCTTTGGCTAATTTCGACGTCACTCGGACGTCGCCGTCTGCTCAGGTCCGTCGGCGAGCGTAAGAGCCCGGCCCCAACGTCGCGGACGGTGCGAGGAGAAGATCTGATGGCGGCACGAATCATGCGGGTCGTGGCTGGCGCGCTTGTCAGCATGTTGGTGGCTGGGCTTCCGGTCACGGCCACGACGAGGGTCGCCGCGGCCGCCTCGACCGAGCTGTTCTTCTCGGAGTACGTCGAGGGCTCGTCGAACAACAAGGCGCTGGAGATCTTCAACGACACCGGCGCGACCATCAACTTGGCGACCAGCGGATACAGCGTCCAGATGTTCTTCAACGGCAGTCCGACCGCGGGTCTCACCGTCAATCTCACGGGCACCGTCGCCGACGGCGACGTGTACGTGCTCGCCCAGAGCGCGGCCTCGGCACCAATCTTGGCGGTCGCCGACCAGACCAACGGTTCCGGCTGGTTCAACGGCGACGACGCCGTCGTGCTGCGCAAGGGCACAACGGTGATCGACAGCATCGGCCAGGTCGGTTTCGACCCCGGTACGGAGTGGGGCACGGGCGTCACCAGCACGGCCGACAACACGTTGCGGCGCAAGGTGTCGGTCGTTGCGGGCGACCCCGACGCGTCGAACGCGTTCGATCCCGCCGTCGAGTGGGACGGGTTCGCGGTCGACACCTTCGACGGCCTGGGCAGCCACACCGAGATCACCCTGACCTGCCCGCCGGTCACGGGCGACGCCGGCAGTGCGCTCGACGCGCCGGTCACCGCCACCGACGCCAACGGCACGATCGTCGACATCGCCGGCGTCCCGTCGCCCGACCCCGGCACGTTCAGCCGCACCGCGTTCACCCCGGCCGCGGGCGCCGGCGGTACGGCGAGCGCGACCTTCACCGCATCGCCAGCCACCCCCGCCGGCATCTACACCCTGACGATCACGGCCACCAACGATGACCCTGTCCCTGAGACCGGCACGTGCACCCTGACGGTCACCGTCGCCGCGGTCCAGGTCTGCGGCGACCCCGCCACCTTGATCCACGACGTGCAGGGCAGCGGGGCCACGAGTCCCATCGCCGGCACTTCGGTCTCCATCGAGGGGGTCGTTGTCGGTGACTATCAAGCGGCCGGCCAGTTCAACGGCTACTACGTCCAGGAGGAGGACGCCGACGCCGACGGCAGCGCCCTTACTTCCGAAGGGGTGTTCGTGTTCAGCACGACCCACGTCAGCGTCGGCGACAAGGTGCGGGTCGCGGGAACGGTGCAGGAGTTCTCCAACCTCACCGAGTTGACCACCGTCTCGTCGACGTTGATCTGCTCGGCCGGCAACACCGTGACGCCCAGCGCGGTCTCGCTCCCGATCGCGAGCGTTTCCGATTGGGAGCGCTACGAAGGGATGCGGGTCAGCATCGCTCAGACCTTGACGGTCACTGAGGTGTTCACCCTCGCCCGCTTCGGCGAGGTTGCGTTGTCAGCGGGCGGGCGGCTCGAGAACCCCACCAACGCCGTCGCCCCCGGCACGCCCGCCATCGCCCTCCAGGACCTCAACAACCGCAGCCGCATCCTGCTCGACGACGGCAACAACCAGCAGAACATCGACCCGACGTTCTACCCGCAGGGTGGGTTGAGCGCCGCGAACACATTGCGGGTCGGCGACACGCTCCCGAGCCTTGCGGGCGTGCTCGACCACCGCTTCGGCGCGTATCGGGTGCAGCCGGTCGACCCGACCGCGGTTGAGTTCACCCACGCCAACCCGCGCCCGGCATCACCCGACCCGGTCGGCGGAAACGTCCGGGTCGCGAGCTTCAACGTCCTGAACTATTTCAACGGCGACGGCGCGGGCGGCGGGTTCCCGACGGCGCGCGGCGCCAACACGCTCACCGAGTTCAACCGCCAGCGGGCCAAGATCATCAGCGCGATCGACGCTCTCGATGCCGACGTGGTGGGCCTGATGGAGCTCGAGAACGACGACACCACCACGGAGGTCGCGGCCATCGAGGATCTGGTCGCGGGGCTCAACACCGTGGCCGGAGCGGGCACCTACGACTTCGTCGACACCGGCGTCGTCGGCACCGACGCGATCCGCGTCGGCATCATCTACCGCCCGGTGGCGGTCACCCCGATCGGCGATTACGCGGTCATCGACTCGACGGTCGATCCCCGGTTCATCGACACGAAGAACCGTCCGTCCATCGCCCAGACCTTCGACGTGGCGTCCAACGGCGCCCGGTTCACGGTCGTGGTCAACCATCTCAAGTCGAAGGGCTCCGGCTGCGACGACATCGGCGACCCGGACACCGGTGACGGTCAGGGCAACTGCAACCTGACTCGAACCCACGCGGCCGAGGCGCTCGTCGACTGGCTCGCCACCGACCCGACCGGCAGCGGCGACCCCGACGTCCTGCTCATCGGCGACATGAACTCGTACGCCATGGAGGACCCGATCACGGCCTTCCAGGACGGCGGCTTCGTCAACACCATCGCCCAGTTCGTGGGCGACGATGCCTACTCGTACGTCTTCAATGGTCAGTCGGGCTACCTCGACCACGCCTTGGCGAGCTCGAGCCTGAGCACCCAGGTGGCGGGGGTCAGCGAGTGGCACATCAACGCCGACGAGCCGGTGGCCCTCGACTACAACACCGAGTTCAAGACCGCGAACCAGGTCACCACGTTCTACGACCCGAGCGCGTTCCGGTCCTCCGATCACGATCCGGTTCTCGTCGGGCTGAACCTCAACGCCGCGCCGACCGTCGACGCCGGCGGGCCGTACGCAGTGGTGGAAGGGTCGACCGTCGCCGTGACGGCCAGCGGGTCCGATCCCGACGGCGATCCGCTCACCTATACCTGGGACCTCGACGGCGACGGGACCTTCGAGACCGCGGGGCAGACGGCGACCTTCTCGGCCGCCGGTCTCGAGGCGCCCGACACCCGCGTCATCGCGGTGCAGGTGACCGACGACGGCGGGCTCGTCAGCACCGACACCGCCATCGTCAACGTGATCTGGGACTTCACGGGATTCTTCGATCCGGTGGCCAACCTGCCGACGATCAACACGGTCAACGCGGGCCGCACCGTCCCGGTCCGGTTCAGCCTGCACGGCGACCAGGGCCTCGAGATCTTTGCCGCCGGCTACCCGACGTCGATCCCGATCGAATGTGACACCGGCGCGCCCGCCGACGCCCTCGAGGACACGGTCGCGGCGATCCAGAGCCGCCTGATCTACGACGCGGCGACCGACACGTACTCGTACGCGTGGAAGACGAACAAGAGCTGGAGGGGCTGCCGGCGCCTCATCGTCGGTCTGGCCGACGGGACCTTCCACTACGCCGACTTCAGGTTCGTGAAGTAGGCGAAGACGTTGCGCGCCGCCACCGCCGCGCCCGACTGACCGCGCGCGGTCCTTCTCGACGCAATAGCCCGTCGCTTCGCCGGGCTATTGCGTCAGCTTCGGCGACCAGGCCCGCGCGCTCACCGGGATCTGTTACTGCGCGCGCAACAAACGGTCGCAATCCTCGGCGACGAGTTGTTCAGCCGTCTCCGGCGGCAACGGCGCATGCGCCACATGCCGCACCATGCGCATCGCCTGGCGCCGGTCCAGGGCTTCGGTGAAGGCGAGTATCCCGCCGAGGAGCCCCATCGTGAGCACGAAGGCCAGTAGTGCGGTCGTCACGGCGTGGTGATGCCCACCCGGGGCT
>WNFV01010868.1_pt1 | contig 13998 bp, 17 predicted proteins | sample 5400101 | NCBI WGS metagenome assembly WNFV01 (sample SAMN13153361, study PRJNA577476) | soil metagenome | isolation source: 115 cm soil or saprolite under grassland replicate 1 | place: USA:California | collected 2016-06-15 | reverse complement strand
TCGTGGCCCTCGGCAGGGTCGGCCGTAGCCTTGGCATCCACCTGGTGTTGGCCTCCCAGCGGCTCGACGAGGGTCGCGTGCGCGGCCTCGAGGGCCACCTCCGCTACCGCGCCTGCCTGCGAACCTTCAGCGCCGCGGAATCCTCGGAAGAGGATCGCTGAGGTATCTCTTCCTCGGTGTAGGTCAGCAGCTCGAGGACAGCCTGAGGAAGGCAGGCCGGAAACACGTCGCAGAGCAGGACGCAGGTGCGGCGGTCGGGGAGCTTGTGGCCGAGGTGCTGGCAGGGATCGAGCGACATCAGATCACTCCGGCTGGCGGTAGGCCCCGGCCAGCAGTTCGGCCAGCATGTCGGCGGTCATGGCCCGGACGCGGCAGCGCTGGCAGCGGGCCAGGTGGTCGAGCCAGTCCAGGAACACGGCCGGCAGGTGGCCGGTGGCCGGGACGTACCGGTCCGCCGTCATGGTCAGTTCCGGTCCCGTAGGCGCTGGCGCTCGTCGGCCTGCGGGAAGAACGGCCCGGCCGCCGGCCACGGCGGCCACGGCGGCCGTGCCCGAAGCCGGTTGATCGCCCGGATCTCCCATGCGGCGACCACGCCCAGCCCGAGCAGGAGCACGATGCCGGCCATCGCCAGGCAGGCCATGCCGATCGCCGCGATTGCGTCGTCCATGCTCGATCCCTTCCCCGAGGGGGACGGACCCACCGGTCCCAGCCCGGCAGGTCCGTCCCCGGCCTCGTTCCTGCGTCTTCCCCTTGCCCGCAGGGCGGCGTCCGGGTCTAGCGGCTCTGTACGACGGACTCAGGCTCGATGCCGTTGCCGTACAGCCAGCCCCGCTCGGTCAGGACGATGGCCATCGGCGTGTTCGCACAGACGCGCGCCTGCCGCGGCGTGTGCAGGATCATCGGCCGGTGGCCGCAGCCCTGCGCCCAGCAGCGGCCGAACAGCCGGTAGCGGGGCCAGTCGATGACGCCGACCAGCCAGGCGGGTAGGTGGGTCTCGGTCCAGTTGCGTAGCAGCCTTCTCACCCCCTCCCCTGATGGTGGGCGGGCAGACCGGCTCGAAGATGGCGATGCCGGGTAGCAGGGCGTCGGTGGTGACGTGGTAGCGGTGCTGGCCCCTGGGGGTCCCGCAGCGGCGGCACGGCTCAGCCAGGAACTCGGCAAGCGGCTGGGGTGGTCCGAGCCTGCGCATCACGCCACCTTCGCTCGGGACCGTGCCAGCTTGGCCCCTGGACGGTCGGCCACCTTCGCGGCATGCGTGGCGCAGTACTCGCGCCGGGACCCGGCCAGGATGTGGGGCGGCTCGAACACCACGACCTGGGTTGCCCGCGCTGGGCAGTCGTGCCAGTAGCAGCGACGGACGCGCTTGCGGGGCATGACTCCCTCCCCCTGTTGAGAGGGGACCGAGCGCCCGATGCCCCTTTCCTCCCATCGGGTTGGCCCGGTCCCCTCGGCTTACGTCGAACTTTGGTGCTTCTGTACTTCTGTGCAGAAGTCAGTGAAGCACCCTGAAGGGGCCGCGTCAACCGCTGCCGAGGGGTAGGCTTCTGTGCAGGAGTCACGAAGGGGGAGGGGACCGGTGGCCAACCGTGGCGGACCGCGCTACCAGCAGATCGCGGACGCGCTCCGCGAGCAGATCGTCGCCGGGGCCTACCGGCCCGGCCAGCAGCTCCCCAGCGAGCGGGAGCTACGCGAGCGCTGGAAGGTCAGCGACCGGACCATCCGCGTCGCCTTCGACCAGCTCCGCGCCGAGGGCTTGGTGACCAGCCGCCAGGGCAAGGGCGTCTTCGTGCGCGAGCAGATCGTCCCGCGCCGGCTGTCGACCGACATCGCCACGTCGCTTGGCTGGTACACAACCTTGGCCCGCCAGGGGTTGCAGCCGGCGGGCAAGACCACCGTGACCCGCGCGCCGTGCCCGCCGGAGGCAGCCGAGTGGCTCGGCATCGACCCGGGCACCAAGGTCACCGTCCGGGACCGGGACCTGGGCACCTAAGGGGAGCCGCCCGTGATGGTGGCCACCAGCTACTTTCCTTCCTGGGTCGTCGACCAGGCGCCTGCCCTCGCCGACCCGAGCCGTGGCGGCATGCCGGAGTTGCTTCGTGAGGCGTTCGGGGACACCTACAGCCAGGACGTGCTGACGGTGCGGATGCCGACGCCGGCCGAGCTCGAGCGGCTCGACCTGCCGCCGGGCACGCCGGTGCAGGTGATCAAGGGCGGGACCTACGACCAGGAGCAGCGACCCCTGCACTACATCGAGGTGGTCGCCGCCGGCGGGCGCATCGAGTTCGCCTACAAGTACGGCACGATCCCCAGCGACGGCTGAGCCGTTTAACGCCGTTGTCCTGAATGGCCCGGTATAGTCGCAATGCCTACAACATGTAGTGCAAGCCTTCGGCGGGATGTCTATAAGTTGCAATGGTTCAAACGTATGTTCGCAAGTAGCCGTCAGGGTCGCCAGAGGATCTCGATCTTCGACGGGTCAACCTCCCAGCCGTCGCCATCCGGCTTCGGCCAGACCCGCCTGACGCCTCGCCCTGACGGGTGCAAGATCACCTTCTCGACGATCGCGGCGATGACCGACCGCCGCCGGTCGGTGCTCGCCTTCTCCCACATCGGCCGCACCTGCCCGGCCGGCGGAATTGACACAAGCGTCCGCTTGGATGCGACCCGGTCGAGTGCCCGTTCGGTCACCTCGATCCGTTCCTTCAGCCGCGCTTTCTGAATGAGGTACTCCGGCTTCTCGAGGGTTCCGTCTACGAGGTAGTCGGCGAGCTGCTTCAGTCGTGTCCGATCGGCCTGGAGGCGCTCGAAGAGGCCGGCCTCCTGGTCGTTCTCCGCACGGGCGCGCAGGACCGCATGCGTCTCGGGGCTGTCCAGCCGGAGCAGTACCGCCTCGCTGACCACCTCGTCCAGCGGGTCGCCGATCTGGTGGACCCGGCCGCAGCCAAAGAACCCCGGGCCCCGCTTGCAGGTGTACATGCGGATCTTGCGGCCGTTCCTGAGCGTGTGGAGGCCCCCGTAGAGCTGGACGCCGCAGGAGCCGCAGAAGAGGAGGCCGGTCAATTGGTAGGAGCGGCCGGTGAACCTGACCTTGGTCCGGCTCGGGTCGGTGAGGATCCGCCTGACGAGCTCCGCCTGCTCCGGGTCCAAGATCTTCCGCCACTTGGCCAGGCCGAGCACATGGCCGAGATGCTCACGAAGCCCGGCAATCCTAGGACTGAGGAGGAGGCGCTTCAGGACGTGCGGCGCCCATCGGCCGCCGGTGGGGGTGGAGATCCCGCGGTGGTTCCAGTCGTTTGCGATGCTCCGCAGGCTCTCCCCGCTCAGGACCCGCTCGGCCGCCTCCCTGACCAGCGCAGCCTCGGGCAGGAAGGTGACTTCGACCTCCTCGACCTCACCCTCCGGGGTCGTCCGCCTGACGGTCCAGGTGAGCTGGCCGCCCGGCTCGAGCGGGGTGACGAGGTCTGGGGCGTAGCCGAACGGCCGGGTGCCCCCGGACGGCCGGCCTTCGCGGGCATGGGCGAGCTTCTTGCGCTTGGACCGATCCGAGATCTTGTCGGCCTCCCGGGCGGCGTTGTTGATGTGGCTGCGCAGGTCGTGCTTGCCGTTCGTGGTGGACAGGTCGAACTCGCGGCCGTCGGTTGTGACGATCTTCACCGGGCGGCCGGCCTCGGCTACGTCGATCAGGTCCTCAAGCTCACGGGGACGCCGGTACAGCCGCTCCGGCTCAGTGATGACCACGACGTTGATGTGGCCGGCCTGCACTGCGGCGAACAGCTTGTCGAAGCCCTCGCGCGGCTTGATGGAGCGCTGGCTGATCGTGATGTTGTTGTCGGCGAAGGCATGGAGGACCGTCCAGCCGCGCTCACTGGCGTAGTCGCGGCATTCGGCGGTCTGGATCTCCACGTTGTCCTTGTTGCCGACCTCTTCCTTGGAGATCCGGGCGTAGCTGACGACCGTGGGCATCGCACCTCCAGCGGCGCTTGCGGTGGGATGCACATTGTCGCACAGTCGAGGTATGGCGGTGCTCGGCAACCCGGACGCCTACCATCTGCCGTCGACTCCAGGGGCGGGCTGGTTCAAGGTGGACGCCACCGTCTACGAGCGTTTCGAGGCCGCCCTGGTGGGCGCGGTGCTGCCGTTCCGGCCGCTCGCCCCCGTTGAAGGCCCGCTGGCCGGCGAGGGCGTCCAGGGTGCGCAACGCGGCCAGGACGGGCACGCCGTCCCTGCGGGGCGGCGCACCGGCGCCGGCGGCGGCCCGGCGGGCCAGCGGTCGCGCCTGGGCGGCCCCGAAGGCCTGCGTTCCGCAGTTGATCGCGGTTCTGGTGTACTCCGATGGGAGGAACCGCAGGTCACAGGCTCGGGACCTGGTGGAAACCGGATCTCGCCATAGATACACGCATCGTGGCGCAGCGAGTTGATCTGCCTGGGCATAGGCCGTTAGGATCTAGTCCATGTACCTGCGGTCGACGCCACGTCGGAACAAGGACGGCTCCGAGGTGCGCTACCTGCAACTGGCCCACAACGTGTGGGACCCGGCAGCCAAGCGCTCCAAGGTGCAGGTGGTCTACAACTTCGGCCGTGAAGACGACCACAACCGGGCCGCGCTGGAACGCCTGGTCGCGTCGGTGTCCCGGTTCCTGGGCCCGGACCGGGCGCTGGCCGCTCAGGTGGGCGAGGGCTTGTCGTTTGTCGAGGCGCGTCCGCTGGGCGGGACCTGGGCGCTGGCCGGGCTGTGGCGCCGCCTTGGGATCGCCACGACGATGCGGCGGCTGCTTGCGGGCCGCAGGCTGGACGATTCGGCTGAGCGGGTGCTGTTCGCGCTGGTCGCCAACCGGGCGCTGGCGCCGTCGTCGAAGCTGGCCGCGGCCGGCTGGGTCACCGACGACGTGCTGATCGACGGCCTGCCCGCCACCACAGACGATGCCTGCTACCGGGCGATGGACTGGCTGCTTGAGATCAAGGGTGCCCTGGAGCAGGAGGTGTTCCACCAGCTCGCCGACCTGCTCGACCTGGAGGTCGACCTGCTGCTGTTCGATTATCCGGCTGATCCGGAGCGGGATATCAGCGGCGACGTTGCGGTCTGGGCGTAGCGGGCCGTAGCTGGCGGAGCTCTTCCTCGTGGCGGCGGACCTTGGCGGCGACGGCCTCCAGGCTGTGGCGGAGCTGCTCCACCTGGGTGGCGAGGCTGGTGAGGGTGAGCGGCTCGCCGGCGGGGGTGCGGTGCCGGTCGATGAGGTCGCGGAGCTCGCGGCGGCGGTAGAGGGTGGCGCGGCTGATGTGGGTGCGCTCGGCGACGGCGGTGAAGGTGATGTCGGCGCCGGACCGGGCCAGCTCGGTGCAGGCGGCGCGGACGCGGCCGAGCGGGTCGCGGGGCTGGTCGGTCATTTAGCTTTCAGTCTGCGCTTGGGTCATGAGCGCGTCGAGGCGGTCGACGAGGTGGCGGTGGCGGGCTGCCTCCTGGGCCCAGCCGCGGGCTTCGGCGTCCCGGGCCAGCGCGTCGGCGTCGGTGCGCTGGGTGGCCAGGACCGGCAGGAACGCGGCGTCGGTGCGGAAGTTGGGGCAGTGCTCGCAGATGTTGGCGTACGGGCAGGCGCCTTGGGCGGCGGTGCGCAGGCAGTAGCCGCCGGCCAGGCGGGCCTTGACGAGTGGGGTGGCTCGCCAGTCAGCGGCGCCGGTGAGCTGGGCGAGCGGGAGGGTGGTGCGCCCGGGTGGGACGGGGCCAAGCCGGGTCTTGGCCTGGGTGAGGGCGCGTTCGTAGTCGGCTCGGATGGTGTGGTCGAACAGCCTGGCGTAGCGCAGGCTCATCGCGGCGCTGGTGTGGCCGAGCAGCGCCATCAGCGCCTGCAGGGAGACGCCGGCGTTGACCAGGGCGGTGGCGTAGGTGTGGCGGAGCTGGTGGGGGGTGGCGTGGCCCAGCCCGGCGGCGTGGGCGGCCCGGGCCAGCTCGTCGCGGAGCGCCTGGGTGGAGGTCCGCTTGCCGTGGTGGGTGAGGAGGAGCTCGGCGGGGCGGCCGCTGGTGGGGTGGGGCAGCGGGCGGCCCGGTGAGCGGGTGGCGGCGATCCGGTCGACCAGGGCCAGGGTGTCGTCGTCGAGCGGGACCATCCGCTCGGAGTCGAGCTTGCCGAGCGGGACCTTCAGCCAGGCGCCGGCGCCTTGGACCTCGTGGACGCAGTCGAGCTCGAGGCTGACGAGCCCCCCGACGCGCAGCCCGGTGGCCCGTCCCAGCAGCAGCGCGTCGGCGACCAGCCGGTTTGGTGAGCTGTGGAGCGCCTGGGCGAGGCGGCGGTCGGCGTCGGGTGGCAGGTAGCGTGGCAGCGGGCGCGGCGCGCGGGGGGTGTCGCGGGGGAAGATGAGCCGCCGGGTGGGGGCGTCTGGCCAGCCCCACTCGGTGATGTCGGCCAGGAACCGGCCCAGGGTGATGATCCGGTTGCGCTGCTCGCCGACCGAGACCGGCTGGCCGCCGCGCAGCCGGGTCGCGGTGGCGGCCGCGGCCAGGTAGGGCTCGATGTGGCGGTGGCGGTCCAGGTCGGCCAGCGAGCCCAGCGGCGGGTCGGCCGTGGCCAGGTGGCGGGCGAAGTGGGCCAGCCGGATCGCTGTCCCGTCGGTCGTGGCGGGGGCGTGGGTGCCGACCAGCCGCTCGGTATAGGCCTGGAGTCGTGCGGCCAGCCAGGCCGGCACGCCGCCGAAGTGGTGGGTGTGGCCGGGGTGGGGGCGGCGGCGCCGGTTGGGGGCGGTGACCTGGAGGATGGCGAGGTGGTAGAGCACGGCCCAGGCGGCGTGGAGGAAGCCGCGGTCGTTGGCCCAGCTGCGGCCACGCGCACAGGCGCGCTGGCGGAACGCCGTCTCCGGCTCGCCAAGGTCGGCGACGGTGAGGGCGGCCAGCGGCCGTCCGGTCTGGATGAGCAGCCGCGCGATGACCCGCTCGGCGGCCCGGTCGCGGATGTGGGTGGAGAACCCCAGCGCGGCGGCGGCGTTGGCGAAGCCGGCAAGGTCTGCGGCGAGCCGGCTGGCGCGGGCGAGTTCCAGCAGGGCGGCGAACTTGCGCGCCACCAGGTAGTCGTAGCCGGGACGCAGCGCGTCGTGCAGCACAAGGAAGGTGATGAACGGGCGGGTGTGCTGGTCGGCGGCCAGCCGCTGGCCAAGACGGCCGGGCGGGCCAGCGTCCTGGACGGGTTCACCGCCTACCTGCACCAGCGCTGGATGAAGGGGTGCACCGACGCCGCCCAGCTGACCCAAGAGCTCAAGGCGCAGGGGTATACGGGCAGCGACCAGACCGTGCGCCGCTACCTGCGGCCCTTCCGCCAGGGGCGCCCCATGCCAGCGTCGCGCCCGACACCGCCGACGGTGCGGGAGGTCACCGGCTGGATCCTGCGCCGCCCCGACTCCCTGGACGACCAGGAACAGGCCAGGTTGCAGGAGATCCTTGCCCGCTGCCCGCACCTGGACGCGGCCAGCGGGCACGTGGCGGCGTTCGCCGAGATGCTCACCGGCCTGCGCGGCGACCGGCTCGACGGCTGGACCGCCGCGGTCGCCGCCGACGACCTGCCTGGCCTGCACTCCTTCACCGGGCTGCGGCGTGGCTGGCAGGCGGTGACCAACGGGCTGACCCTGCCCTACAGCTCGGGCGCGGTCGAGGGCAACGTCAACAGGATCAAGATGCTCAAACGCCAGATGTACGGACGCGCGAAATTCGACCTACTCCGCAAACGAGTCCTGCTCCCGGCGTGAGCCAGACTCAAACCCAGGGTCGATCTCGATCAGGTGACCGCAACGTGGATACACCGGGAAGCCGTCGCGGATGAACGGCCTTGGTGCCACGGGACCCTTGCCTCTGGCAGCCGCCCGCCGATTGGCGCCCACTGAAGCGGCCGGGAGCCAGCAGCACCGGCTGACCAAGCGGGTACGAGACGGGAGATGCCGCGATGAAACGTCCTGCTGGCGGCGGTCAGCCGCTCCCACCCATGGAGCGGGTCAAGACCCGAACCGGGCACCAGGTGGACACCAGATAGGGTTCGGGGGGTGGCTGTTGCGCTTGACGAAGGGCCGGATCGCCCGGTTGTGGCACCGGCGGGTCCTGATTCTCACCACGCGGGGTCGCAAGTCCGGCCTGGAGCGCACCGTGCCGCTGCAGTTCTTCCCCGACGGCGACCGCATGACCGTCGTCGCGGCCAACAGCGGCCTGCCGTCGCCCCCGGGCTGGTCCTTCAACCTCATGGCCGACCCTCGGGCTCGGGTCGAGGTGGGGGACCGCACGCAGCAGGTGCGCGCCGAGGAGTTGCCGGCCGACGAGGCGGCCGCCTGCTGGCCGCGGGCCCTGCAGGCCGCACCTGACTACGCCAGATACCCCAAGCGGACCAGCCGCAGGATCCCGCTGATCCGGCTCGTCACCGTGGAGTGAGTCGGGAAGACGGTTGTGGGCACGGCCGTTCGTGGGATAGCCCCGAGAAGCCACACGCCGCCTAATCTTCTCAGAACCACCGAAACGGGCTGGATGCGATCACGAGATGTGCGCCAGAGCCAGATTCAGTGATCGACTCTGGGGAGTTTCCCGTGATCCTCATCACCTGGTCGGGACAACGCCCAAGCCGCCAGTTCTTGCCACTTGGTACCCGTCCCGGCAGGTTCGGGGGAGCGTGCTCCCCCGGAACCTCGCAGGATCCGTGCTACCGCGCCGGCTGCGGCTCGCGCTCGGCGTGGGGTTCGGGCTCGGCAGGCACCCCTTCGATGCGGAGCTGCGGGAGCCATCCAAGCCAGCCCGGCAGGGCCAGCGCGCCGGCCTGGTCGCCTGCGGCCGCAAGCGCGAGCGCCTGCAGCGCCCGCACCTCGATGACGCTGCCCAGCTCTCATCCGACTTGGCCCAGGGCCAGGGCGAGCGCGGTGCCGCCGTTGAGGACCCATCTGGCCGCCATGATCGGCAGTAGCCGCCGATCCAAGGCGTAGTACAGCGCGGTCCAGGTGGCCAGGAAGGGCAGCACCGACACCATGCGATAGGCGGCGAAGCCCAGGTCGAGGCCGCCGCCGGAGACCATGACCGGATAGAAGGCGTGCTCGGCGGCCCAGATGACTACCACGATGGTGGCGGCGATCCACGGCCGGCCAATGCGCCGTTCCAGCCGCGGCAGCACCACGCCCAGGTAGGCGACCGGCTCGGCCAGCTCGGCCAGCAGCGGCACCACCAGGACGCTGAAGACGCTGGCCAGGGGTGGGACGTCGACCACCGCGAACATCGGCGGGGTGGCGTCGCCGTAGGCGGCGCTGGTGAGCTGGGCGCTGTAGGCGATGGCCGGCACGCTAGCCGCCAGCACCCCCAGCGCCCCGAGCACGACCTGCCAGGCGGCCGTCGGCGGCCCCAGCAGGCTGCGGTAGGAGCCGCCGTCGCGGCGAAGCAACCAGCCGATGACGCCCAGGGTGGCGAGGTCGACCAGGGCGGCGTAGACCATCCACCAGCCGGCCGCGCGGTTGAGCGGCTGGCCGGTGGCCGTGATACCGCCGAGGACCAGCAGGCCGGTCAACAGTAGCTGCACACCCAGCCACAGCGCGATCCGGGTGCCAACCAGCAGCACGGCATCGCCCAGCCCGGTGGTCGCGGCCGGGATGCTGGGCTGCGGCCGGACGGCCGGCTGCCCGGCAGGCGGTGTGGTGGCGGTCATGGCTTGATCCCCACCCCCGTCGCCGGCCGGGCGGCGTGCCGCGCCTGGCGCTGCTGCCACCACAGCCGGGTCTCGTACAGCGAGGTGATGGCCAGCACGGCCACGAAGGTCCCCAGCCAGGTGAAGGCCAGCCAGCCCAGGACCGGTGGGTCGTACCCGTCGAGGATCAGCTGCGGCGGTTCGGCGGCGGCGGGGCCGAAGTGCACGGCGCTGACGAAGATGGCGCCGCCGCCGGAGACCAGCGCCCAGAACCCGGGCCCTACCCGGCCGGCCCGATACAGCAGCAGGCCGGTGGCGATGACCGGGTAGATGACCAGGCTGATGGTGAAGGCGTTGACCTGGCCGGTCAGCGGCCAGCCCACCGCGTTGTGGCGGATGACATGGTCGAGGTGGTGGCCCAACGACATCGCCGCCGCCAGGTAGGTGAGACGGTAGAGGGCTCTGCTGTGCATCGGTCCCTCCTGGTTGCGACTGCCGTGCGATCGCCGAGCACCAGCGCCCCTGAGGCGTTCAACGCGAGTGAACGGTTGTTCAGGCGGGTGGGCATTCCGGCCGTGGTGGCCTCGCGTTAGGCTGACCGGTGCAATGGTTGCGACGGGGGACCCTGCCCGGCGTCGAGGATCGCGGGCCTTCATAGGCCGGGACCGGGAAGTAGCGGAACTGCTGGCCGGCCTGGAGGATGCGATCGGCGGCCGGGGACGCCTGTTCCTGATCTCGGGGGAGCCCGGGATCGGCAAGACGCGGCTGGTGGAGCACCTTGCGGGCCACGCGCTCCGGCGCGAGATCCGAGTCTTGTGGGGTCGCTGCTGGGAGGCTGGGGGCGCACCGCCGTTCTGGCCGTGGACCCAGATGATCCGCGCCCTCGCCGAGGACAGCGATGAAGATGTCCTTGCCGCCTGGCTGGGCGCGGGAGCGGCCCATGTCGCCCAGGTGGTCCCCGGCCTCGCCAAAGGCCTCGGACCGACCGCGGTCCCCGCCGCTCCTCCGCGTGAGTCCGATGCGGCGCGCTTCTACCTGTTCGAGGCGGTCACCGGGTTCTTCAAGCATGCGGCGTCCGCGGAGCCACTGCTGCTGGTCCTCGACGATCTGCACGCAGCCGATGATCCCTCTCTGCTGCTGCTCCAGTTCCTGGTCGGGGACCTTCGCGGCGCCCGACTGCTGGTGGTGGGGACCTACCGCGACATGGAGGCCGATCGCCAACCGGGGGTCGGCGATGCGGTCGGGCAGCTGCTGCGCGAGGGGCAGCTGATCAACCTTGGCGGGCTGGGCCGCGACGAGGTGAAGGGCCTCATCGAAGCGGTCTCCGGTGTGGTGCCGTCCGAGGCGAAGGTCGCTGCCGTCCACGAGCGAACCGAGGGCAACCCGTTGTTCGTCCGGGAGGCCGTGCGCCTGCTGGCCACCGAGGCCACGCTGGAGCGACCTGACCGGGGAGGCGTGCCGATCCCGGGCAGCGTGCGGGCAGTGATCCAGCGGCGGTTTGCGCCGCTGTCCGCCGACGCCGTCCAGGTGCTGTCGGCCGCAGCGGCGGTGGGCCGGGAGTTCGACCTGGCGCTGGTCGGTCCCGCCTGCGAGCTGCCCCCCGAGCGCGTCCTCGGTGCGCTGTCGGAGGCGGTGGCGGTGGGCATCGTGGCCGAGGACCCAGGCACCGTCGGCGGGTACCGCTTCTCGCACTCCCTCATCCGCGAGGTGCTCTACGACCGGCTGCCGATCCCGGCCCGATCGCAGCTGCACCGGCGGGTCGGCGAGGCGATCGAGCGCGTGTACGGCACCGGCTCAGAGGCGCATGTCGCCGAGCTGGCCCGCCACTTCGCCGAGGACGCGGCCGCCGGGGAGGGCACCAAGGCGCTGGCGTACGGCCGCCGGGCCGGCGAGCGAGCCATGAGCGTGTACGCCTACGAGGAGGCGGCCACCGAGTACCAACGGGCGCTGCATGCGTGGAAGTTCGCCGGCGCCGACGAGCCGGTTCGCTGCGAGCTGCTGCTGCGCCTGGGTGCAGCCCAGGCCCGAGCGGGCAACTACCAGCAGGCCAAGGAGAGCTGCCTGCAGGCCGCCGAAATCAGCAGGAGGCTTAGAGCACCCGAGCAGCTGGCGCGCGCCGCGCTGGGCTTCGGAGAGCGGCAGGTCGAGGGTGGCCTGGTCAACCGGCAGCTCGTCGCGCTGCTGCAAGAGGCGCTCGACGGCCTGGGTCCCCAGGATTCACCGCTTCGCGCTCGGCTGCTGGCCCGCCTGTCCCTGGAATTCACCTTCTCGGACGAGACGAATCGCACCGAGTCGCTCAGCCTGGAGGCGGTCGCCATGGCCCGTCGGCTGGCCGATCCGGCCGCGCTGCGCACCGCGCTCGATACCAGGTGGATGGCGGTGTGGGGTCCGGACGGGCTGGATGAACGCACCGCCCTGGCAGAAGAGATCCTGCGACTGGCACGGGAGACCGGCGACCGTGAGATGGAGCTGGACGGTCACGCCAGTCGGGCGGCCAGCTCGCTGGAGTCGGGCGACATCCGGGGGGCCCAGGCCGACATCGCGGCCCACGCCCGGCTGGCCGAGGAGCTGCCCATGGCCATCCACCGGTGGGAAGCCACGACGATGCGAGCGCTGCGGGCGCTGCTGCACGGCTCCTTCGAAGAAGCCGAGCGGCTGGCCAACGAGGCCTTGTCCTTGCAACCGGGGCGGCCCAACGTCCGGTTCACGTACCTCGTCCAGGTGGCCCTGCTGCAATGGGAGCAGGGGCGCCTGGGGGAGCTGCGGGGCGAATTGCAGGGGGTCGTGGACCGGTTTCCGCGGGCCGCGTTCGCAAGGGCGTGGCTGTCGCTCGCCGACGCCGAGCTTGGTGACAGCGATGGCGCGCGCAGGGGGCTGCGGTCGCTGGCCGAACAGCTTCCCCAGCGGCCTCGAAATGGCATCTGGCTGCCTGCGGTGGCGCTGGCCTCCGTGCTGTCCGCGCGCCTGAACGAGCCTGATGCCGCGGGCGGCCTGTACCCGGTCCTGCTTCCCTACGCGGGGCACGTCGTCGCCTTCACGGCGCCCCAGCCGGTCGTCTGCCACGGATCGGCGGCGTTCTACCTGGGCCTGCTGGCGACCGTAACGGCCAGGTGGGCGGAGGCGGGCGACCATTTCGAGGCGGCGATCCGCGCCCACGACCAGCTAGGGGCCAGGCCGTTGCTGGCCCGAACCCAGTACGAGTACGCCCGCATGCTGCTCCGCTGCGGCCAGACTGCTGACCGAAACCGGGCGCTCGGGCTGCTGGACCGAGCGTATGCCACCGCCAACTCCCTCGGGATGGCCGCAGTCACTGAGGGGATCCAGGCGCTCCGAGCGGTCGAGGCAGGCCGGAGCGTGCCCGCGGGGCTGGCCGCGGAGGCCGCCGGCGCGCCGGCGGCCTCGGGGAACGTGTTTCGGCGGGAGGGCGAGTACTGGACGGTCTGCTACGACGGCTCGGTGGTCCGCCTCAAGGACGCCAAGGGCCTGCGCCACCTGGCCCGGCTCCTCGCGAATCCCGGACGGGAGTTCCACGCGACCGACTTGGAGGCGGCCGACAGCCAGGCGACGCAGGCGGCGCCCCTGGGGCCAAGGGGTCGGACCGGGGGTGGCGAGCTGGAGGTGCGTCCCGACCTCGGTGACGCGGGGGAGCTGCTGGACGCCACCGCCAAGGCGGCCTACAAGGCCCGGCTGGAGGAGCTGCAGGCGGAGCTGGATGAGGCGGAGAGCTTCAACGACGCGGTCCGTGCCAGCAAGGCTCGGCAAGAGATGGACTTCCTGGTGGGCGAGCTCGCGCGCGCGGTCGGGCTGGGCGGCCGGGGCCGCCGGGCGGCGTCCCACGCCGAGCGCGCCAGGCTGAATGTGACCAGGGCGGTCCGAGCGGCGATGGCCAACCTCGCCCGCGCCAACCCCTCACTGGGCCAGCATCTTTCCGCCACGATCCGAACGGGCGGGTACTGCTCCTACACCCCGGATCCTCGCGCCCCGATCGCCTGGGAGGGGTGACCCGCCGGATCTTTCAGCACTCCGGCTTGAACAACAGTGCAGTCGCGGTGAACGCCTCCCCGACGGGTGAACCACCTGTACGGAAGGAGGCGTGGCGCAAGCGGCCGACATGCTGATCCGCATCTGGATCGAGAGAACGCAGCCGCTGGCCGGGAGCGCGGCGACCAAGGGAAGCGACCCGCTTCACTTCGACGGGTGGCTGGAGCTGCTCAGGGTGGTCTCCGCGCTGGTCGCCGCCGCGGGCAGCGAGGATGCGAAGGTGATGGACAGTCCCATGCAAGGAAACGAGACCGGCAGCTGACAGGAAGGTGCTGAGCATGATCGGTGGTGTGACCCAGGTCGTTATCGAGGTCGAGGACCAGGAGCG
>WNFV01006355.1_pt1 | contig 13998 bp, 14 predicted proteins | sample 5400101 | NCBI WGS metagenome assembly WNFV01 (sample SAMN13153361, study PRJNA577476) | soil metagenome | isolation source: 115 cm soil or saprolite under grassland replicate 1 | place: USA:California | collected 2016-06-15 | reverse complement strand
CGCGGTTGTTCGCGCACTGGGAATGGACTGCTTCTGCGCCAGCTGTCTGGTGATCAGGATGACAAGAGCCCGGTAACTGGAGACGGTTACGCCGGGATCTGTGGGAGCCCGGGGCTGAAATGCCCCGGGCTACCCGACCAGCTATTCGGTCACTCGTGCGACCTGCACAAACTCATGGATCAGCCCACCGGGTCGTGCCGGCCGCACGACCCCTGCCGGCACGACAGCTGATTCGCTAGGCTCGAGTCGCGGCACCTGCCCCAGGGCACGATGCGGGCGGTGGCCTGAGAGATGCGTAAATGGGGTTCATGCAGCTCGCCGGTACTCATGGAGGAGACCGCCGAGATGGTTCCGGCGTCGGACCGCCGTTGCGGCCGCTGTGCCAACGCGCGCTCCGGATCCCCCGTTGATCGGCTGATGTCGGTCAGTCACCCGGCAAGAGGTGGAACCGCTGCGCGGTCTTCGAGAGATATACGGGGTATCACGTCTGGTCCGATCAACTGCGCGCTGGGGGAGCATCGCCTGCGGATGTGACGAGGAGCAGTGGCAAGCGGCGGTTCCAAATGCTCACCACCCTGAACTGTTGGCCCACACGCCTCGGATTCTGGCGGACGTGCTGTTTGTCGACGTTTCCCATGTGCGTGGGCTCTCCCCCACCGACGATGCGCTCGTCACTGCAGGTGACTTCAGCTGCGGAAGTCTCCCGGAGTGGTGGGGCTCCCGGCACGCCAAGCGCATGTATAACGCCCCCACCAGCACAAACGCCCCGCACGCTGACCCTCAGGGGCGGCTTCGCGGTCCTCGACCAGCAGCAGCGCCGCCTCCACGACCATACTCGCGCCCAGGGGTTCGCCGACCTTGGCGGCTACCTGCTGGCACGCGTCCAGCAGCAGGCCAGCCCCGCGCAGCTGGCCAGCGAGCTCGACACCACCACCACGGTGGTCCGCCGCCTGCTGGACACGGCAGGCGTCACCCCCTCACCCCGCCAGGTGACCGCCGCCCGTCGCCGGCGCAGCAGCACCGACCAACACCTCGCCGCACGCGCCGCGGAGCTGGGCTTCGCCTCGCTGCAGGACTGCCTGACCGACCGGGCGATGACCCAGCGCTGGCCGAGCACCAGCATCGCCGGCGAGCTTGGCGTGCACCCCTCGACGGTGCGGGACCGGCTCGACTGGCACGGCCTGCCCCGCCAGCGGGCGACCCGGCGGCCCTATCGGGCGATCCAGCGGCAGACCGCCTGCTGGGCGGCCAAGCGGCAGGCCCGCCTGGCCGGCCTGGGCTTCGCCGACCTGGACGGCTATCTCCGGGCACGGCGGGTCGAGCAGGGCTGGTCGGTGCGGCGCATGCTCACCGAGCTGCAGGTGCGTTCCGCGTGGCTGAAGGACCAGATGAAGCTGCTGGGCATCCCCTGACCCGCGTTTGCGGCTTGGGCGCTGGGCGCGGTTGTGCGGCTTTCGCTGGTGGGATGCCCGGTCATCGGGCCGCTGGTGATGTTGTCAGCTGGCGCGAGCCAGGCGCCGATGGGATGCTGATGATGCGGCGCGACAGCCTTCGATACCTGGGCGTCAGATCTGATAACGGGGCTGATGGGTCGGGACGCTCTGGTTGGGGTCAGGTGGCGCGGCGCAGGGGTGGACCAGGGCCCTAAACGGCATCGGCACGCCGCACCGGGGAAATCCGATCTGTTGCCAGGCACCGGCACGATCATCTCTGGAAACGAGATTCGATCCCTACTGGAGTCGATCCAGTCACGGTGGGGGTTCATGTCGGAGGGCCGACTGGACCACTGGGCCTACCGGAGTTCACCACGCCGGTGGCGGTGTAGCTCAGCGTTGATAAGCAGATGTGCGCCGGCTGATCCAGCAATCAACCAGGGGCACGCCGCGGGCACCGCAGGGGCGCGGCAGGGGCGCGGCAGGGGCAGAACGAGGCTCAGACTCGTCAGGCTCAGACTCGTCAAGCTGACGCCTTTGTCGCCGTGCTGTCGCGGGCTCGCGACTGGCCGCACCGGGGGCCAGCCGTGCGGTCCACTCCCAGAAGCGGTCGGGATCATCGGCGGCAAGCCCGCGGCGTGCGATGGTCACCATGGCGTTGTGGAACCTGTCCATCTCGGCGCGGAACTCCGGCTCTCGTGCGGCGTTGGCCTCCGCCGAGCGATAGCAGAGCAGGACCAGTTCGCGGCTGCGGCGTAGCGCCAGGTAGACGAACGACCAGACCACACACGACCTCCGCCGACGAAGGCAAGCAAGCGACGGCGTATCGTAGCCCTTCGTCAAGCGGGAGTTGCTGGTCACCGCCCCGACCGACTTCTGGCACCCCACGGGTTACGGCGAGCCTCATCGCCTGTGCTCAGGATGGTCCGGCGACCCACCCGCCGCCGATGCCTCGCTGCTTGCGGGTCTTTTCGTTGGACCTGGACGCCGACCCTGCACCGCGAGAAGACAAGGGCGTTGCGGACTGCCGAGTTCACCACCGCTCGCCAGGCGGAGTGGGCCGGTCCGCGGCCGCGGACGGCATCCCGTTCGTGATCGAGGGCATCCGCTGCTTGCTCAAGGCTATCCTCTTCGCCGGCGGTGATCTTCAACCGTGTGTTGTGGTGCGAGCGCCTGCACATGCCGTCGGCGCCTCCGTCGTCGCGGCTTCCTGGTGGCCGTGCGGACGCGCCGGAATTGCTCAAGGCTGGCGCGACCGCTACCACCCGGTTCGGCCTGCCGATCCCGTTACCGCCGTTGTGGTCGCCACATCGTTCCCAGGTCATCGGGACCGACACGACCGCCACCAGCTGCTCAGCGAGCGGGCCAAGTTCGCCCATCATGGGCGGGACCGGCGAGAGCGACGGGCGGCCGCCTACCTGGGGCCCGGGCGGGCTTGGGCTTGGCGTAGGGCGAGTGCCAGGAACGCTCGGGCGGCGGGCGCCAGCGGGCCGGAGCGGTGGACCAGGCCGATCTGGCGGACGATGGGTGGGTCCAGTGGCAGCACGACCGCGCCGCGGCGGGCTGCCTGGCGGGCCAGCGGCCGGGGCAGGAACGAGGTGCCCGCGCCGGCCAGGACCAGCGGCAGCAGCGCCTCACGCTGGCCGACCTCCACCGCGACCAGCGGGCTGATGCCAGCGCGGCTGAGGGCGTGCTCGACCAGCTCGCGGGTGGAGGTCCCCGGTGGGGTGGTTACCAGCGGCACCCCTACCAGCGCGCTGACCGGAAGCCGCCGAGCCGGGCCGCGGTCGGTGCCGGGTGGACGGACCGCCAGGATCTCCTGGCTGCCCATGGGCCGCTGCTCCAGGGTCCGGTCGTGAGGTGGCAGCTCGGTGAGCCCGAGTTCGGCGTGGCCCTCACGGGTTCGGGGTATTCACCCTGGCGTCGGCCGGGTGCGCGCTGGCGCCGAACCTGCCAATCCTGGTGGTCTGCCGCATCGTGCAGGGCATCGGGGCAGCGATGCTGCAGGCCAACAGCGTCGCGCCGATCACCACCGCCATGCCCGCCGGGCGGCTGGGCCGCGGCATCGGCGCCCAAGGCACCGCCCAGGCCCTCGGCCTGGCATTGGGCCCGGCCGTGGGCGGGCTGCTGATCGCGCTCGGCGGCTGGCGGCTGCTCTTCCTGGTCAACGTGCCCGCCGGGCTGCTCGGCACAATCGCGGGCCGGCTGCTGCTGCCCCGCAGCCGGGACCTCGCCCCGCGGACACGGTTCGACTGGACCGGGCTCGGCCTGTTCGTCCCGGCGGTCAGCGCCATGCTGCTGGCCCTGTCGCTTGGCACCGGCGGCGAGCTCGCCATACCGGCCAGCGTGGCCTTGGGTGCGGTGGCGGTTGCCGCCGGCGTGGTCTTCGTCCGCCACGAGCGGCACGCATCAGAACCCATGCTGGACCTCGCGCTGTTCGCACGCCGATCGTTCGGGGCGGGGGTGGGCGTGGGGCTGCTGGGCTACTTGGTGCTGTTCGGGGTCCTGTTCGTCACCCCCTTCTTCCTCGAAGGCGTGCGGCACCAACACACAGCCACGGCCGGGCTGACGCTGGCGGTCCTGCCCGCCGCGCTGGGTCTGGTCGCACCAGTGGCCGGCGCGCTCACCGACCGGCTCGGCCCACGTACCCCCACCGTGCTGGGGATGCTGATCACCGCCACGGCGCTGCTCGCGCTGGCCGGCACGGCAGCGATACACGGCTCGGCCGGGATGCTGACCGTCGCCCTGGCCGCCGTCGGGGCAGGCGTGGGGATGTTCACGCCGGCCAACAACACCGCCATCATGACCAGCGTCCGCACCCGGCAGGCCGGCGTCGCCGGCGGCATCCTCAACCTGACCCGAGGCGTCGGCACCTCCTTGGGCGTCGCCCTCACCGCGCTGATCTTCGCCCTGGCCGCCGGACACGCCACCCCCGCGTCCCTACCGCCGGCGCTGGCGCAGCGCGGCTTCATCGCCGCCGTGATGCTCCTGGCGGCCACAGCGGCCGCCGCAACCGCGATCGCCGCCCTCCGCGGTGGCCCGCCCTCCACCCCGGCACATGCCACCAGCCAGGCACGGTCACGCGCCTCCACCAGGGCAGCAGATCACCAGCACGGGAGGACCCACTGACATGTCGCGCCAACCCGATCCCAGTCCCTGGCCCTTGGCGGATGTCGTCGCCACGCTCGCCGAGGAGTTCCGCGGCATCCACTCCACCTCGACCATCCAGCGCCTGGTCCAAGAGTGCGGCCACCAGTTCGCCAACACCCGCGTAGTCGACTTCATCCCACTGCTCGTCCACCGCCTCGCCCGGGAGCGGCTGCACGCTCTCACCACATCGACGGACAGACCGTGACGCGCGCCTCCAACAAACGTCCTGATCAGGCTTGGCCTGGCACCAACTCGGAGATGATGGCATGGCCAACCTGAGCCACCTGCTGATCGATCGCTCCGGCACGCTGCGACCGCCAGTCCTGGTGGCCGTCAGCCTGCTGGTGATCGGCGGAGTACTCGCACTGGCGTCAGTCGGTGGTCGAGTCGCCCTGGCGGGCATCGCGATCGTGGAGGTCGCCATGGTCGCTGCACTCCTGACCTGGGCCGGTCGGACAGGGCCACGCTGAGCTGCCCGGCCACCGCAGCCGGATCAGGCAAGCCGGGTCGCCGGCTCCAACCCCCGATGAGTGAGTGATGCGCCAGTCAGTGGGCGACCAGCAGCCGGACCGACTCGCCGGGTGGACCGCCTACCGCGCATGGCGCGCCGCGGGCGTCGACCTGGTCATGGTGGGCGTCCTCGTGGGGTGGCTGGCCGGCCTGCCCGATCGGCGCGGTCCCATCGCCACGCTCGGCGCCGCGCTCAGCCTCGCACTGGTGCTGACCGGCATCACCGTGGTGTCAGTCAGCAGACGGCGATGGCGGATGCTGAACGAGGCGATTGCCGCAGGGCGGCCGCTCACGATGCCTGCGACGAGGCTCCCGCTGCTGGTCAGCAGCGTAATTGCCAGCGCTGGACTGCTCTTGGCCGTGCTGGTGTGGATGATGGGCAGCCGCCCATAGCGGTGTTACGAGTACAGCAGCCGCCAGGGCGTGTCGACCGGACCACAGGCGGCGAAGCAACTGGTCGAACAAGGTCCGCCACCTCGCGATGAACCGCTCGTCGTTCCGTCCCCTGCCCAGACAATCGGGCGACCCGGGGGTGTATATCAGAGGGGCGGACTAGTGTCCCGAGTTAGAGATTGGCTGTAGATATCGAGCGATGCTGTCAAGGATCTGATCGGCGGTCTTATGCCACACAAACGGCCGAGGCTGCTCGTTCCAGGTGTCGATCCAGGACTGGATCGAAGCGGTGAGTTCGGGCACCGACCGGTGGCTGCCACGCCGCAGCCACTTGGTCGTCAACTCCGCAAACCACCGCTCCACCAGGTTCAACCACGAGCTGTAGGTCGGCGTGAAGTGCACATGGAAGCGGGGATGAGTGACCAGCCAGCGCCGGATCGCCGGGGTCTTGTGGGTGGAGGAGTTGTCACAGATCACATGCACATCCAGCGCGGCCGGCACCGCCTGGTCGACGCGGTCCAGGAACCGCCTGAACTCGATGGCGCGGTGCCGCGGGGTCATCTGGGAGATGACCAGCCCCGAGGCCAGGTTCAACGCCGCGTACAGGTTGATGGTCCCATGCCGGGTGTAGTCGTGGCTGCGCCGCTGCGGGCTGCCGGGCATCAGCGGCAGCACCGGCGCGGTGCGCTCCAGCGCCTGGATCTGCGACTTCTCGTCGACACAGAGCACGACGGCGGCCTCGGGCGGGTTCAGGTACAGCGCACACAGGTCGCGGACCTTGTCGATGAACTGCGGGTCGCTGGACAGCTTCCAGGTCTCGGCCAGGTGCGGCTTGAGCCCAAACGCCCGCCAGATCCGGCTGACCGCCGTCTGGCTCATCCCGGTCGCCCGGGCCATCGAGCGGGTCGACCAGTGGGTGGCATCGGTGGGGGTCGCCTCCAAGGTCTTCACGATCACCTCCTCGACCTGCGCGTCGGTGATCGTTCTGGGCACGCCCGGCCGCGGCTCGTCGGCCAGTCCCTCCAGCCGGCGGGTGGCGAACCGACGGCGCCATTTGGCGACCGTGGTGGCGTGCACGCCCAGTTGCTCGCCAACGTCCACGTTGGACCAGCCCTCGGCGCAGGCCAGCACGATCCGGCAGCGCAACGCCAACGCTTGGCTGCTACGACCACGCCGCGCCCACCGCTGCAGCGTCTGGCGCTCATCATCTGACAATAGGATCTGCACCGTGGGCCGGCCCCGACGGCGCTTGGACTGTGGCTCCTCGTTCATGCCCCGAGCCTACCACTTCCACAGCGGACCTCTAACTCGGGACACTAGGGTCTTCGCGTGAACTGTTGTCAGCCACAGTCCCGTCAGCGAGAATCGTGTGAACAGCGGCGGTGCTGCCTTGGCGTATGTTTTCTAGCGTCGACCTTGTCGCCGCAAGCGCAGGGTGGGAGACAGCGAGCAGGATGAAGAGCACGTACGCTGCGGGAGTCGTCGCCGTGCTTGCGACTGCGGCGTCAGCGGGTGCAGTTCGGGCACGAGTCGAGTGCGGCCGAACGGGTGAAAGCCACTCAGCTGCAGCAGGGGGTGGGCTACGGTGGGCAAGGAGCCGCCGGAAGATCCTATGGAGACCTTCACCCGGCGGATCTTCGAGCGCGAGGCGATCTTGCTCGAGGCGGAAGGCCTTTTCAGCGAAATAGACGCCCTCGAACGCCCCGACGAGGTAGACGACGTGCGAGCGATCCTTGAGGGTCGCATTCCCGAACTGAACGAGCGCTCTCTGCGCGTGCTCGACCTCATGGACGAGGAGGCGCCGAACTGGGGCCGCTTCGGAGCGCTCGCGCCAGCGATCGCAAGCTTCTTCGAGCGCTGGAGCGCCGACAAGGCCGCCGCAAGAGAACGCGCGCTGCGGCTCATAGGCATCCCGCACCCCACCGTTAAGGACCTCCTCGAGAACGACGAAGTCGCGGAGCTCCTGTACAGGGAGTTCGAATGCGCAGGGACGATCAATCATTTCGGCGTGAGACACGCGCAGGGGGGCGATCTGGATCTCGCCATCCGGTTCTTCAGCGCCGCCATCACCCTGTGCCCCGTGCATGCCGAGCCGCAGATCAATCGAGGGAAGGCATACCTAATGACGGGGCAGGAGGAGAAAGGTCTGCAGGACTATGAGAACGCATACGTGCTCAGCGCGGGGGACGCGGAGGTGGAGGCAATTCTAAGACGTCACGAGCGTGGGCCGTGGAGCCGCTGAGCGGACGAGGCTCAGAGCCCTTGCTAAGCGCAGGGCCAGGCTGGCGCTTCATCGAAAAATTGCCCGAGGGTGTCGACTCCGAGCTATGGCATCGAGGGAGCGAAGCTCAACATACTGGACACCTGTACTTCCTCGATCGCGATCTGGCGCGGGCGCGGGAGTTCTTCGAGCAGGCGATCGACCTGTTCGTTCGCGCCGGCGACGAACGTGAGGCTGCGGTTTCCACAGGGAGCCTCGGCGACGTCGCTTTCTTCCAGGGCCGACCTCAGGAAGCGGTCGACCTGTACGAGCAAACGTGCGCAACGGCCCGCGTTCTCGGCGATGCCTACGTCGAGGCCCTCTCACTGATGAAGGCGGGATCAATCTACGGGTTGTTCGGCGATGATGAGATCAAGCGCGCATACTGGCAGCGCGCCGCAGGCCTCAGCGGCGAGATCGCCCAGGTGCTGGGGCAGGACGGATCGGGCAACCCGCTCAAGGTCGTTGGTGAGTCGACTACTGGGCAACGTCCCGAAGGGGAGGCGGCAGGCACGGCTCAGCCTCCTGCTCGGAGTCGGCGATGGCGACTCGGTTGGGCCAGGAGGCGACATCTGAGAGCCGAGGCAGCCAGTCCCTCGGAAGGACTGCTTGCAGCCGCGGACGCGCTGGGTCAGAGCACGTCGGATCCCCAGATCCAGCTGCTGGCGTGTTTCATGAAGGGGGAAGAGTTCCGGACGCGGGACAACCACGTCCCTGCCGTAGAGGAGTTTTCTAAGGCGCTTGAGTATGCTGCGCGGCTTGACCACGAAATGCAGGATCGGACAATCAGAAACCTCGTCATCGGAGCACACTTGGGGCGCGCCGAAAGCTTCCTTGCGCTCGGCGAGCCGAGCAAGGCGCGCCGAGACGCAGAGGCGGCGTCCCGGTCGTTGCCGCAGCAGGTGGCCGGCGCGGGTCGGACGCAGGTCGAGCGGGTGGCAGCGTGGGACGACGAGCGTTTCGTCGCCCGGACCTGTGACATTGTGGCGCGCGTCGATTTGCTGCTCGGCCGAGTCGAGGAGGCCGAAGCGACGATGCGGCAGGGACTGGACATCTGCCTGTCGTGGCAGGGGCTGCCCATGCCGGCACAGATGAAGCGCCAGAGCGCACACGCCACCGGGCGCTGCGCGCTCTCGCTAGGCATCCTGTATGCCGACACGGGCCGTCCCGAGCAGGCCCTGGAGCAGCTTGAGTTCGCGCGGAGTGCGTTCGAAGTCGCGGAGGACATCTCCGGCCAGGCATCCTGCCACTTGAGTATCGCAAACGCGCTGGCGGAGATGTTGCAGCGGAACGCGGACGGGGCGACCGATGTTGTCAGCGAATCGACTCCTGTCGCCGCTGACATTGACCATCACTACGAGACGGCGCGCGACCTTTTCCTAAGGGTTGACGATGCCCGTGGCGCAGCACAGGTCGCCGGCGCGGCAGGATCCTACATGCTCGATGCTGGGTGGCCGGCGCAGGCGCAAGTCTGGCTCAGCGAGGCCTTCCGCTTGCACAAACTTACGGGCAATCAGCGAGGCCTCGCGATGGATTTGCTGAACGAGGGCTTCGCCTACAGGCTGCTCGGCCTCCACGAGCGCGCGCGGAAGGCGCTCGCTGAAGCAGAGCGGCTGGCGCGCGATCTTGAGCTCCCTCAACTCGAGTGGGAGGTCGAGGCCAACCTCGGCGCCCTTGCGGAGGAGCGGCGAGAGCTGCACGAGGCGCGGACCCACTTGCAGGCGGCGACAGCAATCATCGAGTCGCTGCGGGCTCTCCTTACGACGGAAGGACACAAGGTACGGTTCTTCGATGGCAAGGAGGGTGTCTACCAGCGCCTCATCCGCGTTTGTCTGTCTCTCCAGCAGCACGAGCCAGCGTTCCTGGCGGTTGAGCGCAGCCGCTCGCGCGCGCTCCTCGACCTGCTTCGTGACACAGCACTTCAGCCAGGCGGGGAGATAGACCGTCGGTGGCTAGAACAGGAAGCCGACCTCGTGCGGCGGAGCCGGATCGCGACACGCGCGCTTGAGACGGGGCCGGACACCCTGGGTGATCGCCGGCGCGCGCTGCTCGACGAGGTCAAGACGACGAGGCAGTCGCTGGAGTCGCTACTCGAGCGCATGAGTTCAGTCGTGCCCGAGCACGTCGCGCTCCGTCGCGGCGACCCCGTTGATCTTGAGGATGTGCGGCGCATCGTGCAGGGTGAGAGGCGCGTCGTTCTCGTTGAGTATTTCACGATGCTCGACGCTGTGCTCGTGTTCGGCATCGCTCCCGAGTTCACGGGCCCCGACGTCGTCGAGCTACCGCTCAGTGTATCGGAGCTGCGGCGCTTCGTGCGCTCGAACTTCGGCGCACACGAAAGGGTACGGGAGTTAGTCGCAGACGGTCTCGAGGACCTCTGGCACGGCTATGACTACCTTGTTGAGCCCGTGAGGCGATGGGCACGACCCGGCGACGTCGTCTACCTCATCCCGCACGGCCTTCTGCATTACCTTCCGCTGCACGCTCTCACGTTGGACAGCCGCTACTTGATCGAGCGCAATCCTGTGGCGTATGCACCCAGTGCCTCTGTGCTCAGGTTCTGTCAGGCAAAGCGCAAGATAGGCGCGAATGGCGTTTCCGCCCGACCAACGGCGGCTGTTTTTGGCGACTCGCAGCAGGACCTTCCGCATGCTAGAGGCGAGGCCGAGAAGGTTGCTGCATTGTTCGACGTCCCGCCACTGCTAGGCGACAGCATCGGACGTTCAGCCTTTCAGCGCAGTCTCGCCAACGCTGGGATCGTTCATTTCGCGGGCCACGGCTACTTCGATGCGGACAACCCGCTCGACTCCGGCCTAAGGCTGGCCGGCGACGACGTGTTGACCACTCGCGACGTATTCGACCTCCCAAGCTCGCTCAATGCGAGCCTCGTCACGCTAAGCGGCTGCGAGACCGGCGTGAGTGAGAACCACCCCGGTGACGAATTGCTCGGCCTGACGCGTGCCTTCCTCTACGCCGGAGCGCCATCTTTGCTCGTCAGCCTATGGCGCGTTGCGGACGACTCGACGGCGTTCCTGATGAGGAGCTTCTACGGCCGATTGCGCGCAGCTGGCGGCTCCGAGGCAACAGTCGATGCCCTTCGCAACGCTATGCTCGAGACGAAATCTGAGCACCACTCGCTCGATCGCTGGGCGCCGTTCACACTGGTCGGTGACTGGCGCTAGGAGGTGCCTGTTTTGGCCGACACCATAGAGTTCCACCGGCTGTTCGAGGCCCCTCTCGACATCGACGAAGCCGGACTTGAGCGACGTGACGAGGCGATTGTCGGGGACAAATCTCTACGGCTGCTCATGCGCGAGAACAGGATTGCGCTCGCCATGGGCCAAAGTTCTCGTACCCCCAAAACTAGGAACGGCGAGGCAGGCGTGGCCCATTATGACATCCCATTGATGTGTGTGGTGCATTCGCACCCGGAGTGCCGGTTTCGCTGGTCGCGCCTGATCGTAGATCTGAGCCCGACACGGGAAGCGCGAATTCGCGATATGGCTCCCCGCGAGGTCCGCGGGGACAGGCCTGTCGAGCTAAAGACCACCGTAGGCCTCGGGTTGAAGTTTGAGACGGTCGCCAAGACGCTAGGTGCCGAGGTAAAACCGACGTACGAGAGGAGCCGCACCGTCTACTACCCAGAAATTGTTAGCTCCGGGCCAGGATTCGCGAAGGGCTATTGGGACTTCCTCGCGCTAACGAGTGACTACCTCCACGCTAATCGTGAGCTGCGAATGCTGATCTCCGCGCCTGCCAAGGCTCCCGTGTTGGCCCGTTTTAGCCTGCGCGCAAAGGTCAAACTGAAGGGCATGCCCGGAATGATTCCTTTGCTAGCGCGTCACGGAGAGATCGACGAAACGTACCGCCTTGTTTGATTCCGTTTCCAGTCCGGAGCATGATACGTTTCAGGCCATGTTTCTGTCGCTTCATGCGCCTTGGTATTATGAGAACTGATGCGACTTTTTGGGCTTTTCAGAGTGGTTGCTGAGCGCTAACACTGCCATTTCATGATTCGTACAGGTTCGTACAGAACTAGTGTTTCGCACTTCTGACCGATCATGTTCCGGCTGTGGCCCAGGCGGTGAGGACGGCTCGGGTTTCTTGAGGGTTGCCTGATGGTGGGCTTGGGCCGAAATCTCGCGGCGATGATGACGCGGCGGAGCTTGACCGTCATATCGTCGAACGACGGCTCTGTTTTGTGGTGGACCAGCGTGCCGGTGACCGGTGTTCGGCCGCGTCGGCGGGGCGTGTCCGGCGCAGGCGTACCAGAGCACGGTCAGGCTCAGGCAGATCAGCCCGAACGGCACGGGACGTTGCACGGCAACGCGGGTGCGGTTGCGGGCCTGGCCGACACCGAGGATCTGACGGGCATCGGAGAACGCGACCTCGATACACCACCAAGCCGCGTAGCGGGCCACCAGGTCTTCGACCGACGATGTCAGGTCGGTGGTGACCAGCGGTAGCCCGTACCCGCGCTCGTCACGGTCACTGGTAGGGGGCTTGTTGTCGCGGACCAGGACCACCCGGACGGTCTGGCTGTGGAACGAGCCGTACCGCAGACAGATCACTCGGCGATGTGCAATGGTGTCGGTGCGGGCGTAGCGGCCGACCTTGGTGGTGCGCCACGTCGCGGGAGCGGCCAGGTCGGCTGGGGTGCCCAGCCGGGCGCCTTTGGTGCGGGGTCGCCCGGATCGGCCGGTGCGGGGCGGGCCAGTTCGTGCGGGACCGAGGTGACCTTCCGCCGGGACGTCCAGGTGACCTGCGGCCAAAGGCCGCGTAGATGCTCACCGACGTCGGCGGCATCCCCGACGGCGTGCACGCGGCGGTCGGGATGGCGGGCGGCGACCGCTTCGACCAGCTCCCACGCGAACGCGAGCTTGCCGGTGTGGCGGGACGCCACAGCTGGGCCAGCACCGGCAGGCATACCGGCCGGGTCAGCAATGGCAACTCCACGACGATTCCGGCGACTACCCAGCAAGTACCGAACCCGATCGGCTTGGGTCCTTTCGCGGCGCCGTCGTGCTGCCACGCCACACCCAACACCTTCTTGCCGGAGCGTTTGAACAACCTGTCATCGACCACGACGGTGCTCGCCGATCCCACCGGCAGCAACAGGTCCACGATCAGATCGACGATCAGATCGACCAGCACCAGCCCCACCGCGTCGGCGCACCAGCGGGCCGTGGCGAAGAACCGATGCGCACGCGCGTGATGCCAGGTCCGTTCCAGGCATGCGCCGAGCAACATCCCGCACACCGTGCGCCGCCGCGTCTGGGCGATCAACCAACGACCAGACCGCTGAACGTGGTGAAGGTTGGTGCGGTGAAACAGGACCGGAAGACCACCAGCAGACCAGCCAGCCAACCCGGTATCGTGCCATCTGGAAGCATCGACGGATCACTCTCATGAGGGTGAATCAAGCACCGTCGATGCTTCCCTTCTTCACTCCGCAACCACCCATCCCGGCCACCGGCGTGTCGCAAACGATCATCAAACAAGATCAGGAAAAGCGCGAAACACGAGGGATCAGCGAGACGCCCGACTCGTCGAAGAAGCAGATGGCCGCCTTGCGGCGCCTGGCGTTTTTTGATCCTGGGCCAGTCACGGGCGACCCACCCTCGGATCGCCTGCTCGTCCCGCTCCACCGCGCGGCGAGCGGGACGCTGCAGGCTCCAGTCCAGGCGATGGCGCAGCAGCCGCCACACGTGCGCGGGGTGGTGGCGCACCCCGGTGAGGCGCCAAATGACCGCTGCGACGCGTGAAAGGGTCCACAGGTCGGTGTCAAACCCGTGGGCCTTGGCGCCCTCCAGCGGCGCCAACTCTGCCTGCTGGAGCTGGGCATCGGACACTCTGGGGGTGCGGCCCGGCGGCCAAAGGCTTGCAAGGCCGGCGACCCCGTCGGCCTGCCAGCGCGCATGCCAGCGGCTGACGGTCTGGGGGGAGACGCCCAGGGTGCGCGCGACCTCGGCTTGGTGGACGTGCTGGGCGAACAACTCGGCGGCGCGCAGGCGCCGTTCCTCCAACGCTTGGGGTCGCGGCGTTCGGCGGCGGGTTTGCGCCGGGTTGCCATCGGCTCGTGCTCCCTACCACGACATCTCCATGTCACCCTACTGACGTTCCGCACTTCTGGGCCGTGATTTGCGTCCCCACCCCGGCGGGAGGGGTTCAGGTTGTGGTGTAGGCGGTTGGGGGCACGCCGAGCAGGTCGAGGACTTGCTGTTGTAGCGGGCTGAGGTCGGCTTCGAAGGT
>WNFV01006354.1_pt1 | contig 13998 bp, 16 predicted proteins | sample 5400101 | NCBI WGS metagenome assembly WNFV01 (sample SAMN13153361, study PRJNA577476) | soil metagenome | isolation source: 115 cm soil or saprolite under grassland replicate 1 | place: USA:California | collected 2016-06-15 | reverse complement strand
TCGACCTCGCCGCCTGCAGCGAGCGGGGCATCCTCGCGACCAATACGCCGGGCGTGCTCGACGACACGACCGCCGACATGACCTGGGCGCTGCTCATGGCCGCGGCGCGGCGCGTGACCGAAGCCGAGCGCTGGCTGCGGGCCGGAAACTGGAAGGGTTGGAAGAACGACCAGTTCCTCGGCGTCGACGTGCATCACGCGACGCTCGGCATCATCGGCATGGGCCGCATCGGGCAGGCCATCGCAAGGCGCGCGAGGGGATTCTCGATGCGCGTTCTCTACCACAACCGCAAGCGGGCACCCAAGTCGGTCGAAAAGGCGCTCGCCGCAAGGTACGTGAGTATGGAGAGACTCCTCAAGGAATCCGATTTCGTCAGCCTCAACATGCCGTATTCCCCGGAGACCCATCATCTGATCGGCGCAAAAGAGATTGCACTGATGAAGCCGACCGCGGTGATCGTCAACGCCGCGCGCGGCGGCATCATCGACGATGCGGCGCTGGTTACGGCGCTGAAAGAGCGGCGCGTCGCCGCAGCCGGCCTCGACGTTTTCGAAGGCGAGCCCAAGTTCACCCCGGGATTCCTCGAGCTCGACAACGTGGCGCTGGTGCCGCATATCGGCAGCGCCACGCGCGCCACGCGCACGGCGATGGCCATGCTCGCGAGCAAGAACCTGAGCGCAGTGCTGTCGGGCAAGCGTCCGCCCAATCTGCTGAACCCTGAAGCCTGGGCAAAGCGGCGCCGCTAGGAAGCGCCATCGCCGCATGCCGCTCAGGAGCCCAGCCGCGAAGTCGGCCTTGCCCGAGGACTTGAGAGGGGCCGTTCAGCTCGCCGCCCGCGCGGGGGCCGATGATCAGCTGCTGCGCGTGGCGAGCTGGTGCGAAGCGGCGATCGATTTCAACCGTTCTCCCGGGTGAAGGGCGGAAGTTCGCGCCGCGCTGGCGGCGCAATGCCTTTTCGGCTACGCTACGCGGCTCCGGAGCCGCACGCCGTGAAGAAGAGCACTTTTCCGACGCCGCAGGACGCGGAGGCCGCGTTCTACGAGGCTCTCGAAGCGGGCGATCTCGAAGCGATGATGGAGGTATGGGCCGAAGACGAGGATATCGTCTGCGTGCACCCGGGCGGGCCGCGCCTGGCGGGCTACGATCAAGTGCGCAGCAGCTGGGCGCAGATCCTGGGCTCGGGCCAGCGGCTCAAGGTGCACGTTTCCAACCAGGTCGTCCTCTCGGGAATGATGCTCGCGGTCCACAGCGTGCACGAGAACATCCTGGTGCAGGGCGAGGCGCGGCCGCGCGCGCCGATCGCCGCCACCAACGTCTACCTTCGCGCCGGCAACGGCTGGCGCATGATCCTGCATCACGGCTCGCCCGCGCCGCAAGCGGCGCGGGCGAGCGTCGAATCGCCGAAAATCCTGCATTGACCGATCCCGGGAGCTCTGCTTACCACCCTCCCCGGTGGCTGCCCGGCGGGCATCTTCAAACCCTCTACGCGCCTCTGCTTGGGCATCGAAGGACGGATTGGAAGAGAGAACGCTGGGACACGCCCGACGGCGATTTCATCGATGTCGATCGCTCACCGGGCAAACCCGGCGCTCCTCTCGTCGCGCTGTTTCACGGGCTGGAAGGCGGCTCGGGCAGCCACTACGCCGGCGCTCTCGCGCGCGAGCTCGCGAGGCGCGGGTGGCGCGGCGCGGTAGCGCACTTTCGCGGCTGCTCGGGTGAGCCGAACCGACTGCCGCGGGCGTACCACTCCGGCGACGCGGACGAGATACGCTGGATCCTGCGGCGCCTGCGCGCCGAGGCGCACGCCGCGCCGCTTTTCGCAGTGGGCGTGTCGCTCGGCGGCAACGCGCTTCTCAAGTGGCTGGGCGAGGACCGGGAAGCGAAGAGCGTCCTCGCCGCCGCTGCGGCCGTTTCGGCCCCCGTCGATCTCATGGCGGCGGGCGATGCGCTCGGCCGTGGATTCAACCTCGTCTACACCCGCGCGTTTCTCCGGACGATGAAGAAAAAGGGCGAGCAGAAGCTCGAGCGCTTCCCCGGCCTGTTCGACGGCGAGGCGATGCGGCGCGCGCGCACGCTGCGCGAGTTCGACGACGTCGTTACGGCGCCCCTGCACGGATTCCGCGACACCGACGATTACTGGACGCGGGCGAGCGCGAAGCCCGTTGTGGGGCGGATCGAGGTGCCGACGCTGCTCCTGAACGCCCGCAATGACCCGTTTCTGCCGGCGGCGGCGCTTCCGCGCGCGCAAGAAGTGTCCCGGTTTGTGAAGTGCGAGTTTCCCGAGGAAGGCGGGCACGCCGCGTTCGTCACAGGCCCGTTTCCCGGCAAGCTGGATTGGCTGCCGGGGCGGGTGACGGATTTCTTCGACGGGGCGGCGGCCCGACGCGAAGCGGGGTCGCCGGCTCGCGCCAATGGGATAATGACGGCTCGAAACGCCGTTCCGCAATGAATTTTCCCCCGCCGGAAATCTTCAAGGCCTACGACATCCGGGGCATCGTCGGAAAAACGCTGACCCGCGAGGGCGTGAGGCTGATCGGGCAAGCACTCGGCAGCGAGCTGCTCGCGCGCGACGGCGCGCGAGGCCGGCCGGAAATCGCCGTCGGCCGCGACGGGCGGCTCTCGGGCCCGGAGCTCGCCCGCGCGCTGATGGCGGGAATCCGCGCAAGCGGCGTGGACGTCGCCGAGATCGGGATGTTTGCGACTCCGGTCGCCTATTTCGCCGCGCACGAATTGGGCTGCGGCAGCGCCGTGTCGGTCACCGGCAGCCACAATCCGCCCGAGTACAACGGCCTCAAGATGGTGCTCGCCGGCACGACGCTCGCGGGCGAGGACGTGCAGCGGCTGCGCCGGCGGATCGAATCGGGCGAGCTCGCCCGCGGCTCCGGGCGGCACCGCCGCGCCGAGATCCGCGAGGCCTACCTCGAGCGCATCGCCTCGGATGTGCGCCTCGCGCGTCCCATGAAAATCGCGATCGACTGCGGCAACGGCGTCGCCGGCGGCACGGCGGGCGAGCTCTACCGGCGCCTGGGCTGCGAGGTGCTGGAGCTCTACTGCGAGGTCGACGGCCGCTTTCCCAATCACCATCCCGATCCCTCGCATCCGGAGAACCTGAAGGACCTGATCGCCCTGGTGAGGAAGGAACGCGCGGAGATCGGCTTCGCGTTCGACGGCGACGGGGACCGCCTCGGCGTGGTGACCGCCGAAGGGCGCATCATCTATCCGGACAGGCAATTGATGCTTTTCGCAAAGGACGTGCTCTCGCGCCGGCCGGGCGCCGAGATCATCTACGACGTGAAAAGCACGCGCAAGCTCGCGCCCTGGATCCGCGAGCACGGCGGCGTGCCGAGCCTGTGGAAGACCGGCCACTCGCTCATCAAGGCGAGGATGCGCGAGCGCGGCGCGGCGCTCGCCGGCGAGATGAGCGGCCACGTGTTCTTCGTCGAGCGCTGGTACGGCTTCGACGATGCCCAGTACGCGGGAGCGCGGCTGCTCGAGATCCTGAGCAAGACGGCCGACGCCACCGCGACGCTCGACGCGCTTCCGGATTCGCTCGCCACGCCCGAATTGCACCTGGAGCTCGCCGAAGGCGAGGCGCACCGCCTGATCGAGGCTCTGCAGAAGAGCGCTTCTTTCCCGGGCGCGACCGAGCTGATCAGGCTCGACGGGCTGCGGGTCGAGTACGCGGACGGCTTCGGGCTCGCGCGCGCGTCCAACACCACGCCGGTCATCGTCCTGCGCTTCGAGGCCGACGACGAGGCGGGCCTGGAGCGCATCAAGTCCGAATTCCGGCGCGTGCTGCTCGCCGTCAAGCCGGACGCACGATTGCCTTTCTAATAACGTGAATCGAGGGAGGGAAAGTGGCCAGGGTTTCTCTGATCGAAGAAGGAAAGCATCCCGAATTGGCCGGCCTGATCGCAGCCATCAAGGCCGAGCGCGGAGGGAGGCTCGCGAATCTCTATCGCGCATTGCTGAACAGCCCGGCCGTGGCCGAGGGCTGGCTCAAGCTTTTCACCGCAGTCCGGCAAAAAGCGAAACTCGCCGGGCGCTGCCGCGAGCTCGCCATCCTGCGCGTGGCGCTCCTGAACGGGGCCGACTACGAATACCGCGCGCATGTCCCGTTTGCGCTGAAGGACGGCGTGACCCAGGGACAGATCGATGCGCTGCCCGAATGGCAGGGATCGAAGAGCTTCGACGATCGCGAGCGCGCGGTCCTCTCCTACACGGACTGCGTCACCCGGGAGATCCGGGTGCCGGATTCCGTGTTCGCGCAGGCGCGGCGGCATTTCGACGACCGGGAGCTGGTCGAGCTCACCGCCACCGTCGCGGGCTACAACCTGGTTTCGCGGTTCCTGGTGGCCATGCAGATCGACCAGGAGCCCCCCAAGTCCTCGCCCTGAGCTTGCCGCTTCAGGAGAAATCGGGCGGGATAAGGTCGAGGCGGTCCGTGTATATCGCATCCACGCCCCAGGAAAACAGACGCCGGGCGATCTCCGGGTCGTTCACCGTATAGCAGAGAAGCCTGTAGCCCGCGCCGCGAATCTCCTTCGCTTGCGCGGCTGTCAGGTATTTGCAGTTGCAGTGCACGGAGACGCACCCGAGCGCCTGCGCGGCATCGCGCCAATCCGGCTCGATCCGGTCGGTGAGAAATCCGCGATCGAGCTCCGGCGCGGCCGCGCGCGCCGCCTCGAGAGCGACGCGTCGGAAGGACGAGAGCAGCGGCGCGGGCGAGGCACCGCGCCACAGCTCCAGCGCGAGCTTCGCGGCGGCGGCGCCCGTTTCACGCTCGAATCCTTGAGCCGGCTTGATCTCGACGTTGGCCCACAGGCCGAGCTCGACGCACAGCTTCCCGGCCAGCTTGAGCGTGGGCACGCGCTCGCCGCGGAATTCGGGGCCGAACCAGGCGCCGGCATCCAGGCCCGCGAGCTTCGCGTAGGGCGCGGCGGACACGGCGCCGCGCCCGTCGGTGGTGCGCTCGAGCGTCTCGTCGTGGATCAGCAGCGGGACCTTGTCGGCCGAAAGCATCACGTCGAACTCGACGCCGCCGAAACCCATCGCGGCGGCCTTGCGAATGCCCGCCAGGGTGTTCTCCGGCGCGAGCGCGCCGCCGCCGCGGTGTCCCACCACTCGTGGATAAGGCCAGGGTCGCTGCATGCGTCGGCTCCGAGAATCCGCGAACGGAACTTATTATAGATAGGGGAAGCGGCTTGCGAGCTGCGGAGGTGTCGCCGCGCGGGCAAAAAAAAAGACGGGGGAAGGGAGGGTTTCCCCCGTCTGCCGCCGTTTGCTGGGCCGGCGGGCAACCTGTAGACGTCCAGCCGACGCGATGTTCGCGTCGGCGGACGCCATGCGATTCGGGAATGACGGCATCATATCATCAAGGTCCTCGGGGAAACAAGCCGCGAGACAAGAACCGGAGAGTGAATTTCCCGCGTGCTTCGTGACTTTTCTCACGTTTTCTTTGCCGTGAGGGATGCAGTGCGCTCGAGGCGGCTCTGCAGCGGACCGGCCCGGCGAATACGGTTCCGCGGTGCTAGTATTCCCCCGGTTTTTCTCCCGTTATTCGCGCATGGATGCGCCCCACTTTTCGCTGCTTCGAATTCTCGCCGACGGAAGGTTCCACTCCGGCGAGCGGCTGGGCCGCGCTCTGGGCTCCTCCCGCACCGGCGTCCGGATGCTCGTCGGGCGGATCGAAGCGCTCGGAGTGCGCGTAATCGAGGTGCGCGGAAGCGGTTACCGGCTCGCCGAACGTCTTGACCTGCTCGAGCCGGATGTCCTCGCGGCGCAGCTGGGAAGAATTTCCCCGGAGCTTTGCGTCGAGGTGCTCGACGAATGCCCGTCGACGAACTCCGTTCTCGCCGAGCGTGCCGCGGCGGGCGCGCCGCACGGCGCGGCGCTCGCTTGCGAGCACCAGAGCGCGGGACGCGGCCGGCGCGGAAATTCCTGGGTGTGCGCGGTGGGGGCAAGTCTCGCGTTCTCCGTCCTGTGGCGTTTTCCCCGGGGCGCAGGAGCGCTCGCGGGCCTGAGCCTCGCCGTGGCGGTGGGTGCTGCGCGCTCGCTCGAACAGCTGGGCACCCGCGGCGTGAGAGTCAAATGGCCCAACGATCTGTACTGCGGGGAACGCAAGCTCGGCGGAATATTGATCGAGGTTTCGGGTAATGTCTCGGGCCCGAGCGCGGCGGTCGTCGGGGTCGGCCTCAACGTGCGCCTCGATGCCCGGATGCGCGGGCGGATCGGCCGCCCGGCGACCGACATCGCAAGCCACAGCGATGCAGTGCCGTCGCGGACCGCGCTGCTTGTCGCGCTGCTCGAATCGGTCGCCGCGGTCCTCGCGCAATTCTCGCGCGAGGGCTTTGCGCCGTTTCGGGAGGAATGGCTGCGACGCCATGCCTGGCAGGGCCGGCGAGTCGCCTTGTCGCAAGCCGAGCGGCGCGTGGCGGAAGGCAGGATCGTCGGGGTGGCGGAGGACGGAGCGCTGATGCTGTCCTCGGCGAAAGGGATCGAGCGTTTTCACAGCGGCGAGCTGTCGCTCAAGGCTCTATGATCCTCGCCATCGACTGCGGCAATTCGCGGCTGAAATGGGGGCTGCACGGGAACGGCCGCTGGCACCGCAGCGGCACGGTGCCCGTCGCCGAGCTCGCCGGCCTCGCGAAGAGCTGGAAGAGAATCGCGGCGGCGGACAAGGTCATCGTCGCCAACGTCGCGGGCCGGTCCGCGCGCAAGTGGCTCGAGTCTTTTTTTGCCCGCCGATCGCTCGTCCCCACCTGGGTGGAAGCGAAGCGGCGCCAGTGCGGCGTGACCAACGGCTACGGAAAGCCGGCGCAGCTCGGCGCCGACCGCTGGGCGGCGTTGATCGGGGCCTGGTCGATTCTGCGCGGACCGTGCCTGGTGGTCACCGCCGGCACCGCGACCACCGCGGATGTCCTCAAGGGCGACGGCACGTTCGCGGGCGGCGCGATTCTTCCGGGACTGGATCTCATGAAACGGTCGCTTGCGCACCACACCGCGGGACTCCCGCTCACAAGAGGGCGTTTCTCGATCCAACCCCGGAACACGGCGGACGCCATCGAAACCGGATGCCTGCTCGCTCAGGCCGGAGCGATCGAGCGGATGTTCGCGGCGATGGAGCCCGGCGCGGCGTGCCTGCTCGCGGGAGGAGCGGCGGGCCGGATCGCGCGGCACCTCAGCATTCCCGCGCGGCTCGTGGATAATCTGGTGCTGGAAGGGTTGGTGCGAATCGCCGAGGAGGCGCTGAAATGAATCCCCGGGACTTGTGAGAACCGTATTTTTCCTGCTGCTCGCCGCCAACCTGGGCTTCCTCGCGTGGAGCTATTTCGGGGGTCGTGGATCCACCGAGGCGCAGCTGATGGAGCAGCAGCTCAACCCGCAGGCGATCACGCTGCTCGGCCCCGAGCAGCTTTCGGCGCTCGCGGCCGAGCGCGCCAAGCAGGTTGCCGCGCGCCCCAAGCCGCCGCCCCCTCCGCCTCCACAGCCCAAGGTCGCCGTCGCCGCGTGCCTGGAGCTCGGGGCGTTCAATCTGGGCGAGGTTGCGCGCGTGCAACAGCTTCTGGAGCCGCTCGCGCTCGGAGCTAAGCTCTCCCAGCGCCGCGCGGAGGAAATCGCGAGCTACTGGGTGTTTATGCCGCCTCAGGGCAGCCGTCAAGCGGCCAACCGGAAATCCGCCGAGCTGAAAAAGCTCGGCGTGGAGGATTTCTTCGTCCTGCAGGAGGATCCCAAGTCCCGGTTCGCCATTTCGCTGGGCATATTCAAGACCGAGGAGGCCGCGCACGCGCGGCTCGCCGAGCTGCGCAAGAAGGGCGTGCGCACGGCCCGGGTCGCTCCCAGGGAAACGCCGGTGCAGAAGGTCTACTTCACCGTGCGCGAAGTCCCAGAAGCGCTCGCCTCCAGGTTGAACGAGCTGCGGCAGCGCCTCCCGGGAAGCGAGCTGAAGGATTGCCCGCCGGAGGAGAAGCGCGCGGGAAAATGAACCGGAATCAAGGTTCGCGGATCTTCTTGAGCAGCGCGGTCGTCGAGCGCTGGTGCCTGAAGGGGATCGAATGCACGCTTCCGCCCCAGCCGCGGACCTCGGCCGCGCCGACGATCGCCTCGGGCTTCCAGTCGCCGCCCTTGGCGAGCACCTCGGGCCGGCAGGCGAGGATCAGCGCGAGCGGCGTGTCCTCGTCGAACCAGGTGACGAGATGGACCGATTCGAGCGCCGCGACCACCGCGATGCGGTCGGCGAGCGCATTGAAGGGGCGCTCCTCGCCCTTGCCGAGACGCTTCGCCGAGGCATCGCCGTTGATCGCGACCAGAAGCGTCGACCCCAGGGCGCGGGCCTCGGCGAGATAGGTGACGTGACCGCGATGCAGGATGTCGAACACGCCGTTGGTGAACACGAGTGGGCGCCCGCAGGAAGCGAGCCGCGCCGCAAGCTGCTGCGGCGGGCAGATTTTCTGTTCGAAAGGGGCGCTCATCGTGGTATCTTACCCGACGACATGCGCTCATTCCTGCTGCTCGCCGCCCTGGCCTCCGCGCCTGCGTTTGCCGCGTGCCCGCCGCTGATAGCCCACACCTTTCCGAGCCTGACGGATCAGGAAACGCCGCTGTGCCAGTTCGAAGGCAAGGTGCTGCTGGTGGTGAATACCGCGAGCCAATGCGGATACACCCCCCAGTACGAAGGGCTGGAGGCCTTGTATCGCCGCTACCGCGAAAAGGGGCTGGTGGTGCTGGGATTCCCGGCGAACGATTTCGGCGGCCAGGAGCCCGGGAGCAACCGCGACATCGCCAAATTTTGCGAGGTGAACTACGGCGTGAGTTTCCCGATGTTCGCGAAATCCGGCGTGCTGGAGGGCAACGCGAACCCGTTCTACAAGACGCTTGCCGCGAAAACCGGCGAGCGGCCTCAATGGAACTTCCACAAATACCTGATCGACCGCTCGGGCGAAAAGGTGCTGTCCTTCGGCAGCGCGGTGGAGCCCGGCGACCGCAGGCTCGTCGGCGAAATCGAACGGATGCTCGCCGCGCCCGCACGTTAGTTAATAGGGCTGTTGAAAAACGCTTCCCGAGAGGGAAACGTTTTTCTGCAGCCTCCGATTTGGGGGATATAAAGGGGGCGTGCCCCCCTTTTCGATACTTATCAGGTTTTGGAAGCGCCTCCGCGTCTTTCCTATTCGGTTCTGGGCGGGACGACGTACTCGAACACACGCACGACTTTCAGCACCCCTGTCGTGCCGCGCGCGACCTCGGTCGCGGCGTCCGCTTCCTCGCGGGTGACCAGGCCGAGCAGATGCACGACGCCGGCCTCGGTCACGACTTTGACGTCGGTCGGCCTGAACTTCCCGGCTCCGAGAAAGGCGCTTTTCACCTTGCTGGTGATATAGGCATCGTTGCCGCGGGAGGCGGTCGAGCTCGCGCCCGCGACCTGCAGCTCGTTGACCACGGTCTTGACCTGAGGGACCTCGCCGACGATTTTCTCGAGTTGCGCCCTGGCCTGCGCAGTGGGCACTTCGCCGGTGAGCAACACCGTGTAGTTGTAGCTGGTGACGTTGATGTGCCCCGCGTCCTTGAGCGCCTCGTCGATGCGATCGCCCGCCGCGCTTTCGATGCGCCGATCGCCGAGCATGACCTCGAGCGGACGGCGGTCGGCGGCGAGAATCACCCCCGTCGTCATTCCGCCGACGATAAGGGTGTCGACGCAGGCTTGAAGGGCTGTGGCCGAAAGCACGAGCAGCGCCACGGCGGCCCACCGCCTGGGTGCGCACTCTGTCATTCGGCTCCCAGCAGCATCGAATCGATCCCGTCGCACAGGCAATGCACGGTGAGCAGATGCACTTCCTGTATGCGCGCGGTCTGGGAGTGCGGCACGCAGATGTTCACGTCTTCCGGGGTGAGCAGCTTGCCGATCTCGCCCCCGCCCCGGCCGGTGAGGGCGACCACGCGCATCTCACGCTCGTGGGCCGCCGAGACGGCGCGCGCGACGTTTTTCGAGTTGCCGCTGGTGGAAATCGCGAGAAGCACGTCCCCCGCCTGGCCCAGGGCGGCCAGCTGCTTGGAGAACACCTGCTCGTATTCGTAGTCGTTCGCGATCGCGGTGAGCGTGGAGGTGTCGGTCGTCAGCGCGATCGCGGCGAGCCCGGGGCGCTCGCGCTCGAAGCGGTTCAGCAGCTCGGCGGAGAAATGCTGGGCGTCGGCGGCCGAGCCGCCGTTTCCGCAGGCGAGGATCTTGCCGTTGGCGAGCAGGCATTTCACCATGATCTCGGCGGCGCAGGCGATCGGCCCGGCGAGCGCGTCGATCGCCTTCAGCTTGAGCTGGGCGCTGTCGTTGAACTGGCGGCGGATGCGCTCCGGCAGGTCCACGGCGTCCTCGGACGGGCGGGCGGTGACGGCTTTCATGGCAGCGTCATTCTACCGCAGCAGAACCCGGCGGCCTTCACGCCGAGAACGCGTCGCGTATCCATTCGATCCGCGGCGGCTCGAGGCGCTCGAGCAAAACCACGTCGAACCGGCATGGCACCTCCTTTTTCCCGGCGAGGTAGTGGCGCGCCGCGGCGATGATGCGCGCCTGCTTGCGCGCACCCACGCTGTAAGCGGCCCCGCCGAAGCCCCCGGAGCTTCGCAGCCTGACTTCGGTAAAGACGAGCGTGTCCCGGTCGCGCAGGACCAGATCGATCTCGCCCCAGCGGCAGCGATAGCGCGTCTCGATCAATGCCAGGCCTTTGCGCTGCAGGTAGCCCGCGGCGATCAGCTCCGCCTGGTCGCCGGACTTCATCTCGAATCCTCGGTCGACACTCCCACGCCGTCGCGGAACACCGCCTGGACCGGCTCGCGCTCGAGCGCGTTGCCGCCGTGATAGGAGATCTTCCCGGTCACCCCGTCGAGGGACACGCGCTGCTGCCCGGAGAGAAGCTCGCCTGCGATGCGGCAGGAGTCGATGCCCAGCGCGTAAAAGCGCTGAAGCTCCGTCGAAAAGCCCTCGAGGCGCGGGTAGACCATCACCGCCGCGTGATCGGGCTGCACCAGCCAGGGCATGTCGACGAAGCGGATGCCGTTTAGATCGCTGTTGACGAGCGGGCCGGTCTTGCCGTCGTTGATCTGCGAGGTCGCGAACACCGCCATCTGGTTGTTCAGGTAGGGGCGAACGGTGCGCGCCTGATCGGCCTCCGCGGCGAGGAAAGTGAGCTGCGCCTGCGAGTCCGCGAGACCGCGGCGCAAGTCGGCAAGGTCGGCCCGGGACCCGAACTCGCGAACGTCGCTGATCCTTCCGCCGAGCGAGAACCACTCGTCGGCAAAGGCCCGGCTCAGGCGCTTGGCGAGGAAGCTCGACGCCTGCACGACCACCGCCTCGCGCAGCCCGCGCGCGAACGCCATGCGCGCCACGATGCGGGCCTCGGCGTCCACCGAAAGCCCGAAGGTGTAGAGGCGCGACGGGAGCGGCGCGTCTCCGTCGGCCACGTTGAGCGCGAGCGTCGCGACGCTGACTCGGCCCGCAGCGGCCAGCGCCGAGACCCCCGAGCGCGTCAGCGGGCCGACGATCACGGCGGCGCCGCTTTGCACGGCGGCCTCGTACTCCGCGAGAATGCTCTCGGGCCGCGCGTCGGTGCGCAACACCCGCATCACCTGGCGGTTCTCCGCGAAGACCAGCGCCGCCTGGCAGCCGAGGCGCACGGCCTCGGCCGCCCGGGCGAAATCCGGCGCATTGAGCGGCAGCAGCAGGCCTATGAAAGGCCGTTCGGCCGGGGTCCGGCTTGCCGGATCGTCGACGGCCGCGCACAATGCCGGACTCAACAACGCCGACAGAGCGAAGAAAATTTGGGCGCGAGGACCGGCAAGCATGGCGGGAGCCCGGGCGGGGCGGGTCAATTATATGTGGTCGCCACGCCCATTGGGAACCTCGAGGACATCAGCCCGCGCGCCCTCGAATCGCTCGCCCGGGCCGACGCGATCGCCGCGGAGGACACGCGCGTCACGGCGCGGCTCCTCGAGCACCATCGCGTGCAGGGAAAACTCATAGCGGTGCACGGGCATAACGAACGGCGCGCCGCCGATTCGATCGTCGAGCAGCTCGCCCAAGGCAAGACCGTTGCGCTGGTCACGGACGCCGGCACGCCCGCGATATCCGATCCGGGCGCGACGGTCGTCGCACGAGCGCGCGCCGCGGGATTCAAGGTGGTCCCGATTCCAGGGCCGAACGCCGCGGTGACCGCGCTCTCCGCATCGGGCATCGCGGACGGGCCGTTTCTGTTCGCGGGCTTTCTTCCGGCAAGACCTGCCGAAAGGCGCAAGGCGCTCGCGCGGCTCGCCGGGCTGCCGTACACGCTCGTGCTCTACGAGGCGCCGCACCGCGTCGTCGAATGCGTCGAGGACATGTCGGCGGCGCTGGGACCGGAGCGCGCGCTCGTGATCGCGCGCGAGCTGACCAAGCTCTTCGAGCAGATCCATCGGTGCCGCCTCGGCGAAGCGGCGGCTTGGCTCCGCGAGGACACCGACCGCCGGCGCGGCGAGTTCGTGCTGGTCGCCGAAGGCGTCGCGGCCCGAAGCGAAAGCGCGAAGCCCGATTGGGAGCGCGTGCTCACTACGCTGCTCGGGGAGCTGCCGCTTGCGCACGCGGTGAAGCTCGCGTGCAAGCTCACCGGAGCGAAGAAGAACGCGGTGTACGCGCGCGCTCTGCAGCTCGCGCGCGCGAATACTCGGCATCGGTGAATCCGTGCAGACGCTGACCCTTACCCGGCCGGACGACGCTCACCTGCACCTGCGCGACGGCGCCGCGCTCGCGAGCGTGCTTCCCCATACCGCGGGCGTATTCGCGCGGGCGGTGGTCATGCCGAATCTCATGCCTCCGGTCACCGACACCGCGCTCGCCGCCGCCTACCGCGGCCGCGTGCTGAAGGCGCTGCCGAAGGGCTCCGATTTCGAGCCCCTGATGACGCTCTATCTGACCGACAATACCAGCGCCGAGGAGATCGCGCGCGCGAAACGGTCGGGCTTCGTGTGCGGGGTGAAGTACTACCCGGCGGGCGCGACGACGAACTCGGAGGCCGGGGTCACGCGGATCGAGCGCGCCTATCCCGCGCTCGCCGCGATGGAGGAACACGATTTGCCTCTTCTCGTACACGGGGAAGTCACGGCTCCCGGCGTGGACGTTTTCGACCGCGAGCGCGTGTTTCTCGATACGGTGCTCGCCGGCATCGCGCGCCGCTTCCCGCGGCTGCGGATCGTGGTCGAGCATGTCACCACCCGCGAAGCGGTCGAATTCGTCCTGGCGGGGGGTCCGCGGATCGCCGCGACGATCACCGCGCACCACCTGCTCTACAACCGCAGCGCGATGTTCTCGGGCGGCATCCGGCCGCACTACTACTGCCTGCCGGTGCTGAAGCGCGAGGAGCACCGGCAGGCGCTCGTGCGCGCGGCGACGAGCGGCAATCCGAAATTCTTCCTCGGCACCGACAGCGCGCCGCATGCGCGCGCCGACAAGGAGGCGCCGTGCGGCCACGCGGGCATCTACACGGCGCACGCGGCGATCGAGCTCTATGCGGAGGCCTTCGAGCAGGCGGGGGCGCTCGACAAGCTCGAGGCCTTTGCGAGCTTCCACGGGGCGGATTTCTACCGCCTGCCGCGCAACCGCGGCTCGATCGGCTTGCGCAAGGAACCCTGGACCGTGCCGGGCGAAATCCAGTTCGGCGCGGGAACGCTCGTGCCGCTGCGCGCGGGCGAATCGATCGGATGGCGGCTCGCCTGACGCCGGAGCTCGATGCGCGCTGGGCTCAATGGTATAGTGAGTTCATGTCAAAGGTTGATGGCATCAGAGAGGAGCTGGGCTGGCTCAAAGTGGTCTTCGCCGTCCTCGTCGCCATCGACGTCTCGCTGGTCGCCTGGGTCGCTCAGAACTACGGTGCGGCGAACAGCGTCTTAGTGATTGCAGCGATAGTCGCTGTCGCAGTGCTTACCGCCGTAGTTGTATGGGTCAATCGTCTGGCATATCGTAAGATACGAGAGTTGGAGAAT
>WNFV01027191.1_pt1 | contig 14000 bp, 10 predicted proteins | sample 5400101 | NCBI WGS metagenome assembly WNFV01 (sample SAMN13153361, study PRJNA577476) | soil metagenome | isolation source: 115 cm soil or saprolite under grassland replicate 1 | place: USA:California | collected 2016-06-15 | reverse complement strand
CAGTCTGTCGTGGCTGAGGCCGCGCCGCTGATCGTCGACGATGCGCGCACCCATCCGCTGCTGCACCAGCATCCGGCGATCGCTGATCTGGGGGTGCGCGCGTATGCGGGCATGCCGCTCATCACCACCGACGGCGTCGCGCGCGGCTCGTTCTGCGTGATTGATAGCGTGCCACGACAGTGGACTGCGGATGAACTCGACACGCTGCGCGAGCTGACAACGCTGGTGGTGGAGGAGCTGGATCGCCAGGCCAAGTCGAAGCCCCGCCCCGAGGATGCGCTGGCATCCCAAACCAGTAAGGCGCTGTTCGCGCTGATCGACCGCCAGCTGCCATTGGTGGTCTGGACGACTGACGCTAAGCTCCGACTCACGAGCATCTTTGGCAGCGGCGTGCGTGATCTGCCGGACGATCTCACGCCGTTTCTGGGGCAGCCAGTCGATGCGTATTGGGTCGCCACGAACACGTCTCGCCCGAACACGACACCGCTTGGTGATCTGGTGTTGGATCGGCACCGTCAGGTGCTGGCCGGGCACTTGGTGGCCTTTCAGCGCGAGCTGGGCGGGCAGATCTTTTCCGGGCAGATCGAGCCGTTGCGCGACGGTGCTAGTCAGATCATCGGCTGCCTGGGCGCGCTGCTGCCGCTGACCGCGCCGATCCGGCTGCTGCACGAGGTACAGGCCGGCCGCGACCGGCTCCAAACGCTCTCGACGCAGCTGCTGCACGCCCAAGAGGCCGAGCGCCGCGCGATCGCCCGCGAGCTGCATGACGAGATCGGCCAGGAGCTGACGATCATTCAGATGAATTTGCAGGATCTGCTGGGTGTCGATCCGGAGCGGCTGCCGGAGCAGCTTGAGGACAGTATCGCGACTGTCGAGCGCGTGCTGGCGCAGGTACGCACGATGGCGCTCGATTTGCGACCCTCCCAATTGGACGATCTGGGGCTCGCGGAGGCGCTACGCTGGTATCTCGCACGCCACGCCGCGCGGGCCGGCCTAGATGTCATCTTTGATCTACCGCCGCTGACACCGCGTCCGCCCGCAGATGTCGAGACAACCTGCTTTCGGATTGCCCAGGAAGCCATGACCAACATTTTGCGCTCGGCCCATGCCACGCACGTCTGGCTAACGATCGGCGTTGCTGCCGACGAATTAACGCTCACCGTGCGCGACGATGGGCGCGGCTTTGATGTAGCGGCGGGGCGCGCGGGGACAATGAATGGCTCCAGCCTGGGCCTGTTGAGTATGGAAGAGCGCGCGGCGCTGATCGGCGGACGCACGATGATCGAGTCGACTCCTGGTCAGGGCACGATCGTGCGGGCATGGCTCCCGCTGCGCGCGCCCGGTGCGGCGGGAGCTACATGAGCAACTGATGTTGCCAGCACTGTCCGTCGTTGATACTCTGGAGAGATGTGTATGGCACCCATTCGTGTGTTACTAGCCGATGACCACGTGCTGATACGGGCCGGGATCAGCGCGCTGCTGCAGCGCATCCCTGATCTCACCGTTGTGGCGGAAGCCGACGATGGGCGTGACGCGCTCCAGCTGATCGCCATGCACCACCCCAACATTGTGCTGCTCGATATCTCGATGCCCGAGCTGAATGGACTGGAAGTCGCCGAGCGCGTCGCGCGCGAGTTTCCCGATGTCCGCGTGATCATCCTCTCGATGCACGCCACCAGCGATTATGTGCTTAAGGCGATGCGTGTGGGTGCCAGCGGCTATTTGCTCAAGGGCGCGCGCCTGGCGGAGCTGGAGCTGGCGATCACATCCGTGGCGCACGGCGAGACCTATCTAAGTCCGGCGGCGGCCAAGCATGTGATCGGCGGCTACCGCGACCAAGCTAGCGGCGCGGCATTGGCGGCCGACGGGCAGGCCCAGGAGCGCTTGACCGCGCGCCAGCGCGAGATCTTGCAGCTGATTGCGGAAGGCCAGACGACCAAAGAGATCGCGCAGGTGCTGACGCTGAGTGCGAAGACCGTGGAGATGCACCGCGCGCAGCTGATGGAGCGCCTCGACATTCACGATGTCGCCGGGCTGGTGCGCTATGCGCTCCGCGCTGGGATTATTTCCGGCGATGAATAACCACCCAGCTTCACCGCAACCCAGGGTTTTCCCACCGCCAACCCCAGGAAATTCCTACTCACGCCCGCCGCGCTGCCGCGCTATACTGGACAGCAGAACTGTTCCTCACACGCAGGTTGCCGTTGGCAGGCGCGGCTGATCGCATACAGCATGCGCTTGATCGATGGTATGGTTAAATACTATGAGGATCGACAGCTCTCCCCTCAGCGCTCACGTGGAGGTTTTGAAACACCGCATTGGGATGTGGAATAGCGTTCTTCAACGCTGCCACATGAGCGCTCCCCTACGGCCTCTCCCTATGCACGGGGAAGGGCAGACCTCTTGCGTGGTGATGGTGCGGGCACATCCAGAGCGAATCTGGCGTTCGCACCACCACATCCCCGCTGATTCCTCCGCTCCTCACCGAGAGGCAGGATCGCGAGCTGGTGTATCATATTGGAGCGCGGCGACATCATCATGGGTACCCGCTGGTTGCCTGCTACCACTGTCGCATTGCGCGCGCTTTCGGCGACTAACGTAACACTCGACGCGTCTCCAGCTTATGAGTCGCATACCGATTGAGGTTCCTATGCAACGCGCGTCGATCTATCGCTTAATTATCGGGTTTATCATCGCCTTCGCGCTGCTGATCGGGATCGGCGTGCTGGGGTATCAGCAGAATGCCACGCTGGTAAGCGATGCCAACGCCGTCAGCCGTACCCATCAGGTAATCGGGCGCGTGGCGAACCTGATAGGCGCGGAAGATGTGGCGGATAGCGATGTGCAGCTCGCCGCATTGACTCATGCGCCGGATACGATCGCCGCCGCACGCGCGGCGATTGCACGGATTGCCCCAGCGCTGGCCGACCTGCGCACCCTGACGGCCGATAATCCGAACCAGCGCCAGCGGCTGGATCAGCTGGAGCCGTTGCTGCAACGCCAGGTTGCCCAATTTGAGGCCATCCTGAGCGGGGCCGATCCCAAGGTGATCCAGCCGGCGCGCAAAACCGAGATTGACACACTGATTCGCGCGATGAACCAGGAAGAACGTCAGCTGCTCGACGTACGCACCGCGCAGTCGCTGAGCAGCGTGCAGCGCACCCAGCAGTTGATCATTGGCGGCGACCTGCTCGGCCTCCTGATTGGCCTTGGAACAGCAACCCTGACCATCCTCGCGCTGCGTGCGCGTGATGGCGCACTCAGCGATCTGGCCCTTCTCAACAGTCAACTCGACGCGCGCGTCCGGCAGCAAACCGCCGCATTGAGTCATGCGAATGCACAGCTAGCGGCGCTGTCGCATCAGCTGATCGCAACCCAGGAAGTCGAGCGTGGCACGGTCGCCACCACGTTGCATGAAGCAATCGGCCAGGAGATCGCCGCGCTCCAGCTCAATTTGCAGATCCTCGACGATATATCGACTGACCCGGCTGTGCGGGTGCAGCTCACCGAGAGTATGGCGGCGATCGATCGGGTGCTCGATCAGATTCGCTCCTTGTCGCTTGATTTGCGCCCATCGGCGCTGGATGACTTTGGGCTGCTGGAGGCGATCCGCACGAGTGTCGAGGATCAACTCGCGGCGCATGCGGGGATCGAGATCACGGTTGACGCAACACCGCTCAGCGCGCGCCCGCCCACTGCGGTCGAAACAGCCTGCTTTCGGATCGCGCAGGATGCGATTTCCATGCTGATACGCGCGCCTGGCGTGCGCTCGCTGCACATCCAGGCAGCCGAACGTGACGGCGCGTTCGAGCTGGCCATCTGTGGCGACGGCGCCGATGTTGCACCTGGTGCCCAAGCAGCTGACCTCAGCGGATCGGCGCTTGAGCTGCTGGAGATACGCGAGCGCGCCGCTGCCGCCGGCGGGATGATCGTGATCGATCCCACGGCTGAGTGCGGGACATGTATCGTCGCGCGCTTCCCGCTTGACGTCGCTGCCGGCTCATGAGCACGCATGATTACAGGGTTTCTGTGCCCCAAACCCCAGGTTTCCCCTACTGGCGTAGAGTGTGTCGCCCGACTACACTGATGCTAGCACCCATGCCGCGCGGCTGCGGCACCCAATGAGGCACGCCATGATCACGGAACATGCAAACCCGGCCCAACCCATTCGTACACTGCTGGTGGACGATAGCCCGAGCTTTTTAGACGCGCTGACGCGGCTGTTGGCGCGCGCGCCGCAGGTCACGGTGAGCGCAACCGCGATCAATGGAACCGAGGCGCTGATGGCGATTGCGCACAACCCTCCTGATCTCGTGCTGATCGACGTGGCGATGCCGGGGATGAGCGGTATCGAGGCGACCCGCCAGATCAAGCATGAGCCAGATCCGCCGCGCGTGATTGTGATCACCATCTCGACCGACGCGGCCTATGCCGTGGCGGCGCGGCAGGCTGGCGCCGATGGTTTTCTGACCAAGAGCGCCTGCCGTACCCAGCTCATCCCATTGATTCGGTCGCTCTTCGCTGCGCCACCGTGACGCTGGTCGCGCCTCTGGCGCAGGAGCATCAGCCAGCTGTGGAGGTACATTATTGTACTTTATCTTTTTGTCTGTTGTTTTTTGCCCTGCGGGGCGAAAAAACAACAGACAAGCAGTAAAAATCCGTGGTATGCGTACGTCCTATCCATGCAATCGGCGCACAGCTGCCGAATAGTGATCGGCAAGGACTCGAGTACGTTGGCGATGGCGGGCTGACCCACGCCCGAAATCGCGATTTCCAGCAGCGCGGTGTCCAGCCCTTGTGCCAGCAGCACCGATGTTTATCCAGCTTCACCAGCGAGCCGAAGCGCCATCCCAGGTAATACCGGTCGACATCCTAGGGTATGCCGGCCCCCACCCCAGGATTTTCCTACTGTCGGCGAGCGGCGCCAGCGGCTATGCTCACCGCAGACATCCGGCACACCGCGCGGTGCGCCACCCGCATCACGAAAGGAATTTGTCATGCAGACTGCCCATCCACTTCCGCAGAGCGGTACCGTTTCTAATTCCCGCACGACCCGTCTTTCCACGCTGGGCCTTGATCGTGCTCGCGCTGCTGATCATTGCGGCCGGGGTGGCCTGGTACTTCCAGAGCCGCGCGACCCCAGCAGCCACCACCACCGTGCCGCTCACCCGTGGCGATCTGACGCTGAGCGTCAACGGCAATGGCGCGGTCGCGCCAGCGGCCAGCGTCGATCTGCCGTTCCAGGTCGCCGGCCAGGTGACGGCGGTCAAGGTTGCGGTGCGCGACGCCGTCAAGGCCGGCCAGCCGCTGGCCACGCTCGATACGCGCGATCTGCAGAACCAGGTTGCAGCGGCGCAGGCCGCCGTCCAGTCCGCGCAGGCCAATCTCGATCAGCTCCAGCACGGCGGCGCGACGCCGCAGGATCTGGCGAACGCCCGCGCGCTGGTGACCAAGCCGGCGCTGCTGCTGGCCGACGAGCCGACCGGCAACCTCGACTCGCACGCCAGCAAGGAGATTATGGCGTTGTTCGAGGAGCTGAATCACCAGGGCATCACCGTGGTGCTGGTGACGCATGAGCCGGATGTGGCCGCGCACGCCCAGCGGCTGCTGACGATTAAAGATGAGCTGCTGGCCGGCGACACGACCGAACATCACGTCACCTGGGCAGCGCCGCGTGCGCTGCCGGCCATGCCACAAACAAACGGCCGCGCGGCCCTGGCGCAACATTGGCAAATACATCTATCAGGAGCTCTGCGATGATGACCAACCAACCAACCACGCTCGCGCCCGCCACTGCGGCGGACGAGGATGTGGATATCGACGATGCCGCGCTAGCCGATCTGCAACACGGCGGCATCAAACCCAAGGAAAGCCTGCGGATCGCCTTCGGCAGCCTGGTGTCCAATAAGCTGCGCTCGCTGCTGACCGCGCTAGGCGTGATCATCGGCGTGGCGGCGGTGGTGGCGCTGCTGGCGATCGGCAACGGCTCGCAGGCCTCGATCACCGCCGCGATTACGGCCAACGGCGCGAACTTGCTGACGGTACGGCCGGGCGCGCCAAGCACGGGTGGTGTGGGCGGGCAAGTCGGCAGCGGCCAGACGCTGACGACCGCCGACGCCGAGGCGATCGCCAACCCGCAGAACGTGCCGGATGCCAGCTCCAGTTTCTGATCGAGGCGCTCAGCCTGAGCCTGGCGGGCTGATAGGGGTCGTGCTGGGCGCGGCGATCGCCGAGGGCGTGAGCCTCGCCGGGGTTATGAAGGCCGTGATTGCGCCGGAAGCGGTCGTGCTCGCGCTGGGATTTGCGATGGCGGTCGGCTTGTTCTTCGGCATCGCGCCGGCCCGCAGTGCGGCGCGGCTCGACCCGATCGAGGCGCTGCGCCAGGATTGATATCGACAGCGTGGTATTTTCAAGGTGTTCCGTTTTTCGCGCGGAGCGCGAAAAACGGAACACACAAGAAGGTAACGTACCGTGCTGCCGCTTATCCGGAGCTTGCCAGCCCTGAGCCTGCCGAATGGGTCGAAGGGCAGGCAATATCTGATCGAACGCGATTGACGCGTTCGTCGTAACACAAACAAGGAGCAAGAACATGTCACGGGAACGCATTATGTGGATCGTCGTGGTGCTGGTGGTAGCCGGCATCGGGTTCTATGGCGGGCAAACGTTCGGTCGGCGGGGCGGCGGGTTCGGTGGAGCGGCAGGGCGGAACGGCGGCGGTTCGACCACCGTCGGCACGGTGAGCGCGGTGGCCGGGAATATCGTGACGATCACCACGCGCACCGGGCAGACCATGCAGGTGCAGCTCGACGCGAACAGCGCGCTGCACAAGCAGTCGGATGCGCAGATCAGCGACATCACGAACGGTGAGCAGATTGTCGTCACCGGCACGGTGAGCGGCACCACCATCCAGGCGACGAATGTCCAGATCGGCGGCGCTGGCGGGAGATTCGGTAGCGCGGGCGCCGCGCCGACCCCGGCGCAGTAGCGCGACACGACTGGCTCGGGCAGCGCTGCGGCGCTGCCCGAGCCAGAATAAAGCTTTTCTTAGCGGGACACCCAGAGGATACCCGATCTCGCCAAACATCCCGCGACGGTAAAGCAGAAACCGCAGGGTTCGAAACCGGCCAACGCGTCGCAGCGCTGATCAGCACAACACCACCAATCAGACAAGTCTAATCGTCGCGAATGACCACGCTGTTGTGCCGTTGAGATAGAAGGATAACACTATGGCAACCAGTCGATTGCAGCCGCTGCCACCCGCCGGGCGCCAGCGCGGGCTGCACGATGGTCAGTTTCTCCGGGTGCTTTCGCAGCAGCGCGGCGCCCTTGCCATACGCGACGGCGCGCCACGCCAGGTGGGCCGGCACATTGCCGCGCCGAGCGCTGCGCCGCTGATCGCGACCAAGCTGCTCATTCCGCCGTTCAGCACCAGCTTGCTCGCGCGAGAACGACTGATCACACAGCTTGTGCAGGGCCTACAGCACGCGTTGACACTGGTGATTGCGCCGGCCGGCTATGGGAAAACGACCCTGCTAAGCGCTTGGGCGCGCCAGTCGGCCACGCCGACCGCCTGGGTCTCGCTCGATGCGGACGACTGTGCGCCGCGCCGCTTCTGGACCTATGTGATCGCGGCACTCGACGCCGCGCAGCCAGGCGTGGGGGCGCGCGCGCAGGCGCTGCTCGACACGCCCACAGTCGCGATCGAGCAGGCGCTGGCGACACTGATCAACACGCTGTCTACTGCGCAGCCGATGACCCTGGTGCTGGACGATTATCACGTCATTGATGTCGCCGGCATGCACCAATCGCTCGCCTTTCTGCTGAATCATCTGCCCGATACACTGCATACCGTGATCGCCGGCCGGGCAGAGCCGCCGATACCGCTCGCGCACTGGCGGGCTACCGACGCGCTGACCGAGCTTGGCGTCGCCGATTTGCGCTTCACCAACGAAGAAGCGACCATACTCCTCACCGCGATCACGCAGCAGCCCTTGACGGATGCGGTCGTCACGATGCTCATGGAGCGCACTGAAGGCTGGGCGGCTGGCTTGCGACTGGCCGCACGAGGCGCGCGCACAAGCGCCGATGTGACCCGTTTTCTGCATGATTTCAATGGCAGTCATCGTGATATTCAGGATTATCTCGACCAGGAGGTGTTCGGCCATATTCCCGCCGACATGCAGGCATTCATGGTGCAAACCGCTGTCCTGGATCGGCTCTGCGCACCGCTCTGTGCGGCGCTGAGCGATCCGGATGACCGGCTAGTTGCAGCGAATGAACCAGAATCTGCGCACCAACGCCGGCGCGAAGACGATCCCGACGGCACCCACGGCATCACTCAGCGCGCACACGACATGCTCGTGCGCATCGAGCGGACCGGATTGTTCCTGATCCCTCTCGATGCCGAGCGCGGCTGGTATCGCTATCACATGCTGTTCGCCGAGGCGATCCGTCACCGTCTCAACCAGGACGCGCCTGAACTGGCGGCGTTGCTGCGTCAGCGCGCGGCGGCCTGGTATGCCGAGCAGCCTGATACGGGGACTGCGTCAGCGGCGCTCGATCCACTGTTGGAAGCAGACCGGGATCAACGTGTCCCGGCCGATCTCGTGTTCAGCAAACGCGAGCTGGAGGTGCTGCGCCTGCTGGCCGATGGGTGCGCCAACCAGGATATCGCACTGGCGCTGATCATTGGCGTCAATACCGTCAAGATGCACCTCCAGCATCTCTACGACAAGCTCGACGTCCACAACCGCGTGCAGGCCATCCAACGCGCCCGTGCGCTTGGGTTGCTGTAAGCCGTTGGGTACCGGGTCGCTTATACGGCTGCAAAGAGCGATTGGGAAGGAAAAAGTCCTTCCCAATCGCTCTTTTTTGTCGAAGTACATACCTGTTGCACATATGCTGTTATGCGGTGGCAGCGCAACGCGACCGGGACACCCATTCGGGTGGCCTGGTCACCACGCACCAACCACCCGATCGCCCACCCATCCGAACGTAGCGCGCCGGCGGCCAAAAGCGTACAGTAGTATCAGCCTCAATCGCGAGCTGACCACTGTGGTCACAGCGTCGAGACGAAACATAGCGCTCATCTGTGAGCGAAAGGAACACCATCATGCTTTTCCCAACCATCGCCGCGCGGCTGGCTTCCGCCGCCCTGCTAGGCACGCTCGCGTTCGCCGCCGCCGGCGCCGGCACGGCCGCAGCGGCGAACCGCGACCTCCATGCATCGATCAACATCGCCTCCACCCCGTCGGCAGCGCAGATCGGCCCAGGCGGCAGCTTCACGGACACGTTCGTGATCAGCGACCCGGATAATGCCGGCACGCGCGATGTCACGCTCCTGATGTCGTATCCGGCGACCGTCCAATTGCAGGGCGTTCAGTTCAGCCGCGCCGGCGCGTGGGTCGATGCGACGATGACGAACGGCTTTGAGGCCAAGCTGGGCGACATCGGCAGCCACGGCGACGCAGTCACGATGACGGCGAGCTTCATGCCGCTGGCAGGCTACGCTACTGGAGCGCCGCTCCAGGCGCAGCTGGAAGCCTCGTGGCACGACAGTTCCAGCACAAGCGATCACCATAACATTGCCACCGTCCCGCTGCTGACAGCTGCGGCTGTCCAGCCCAGCATGGCGGCAGGCGCGTCGACTGCCGGCGTCGTGAATGTGGCAGCGACGGGCTTCACCCCGGGCGAAGCGGTCACGTTCTGGTACAACCTGCCGAATGGCACGGCGGCGCCGTTGTATATCCGCGATGGCCAGCTCACCACCGACAAAGTTTTCCGAAACGCAAACGCTGACGCGAGTGGATTGTCGCGCATGGCATGGTCGATGGGGTCAACGGCGTCGTCCCCTTCAATGTCTAGGCTGCCCGCATCGTGGGTTCAGCGACAGCGCCATCGCTCCAGCGCGCCCGCCCCGCAGTGTGCTCGTGCGGGGCGGGCGCTTGCCATACCAGCATCACTTGCCACGAGTGGCGACGGCTCTGCCGCGCGCCACTCGTCATCCTAGGAGAATACGGTGACTATCCTAGGGTGCATGTGGCTCCATCCCAGGTTTTTCCTACTATCCGCGATTAGCATACGCCGCTATGCTTTACCGCAGACATGTGGCTAAGACGCTGGCTTTGCGCGGGCATCGATCTTGTCGGATCCATGCCCCACGACGAGGAACGTATGACGACAACCTCCGGTGAACCGAAACTCCACGGCAACCCGATCGCCGACACGGCCATCCGCCAGCCGGTCTTCATCACCATGCTGATGTTGCTCGCAGTCGTGATCGGTCTGCTGGCCTATACCTACCTGCCGGTTAACTTCCTGCCCGACATCAGCGTGCCGACCGTCTCGGTCTCTGTGTCGTACCCCGGCGCTGATCCACAGACCATGGCCGACCAGGTTGCCAAGCCAATCGAGGACGCGATGACAACAGTCAACGGCCTCGCGCACCTCACGACCACCGCCAACCAGGGCAGCGTCCAGATTACCGCCCAGTTCGACACCTCGGTGGTGCCCAACACCGCGCTCCAGAACGTGCGCGATACCGTCAACGCGGTCGTCCCGAGGCTGCCGACCGGCGTCAGCGCGCCGTCCTATCGCCAGTTCGATCCCAACGATCAGCCGGTGCTACAGCTCGCCGTCAGCAGCGACGGCACGATCGCGCCGGTCGATCTGCTCACGCTGATCAACAACACCGTCGTGCCGACCGTGGAGCGCGTCGAAGGCGTGGGGCAGATCAACGTGAGCGGTGGGCAGCAGCGCCAGATCAACGTGCTGTTGAACCTGAGTCAGCTCGCGGCGCTGCACATCTCGCCCGCGCAGGTCAGCGCCGTCATCCGCAATGCCAATACCAATATAGGCGTGGGGGCGATCACCTCGGGCAAACAGAGCATCAACCTGCGCGCGCCCAGCCAGATCGCGCAGCCCTCCGACATCGCCGGGCTGCCGATCGCCGGCACGGCCTACCAGATCGGCGATGTCGCCACGATCGAGGATGGCGTGGCCGATCCAACCAGCTACGCGCGGCTGAACGGCCAACCGGCGGTGACGTTGAGCATCCTCAAGGAATCGGGCAGTAATACCATCGCCGTGGCCGAAGGCGCACGGCAATCGCTCGAACAATACTTCGCCGCCAACCCACACCTGAAGTACTACATCACGAACGACCAGTCGGTGCAGGTGCGCGCGGCGGTCGACAGCTCGATCGAAGAGACGATCATGGCCGTGATCGCGGCGATGCTGGTGGTGCTGCTGTTCTTCCGCAATCTGCGCAACACGCTGGTGACGATCGCCGGCCTGCCGATCATCATGATCTTTACGTTCGCCGCGATGGCGCTGTTCGGCATGACGGTCAACATTATCTCGCTGCTGGCGCTCTCGCTCTCGGTCGGCCTGGTGATCGACGACGCGATCGTGGTGCGTGAGAATGTGTTCCGCTTTATGGAGCGCGGCGACTCGCCGATGGTCGCGGCCAGCCGCGGCACCGCGCAGGTGGCGCTTTCGGTGCTGGCGATGACGCTGACGATCATCGCGGTGTTTTTGCCGGTCACGCTGGTAACTGGCTTTACCGGCTCGTTCTTCAAAGCATTCGGCATCACCGCCGCCAGTGCAATGGCGATCTCGCTGATCGAGGCGTTCACCTTCGCCCCCATGCTCTCGGCCCATGCGTTCAAGCAAAAGCAGACCAAGGACGAAGGACGAACGACGAAAGACCAAGGACGACCGAGTGCAATTGTTAAACCGCCTTCGTCTTCGGTCGTTCGTCCGTCGTCGGAATCGTCGTTCGAGGAACACGAGGAGCTGGGCTGGCTGGCCCGCAACTATGAACGCCTGTTGGCCTGGAGCCTGCACCATCGCTGGGTGCCGATCGCGCTGACGCTGGTTATGTTGGCGCTGAGCGCGCTGGTGGTCTCCGGCATCCAGATCACGTTTCTACCGGCGCAGGCCAGCGATAGCTTCTCGGTTGGCTTCACCATGCCGCCCGGCACATCGCTCGACGCGACCGACCAGCTGGCGCGCCAGGCCGAGCAGATCATCAGCGCCGATCCGGATATCAGCGCCGTGCAGTCAACCATCGGCAACGGTGGCAGCGAGAACGGCTCGATCATCCTCCGGCTGAAGAACACCAGCGTCACCAACGCCGTGCGCGCGCGGCTGCGCCCGAAACTGACATTCCTGCCCAGCCTGGTGCTGAGCACCCAGAATTTCCAGGGCGGCGGCGGCACCGGCGTCACCAATCGCAACGTGCAGCTCCAGATCCAATCTACGCTGCCGTTCGACCAGCTGGCACCAATCACCGGTCAGATTCTCAAGCAAGCCCAATCGGTCACCGGCCTAACCGATGTCAGCTCATCGTATACCGCCGGCCGGCCCGAGCTGCAGTTCCACCTGCGCAACGACGTGGCCGGCGGTGTCAGCCTGACCGAAAACGACATCGCGACCTCGCTACAGGCGCTGGTGAACGGCGACACTGCCACCACCTGGCTGCAGAACGGCCAAGATGTCGATATCGTCGTGCGGCTGCCGCCTGATCTGCGCGCCAGCATCGACACGATCAACCAGATCAGTATTCCGGTGAGCGGCGGCACCGTGCCGCTCGCGACGCTCGCCACGATCGAGCCGGGCGCCGGGCCGACCAGCATCCGCCGTTACGACCGCCAGAACGAGATTGTGATCGGTGCCAACGTCGCTGCGGGCTACGACCAGAACCAGCTCCAGGTCGTGCTGCTGAACAAGCTCAAGGCGCTCAACTTGCCCGGCAGCGTGGTGCTCAGCTACGGCGGACAGACGCAGAACCAGCAGCAGGGCTTCAGCGCGCTGTTTGCGGCGATGGGCCTGTCGGTGCTGCTGGTGTATATCGTGCTGGCCTCACAGTTCGGCTCGTACAGTCAGCCGCTGGTGATCATGCTGGCGATGCCGTTCAGCTTCCTGGGTGCATTCATCGCGCTGCGGATCGTCGGCAAGCCACTCGACATCACCGGCCTGATCGGCCTGATTATGCTGCTGGGCCTGGTGGTGAAGAATTCGATCCTGATGGTCGATTTCACTAACCGGCTGCGCCGGGATGGTTTCGATAAGCATACCGCTATCCAACGCGCCAGCGCCATCCGGCTACGCCCGATCCTGATGACCTCGACCGCGATCATTGCCGGCGCGCTGCCGACCGCGCTGGGGCTGCACCTGTTCAGCGGCAGCGAAGGTTCGGAGTTTCGGCAGGGACTGGCCGACGTGCTGATCGGCGGCCTGCTGACCTCGACGTTGCTGACGCTGCTGGTGGTGCCGACCGCCTACAGCCTGCTCGACTCGCTGACCGTGTGGCTGGGCCGGCTGTTCCAGCGCCGGCAGTCGCCCCAGGTCCAGCCGGCGTTGGCACTGGCCGGCGCAGGGCCGACCGCCGTGGACAGCCCTGCCAATGGCGTGTATAGCGAGGATGAAGCTGCCCGCCAGGACGCACGGGTGGAACCGCGCGACGGCGATACATGAAAGGTGCGCGGTTGGCCTGCACAGGTGCCAGGCTGATTGATGCTGTGAACGAATGTGGGCGGCGCGAATATATCGGCAGGTCGTGCCGGCCCGCGCTCGATGATTGCCCTCATGAGGAGCGAATGCCATGAAACATCGCAATGTTACTGTCGGACTCCTGCTCGGCCTGGTGATGGTGATGTTGGCTGCCTGCGGCACGAGCCAGATCGGCGGCGCGAGCCAGACCGGCGCCACGTCGACCGGCGCGTCCACGGCCGCCACCTCGACCGGCGCGTCCACGGCGGCACCGGCGGCACCGGGCGGCGCCGCGCGCCGCTCCGCAGCCACACCCACTCCAGCGCCGACGATCCAGATCGCCCGCGGCGTCAGCGCGATTGGCACGGTCGCGGCGCGCCAGGACTCGAGCCTGACCTTCGCGGTGCAGGGCACCGTCGATCAGGTGCTGGTCAAAGCCGGTGATGTCGTCACGAAGGGCCAGACGCTGGCGATTCTGGATACGCGCTCGTTCGATCAGCAGGTCG
>WNFV01008749.1_pt1 | contig 14000 bp, 12 predicted proteins | sample 5400101 | NCBI WGS metagenome assembly WNFV01 (sample SAMN13153361, study PRJNA577476) | soil metagenome | isolation source: 115 cm soil or saprolite under grassland replicate 1 | place: USA:California | collected 2016-06-15 | reverse complement strand
AGGCCCTCGCCGACCGGAAGGCCGATCGTGGCGTGGGGCAGGACACCGAGCTCACAGCCGACGACCTCAGCGAACTCGTCGCCACGTTCAAGCGGATCTACGAGGAGGAGCTCGGGAGCCCGTTCCCCCACGACGCCCGCGAGCAGCTACGGCGCGCGGTGAAGGCGGTCTTCGACTCGTGGGACACCCCACGCGCGCGTGTCTACCGCCGCGCCCACGCGATCCCCAACAACCTGGGTACGGCGGTCAACGTCGTCCAGATGGTCTTCGGCAACAAGGGTGAGCTGTCCGGAACCGGCGTCTGCTTCACCCGGAATCCGTCGACCGGGGAGAAGGGCCTCTACGGCGAGTTCCTCGAGAACGCGCAGGGAGAGGACGTCGTCGCCGGGATCAGGACACCGCAGCCGCTCGAGGCGATGAAGGAGCGGCAAGCGGACGCGTTCGCTCAGCTCGTCGAGACGATGCAGAAGCTAGAGGAGCACTACCGCGACATGCAGGACATCGAGTTCACGGTCGAGGACGGGACGCTCTTCCTTCTCCAGACGCGAAGCGCGAAGCGCACCGCCGCCGCCGCGCTCAAGGCGGCCGTCTCGATGGTCGAGGAGGGTCTGATCTCCCGCGAGGACGCGGTCGCGCGGATCGATCCAGCCCAGCTCGACCAGCTGCTCCATCCGATGATCGACCCGAGCGCCGACCTCCACGTGGCCGCGAAGGGACTGAACGCGTCTCCCGGTGCGGCCTGCGGCGCGATCGTGCTCGACGCGGACACGGCCGAGGAGCGCGGCAAGGCGGGTGAGAGCGTCATCCTCGTCCGCTGGGAGACGACGCCGGACGACATCCACGGACTGATCCAGGCCGCGGGAGTGCTGACCGCGCACGGCGGCATGACCTCGCATGCGGCCGTCGTCGCGCGCGGGATGGGCAAGCCGTGCGTGGCCGGCTGCAAGGAGCTGTCGATCGACGCTCGGGCTGGCACGGTCACGATCGGCAAGCAGACGCTCCGCGTGGGGGACACGATCACGATCGACGGGGGAACGGGGCGCGTGGTGGTCGGGGCCGTGCCGCTCGTGCCGCCGCAGATCAACGAGGACTTCGAGCAGGTGCTTGCCTGGGCCGACGGGCTCCGCCGCCTGCGCGTGCGTGCGAACGCCGACACGCCTGACGACGCGGCGAAGGCGAGAGAGCTCGGCGCCGAAGGCATCGGCCTCTGCCGTACCGAGCACATGTTCATGGCGCAGGACCGGCTGCCGGTCGTCCAGGAGATGATCCTGGCGCGCGACGAGTCCTCGCGCCGCGAGGTTCTCGAGCGGCTCCTGCCGATGCAGCAGGCGGACTTCGAGGGGATCTTCGAGGCGATGGCGGGGCTGCCCGTCACGATCCGGCTGCTCGATCCGCCGCTGCACGAGTTCCTGCCCTCGCTCGACGAGGCGGCGGACGAGGCCGTCCGCGCGCGGGTGCGGCAGCTGACGGAGGCGAACCCGATGCTGGGGACACGCGGGTGTCGGCTCGGGCTGATGTATCCGGAGATCTACGAGATGCAGGTGCGGGCGATCGTGCGCGGCGCACTTGCCGTCCGGGAGCGTTCGGCCGAGCCGCCGCTCGTCGAGATCATGCATCCCCTCGTCGCCTTCGGCGAGGAGCTGCGCCGCCTGCGCGAGCTGACCGTCGATGTCGCCGCCAACGAGGGCGAGCTCGACTACCGCGTCGGCACGATGATCGAGCTGCCGCGTGCGTGCATCCGGGCGGACGAGATCGCCGAGCACGCCGACTTCTTCTCGTTCGGCACGAATGACCTGACGCAGACGGCGCTCGGCTTCTCGCGCGACGACGCCGAGGGCAAGTTCCTGACGCGCTACCTGGAGGATGGAGTGCTCCAGCACAACCCGTTCGAGACGCTCGACCAGAGTGGCGTCGGCGAGCTGATGCGGATCGCGGTCGAGCGCGGCCGCGCCGTCAAGGAAGACCTCAAGCTCGGGATCTGCGGCGAGCACGGGGGCGAGCCGCGCTCGGTCGAGTTCTGCCACGGGCTCGGGCTCGACTATGTCTCGTGCTCGCCGTATCGAGTGCCGCTCGCCCGGCTCGCGGCGGCGCAGGCTGCGCTGAAGGAAGCCGGCCGCTCGTACGCGGTCGCCGGCGGGTAGCTCAGCTCGCCGCGGCCGTTGCGGCCAGGTCCGGTCCGTGCGATCGTGATCGCATGAGGCGGCACCTCGTCGCACTCGTTGCGGCCCTTGCGCTTGCGGTCGGCGGTGCGACCACCGCGCCGGCACATGTCGGGCCGACGGCAGCGTCGAAGCCGTGCTCGCCCGGCTACGTGCACGCGTCGCTCTCCTGGGGTCACAAGTGCCTGCGCGCCGGCCAGTACTGCAAGCGGTCGGGCGACCACGAGTACCACCGCTACGGCTTCCACTGCCACGGCCAGCGTCTTACCCGCTGACTCGACAAAACCCCTGCTCAGGCTTGATTCCGTCCGAACGCAGCGCAACAATCGTGGCAATAAGCACAATCCAGAGGAGGGATCTATGTCGCGCTCGACATGGGATCGGCTGTCAGCGGCCAGCGGGATCGGCTTCGCCGTCACGTTCATCGCAGCGTTCCTCGTCGCGGGTGATGTTCCCGGGCTCAACGACTCGGCCGCGTGCTCGTCGGCGTCGTGCTCTTCGGTATCGCGCTCGCGCTGTTCCTGTGGTTCGTCGGCACGCTCGCGAACACGCTGCGCGAGGCGGACGAGGGGCGGCCGGCGGCGGTGGCGATCGCGTCCGGGGCTGCGATCGTGGCCTTCGCGAGCATGCAGGCAGTCCTGATCGCCGGCCTTGCTCACTCGATCGCCGACACCGCCGGCGCGGGTGTCGTCAAGGCGCTCAACGACGCTCAATGGGTGGTTCAGACCCTCGTCGCGTTCCCGGCCTTCGTACTCGTCAGCGCGATCGCCGCGGCAACGCTCAGAAGCGGCGTTATGCCGCGCTGGTTCGGTCTCGCCAGCCTGGCCGGCGCTGCGGTCTTCGCCGCCAACACGACCACCTGGGCTCGGGACGGGTTCTGGGCCCCGGACGGGGCGTACAGCGTCATCGTCGCGTCGCTCGTCTTCGTCGTCTGGACTGCGGCGGCTAGCACGCTCCTGCTGCAGCGGGTGATGTCGACGGAAGAGAAGCGGAGGATGGCCGCGCCGCTGCCGGCCTAGCCGAGGCACCTACTGCGGTCACGCGGGGCGCTTCGGCGCCCCGCGTCCTATCTGTAGCCGCGGACCTGCCAGTAGGCGATCACGACGCTGAGCGCGCCCACGCCGACGACGCTCAACGTCGCCAGCTGAAACGACCGGCGGAACTGGGTGAACAGGTAGGTCGCCGCGATCCCGCCGATCAGGCCGCCGATGTGTCCCCCGATCGCGATCCCCGGGACAGCGAACGAGAACGCGAGATTGAGGACGATCATCCCCATCGCCTGCCCCGCGAGCGACCCGGTCGCCATGTACTCGAGCACGAGCAGCGCACCCATGATCCCGAAGACGGCGCCCGACGCTCCGACGACCGGCGTCGTCGGGCTGTCGATGAGAGCTCCGGCCGAGCCGGCGAGCGCCGACGCGAAGTACAGGAGCAGGAAGCGCCTGGTTCCGAGCGCGGACTCGACGGCGGTGCCGAGCCACCACAGGGCGAGCATGTTGAACAGGATGTGCAGGAGGCTGCCGTGCAGGAACGCGGCCGTGACCAGGCGCCACCAATCACCGTGCGCCACGAGCGGCCCGTAGAGCAACCAGTCGCTCAAGAGCCGACCACCGGGGTTGTTGATGCCGGCCCCCTGCGCGACGGTGACCAGGTAGACGAGCACGTTGATCCCGACGAGCACGTGCGTGGCCATCAGCGGGCTCGCTCCGACGCGGATACCGCTACCGGCGCGCGCCACCCGGGCGACGCCGCGCGGCTTGCCCGAGTGATCCGGACAGCGCAGCCCGACCGCGGCCGGCGTCATGCACTCGGCGCAGATCGGACGTCCGCACTCGGAGCACGAGAGGCCGGTCTCCCGGTCCGGGTGTCGGTAGCAAGTGCGAACCGTCGCCACGCGCGATTAGCCTACCCGCGTGCGCGTCCATGTCGCCTTCACGCCCGCCGAGGAGCTCAACGCTCCCGTCGCCGTCGTCGTCGACGTGCTGCGGGCCACCTCCACGATCACGCAAGCGCTCGCGCATGGCTACGACCGAGTGCTGTGCTGCTCCGAAGTAGAGGAGGCGCGCGAGCTCGCGGCGGCCCACCCGGGCGCGTCGCTCGCCGGCGAGCGGAAGTGCGTCAAGATCGACGGCTTCGACTTCGGCAACTCGCCGGAGGAGCTGCTGACGCGCCCGCCCGCGGAAACGCTCGTGCTCACGACGACGAACGGCACCAAGCTGCTGCTGTCCGCAGCCTCGCGCTGCGACGAGGTCTACGTCGGCTCGCTCCTGAACCTGAGCGCGGCCGCCGCCGCGGCCCGGGGCGGGGAGGAGGTCGGGGTGCTCTGCGCGGGCGTCCTCGGCGAGCTCGCCCTCGACGACGCCTACTGCGCCGGCCGGATCGCGGAGGCGCTCGACGGCCATCGCACGGACTCCTCCGAGGCCGCGATCCGCCTCGCCCGCACGTTCGCCTCTCCTGAGGACGGACTCGGCGCGAGCCGCAGCGCGGCGAACCTCCGCCGTGCCGGGCTCGATGCCGACATCGCGTACTGCGCGCGCATCTCCGTGCTCGACGTCGTCGGCCGCTTCAGCCGCATGGTCGGCAACGCGGCAGAGGTCGTCGCCTCCTGAAGCCGATCGCACCGGAGTAGCGGTGCGCTACTCGAGCGCCGTCAGTGGGTCGACCGCGGCGCCGCGCAGGCGAACCTCGAAATGGAGGTGCGGCCCCGTCGCGTGGCCCGTCGCGCCGACGACCCCGACCTGCTCGCCGGCGGAGACGCGCTCGCCGACCTTCACGTCGATCTGGGAGAGGTGGGCGTACAGGGTCCGGACGCCGGAGCCGTGGTCGACGGAGACGAGCAAACCCCAGCCGCCCGGCAGGAAGTCCGCGTAGGCCACTCGGCCCGCGCGGGCGGCCCCGACGATCGTGCCGCTCGCGGCCGGGATGTCGATGCCGGAGTGAAAGCGAACACCGCGAGGCCCGAACAGGTCGCTCGGAGGCGCCTCGATCGGCCAGGCGAGCGTCAGCGGCGACCGGGGCGCCGGCAGCCGGAGAGCCGCGAGCGTCGCGGGCCCGGCGATCCCGTCGACGTCGAGCTCGGCCCACTCCTGGAATCTCCGCAGCGCCTTGTCGACGTGGTCGTTGAACTTCCCGTCGAAGCTGCCGCTCGGGAAGCCGTGCCACGCGAGCACGAACTGGAGCTGGAGCACGTCCGAGCCCTCGGCTCCGAGCGCGAGCAGTCGCGCGCCCAAGTCGACGAGTCGCAGAGCCCTACGCGTCTCCGGGCTGAGCATCCCGTCGGGGGCGAGACCGACGCTCGTCTGGAAGCGGCGTAGAGCATCGGTCGTCTCCGGGCCGGCCACGCCGTCGATCGCTCCTGCGTAGACGCCTTTCTCGCGCAGCGCATGCTGAGCTGCGGCGACGCGCGAGTTGCCGGCCGCGGTCGCGACGCTCGTCAGGACGAGCGCTGCAAGGAGAGGGGCGAGAATCGCTCGGAGCATGGGGCGTTGCTCGTTTTCGGCAGCGTGCGGATCCTCCCTTCGGGACAACAGCTCGTTGACAGGCGAACGTCTGTTCTGATAGAACACGTGTTCGTATGATTGCGTGCCTGCTCATACCGGGCTTCGAGCTCCGTGCAGCGCTCCGGACACGGCCGTCCCTCGCCGTGCAGCCGGTCGCGCTCGCGCCGGAGCCGGGCGCCGAACCCCTTCTCGGCCCCGTGAACGCGGCGGCGGAGGAGGGGGGCGTTAGACCCGGGATGCGGCTTTCCGAGGCGCTCGCCACCTGTCCGGGGTTGGTGCTCGTGGAGCGCGATCCCGCCACTGTCGAGTCGGAGTGGGAGCGGCTTCTCCGGCGGCTCGAGGACGCTGGGTTCGGAGTCGAGCCCGGCGAGGCAGGCTGCGTCTACTTCGAGACCGCGGGTGTCGAGCGCCTCTATGGCGGCGTCGAGCCGGCGCTCAAACGCGCTCTGGCGGCAGTCGGCTCCGGCTGGGACGCACGCGCGGGCGCCGCCGACCGTCGCTTCGCCGCCCTGGCCGCCGCCAGCGTCGCGCGGCCGGGACAGGGACTGATCGTCTCCGACGAGCCGACCCGCAAGTTCCTCGCGCCGTTGCCGCTCTCGCTGCTGCCGCTCGAGCGCGAGCGCTACGAGCAGCTCGAGGAGCTGGGTATACGCCGGATTGGTCAGCTTGCCGGGCTACCGGGCAGCGCCGTTGCCGAACGATTGGGGCCGGACGGCAGGCGCGCCTGGAGCCTGGCGAGGGGAGAGGAAGCTCGAGCGGGAGACGAAAGCGCAGTTCGGCCGAGGCGGCCGTTCGAGCGGATCGCGGAGCGGCTCGAGTTCCCGGAAGCGGTCGCGAACGAGCTCACGCTTCGCCGTGGCCTCTGCGTGCTCGTCGAGCGTGTGCTCGCGCGCGAGGAGCGGGCGGGACGACCACCGCGGAAGCTCGTGCTCACCGGCAGGCTCGTGAGCGGGTCGTCCTGGCGGCGAACCGTGACGTTGCGAGAGCCGACAGCCGACCTGTCCCGACTGCGAACCGCGCTTGCTCCAAAGCTCACGGAGCTGCCCGCGCCAGTCACTTCGCTCCGGCTGGAGCTCGCCGAGCTGGCCGAGTCGGTCGGTCATCAGCTCGAGCTCGTCGCCGAGGGAGCGGCGCAGATCCCTGGGGGTACCAACAACAGAGCCCTTCTTCGTGAGGGCCTGCGCCAGGTGCGAGCGAGCGTTGGAGTAGGAGGAGTATCGACCGTCGTCGAGGTGTCGCCATGGTCACGAATCCCAGAAGCCAGGGCGTTGCTCGTTCCTCGGGACGACTAGGAGGGCGCGTCTCCCCGCGCGACCACGAGCTCGCGGGCGCCGGCGTCGAGCAGGATTTTGCGCGCCCCGGCGCCGATCAGGATTCTGCGCGCTCCGGCTCCCATGAGGATTTTGCGCGCCTCGGCGCGACGCGACGGTTGAACGAGCCCCGGCCGGCACTCGTCGAGGCGGGAGTCGACGCGACACCGCTCCGGGTAAACCGGCGAGGCGTCGCGCTAGTGCGGGAGGAATGGCGCGTCGTCGACCGCTGGTGGACCGACGAGCCGATCAGCCGCCGCTACTTCGACCTCGTGCTCGAAAGCGGCGAGAACGTCGTCGTATTTCGGGACGAAGAGCGCGAATCGTGGTTCACCCAACGAGCCTGAGCCTGTGCCTGTGCCTGTGCGTGTACCTGCGCCGGTGCGTGTGGCCCTCTCGCGACCTCGTCTCGCGGCGCCTCCAGCCTCCGGGGCACTACGTCACGTGCACGTGCGGCGGGGGCCCGCTGAATCCCGGAGCTGCCGTGTACTCCACGAGCCCGAGCGCCCCGCCGGTGTCGGCCGCCTCGGCCTTGAACACGATCGTGTTGCCGGCAAGCGTGATCGACACGCCTTCGCCAGGCTGGAGGACGATCGGCTCCACCGCCGCAGTCGATGACGTACGTCGAGCTCCACTGCCACTCCGCCTACTCGTTCCTCGACGGGGCCTCGCTCCCCGAGGAACTCGCCGTCCGTGCTGCGGAGCTCGGCTACGAGGCGCTCGCGCTCACCGACCACGACGGCGTCTATGGCTCGCTCGAGTTCGCGCACGCCGCCAAGGCGCTCGGCCTGCGAGCGATCACCGGCGCCGAGGTCACGCTCGACGGTGGCACGCACGTCACGTTGCTGTGCGAAACGCCGCGCGGCTACGCGAATCTCTGCCTGATCCTCACCGAGGGGCACGCCGGAACGCGCCTGCCCGGGCGCGAGGATCGGGAGCCGCTCGCACCCTCGGTCAGCATTGGCTTCGTAGCCGAGCATGCTGAAGGGCTCGTCTGCCTCTCGGGCTGCGCTCGCCAAGGGCTTGCGGTCCGCGATCCGAACGCCGCTGCCCGGCTGGCGCCGGCATTCCGCGAAGCGTTCTACGTCGAGCTCCAGCGGCCGTACGAGCGCGGCGACCGGCGCCGGAACGCAATCCTGCGTGAGCTGGCCCGTGAGCTCGGCGTCCCGACGGTTGCGACCGGTGACCCGCACGCGCACACCCAACGCCGCGCCGCGCTCCAGGACGTGCTTGTCGCCATCCGCTCCCGCACGTCGCTCGACGGCTGTGAACGCGAGCGGCGTGGCAACCACGAGTCGGTTCTCCTGGCTCCGGAGGAGGCGATCGAGCGGTTTCCCGACGACCGAGATGCCGTCGCCCGGACGGTCGAGCTCGCCGACCGGCTCCGCTTCGACCTGACGGAGGAGCTCGGCTACCGGTATCCCGACTTCTCCGACGGTGAGCAGGCGGCCGACGCACAACTCAGAATCGTCTGCGAGCGCGCATTCGACGACAGGTATGGATCCGTTGGCATCGGGGGAATCTCCCGGTTCCTCCGAACCCCCTCCACCGGTCCGCTGTCGCGGACAGGCGGCTACACCGCCGGTCTCGAGCGCAGAGCGCGTGAGCGACTCGAGGAGGAGCTGGCGCTGATCGCGCGCCTCGGTCTCGCCGGTTTCTTCCTCCTCCACTGGGAGGTGCTCGAGCTCGCGAGCGATTGCGCGCTCGAGGTGCGCGGCCCGGGCTCGCCGCGGCACGCGCTCCCGCCCGGACGCGGCCGCGGCAGCTCCGTCGGCTCGATCGTCTGCTACCTCACCGGGCTATCGCATGTCGACCCCGTCGCGGCCAACCTCTCGCTCGGACGCTTCATCAACGACGACATGGCGGGAGTGCCGGACATCGACCTCGACTTCCCGCGTGACATCCGCGAGAAGCTGATCGTCCGCGTCACCGAGCGCTACGGCCGCGAGCACGCCGCGCTCGTCGCCAGCTTCGCGACGTACCGCTCGCGCGGCGCCATTCGCGACGTCGGCAAGGCGCTCGGGCTCCCACAGGTCGAGCTCGAACGGCTGTCGCGCGCGACCGACGGCTGGAACGCGGCGAAGGTAGCCGAGGAGCTCGAGGCGCTCCCCGACGCCCGCCGCAAGCTCCTGTCGCCGCGCTGGCGCGCCTTCGCTCAGCTGACGCGCGAGATCGCGGGTCTCCCGCGCCACGTCTCGCAGCACCCGGGCGGGATGGTGATCTCGACGCGGCCCCTCGTCGAGCTCGTCCCCGTCCAGCCGGCGGCGATGGCCGGCCGCCAGCTCTGCCAGTGGGACAAGGACTCGTGCTCCGACGCCGGGTTCCTGAAGATCGACCTGCTCGGGCTGGGGATGCTCTCCGCGGTCGAGGACTGCGTCGACCAGATCGCACGGCTGTACGGCGAGCCGATCGACCTCTCGCGGATCCCGCTGGACGACCAGGAGGTGTACGCGGAGATCCAGGCAGCGGACACGGTCGGCGACTTCCAGATCGAGAGCCGCGCCCAGATGCAGAGCCTGCTCCAGACGCGCCCGGAGAACCTCGACGACCTCACCGTCCAGGTCGCGCTCGTCCGGCCCGGCCCGATCCAGGGGAAGGCGGTACACCCGTACATCGAGCATCGCCGCCGCCGCCGTGAGGACCCGTCGTTCGTCCCGCCGGTCGACCATCCGCTGCTCGCCGAGCCGCTCGCGGAGACGCTCGGCGTCGTCGTCTTCCAGGATCAGGTGCTCGACGTCGCGATCGCGCTCGCCGGCTTCAGCGTGGGGGAGGCCGAAGGGCTGCGGCGGGCGATGAGCAGGAAGCGGAGCGAGGCCGCGATCGAGGCTTATCGCGAACGGTTCGTCGAGGGAGCCGCGACGAACGGTGTCGACGCGGCGACGGCACACGGCGTCTACGACAAACTGGTCGGATTCTCCGGCTTCGGGTTCCCGAAGTCGCATGCCGCCGCGTTCGGGCTGCTCGCGTACCAGTCGGCGTGGCTGCGGCACCACTATCCGGCCGAGTTCCTGTGCGCGCTCCTGAACGCACAGCCGATGGGCTTCTACCCGCCGGCGAGCCTCGTCCGGGACGGCCAGCGGCGCGGGGTGGAGGTACGCCGGCCGGACATCAACCTGAGCGAGGCGAAGTGCTCGATCGACGACGGCGCGGTGCGAGTGGGGATCGGGTACGTGAGATCGGTCGGCGAGGAGGAGGCTGAGGGCGTCGTCGCGGGGCAGCCGTATGCGGGCGTCGGCGATCTTGCACGGCGGGCGCCGGTCGACCGGGCTGCGCTCGAGGCCCTCGTCGCATCGGGCGCCTGCGACTCGTTCGGCGAGCCGCGGAGGACGCTCCTCTGGAAGCTCGGCGTTGCCACCAGGCCGGAGAACGTCGGCGGCGGAAACCAGCAACTCGCTCTCCCGCTCGATCCCACCGCCGACGTGCCGGAGCTCCCGGTGCAGACGGACTGGCAGCTGATGCTCGCCGACTACAAGCACACGAGCCTCTCCGTGGGGATCCATCCGCTGACCCTGCTGCGCCCGCACCTCGCTTCGGACGTGCTCTCGAGTGCCGAGCTCCGCGAGCAGCCGCACGGCCGGAGGGTCGCGATCGCCGGCATGGCGGTCGCGCGGCAGCGGCCGGCGACCGCGAACGGGGTCGTCTTCATGCTGCTCGAGGACGAGCACGGGCAGGTGAACTTGATCGTCCCCCCACCGGTCTACGACCGCCATCGGCCGATCGTCCGCGGCGAGCCCCTGATCCTCGCTCTCGGCCGCTTTGAGCGCCACGGCGAGAACCGCAACGTCCTCGTCGACCGCCTGGAGACCCTCGGCCCGCTCGCCCGGCGCGTCTCGAGCGAAGCCGAAGTCGGCTCCGCTCTCCCCGACGCGCACCACTTCGGCCACCGCTAGGCCGTGTCCAATCCTTTTCGGCCGTGTCCGGTACCTGGAACAGGCGGGATCAAACGTTTCAGGGAGCTCAGCGGTTCTCGAGCTCGAGCGCGAACCGCGGGAGCTTCTTCGCGACCGCGCGGTTGAACGCGCGCTCGTAGTCCTCGGCGCCGGCTTCGTCGAGCGTTTGCGCGAAGCGGTCACGCATGTCGGCGAGGATTTCCGTTCCGGTCTCGACCAGCTCGACATAGTCGCCGTAGAGCTCCTCCGCGTCCTCACGAGGGGCGGCGTTGTAGCGCTCGAGCGCCGCTTCGCAGTCCCGGAGCAGCTCCTCGTTCTCCTCGACGAAGAGGTCGAGCTGGCGCGAGATCACGTCTGCGAAGCGTGGGCGTCTGAAGATCACGAGAGCTGGCGGTAGAGGTCGAGATGTGCCGCAGCAGCCGCGTCCCAGGTGAGCGCCTCCCGGGCCGCGCGGGCCCCGCGGCGGGCGCTCTCGAGCGCGTCCCGGTCGCCGAGCAGCTCGGCGATCGCCGCGGCAAGCCCGTCAACATCCCCCGCCGGGACGACCCGGCCGGCGCCGAAGTCGCGAACCGGGTCGGGCAGCCCGCCGATGTCGTAGACGACCGCCGGTACGCCCGCGCCCAGCACACGCAGCAGAGCGCCGGACTGGTCGAGCTCCGCGCGATACGGAAAGACGGCCACAGTCGCGTCGCCGAGCGCCCGCTCGAGCTCGACCTCGGGGAGATAGCCGAGCCTCCATTCGGCGCGAGCACCGGCGGACTCCCGATAGCCGTCCACCCGCTCGACGGGCGCACCCGCAACGAGCAAGCGGGCGCCGTCGACCCGCTTGACCGCCTCGATCGCGTCGCCGATCCCCTTGTACGGCCGAATCAACCCGAACGAGAGAACGGTGGCGCCGTCGTCGGCCCTCGGCGGCACGCTTCCGTAGACCGCATGCGGGATCACACGTGCGTCGACACCGAGCTCCGCGAGCGTCGCGCGCCCGCGCTCGCTGTGAACGACGACGCCGTCGAAGCGGGCGAGCAGCTCCCGCCAGAGCCGCCGCTTTCCGGCCGTCCGGCGCGGCAGGAGGTCGTGCGCGGTGAACACGCTCGGCGTCCGCAGCCGGAGACGACGATCGAGCGCCGGCCACGCGAGCCACTGCAGATGGAGGATGCCGCCACGCACCCGCGCGAGCGCGCGCTGAACGAAGAGGTGCTCCACCGCCTTCACCGGCAGGCGAAGAGGGGAGCGCCCGAAGAGCCGCGACGAGACGGGATAGAGCGAGTCGTCGCGCCGGTAGCCGCGCGGCTCGGGCACCTCGCCGAACCGGAAGCGCGACGTCAGCAGCTCGACTTCGGCGCCGGCGCGCGCGAGCGCGGTCGCGAGCTCGTGGTCGTACGGCGGCGTGAAAGCCGGCGGATCCGCGATGACGACGCGCACGACGCCTAGATTACGGCGCGATGCTGGTCCGCAGCTGGAACCTCTTCCATGGCAACAGCGTGCCGCCGCAACGCCGGGCATTTCTCCGGCAGGCCGTCCAGCTTGCGACAGCCGATCACCCCGACGTCGTCTGCCTGCAGGAGGTCCCGGCGTGGGCGCTCGAACGGCTCGGGGAGTGGAGCGGTCTGCAGGCGTACCCGGCTCTGGCGGCCCGGCCGACGCTCGGGCCGTTGCCGATCCCGACGGAGCTGGGTCGGCGCCTGACCGAGCTGAACCACGGGCTCCTGCGCTCGGCGTTTGCCGGCCAGGGGAACGCGATCCTGGTCGATCCGGCCCTGCGCGTCACCACGCACGAGCGCCTTACTCTCAACCCCGCCTCGTTCCGCCGCGCGCAGGCGCGGTGGCTCGGACTCGACTCGATCGCCCGGATCGCCTGGGGGAAGGAGCGCCGTGTCTGCCAGGCCGTCCGCCTCGAGACTCCTGACGGGCCCAGCGCCGTGGTCGGAAACTTGCACGCCACCAGCTACTGGCCGGACCAGCGACTGCCCGACGCCGAGCTCCGCCGCGCGGCCGAGCTCGTCGACGCGCTCGCGCGGCCCAGCGAGATCGTCGTGCTCGCCGGCGATTTCAACGTCGAGCTCGATCGCTCCCGCACCCTCGCCGACCTGACGACCGGCGAGTCGGGCTTCTCCCCTGGCGGGCCGCGGATCGACCACATCATCGTCCGCGGCGCGCCTGCCGGTGGGGTGCGGGTCTGGCCGGAGGAGCGCCGCCGCGTCGACGGGACGCTCCTCTCGGATCACGCGCCGATCGAGCGGGAGATCGGATGACGTACGAAGAGGTCCGCGCTCGGTTCCCCGTGCTCGAACGCGTCGCCTACCTCAACGCGGGCACGTCAGGGCCGCTCGCCCAGGCGACGCTCGACGCGATCGCCGACGAGTTGCGCCGCGCAGGGGAGGAGGGCCGCTCGGGCCGCGACTACTACGAGCGGACGCTGGCCCGGCGCGCCGGCGTCCGCCGGCGAATCGCCGCCGAGATCGGAGCGCGGCCGGAGCAACTCGCGCTGACCGAGTCGACCACCGCGGGGTGCAACGTCGTGCTGGCCGGTCTGGATCTGCGCCCCGACGACGAGGTCGTCATCACAGACACGGAGCACTTCGGCCTGCTCGGCCCGGTGATCGCGTCGGGCGCACAGGTCCGGGTCGCTCGCCTCGAGCAGGCCACCGGGGACGCTGCACTCGAGCGCCTGCTCGGCGAGGTCACGTCCCGGACGCGGCTCCTCGCGGTCTCGCACGTCTCCTGGATCACGGGCCACCGCCTCGACATCGCCCGTCTGAAGCAAGCGAGCGACGTGCCGCTGCTCGTCGACGGAGCGCAGTCGGTCGGAGCGATCCCGGTCGACGCGACGGTCGCAGACTTCTACACCGTCTCCGGGCAGAAGTGGCTCTGCGGCCCGGACGCGACCGGCGCTCTCTTCGTCGCCGATCCCGAGAGCCTCCGCGTCGCGCGGCCGAGCTACCACGGCCAGAAGTCGCACGACCGCTTGGCGGCCACGTTCGAGCCGCGGCCCGATGCGTCGCGGTTCGACACCGGCTGGATCCCGACGCCTTCGCTCGCCGGGCTCGAGGCTGCGCTCGAAGACCTCCCGCCGTGGCGGTACGAGCGAGCGGCGGAGATGGCGACGCGCTGCCGTGAGCTGCTGGCGGAGCGGTTCGAAGT